>Ga0272444_10002273_pt1 | contig 17830 bp, 10 predicted proteins | sample SSMForm13_FD_201033 | JGI IMG/M metagenome (GOLD analysis project Ga0272444, IMG submission 201033) | Marine sediment archaeal communities from Little Sippewissett salt marsh, Falmouth, MA, United States - SSM-Form-13 | ecosystem: Environmental > Aquatic > Marine > Wetlands > Sediment ... | reverse complement strand
AGCGGCGCGGTCGTCTTTCACGCGCGCGAGCGGGATTGGCAAACGCATGAAGTCGTGCTCGATGACGGCGACGCCGGCCGACGCCGCTCCAGCGCCGGACGAGTTCGCGCCGTCGGCAACTGGAGGCTCTCGAACGCCACGGGATTCAAATCCGGCCTCGCGCCCTATCCCGACGCCTTTAATCCACACGCCGCGGGCAGCGTGCATACCAAGAAAACCCGCAGCCGCACCACGGGTCGCTTCGAGTGGATTCCTCAGATTCCCGAAAGCGGGGAATATGGGCTCTACATCAGTTACAGCGCCGCGCCCGATCGCGCCACCGACGCGCGCTACACGGTGCATCACCTTGGCGGTCAGACCTCGTTTCTCGTCAACCAGACAATGGGCGGCAACACCTGGATTTGGCTTGGCCGCTTTCGCTTCGCCGAAGGAACCAATCCCCGAAGCGGCAAGGTCGTGCTGAGCAACGAGTCGAACGATCCCGGCGCGACGGTCTCCGCCGACGCGGTGAAGTTCGGCGGCGGCATGGGCGACGTCGTTCGAGGCGGCAAGACCAGCGGCTATCCCCGCTATCTCGAAGGCTCGCGGTACTGGCTTCAGTACGCCGGGGCCCCGCCCGAGCTGACTTATAAAATGGGCTGGGAAAGCGGTTACGAAGGCCCGGACTACACCGATGATTTCACCTGCCGCGTGGAGTGGGTCAACTATCTTCGAGGCGCGCCTTATGGACCGAATCCCAATCGCGCGCATCTCGGCCTCGGCGTTCCCATGGACCTGTTCTTCTCGTTTCATACCGACGCGGGTATTTCGGACGGCATCGTCGGCACGCTGATGATCTACCGCAGCCGCGGCCAGGAGGGCGACAACACCTTTCCCGACGGCCGCTCGCGCCAGATCAACCGCGAGCTGGGGGACTTGATCCAAACGCAGATGGTCAGCGACATCCGCTCCCTTTACACTTCAACCTGGTCGCGGCGGCAGCTGCGAGATGGCAATTACTCCGAAACGCGCCGGGGCAACGTTCCCTCGTGCCTTGTCGAGCTGATGTCACATCAGAATTTCCACGACATGAAGTACGGTCTGGACCCGCGCTTTCAACGCGACTGCGCCCGGGCAATCTACAAGGGCATGTTGCGATTCATCGCCCGCGAGTATGGCTACGAGCCGGTGGTCGTGCCGCTGCCGCCAACGCATTTGAGTGTGCGGCAGAGCGGCGAGGACCGTGCCCTGCTTCAGTGGAAACCGCAGAACGATCCTTTGGAGCCGACCGCGACACCCGCCGGTTACATTGTCTATAAGCGAACCGAGGATGGCGGATTTGATAACGGCATTTACGTCGAAGGGCAGAGCGCGACCCTCGAAGGTCTGGAGGCGGACACGCTCTACAGCTTTCAGGTGGAAGCGGTGAACAGCGGAGGGCGAAGTTTCCCCTCCGAAACACTCGCCGTAGCGCTCGGCAAGCGACCGCGGCGGGCGCTCATTGTATATGGATTTGACCGGATCGGCGGCGCGTCAACAGTCATTGCACCGGGCTATCAAGGCTTCGACAGCGCGGACCGGGGCGTTGGCGATCAATATTACTTCGGTCGCACTGGTTTTCAGTACGATTTCGATCCCGAATCCAAGTTTGTCTCCAATGACGCGCCCGGCCACGGCACAACGTCCGGCGAGATTGAAAACCGGATGGAACTCGGCAACACGTTCGATTATGTTGCCCGGCACGGCAAAGCGTTCGTGGACAACGGCTGGGCCTTCGATTCAGTCTCGGATGAAGCAGTCGAAAGCGGAGCGGTGAATCTGAGCGATTACCCGCTGGTCGATTGGGTGCTCGGCGAACAGCGCACCCAGCCCGTGCCCGCAGGATTCGTCTCCGCCGGCACCCCGGACCGGATGCAGCCGATGTTTCGCACGTTCACCGGGCCGATGCAGGCGGCGCTCGTTGAATACGCCACCGCGGGAGGCGCGCTGTTGGTCAGCGGAGCGTACGTGGCCACCGATCTGGCCGAGACGGCGGAGAACGCCACGCAAGACGAAGCCTTCTTGAAAAACATTTTGCACGTCGAGCACGTTACAAACCACGGCTCGAAAACAAACCGGCTCGTATCCCAACCGGGCGGACTCTTTGACGGGATGGAAGCGATGCGCTTTGCCGAAGGCCTCGGCGAAGACGGCGTGTACGGTGTGGAACTGCCCGACGCGATCGATCCGGTGAAGGATTCAGGTGGCAAGACCGTGCTTCGCTACGCTGACCGCAACTTTAGCGCGGGCGTGATTCACGAAGCCACGCCAACGGGCGCTCGAACGCTCGTTCTGGGTTTCCCCTTCGAAACGGTCATCGGCGAAGAAAACCGGGCGAAACTTCTCGGTCGCGCATTGGAGTTTCTCGCGCCATAGGCTGAACCACTCGTCGCGCAGATCGAACGGAACAAGGAAACAAACAAGGCAATAAATAAGAAAACTATGTCACAACACCTCTCCTTCTTGCATCGGCCCTTGGGGATCAGTTTATTGTTGTGTGGTGTCCTGCTTTGGAGCGACTGCGGCAGACAGCAACCTGGGACTCCTGAATCCGACGTCGCTGCAGCGAACCATCAGGACAACGAGCCCGGAGCGACTGCGATTAAGCCGGAAACTTCCGGCGCCCTAACTGTCGAAGCGACTGTCGTATTCAGCGCAACCGATGAAGTCCTGCCTTCACTATCGGACAAAGACTCGGGCAAAAACAAAAAGGAAAAAGGACCGGGACACAACGGCCGGTGGCGGAAGCGGCGAACTCCCGGCCCAACGCAACAACTGACCGAGGAACAGCAAGAGGCGATTGAGCGATTGGAGGCCATTGGATACCTGAGTGGTACCGAGGAAGGCTCGGGAGAGACCGGCGTCATCCGGTACGATCGGCAAAGAGCTTGCCAGGGATTGAATTTCTTTACTTCCGGACACGGCCCGGAAGCGATCCTCATGGATATGGAGGGAAAAATCCTTCACCAATGGCGACGAGACTTTCGAGACGTCTGGCCAAATTATTCAAAAAAGTGGGTACGGAACCATTCCGGCAGCCAATACTGGCGTCGCGCTTACCTGTACGAAAACGGAGACATCCTGGCGATCTTTGAAGGACAAGGCCTTGTGAAGCTGGACAAGCATTCCAATATCCTCTGGGCAACCGATTGCCGCGCCCATCATGACCTGGAAGTGATGCCTGGTGGCGACGTCTACGTGTTGACCCGAGAAGCCCGCATGATCCCGCGGATTAATCCTGACGAGCCGATTCTGGAAGACTTCGTTTCCATCCTGGATGAACAAGGCCGGGAAAAGCACCGAGTCTCGGTGCTCGAGTGTGTTGAGAATTCCAACGAATACCGGGAGTTCATGTTGGAGCGATTTCCGAAAGAAGGCGACATCTTTCACACGAACTCCCTTCGAGTGCTTCGGGGAATTATCGCCGACCGAGCAGAGGCTTTTCAAGCCGGGCGAATCCTGACGTCCATGTGGCATTTGAGTTGTATCGCCGTGTTGGATCTGGAAGCGGAAACAGTCGTTTGGGCGAAACGGGGCGTCTTTCGCCGGCAACATGATCCGAGAATCCTTCCCAATGGCAACCTTTTGCTGTTTGATAATAGTGGGCTGGGCGTCCATTCCCAAGTCCTGGAATACGACGTGCCAACCATGGATGTGAAATGGAGCTACCAGGGGATGGAAGAGGACCCGTTTTATTCAAAAACAAACGGCGCGAGCCGGCGTTTGGCGAATGGAAACACCCTGATCAGTGAATCAGACAACGGACGCGCTTTCGAAGTCACTCCAGAGGGAGAGATCGTTTGGGAGTACACCAATCCTCATCGCGCCGGGGAAAATGGTGAATTCATTGCCGTCATCCCGGAGATGATCCGCCTGGCTCCGGACTTCCCCGTCGATTGGTTGGAATAGAGAGCGGTAATACAGGTTCGTGCGGTTTGTCCGCAGAGCGTAACGCAAGAACCTCTGGCCGCATTACGCAAACTCGCAAAGGTTCTTTACATAATCCAACGAGCCGTCGTTGACCCAGGGATCGAGCTGGGCGACTTCTTTGAGCTGTTGACCGCGCAAGCGATGCACTGCCAGAAAGCCACAGCGCACGTCCGACAGCGAGGTCATGTCGCTCCAAAGCTTTTCGGTTTGGCTGACCGGGAAGACGTCCTCCTGGCCGTGTCCCCAGCGGCGCTTGACCTCTTTGATGGTCACATAGGTGGGAAGGCGCGAAGCAAAGCGCCTGACCTGCTCGGCGATCTTTTCCTCCGGCCCCGAGAGGTCTTCGCGCGACAGACCGAAAAGTTCAAGCAGCGCGTCGACGTCCACCCAGGTGGTCATCGAGTTGTAATACCGAAGGCGAAACTCGTCTTCCTCCCTTGGTTGGGCGAGACCTTCGAGCAGGCGCACGCGGCCCCCAACGCGCGCCAAGCCGCCGCCCCGGTCGTCGATCCGCCGGGGGATGACCTCAAAGGTCAGGCTCTTGCCGCTTTGAATGTGCAGGCCGAGCAAGCCGGGATCAAGATTCGCCCCGAGCGTGTCGATGTTGTGAATCAACAGGTGCTTCAAATTCGGCCGCTCGGCCAGCAGCCGAACCAGGACGCCGTTGCGAAGCAGATTCGGCACTTCATACCAATGGCCCGGCGGGTGAAAACATTGAAGCGGCACGTTGTCCACGTAATCGCTTCCCTCCCCTCGCTCCTTGGCCCAACCCATGAGCGTTCGGCGCAGGTCGTCGCGAAACTTCTGTTTGTACTCGTCAAGCGTTTCTTGAGGCAGTTCCTCCCACAGGAACCGCAGATCCCGCTCCATCGGCACCATGCGCAGCCCGATCGAGCGACCGGGAGACAGAGACAGTAGTCCGGTGTAGTCGTGGTTGTGATTCAGCCGCAGATGTTTTTCAATCGGCGCGTGGGTGAGGAAACTCGTCGTGAAAACGTGTGGCACGTCCGCGTCATACGCCCGGCTTGTCTTCCGGCTTTTCGCCAGATGAATTTCCATGAAGGAACGATGGGCGCCGTCGATCGCGACAAAGGGATTCGCCGCCTTGACCACGCCCGCGCCGCGCGTCCAGCGCGAACCGACGCCGGCAGCCAGCGACACGACCGCCACTTCACCCCGGCGAAGCGATTGTTCCCCCGCTCGAACGGCGTCTTCGGGACACCCCTCTTCGACCGGGATCACGTCGCCCGGTTGAACGTCAACGATTTCGGTATCGCTCGGAAGCCGGTTGCGGGCCAAGCCGATTCTTCCCCGACGCAGGTCTTCACGAATTTCCTCGTGTTGGATTTCGTCAAAGCCGTTCTCCCGCTTGATGCGCGCGAAGATTTCCCGCCATTCCGTCGCCTGAGAGTCGCCCGTCACATCGGAGGAGGGAAACAGATGATTCACCATCACCCGCAGCACGCGTAACAGTTCCTCGGGATTCTCATTACACTGAGTGAAATTATCCAGGTCGGCCCGCCGCAGGGGCGACACCTGCTGCCGCTCCAGCCGGCTGAGCGCCGGCACCTGCACAGCGTAGTATCTCGGCGGCATACTCGCCTCGCCGCCGCGCAGCAGGTGGGCGATCGAGCCCCGGTCGTTGATTTGAAAACTGTAGACGACCGGGTCCATGGCAAACGGCAGCGCGTCTTCGAGCTGCTCTTTGACCTCGGTCATGATTTCGAGGATTTCATCGCGAAACCGGGCCTGCCGCTTCGGATCGACGAAGAACGCCATGCCGCCGCCGGACATCCCGCCCAGCATGAGGAATCCCCAAAAGGCCTCGCCCAGCGTTTCTCTCGCACGCGCGATGATGGTTTCAGTGAATCGATTGGTCACCCAGGGGATGATGACTTTCAGCGGTCCCGACCAATTTTTCGTCGTGCAATCGCCGACGCCGCATACGTCACCCGCCTTCAGGCCGCGCACGAGATCGTCGAAGATGCCGTGCATCTCCTGGCGGGCTTTCCACTCCGGACCCGAGCGCAGTAAATATTTTTCCGTGACCATCTCCAGAATCGGCCCCACGTCCTGCGCCATGCCGCCGTGAATGAGCACGATCGATTCGGCGAGGGCTTTGCGCACGTCTGGCGAGACAACCTCCGGGCCGAGCAGTTCGTGCTGGGGCAGAAGACAACCGCGACTGACGCCGTACTCCGGGTCGGCGTCTTGAGCCACGGCACCGCGAATGATCTTGATGCCGGGCCAGATACCGCCCGAGTCCTGCCAACCGCCGCCCGAACCGCCCAGCCACTCGCCCAGAATCGCCCGCGAAGCGACCAGCCGTCGCTCGCTTTCCTCCAGCGATCCCACGAGCTGCTTCGTCTGGCCCGTGGCGCGCATGAGCAGCGCAATCTCGGATGCCAGCAGATTGGTCGAAACGGCCAGCCGCGAACCTTTTGGAATGTCGTTCACTTGCGTGACGACCTCCAGCCCCAGCCCCACCCCGACCACACGGGCAAGAATATCGCCCAGATCCTGCCCCGAGCCTTCGAATGATGGCGGAATCAACCCTGAAGCGATCACGCCTGCCTTGAGCAGGCCGAGGTAGTCATTGCCGAAATTGAACAAGTCATCGAGGGTTGTAACGTCCTTCGTATCCTCCAGGTCCACACTGGTCAATCGCAGCACCGGCTCTTCGAGCACACGAACGAAGGTCTGAATCGGGGGGCGCACCGCCTCGTCCCGGCGATACACACCGAGATCGACCGAAATGTTGATCACCCGCGCGCCCTCGGGATAATCCATGCCGAGAAAGAAAATGTCCGACCAGCCGCTGTGGGACAGGTCGAGGCGAACCGGCGTCTGCTCGCAGAGAATCGGATAAAGCGGACATCCCGGCCGGCGCTGAAGCAATTCAGAGCGAAGGCGAACCGGATGGTCCGCCCGGTGGCCGACTCGAAACATCCACTGATTGCCGCGCGCGCTGCGAACCGAATGGCGAACCTGATCGGTCAGCGTTTGAAAGCAAAGGTGGTGATACGCCTCGGCCAGGGCGCTGAACACAGCGCCATTGGGACCCGAGCGGTGAAGCGCCTCGCGAAACCGGACGATGGCCTGTTCAAAGCGCCGCTCCAGGAGATCGACGTAACCGGCGAACGGCAGCGCCCCCAGCGACGACACCCCCACCGCCTCCTGCAAGTGGAAGCGGTAAGCGGCGAACAGGAACAGACACGCGCGCACCCGCTCGTAGAGATTATCGCTTTCCCGGCGGAATTGCTCCAGCTGCTCGCACTCGTCGAGAATCTGCTCCACGGACAGCGAATCGAGAAGCGACCGAAGTGAACGGTTGCGAAGCTCCGCTTTCTGCGTGGTGATCGTTTCAACTAGAATCGAATTCATCCCTTATCTCTCAAATCTGGATTCTGATTTCTTCCGGTGGCCCGGCTTTCAAAGCGTTACAGGATTCGCTTCGATACACTGTCCTGCTCGAACTGGACCAGCAATTCAGACAGCCGCGCCAAGACTTCATCCCGATCGACACCGGACATCGCCAAAGCCAGCTGGGCCTCCAATGCGCCGTACTGAACGCCGATATCATAGCGGTGGCCGTTGGTTTGAATCGCCAGGTATTTCTCCCGCCGCGCCAGTTCCTCCAGCGCCGGGCTCAGCTGAATCTCGCCCCTCAGCCGGCGATCCTCCTGGACGTGCTTGTCGAGAATGTCGAACACCGAGGGCGTCAGCACGTGCATGCCGAAGAAGCAGAGGTAATGCCCCACGCGAAGGCCCGGCACGTGCAGCTGTTGTTCGGCCGCGCTCGGCGTCGGCTTCTCGACGATCTTCTCGATTTGAAATACGTTGGAAGATCCTGATAGTCGCTTGCCGGCGACCGTGCCGTACCGCTGGATGAGGTGCTCGCGCGTGGCTTGCACGGCCGCCACCGAGCATTCCTCCTGCTCGGCCAGATCGAGCAGCTGCCGCGCACACCGCCGCTTCTCGCCGGAGATGTACAAATGGTCCCCCAGCAACAGCAGAAACGGCTCGGAACCCACGAACTCCCGGGCACTCCAAACCGCGTGGCCATACCCCTCGGGCTTTTCCTGCACGGCGAAACGAAGCCGCCGCTCCAGGTTGGCCAGCAACTTCGACTCCTGCACCGCCCAGGGCGCATTACCAAGGGCTTGCAGCAGGTTCTCGTCGAACGCCCGAACGTGCTGCTGGTAAACCGCCGCGTCGCCGGGAGCGGTCACTACACAGATTTCCTCGATTCCGCTCTCCAGGGCCTCCTCGGCAATGATCTGGATGACCGGTTTGGTCAGCCCGTCCCGGTCGATGACCGGCAGCATGGCCTTCTGCACGGTGTCCGAGGCGGGATACTGTCGGATACCCCGGCCGGCGGCGGTGATCACGGCTTTTCGTACTTGCATGGGCACTCCCCCAATCGAGTTCGCGATCCCGAAGCGGATTTCAGGACGCAATAATTGGACATAGTTTAACTGATGAAGGCCGGTTGTACAACTTGGCGGCTGATGTTTATAATCGCGGATCATGACCCCTAAAAACTATCGAGAAAATCTGGATCGGCTCTATCGGGAGCACATGGGAAAAGTCCGCGAGAGCATCGAGCAGGGACATCTGTGGAAGGCACGCGATCGGTGCATGGGGATGATCGGCCATCAGCCCTACCGGGAGGAACTGTGCCGGCAGGCGGCGGAAATTTACCACAAAATGGGCGACTATCCCCGGGCCGGCGTGTACTGGCTGGTCACCCGGGAAGACAGCGAAGAGGCCCGAGAGTGTATCGACTGGGCGATCCGGGAATATGGGATCAACCTTCCGAGACAATATCGAAAACGGGTGGCTGGCGCTCACCTTCACCGGGAGGTTGTGAAGCGGGTGGATGAACGATTGAAACAGGCCGGAATCAAAGAAGGCGTTTGGAGCCTGCGGCGTCGAAAGGTGCCGAAAGAATCGGCAACAGAGTCTTGCATGAAAGACCAATTCTCCAAAAAAGCGATTCTCCTCGGTTGCCTGCTCATCCTGGGATTCGCCGGATTTCTTCTCGTCTATGGCTTCGTCAGGCTTCTTATGGATATATTATAATTGGGAGGTTGAAAAATTCAAATGGTCTGGGAAAATCTTACCTTCAATAGACCCTGATTCTCATCCGAATGCTGTGGCCGATTTCGAAGGGTCGACAAGAGCCAGGCATATCTTTCCATATCCGAACGATCGAAGGAGTGTTTGAACGATGGGACAGACACGAGTCGAAAAAATCGTCCAGCATTACGCCGTGGGCCTTCCCTCAGGCCACTCGGTTCGCTCGGGAGAAATCGTGACGATTCAGCCGCAGCACGTTATGACGCACGATAATACCGGTGCGGTTATCCCCAAATTCCAATCGATCGGCGCCGACCGCATCTTCGATCCCAAGCAGCCGGTTTTCTGCCTCGATCACGACGTCCAGAACATCAGCGAAAAGAATCAGGCCAAATATGCCGCGATCGAAGCCTTCGCCAAAGCACAGGGCGTGGACTTCTATCCAGCCGGCGCGGGCATCGGTCATCAGATTATGGTGGAGCAGGGCTATGTGCTGCCGGGAACGCTCGTCGTGGCCAGCGACTCGCACTCGAATCTTTATGGGGGGCTCGGCGCGCTCGGCACCCCCGTGGTGCGAACCGACGCCGCGGCGATTTGGGCCACGGGGACCACCTGGTGGGAGATTCCGCCCGTGGCCAAAGTCACGCTGACCGGGCAGCTGCCCGCGGGCGCGACCGGCAAAGACGTTATCATCGCTCTCTGCGGCCTCTACAATCAGGATGAGGTGCTGAATCACGCCGTGGAATTCCACGGCCCGGGCCTGGCCTGCCTGAACGTCGAACAGCGACTGACGATCGCCAACATGACCACCGAATGGGGCGCGCTGGTCGGCTTGTTTCCCTACGACAAGATCGCGCGGGAGTATCTCAAGCAGCGCGCCCGGCAGTTTGCCGAGCAGGGTTTAATTGAGCCGCGCATTTCGAAGAAGATTATCGCCCGCCTGGACGACGACAGGATCGAACCGGACCCGGACGCTTTCTACGCAGTCGAACTCGAGCTGAATCTCGACGAGGTCACGCCGCACGTGGCCGGACCGAATGAAGTCAAGCGGATGGTTCCCCTGTCTGAGATTGAAAAAGACAAGGTGAAGATCCACAAGGCGTATCTGCTCAGTTGCGTCAACGCCCGGCTGGGGGATTTTGCCGACGCGGCGAAAGTGGTCAAGGGCAGGAAGGTGGCCAAAGGCGTCGAGTTCTACATTGCTGCGGCCTCGGCCGAGGTGCAGAAGGAAGCCGAGCGGCAGGGCTATTGGCTGACTCTGGTCAATGCCGGAGCCAAACCGCTGCCTTCCGGTTGCGGCCCCTGCATCGGCCTCGGCACGGGAACGCTCGAAGCGGGCCAAGTGGGCATCTCGGCCACTAATCGCAATTTCAAGGGCCGCATGGGGCATCCCGACTCCCAGGTTTATCTGAGCAGTCCCGCCGTGGTCGCCGCCAGCGCGCTGGCTGGACACATTAAAGCGCCTGCACCGATGGAAGCAATCACCCTTACCAAAAAAGTGAACCGCAACAAGGTGGATCGTGCGGAATCGAGCGAAGTCGCGATCCTGCCTGGTTTCCCTGAAAGCCTAACGGGCGAACTGCTTTACCTGCCAAAGGACAACATGAACACAGACGGCATCTACGGCAAAGACTATACCTACAAGGACGACATGACGCCCGAAGCGATGGGCAAAGTGGCCTTTCTCAATTACGACCCGGAGTTTCAATCGCTGGCCAAGGAAGGAGACCTGTTAGTCGGCGGCGCAAACTTCGGTTCGGGCTCTTCGCGCGAGCAGGCCGCGACGGCGATTCAGTTCCGGGGCATCCAGCTCGTTATCGCCACGTCCTTCTCCAACACCTACAAGCGTAACGCTTTCAACAACGGCTTCATCTGCATCGAATGCCCCGCGCTGGTCGAACGCCTGAAACAGCAAGACTTCGAGGCGCCCACCAACCGGACGGGACTCGCCGCCACAGTCGACTTCAAACGCGGGCGGATCACGCTCGACTCGGAGGTCTATCCCTTCGCCCCCCTGAGCGAAACGGCCCAGCGGCTCGTCATCGCCGGCGGCGTCGAGAACATGATCCGCCAGCAGCGGGAGGAATGATTTCACGCAGAGGCGCAGAGCCCGCGGAGAATGATTTTCAATGCCAATTATTGACTCTGCGTTCTCTGCGTCTCTGCGTGAAATAGTTTATAGAAAAGTATTGACTCTGTGGCCTCTGCATCTCTGCGTGAAATAGTTTATAGAAAAGTATTGACTCTGCGGCCTCTGCATCTCTGCGTGAAACAGTTTATAGATTAGTATTGACTCTGCGGCCTCTGCGTCTCTGCGTGAAATAGTTTATAGAAAAGTATTGACTCTGCGGCCTCTGCATCTCTGCGTGAAATAGTTTATAGAAAAGTATTGACTCTGCGGCCTCTGCATCTCTGCGTGAAACAAATGAATTCTTGCTTTATGGCTCAATTGTGTCTTCAACAAATAGGTTGAACAGTCTCCATAAATGATCTATTATTGCAACCGCTGCAGTCTTGGAAGGATACTCCATACAGAGACGGGTAGACCCATTTCGGTTTGATCGCCATCATTAATTCTGCCCCTCTGTCGTGAAAGATAGAACCAGAGACAGAATGCACGAAAACGAGATTACCGGCATCATCGTTGATGCAAGCCTCCATATTCACCAACGGCTGGGCCCCGGACTCCTCGAATCCGTGTATGAAGAAATCCTTGCCTATGAGCTGGCAAAGCGAGGGCTTCATGTCAATCGCCAGGTTGGGATACCGGTCGAGTATGAACAAGTACACATGGATCTTGGTTTCAGGGCCGATATCATTGTTGAAAACAAAGTCATCATTGAAATCAAATCGGTCGAGGCACTCGCTCCTGTGCACTACAAGCAGGTACTTACCTATCTTCGGCTCGCGCAGAAGAAGGTGGGATTACTCATTAATTTCAATGTCGATTTACTGAAAAACGGAATCAAACGGGTTGTTAATAATCTATGAGTGTTTTTGGTTCACGCAGAGGCGCAGAGCCCGCGGAGAATGATTTTCAATGCCAATTATTGACTCTGCGGCCTCTGCATCTCTGCGTGAAATAGTTTATAGAAAAGTATCGACTCTGCGGCCTCTGCGTCTCTGCGTGAAATAGTTTATAGAAAAGTATTGACTCTGTGGCCTCTGCATCTCTGCGTGAAATTTATTGAAGGATATTCTTAATGACTCAGACTCATCCCGTTTCACAAACTCCATCCTCCTCCCGCATTGCCTCGATTGACGCGTTGCGCGGGTTGACGATCCTGGTGATGATCTTCGTTAACGACCTTGCAGGGGTCAAAGGCGCACCCGGCTGGATGAAGCACTACTATCCTTATGATGCGGACGGCATGACGTTCGTCGACGTGGTCTTCCCCGCCTTTCTCTTCATTGTCGGCATGTCGATTCCCTTCGCTCTCGGGCGAAAGCTCGACCGGGGCCAATCCCTTTGGTCGGTTTGGAAGCATATTGGGACGCGAACACTGGGCCTTCTGATCATCGGCGTCTTCATGGTCAACAGTTACACGATTTCCAAAACCGAAGGGATGAACGCCAATCTCTGGATCGTGCTGATGTACGCCGCGGTGATCCTGGTGTGGAATCAACCACCGAAGCAGCCGGGAGCGAAGCGAACCACGGCGCTCGGCCTTCGCGCCGCCGGAGTCGTCCTCCTGATCGTGCTGGCGGTGTTGTACCGAGGCTCCGGCGAGCCGGGCCTGATCGAAATGCGCACGCAATGGTGGGGCATCCTGGGCTTGATCGGTTGGGCGTATCTCGTGGCCTGCATCGCGTTCAGCCTGCTGCGAAAGAACGCGCTCGGTATGCTTGCTGTCATGGTCCTGCTGTACTGCCTCTATGCGGCAGACCGCGTGGATCTGTTCTCGGGCTTTTGGCTGCGCAAGTGGATCGGCTTCGGTTCGATGCTCGGCTCGCAGGCCGCGATCACGGTCTCAGGCATTCTCCTCGGCATGATTCTCACGCCGGACTCGCCGGTGAAATCCCATGGCGCGCGCATCCGCTGGGCTTTGCTTTTTGGCCTGGGCATGGCGATCGCCGCTTTTTTACTTCATTCCATGAAAGACGTCCACAAGATGTGGATCATCAACAAGAACGCCGCCACGCCGCCCTGGTGCCTGTACAGCTCGGCCATCACGGTCTGGATCTGGGCGCTGACTTACTGGCTCATGGACGTCAAGGGGTGGAAGAAATGGGCGGTCATCGTGCAGCCCGCCGGGGAGAATCCGCTGTTCGCTTATATTCTTCAGCCGATGCTTTATTCGGCCTTTGCCCTTTCGGCGCTGGCCCTGGGCGGATTCAATCTCCACGCCAAGCTGGGCGCCGGCTTCGCCCTCGGCTTCTGGCGCGCGCTGGTTTTCGCCTTTGCCGTCACCTGGCTCGCCGGCGCGCTCAAGCGAGCCGGCCTGCGGCTGCGATTGTAGGATCGGGAAGGGTCAATGCTGACTGGCTGGAACAAAGGCCAGTTGATCAATACACCTGCATGTGAACCATGCGCTGGGGCTCCAAGAGACCGAAGTACTCCACGAGCGCGGTCGCCAGGCCCTTGCCGATCTCCTGGTAATCGGCGTCGGTGATGTATTCCCCGTCCGTAATCCGCCTGTAGTAATGCCCTTCATGAGTCAGCGCCATGACGTCTTCCCCCCAGTTGTTCCAAAAATAGGACTCGATAAACTGGCAGGCGTGCAATTGGCTGGTTTGCGGATTGCGATTGTCGAACAGGGGCGTCGCGTTGCGGAAGGCGTCAATGAACCTCTGTTCGATCTCTTCGAACTCCAGGCTGACGCTCGGATAAAGATGCTTGAAGAAAAACGTATCCTCAAACGATCCAAACGTAGAGTGAAGATTCAATGCAACGCGAATCGGGTTGGGTCCCGCCATGAACCCGTCCACCTGAGCTTTGATGTTGGCCGCTTCGGGAATCTGATCGGCGCACCACTGCCGCTCGGGATCGATCCCCCGGGAATCCCATCGCGTGTGACCGAGATAAACGCCGTCGATGTTTTGCAGCGGAACGATATTGAAGATACAGCGCTCTCGAAGCAGCTCGCCCAAAGGCGAATCCTCGATCGCCTGCTCCAGAATGCCGAGTATCGCATGAGTCGAAGTCACTTCCCCGGCGTGCGCCCGGGAGTGCACCCAAACCCGGTATTTGCCCGAGTCGGGCACGCTGCGGTCCGTGACCGTGACCATCCACATCTCCCGGCCCTCATAACTCTGGCCGATGACCTCGGTAGCGGCATGAATGGACGGACCGATCAATTGCGCCACGTGCTCATAAGTCTCGGCATACCCGAGAGGAAAGAAGGCCGCGACTTCGGCTTCGTTCTCAGCCGCGCCAAAGTCGAGAACCATAACGTCCGATTGCGGGGATTCCGCGGCTGTCAGGCGTCGCCAGGACCCGCCTTCAACGCGAATCACCTGCCGGGGACTCTGCGAGCTGTCGATATTCAAAGTGATGGTGCGATTCGCCACACCGGTCATCCGAAAGCGAAACCAGCCCTGACGCGTGCCGAGCACACCCGGCTCGACATAGAGAGAACAGTTGAAGGTACTGCTTCCAGCCGCTTCCACGTCCAAAAGGCTGCCGTTGTCATAGTTCGAGTCAAACACGATTCCATCGACCGTTTTGGTGATTTTGTGAGGCGTCGCACCCAAAACCGAAGCATACGCCTTCAGAAACGCCTCGATTTGCCCCGGCTTGACCTCCTGATACAGTTGCTTATAAATGTCAAACTTGGAATCATCAGCCAGGGCGGGCTCAAGAAGCGCACCAAGCAGGAAAACGAGTATACAAAATTGAATTCTTTTCATCTCTTTCCTTCAAACATGTATTTGGCAGTCCTCATGTCCAGATTACGAACAGACCGGATTCTGACGAGTCCATCGCAGTTTGTCCACCTCTTCTCAACTCCTCATTTTTTTCGCTCCCCACGGTCCTGCGCCGGGTCGCCCGACGAAAAATCCACTGGATTTCCTATTCCCGACCTTGCTATAATGGGAACGTCCAAATTGCGGGAGGTGCAAACATCATGCGCGAGAAAGTGAAAGAGTTGTGGCCGGAATTGGATTGGATTCAGGATGTGGACTTGAAGGAATCGGTTCTCAAGACCTGGATTCGAGCGTTTGAACTCAGTCCCCTGGAGCCGGAAGACCTTCTGGAGATTCCCTTTACTCTGTTGGTGCCGAATTGCCCGGCGACCTTCATGGAGCACAAGCGGTGCGTGGTCCACATCGTCAAGCGCGGGGCGGAGGCCATCTGCGAATTCATGGGTGAATCGCTTCCGATCGACATGGACACGGTGATCGCCGGAGCGATTCTGGCCGACGTTGGGAAACTGCTGGAATATGAAAAGCGACAAGGCAAGGCGGTTCAGAGCGAACGAGGCAAGGCCTTGCGCCATCCCTTCACCGGCGTTGCCCTGGCGATGCAGTGTGGCGTGCCGGACCGGGTTTGCCACATCATCGCCGCTCATGCGGGTGAAGGCGACATGGTCCGCCGCTCGACCGAGGCGATTATCGTCCATCACGCCGATTTTATGGCGTTTCTGCCGTTCAAGAACCTTGTCTAGTGGCATCCCACCCTCGAATGAGATCCATGACCGGGAAGCCAGCCCCTTCCGGGTATTTTCCTATCCTCAACAAATCCAAGGGATTTCCTCTCCCGCGGGGAGATCTCTGCGTTCTCTGCGCCTCTGCGTGAGATTCTTTGCTGAAATCCTGTGCCGCAAGACAGCGGGAACCCGTCATCGCCCTTGACAACCTCTCCCGCCCGCATTAGATTTGCCCCTTCATTTCTAATGTCGGACGAGGGCTAACATTTATGGAACGAACCCATTACTGCGGCAAACTGCGGAAAACTCACGTCGGGCAAAAGGTCTGCCTGTTCGGCTGGGTCTGGCACTGGCGCGACCATGGCGGAGTCATTTTTATCGACCTGAGGGATCGAACCGGCGGGGCTCAGCTGGTGTTTAATCCCGAAAAGAACGCCGAACTCCATCGCCGCAGCCACGATCTGCGCAGCGAATACGTCATCGCGATCGAGGGCACCGTTGCGGCCCGAACGCCCGAGACGGTCAATCCAACCCTTCCGACCGGAGAGATCGAGGTCATCGTCGAGAAACTCGACTTGCTCAATAAGGCCGAGACGCCGCCCTTTCCCATCGAGGATTTCATCGACGTGGGCGAGGAAGTCCGCCTTCAGTATCGCTACATCGACCTGCGGCGGCCCGAAATGCTCAAGCGGATCAAGATTCGCCATCAGGCATATCAAATCGTCCGGAACTTCCTCGGGGGCGAGGACTTCCTCGAGGTCGAAACGCCCATGCTGGCCAAGTCCACGCCCGAGGGCGCCCGCGACTACCTGGTGCCCAGCCGCGTTCATCGGCATCACTTTTATGCCCTGCCGCAGTCGCCGCAGCTGTTCAAACAACTGCTGATGGTCGCCGGCCTGGACCGGTACTTCCAGATCGTCAAGTGCTTTCGCGATGAGGATCTGCGCGCCGACCGGCAGCCCGAGTTTACGCAGATCGATATCGAAATGTCCTTCCCCACGACGAACATCTTCTTCGACATCATGGAGCGGATGCTGGCCGCCCTGTGGAAAGAGATTAAGGGGTATGACGTTCCCCTGCCCCTCAAGCGATTGCCCTACAGTGAAGCGATGGAGCGTTTCGGTTGCGACCGGCCGGACACCCGCTTTGGCCTCGAGCTATGTCACGTCAGCGACATTGTCGTCGACAGCGAGTTCGGCGTGTTCAAGGACATCGTCGCCAAGGGCGGCATGATCTCGGGACTCAACCTGAAGGGCTGCGCCCGCTACAGTCGCAAGGAGATCGACGACCTGGCCAAGTTCGCCGGCGAGTTCGGCGCGCGGGGCATGGCCTGGATGAAGGTCACCGAGAAGGGGCTGGAGAGCAACATCGTCAAGTATTTCCCCGAGGGAGTACAGGCGCGGCTGCGCGAGAAGATGGAGGCCGAGCCGGGCGATCTGCTCGTCTTCATTGCCGACACCGAGCGGAGGATCGTCTACGACGTGCTGAGTCGAATTCGCCTGCACATCGCCGCGCGGGAAAAACTGATTCCCAAGGACCAGTGGGACTTCCTCTGGGTGGTGGATTTTCCACTGTTCGACAAAGACGAAAACGGTCGCCCGACGCCGTCGCACCATCCTTTCACCTCGCCCGTGGTCGAGGACCTGCCGCTCTTGGAGAGCGACCCGTTCAAGGTGCGCTCGCAGGCGTATGACATGATCCTCAACGGTTATGAAATCGGCGGAGGCTCGGTTCGTATTCATGATCCCGCGGTTCAATCGCGCGTGTTCCGCGCCATCGGCATCGGCGATGAGGAGGCCAAGGACCGTTTCGGCTTCCTGCTGGAGGCGTTTAAGTACGGCGCGCCGCCGCACGGCGGCATCGCCTTCGGTTTCGACCGCATTGCGATGTTGCTGACCGATACAGCCAACATTCGAGACGTGATCGCCTTTCCCAAAACCCAGCGGGCCACGTCGCTGATGGATGGCTCGCCCTCAACGGTCAAAGAGGAGCAGCTGCGCGAGCTACACGTCAAGCTGAGATAAGAACGCGGGCAACGCGGGCCTGGCGAAGGGACCGGACGAGCCCAGTAAGAGCGGGGGTTGCTTTTAAGAGCGTGAGTTGCGCCGTTGGAGAAAATTTGACTCCACCTTACCTCCCCTTCGTAAGGGGAGGAACCCGAGAGTTCTCTTCCCTGATCCCATGAGCTGGTACGACGAATGGTTTGACGA
>Ga0272444_10002272_pt1 | contig 17838 bp, 11 predicted proteins | sample SSMForm13_FD_201033 | JGI IMG/M metagenome (GOLD analysis project Ga0272444, IMG submission 201033) | Marine sediment archaeal communities from Little Sippewissett salt marsh, Falmouth, MA, United States - SSM-Form-13 | ecosystem: Environmental > Aquatic > Marine > Wetlands > Sediment ... | reverse complement strand
ATATTATTACAGCAAGTGGAAGAGCGATATCCTCTATTCGGCCATGGCCCTGCGAACCACGTTCGTGAATGCCATGCAGCAGTTCCTGGCGGACGAGGGGCTGTTTAACCTGGAGCGGGTGCAGATGAGTCCTGTGACCGATCCCCTTGCTCACGATGTGGAACATACCCCCAATATCGATTATAAAGGTCAGCGATATGTGATGACGCACAGCATGATTTACTCCAAGTTCCTCTCGTGTCATCATCCCAAGATCAAGGGGGTATTCGTAGATTCCCCCAACATCCGGTTGGAGATCGAAAGTCCCGACCGGACCCAGAGGGGCAAATATCTGATCGATTTCAGTCAGATGGACGTGGAGGTGCGAAGAAACCGAGGGATCGACTTAGAGACCTACCGGAGGGAACCGGAAAAGGTCAGCAAGATCCTGGCCGAGGATATGGAAAAGGGTATGGACCTCTTTGAACGGATGCTCGTGCATGCCCTAACGCGGATCGTTGAGAAAAATGGGGATGATCTGAAGCAGCTCGGCGTGGCCATCGAGGTCCCCCGGCAGCCCTTCCCCCGGTTCAGGTGTGATGAAAGCAAGAAAAAATATGGAAAAGCATATGAGCAGCATATCGGGAAAGAAACGCCGTCGTGCTTTTTCTGGATCACCGGACTCTTGAGAGAAAACTATGACCTGGTATATCCGTACCTCCGGCCGGAAGGAAAAGTGAGCCTGTCGGAAGTCACATCGTCGATGATCTACAACTACGACATCTGCGCAAAGAGTATTGTTCGAGATACGGGACAGCAGACACCGGCCCTTGAGATCCTATCAGGGGCGGTTCGGGAATGGCTTTACGAAGCCATTGTAGAAAGGCTCCTGGATAACGGCATCATCCCTGCGCGGCCGGTCATATTTGACGGTAACATCCAAAATATCGATGAATTAGGGGGTTACGGGCCTTTCCTGATGATAGCGGCAAAAAAGGACAGCGGGGGCAGGCCAACATTTCCGGAGACCTACGGCGGTGGTATCGGTGTGGAAAGAACGTTATATGCCATCTGCCGAGGCCCCAAGGTGGACAAGGTGGATGACATGACCTGTTTTGGGAAGAACCCCGACAGCCATCAGCTATTTATGTTCTAACCCGTTTCACAGGCAGAAAGGAATCGACCTGGAAATGAGTGATACACGGAAGCCAACCTTAGCGCTCTTCTACTGCCGGAACGTACCAAAGAGCAGTGAGGCGGATCGGCACGCCATTGAAAAGGAATATGACGGCGCCATCCGCCTGTTCCCTCTCCCGTGCAGCGGGAGGCTCGAGTCGGTTCATCTAATGCGAGCCCTGGAGGAGGTGGCGGATGCCGCCTACCTCGTAACCTGTCCGGAAGGTGCTTGCCGCTATTTTGAAGGGAATCGACGTGCGAAAAAGCGCGTGGAGCGGACCCGGCAGATGATCGCGGCCATCGGCCTGGAAACGGATCGAGTGGGGATCGTTGTTGGATCTGCAGAAACACCGAAAACCTTGGGCCAACAGGCTGCGGAGATATACGGTAAAATCAGCCAGATGAACCCGTCCCCTGCACTCAAAGCGCAACAGGGATAAGAGGTCCGGAGCCCCTTGCGTCTCCTGGCTTGCCTTCACAAGAAACCAACGAACTCTTTGCGCCTTAGCGTCTCTGCGAAAGGCGTTTTGATCACAGCCATGTCACGTTAGAGAGGAGAAACCGCTTATGATCACTGCGGAACAGAAGCCCATCGATGAAATCAGGGGGATGATCGCCCCATACAAACGGATCCTGGCCCTGGGGTGCGGATCGTGTGTGGCCGAGTGTGCGGCCGGCGGAGAAAAGGAGACTGCGGCCCTGGCGTCCGCACTCCGTATGGCTGCCCGGATGAACCATGAAGATCGAGTCATTGATGAAAAGACCGTGGATCGCCAGTGTGTGAATGAGTTCATCATCCAGCTGGATGACATCCTTGACAGCTACGACACTGTCCTTTCCCTCGGGTGTGGCGCCGGGGTTCAGGCGGTTGCCGATATGTATCCTGAAATACCGATCATACCGGCCCTCAACACAGCGTTCTTGGGTGAGACCCGGGACCAGGGATACTGGGTGGAAAACTGTCTGGGCTGCGGCGATTGCATGCTCTTCTATTTCGGGGGTGTCTGTCCACTGGCACGCTGTTCCAAGCAGATCCTGAACGGCCCCTGCGGCGGATCTGTGGACGGCCGCTGTGAGGTGAACCCGGATATCCCATGCGCCTGGCAGTTGATCATCGATCGACTCACACGATTCGGGGCCCTGGATAGGCTGGAAGCCATTTATCCCCCCAAGAACTGGGCCAGGAAGCAGGGAAGCGGTCCCCGAAAGATTATCAGGGAGGATCAGCAAAAGTGAACCACGAAAGCCAGCTCAAAAAGGTCCTTGAGCAGGGCGGATTTGGGGTAACAGCCGAATGCGGTCCCCCCAAGGGCGCCGATGCCCAAGTTATTCTCAAAAAGGCCGAACTGTTGAAAGACGCGGTGGATGCGGTCAATGTGACCGACAACCAGACCGCCATTGTCCGCATGTCGAGTCTCGCGGCCTGCGCCCTTTTGAAAGGCGCCGGGCTCGATCCGATTCTGCAGATGGTGGTGAGAGACCGGAATCGTATTGCGCTGCAGTCCGACATCCTGGGGGCGTCTGCCCTGGGAATTCGGAATGTACTCTGCCTGTCAGGGGATCATCAGTGCTTCGGGAACCAGGCCGAGGCCCTCGGGGTGTTTGATCTCGATTCCATCCAGTTGGTTCAGACCGTGAAGGGGATGCGGGATCAGGGAACCCTTGTGGGCGGCGAGATCCTGGACCCGGCCCCTGACATCTTCATCGGCGCGGCCGCCAATCCCTTTGCCGATCCCCTGGAATTCCGGGTGACAAGATTGGCCAAAAAGATCAAGGCCGGGGCCGACTTTATCCAGACCCAGTGCATCTACAATATGGACCGGTTCGAGTCGTGGCTTTCCATGGCCGCAGACAGAGGGCTCACCGAGCAGACATACCTTCTGGGAGGGGTCACCCCGCTCAAATCTGCCGGCATGGCCCGCTACATGAGGGATCGCGTGTCAGGCATGGATATCCCGGATGACGTCATTAAACGGATGGAGGGGACGCCCAAGGAAAAACAGCGAGAGGAAGGGATCCAAATCTGCGTGGAGACCATCCTGCGGCTGAAGGAACTGTCGGCGGTCAAGGGCGTGCATATCATGGCCATTGAATGGGAATCTGCCGTGGGAGAGATTGCAGAACAGGCGGGGCTCTTGCCGAGGCCTGTCTTTGACAAGGAATAGAGGACCTGGATATGCCCGCAAAATACGCCATCCATTCGTCGCCGGTCCCGCACCGTTTTGAACCGGTCACCCGATCGGGGATCATCGCATGGGAAGAAGGGTGTCTCAAGTGCGCCGTGTGTGTCAAGAAGCAGTGCGTGTACGGGGTGTATGATCAGCGGGGGCTCAACCCGAGACAGATGATCGAGTCCATTGACAACCTCTGCATGAGTTGCCTTCGTTGTGTTCAGAACTGCCCCAAAGAACTGATTCATAAATCCCTCAACCCGGAATATGAGGCCATGGGAGATGCCTGGTGGACCCCGGATGTGATTGCCGGTTTGTGGTCCCAGGCCGAAACCGGCAAAATCCCGGTTTCAGGAGCCGGATACCCGGGACCCTTCAGCGGACCGGGATTTGACGCCATGTGGACCGACATGTCCGAGATCGTCCGGCCCACACGGGACGGAATTCATGGCCGGGAATACATCAGTACCGCCATCGACCTCGGAAAAACGCCGAGGCATCTTGACTTCGATGAACAGGGCGGGTTGAAGGGAACGCCGTATCTCATGGATATTCCCCTTCCGATTATCCTGAAAATGCCCTCTTTCGGCGCGATCGGCCCGGAGACGCTTCAGGGGTGGGCCATGGCCGCGAAACAACTGGGGACCCTGTTTTCCCTTCCGCAGGAGATGATGAATGATTCGCTGGAGGCGTTTCATACCTCGCTCTTGCCGGCTTTTCCGTCCCGATGGGATAGTGATCCTGTCAGGTTGGAGGGGATCCGAATCGTGGAGATCCCCTGGAGTGAGCACTGGCAGGCGGACATAGCGGCGGCTAGGGCTGCCAGTCCTTCCCTCCTCGTGTCCATCCGTCTGCCCATGACCAAAGACGCTGCCGGAACGGTCCTCGCCCTGGTACGGGCCGGCATATCGATCATTCATCTGGAGGCCACCGAGAACGGTCGGTTTCACGACGACAACACGGCCTATCTTAAGGACGGCATCCGGACGGTCCATTTGAAACTGGTGGAAGCGAACATTCGTGACGGGATCACCCTCCTGGTGAGCGGCGGGCTTTCCATGGCCGAGCATGTAACCAAATCGCTCATCTGCGGAGCGGACGGGGTATTGATCGATTTCCCGATCCTGATCGCCCTGGAATGCCGCATGTGCCGGCGGTGTACCGAGGGCCTCTCCTGCCCGGTGGATATGGACAGGGCCACGGCCGGATGGACCGCCTCCCGGGTGGTGAATCTGGTGGGCGCCTGGCACAACCAACTCCTGGAGATGATGGGCGCCATGGGCATTCGGGATGCCCGGCGGCTGTGCGGAGAAGCCGGAAGGGCCATGTTTTTCGAGGAATTGGAAAGAGATACGTTCAGCCAAATGGGCGTTTTGGAGGAGGGGTGTGACATTGAATAGCCAAGAACCATTCCAGTTTCCGGAGGTGGTCCCCACCCCGTCCCGTTTCAGAAACCCCATCGGCAAATACCGGCTCCACCGGACCAGCGACTGTATCGCCTGCGGGAAATGCGTAGAAATGTGCCCCTATGGCGTGCATGTGGAAAAGCGGGGGCGGATACTCATCGACAGACATGACCGGTGTGTGGGTCCGGAGTGCAGCGAGCCCTGCCACGAGGCGTGTCCGGTGCAGGCCCTGACGGTCCGGAGAAACATGGATTTCGACTGCCTGGGGGATTTCCGATGGCCCCCGGATCTCTTGGTCAGCACCTGGCATATGGCCGAGTTCGGCCGGGTTCCTGAAAAAGGGCTTGAATACCGCATCGGCGGTTCCGGGGGCGGATTTGACAAACTGCGGATCAAATTCAAGAAGCAGGAAGCCGCCCATGGAGACGACGGCCAGGCGCCGGACCTGGGGGTCACCCTCAATCGACGAGGTGACACAGCCCACCAAATCCGGATTCAGGTTCCGTTTTACGGCGGCGGCATGTCCTATGGCTCGGTGAGCATTACCACCATGCTCAGCCGTATCAAGGCTGCCGCTGCCCTGGGGACGTTCTGCTGCACCGGAGAAGGGGGATATCCGGACGAGCTGAAGCCCTATGACGATCACGTCATCACCCAGGTGGCCACGGGTCTGTTCGGTGTGAGAGAGGAGACCATCCAACGGGTTCGGATCGTTGAATTCAAGTACGCCCAAGGCGCAAAACCGGGACTGGGAGGGCATCTTCTGGGGGACAAGGTGACCCCGGGCGTGGCCCGCATGCGGGAGGCTGTGGTAGGTTACCCCCTCTTTTCACCTTTTCCGTTCCACAGTGTCTATTCCGTGGAAGATCACAAGAAGCACGTAGACTGGATAAAGGCCATCAATCCCAAGGCCTTGGTCTCTGTCAAGGTTTCCACCCCGACGGATGTGGATATGGTGGCCGTAGGGAGTTATTATGCGGGGGCCCATATCATTCATCTGGACGGCAGCTACGGGGGCACGGGTGCCGCACCTGACATCGCCAAGAAAAACATCGCCATGCCCCTGGAATACGCGGTCCCCAAGGTCCACCGCTTCCTTCAGGAAGAGGGGGTCCGGGACAAGATCACGGTGATTGCCAGCGGCGGGATCCGCACCCCGCATGATCTGGCCAAGATTATTGCCCTGGGTGCCGACGCGATCTGTACAGGGACCGCAGACCTGGTGGCCTTGGAATGCATCCGGTGTCACAACTGCGAGAGCGGCAGGGGCTGTGCCCGCGGGATCGCCACCACCGATCCGGAACTCCTTGACCTCATCGATATTGAGTGGGGCACCCAGCGAATCATCAACATGTTTCTGGCCTGGCGCAAAGAACTGATGCGGATTCTCAAGAAACTGGGCATGAAAAGCCTCACCGAACTGGTGGGACGGACCGACTGCCTGGTGCACTTGGATTATATGAAAGGAAGTGCCTAAAGTGAGTCCCACAAGGCGGGATGCCTAAACTGGGCCATGGCTTTTCAATCAATCTCAGAGTAGGTCGAAGCCTACGGGTGCTTATTCACCACGAAGTGCACGAAGAAACACGAAGTTTTTTGTGGATTTCTTCGTGGCCTTCGTGGCCTTCGTGGTAAAACAATAGCTAACGATTCAGGTCTTTAGAATGAACAAGAATCACATCATTGAACACATCATCCAGTCCAGGAAACCCCTGGTCGCTGACCTCCCTTCCAGGCCCTGCTTTGAGACCGAGGCCGAAGGAGGATGCGGGGTTACCGGTTTTGCCTGCAGCATCCCGGTCCGGGGCAAACATATCTTCGAACCTTCCCGGCAGATGCATAACCGGGGAAACGGCCGCGGGGGGGGGATTGCGGCCATGGGGTTTGATCCGAGGATGCTGGGGGTGACCCAGGACCTCCTCGATGAGGATTATATCCTTCAAATCGCCGCATTGGAGGAAGATGTCATCGATGATCTGGAAGAGCGGTTTATCGACCCCTACTTCCATGTGGACTTCTCCGAGCGCATTCCCCATGTGGACGAGTACCGGGATATCCGGGGTCTGGATGTGCGGCCGCCCGAGGTGTTCCGGTATTTTTGCCGGGTCCGACCGGAGATCCTGGACCATTTTATTTCGGAACATGGTCTTGAAGATATGAATCGGCGATGGGCTGAAGATGAGTTCGTCTATCAAAACAGCTTTGCCATCAACAAGACCTACTACGATGCCTACGGCAAACAGCAGGCCTTTGTGCTGTCCCATGGCAGGAATTTTTTCATCCTTAAGATCGTGGGGTATGCCGAACAGGTGGTGCAGTACTACAAGCTGGATAACTTCAAGGCCCATGTCTGGATCGCCCATCAGCGTTACCCTACCAAGGGCCGGGTCTGGCATCCGGCCGGGGCACACCCGTTTGTCGGGCTGAATGAGGCCCTGGTCCATAACGGGGACTTTGCCAACTACCATTCGGTGACCGAGTATCTGAAGCAGAGAAATATCTACCCGCTCTTTCTCACGGATACAGAGGTCTCGGCGCTCCTGTTTGATCTGTACAGCCGGACCTACCGATATCCCCTGGAATACGTCATTGAGGCCTTGGCGCCTACCATGGAGAATGATTTCAACCAGTTGTCACCGGAGAAACAACGGATCTACCGGGCCATTCAGGCCACCCATGTACACGGTTCCCCGGACGGTCCCTGGTTCTTCATCATCGCCCGGAACGACACGGAAAACAACCGGCTCCAATTGATCGGGATCACGGATACGGCCATGCTGCGGCCCCAGGTCTTCGCCCTCCATGAGGGTCAGGTCCAGGTGGGTCTGATCTGTTCGGAAAAGCAGGCCATTGACGCCACCCTCAAGAGCCTGGCAGCCGAAGACCCCCGTGTGGGGACCCTGGCGGATCAATACTGGAACGCCCGGGGTGGGAGCTATACCGACGGGGGGGCCTTTGTCTTTAATCTCGATCCCTCAGAAGGGAATGCCCTGGAGCGGCGGATTACCTGTGTGGACAAGTTCGACCGACCCATCACGGTTCCGCAAGATCAGACAGCGTATCTTCCGGGCCAGGTCTACTACCTCCTGACCGGCGATGAAGGAAAGGACCGATTTGACATCTCCCGGTTCTTTGAACTCCAACGGGCGGACCTCCTATACGAATATGTCAGAGACGGTATAGAGGGCTGGGATTTCGCCGACATCATGGAATGCCTCAAGGAAATCAAGGGATGGGCCCTCAAGGGAGACGCCCATTTTGAAGTGGCCCTGGAGGCGTTGACCCGGTTGATCGACATGCGGTATCCCACCTATGATAAGAAACGCCGGTCGATCCTCCAGATGGTGCAACAGACATTAGAGGCCATCTTCCGTCATTTTCCGTCCCTGTCCAGGGAGGATGTCAAATCCGCCTACCGGCTTATGGATTGGGAGACCCGGCAGTTTTTCAGGGGGCCTTCTTACGACGAAAAGGTCTTGATCATCGACGCCTCCCTCTTCCCTCCGGAGGGCGATCACTGCGACAGTCGACTCCTGGCCGAGGCGTTCTTTCGGGGATGGCGCCGGTTCATCGTGTTCGGGCTTCGAGGGCAGCGTTTCCATGGGTGCGGGCTCGGGCCGGACACGGGGGGGGTCCGGATCGACATTTACGGGAGTTCGGGCGATTATTTGGGATCTGGGATTGATGGTCTCACCATCCATGTTCATGGGAATGCCCAGGATCAGCTCGGCCAGATCATGAAATCGGGGAAGATGGTCATCTTTGGGGATACCGGCCAGACCTTCATGTACGGGGCCAAAGGGGGAGAGGTCTATGTCATGGGAAATGCGGCCGGTAGGCCCCTGATCAATGGGGTGGGCCGACCCCGGGTGGTGATCAACGGTACCTGCCTCGACTATCTCGCCGAGTCGTTCATGGCAGGGGATCCCCACAACGGCGGCGGGTTCGTTATCCTGAACGGGATGACATTCGATGATCAGGGTGCGGTGCGGCCCCAACCCACACCTTATCCGGGGGCCAACCTCTTTTCCCTGGCATCGGGCGGGGCCATTTATGTACGGGATCCCTTTAACCAGGTAAACGAGCAGCAGCTGAACGGGGGAGCGATTGTACCGTTGGAGGAAAAGGACTGGGATCTCATTCTTCCCTATCTGAGGGAAAATGAACGGTTGTTCGGAATCTCCATTGACAATGATCTTCTGTCGGTGGATGGAACGCCCAAGAATGCAATGGAAGTCTATAGAAAGGTAAGACCTGCACAGACGGTGGATGTGAAAAAAGATGGTCTGGAGGAATATGGAGAGAGTGCGTTATGAAAAAGATTGAAGCAATCATCAAGCCTTTTAAGTTGGATGACGTTAAAGATGCCATTTTGAAGCTCGGTGTGAGTGGGATTACCATTACCGAGGTAAAGGGATTCGGCCGACAGAAGGGTCATAAGGAGATCTACCGGGGGGCCGAATATGTGGTCGATTTCCTCCCCAAAATACGGATCGAGGTGGTGGTGGCAACGGATATGGTACCCAGGGTGGTGGACGTCATTAAGGAAAACGCTCATACCGGTGAGATCGGCGACGGCAAGATATTTATCATGCCCGTGGAAAAGGCGATCCGTATCCGAACGGGTGAAGAGGACAGGGACGCGATTTAGGGACTGAATGCGGGGCCAAGCGTACTGCGCATCCCGACCTTGGGCCGGGATGCGCAGTACTGGATTGCTGGACACGTCCTCTCGCAGCTTCGGGCGTTCCCTGCTCCTGAATAATATATCAAGATAAGATCCTTTGTGCCTTTGCGTCTTTGTGCGAGGCATTTTTGGAGACGGGGATTTCGGCTTAGGACGATTGGTCAATTCACCAAAAATTGTTTCGGACTTCCTTGATACAAGGAAGGACTTCGTACAGACGGAGATGCCATACCGGTCCGGCCGGGAGGCCGTTCGGATATATGCGGACCTGATGGATGAATTTGTACGGTCCCTTTTTGTGGAGGCCGGGTACAGGGAGCCTGTTGAGGGCGAAGAAACGCTGACCGTTATGGCATTGGGGGGGTATGGCAGACAGGAACTCTGCCTCGGTTCGGATGTGGATCTGATGGTGATTCATCAGGGTAAGCTCTCCCATGAAATGAAAGGGACGATTTCACAGGTCCTTTATCCCTTGTGGGATGCGAAACTCGAGGTCGGGCAGTCCATCCTGACGTATCGTGAATGCATCCGGCTGGCTGTCAATGATTTTCGGGTGTTCACCGCTCTGTTGGACAGCCGGTTCCTGTTCGGGTCCCGGTCATTCTATCAGCTCTTTCAGGAGGCATTCTGGTCGCGTATGACCCGGGAACGCTCCTCCCTCTTGGGAAAGTTCCTGGTTTCCAGACATGAACGGGCCGACAGATATGGCGGCGAGGATCACTTTGTGGAGCCGGATCTCAAGGAAGGCCTGGGCGGACTTCGGGATCTGCATCTCATGGAATGGATGGCAAGGACCTATTTCAGGTGCGAGCGGCTGGATCACCTCAAGCGATTTGCCGTGTTCAGCCATGTGGATCTCAATGCCCTCTCGGAGTCCAGGAGTTTCCTCTTGAATGTCCGGAACCACCTCCACCTGTTGACCGGCCGAAAGGAAGACCGGCTCTTCCTTTCCTTCCAAAGCCGGGTCGCAAAAGACATGGGCTACAGCGATGGCCCGGGCATTACCGGACCTGAAAGGCTCATGCGGGAACTCTATCTTCACCTGAACCGGATCCGCTACCGCTACGAGGAATTCGAAGCAAAGGCCCTGGACATGATCGACCCGTCCCCGGCCGAGCCGAGCCCAAGGAACCTCCCTTCAGAATTCCAGGTAGTGAAGGGGAATATCGTCTTAAAGGAAGGCTCACTATTTGAAAAGGACCCCGTCGTGATCTTGCGGGCCATGAAAGAGGCCAATGATCGGGGGCTCTTCTTGGGGTCCGGATTCATCTGGGAGGCCGAGAAGATCATTGAAGAGCAGGGAAGGGCGTTGATCGATGCACCCGAGGGAAAGGCCCTGTTCCTGAATATCATCGTGAATCCCCGAAACGCAAAGGTGATCCGGCTGGCCCTTGAGATGGGGCTGATCCCTCTTTTTGTACCGGAATTTAACGAGATCCTGAACCTGCCACAGTTCGGGTTTTATCATGTGATGACCGTGGACCTTCACTCGCTGCGGACCATCGATGTGATGAATGAGATCGCCAGAGGGGTCTACGATACCCAATGGCCGCTCTTCAGTAAGGTCTTTGAACGTATCGATCATCCGGAATGGTTGTACCTGGCGGCATTGCTGCACGACATCGCAAAGGGCCGGGATGGAGACCATGCCCAGAAGGGAAGTGAGCGGGTTGTCACCATACTCAACCGGCTCAATGTCGATGGGGAGGCCCTTGAGGTGATCGCCTTTCTGGTACGGCACCATCTCCTGCTGGCCAACGTATCCCAGCGGCGGGATCTGAGCTATGAGAAGACCTCGGTCCAGGTGGCTCAGACTATCCAGGACAGGGCGTTGTTGAAGATGCTCTTTCTTCTGACCGTGGCCGACAGTTTCGCCACCGGCCCTATGGCCCGGAGCGACTGGAAGATCATGCTCCTGATCGAGCTGTTTGTAAAGGTCCGGCGCATATTGGAACGGGGGCTTTTGGCGTCGCCCGATGCGACCCGGAAGATCGAGGAGAGAAAAGCATCTGTTCTGACATCCCTCAGATCTGATTTTCCAGAAAGGGATATCCAGGACCTGATGGAACAAGTGTCGTTCCGGTATTTTCTGAGTGCAACGCCGGAGGATATGATCCATCATTTCCGTATGGCCCTGACCCTCGGCGAGGAGCGGCACGCGTGGGTTCTGCAGCGGATGACCGACGCACCGGTAACCCGGATTATTCAGTGCACCTACGACAAGCCTGGGCTGTTCAGCAGGATGGTGGGGGTTCTTGCCCTCCACAATATCGAAATCCTGTCGGCCAATATTTTCACTTTGAAAAACGGTCTGGCCTTTGATATCTATGAGGCCACCAATCCGCTGGACCGGTTTCGCGAGGCGGAAACATGGGAAAAGACCTTGAAGGATGTCCGGCTCTCCCTGGAAGATGGACTGCCGCTGGATGACCTGATCCAGGAGAAGGGTCGGAACCTGTATGGGGAGGCGTACCAGATCCCGGTCACGCACAAGGTGTTGGTGGACAACGAGGCCTCTGATTTTTTTACGGTGTTAGAAATCGCATCCCCCACACGCATCGGGTTAATTTATACCCTGGCCAAGCGGATTTTTTCTCTGGGTCTCGATATCCGTTTTGCCAAGGTTAACAGCGATGACGAACGGATCAGGGGGGTCTTCTATGTCCGTGACGCCACGGGGCAGAAGATCTTTGAGCAAGAGAGGATTGCAGAAATCAGGGATGCCCTGATGGCCGCCGGGGATTGAGAACTGCGTGAAACGTGATGCGTGAATATTGACGATTCAGCGGCTAACATCCAATATCGAATCCCGCTTGTCAACGGGCAATACCGAATACGAATGACCCACAACCAATAACAACTATCCATTACCCAAAATGATCGCCATCATCGACTATAAGGCAGGCAACCTGCGGAGTGTGGAACGTGCCCTGAGAGCCCTGGGATTCCCCTGCCGAATAACGGGCGAAAGCGCTGAGATCCTGGCCGCGGAAAGGGTGGTTTTCCCCGGGGTGGGGGCCGCCGGTAAGGCCATGGCATATCTCAGGGAACTGGGAATGGACCAGGTGCTGTCACGGGTCCTGGAGAACGGAACGCCCTTTTTGGGGATCTGTCTCGGGGCGCAGATTATCCTCGACAACAGCGAAGAAGATGCGGCAGCATGTCTCGGGTTGATGGCCGGGGCGTCAAAGGGCTTTTCGGTACCGCTCACCGGTCCTGGAGGGGAACGGCTCAAGATTCCCCACATGGGATGGAATGGCCTGGAAATCGTCAGGGATCATCCGGTGTTGAACGGGGTTCATCCGGAAGACGAATTCTATTTTGTGCATGCCTATTATCCGGCGCCATCGTCGGATACCCATATACTCGGCACCACCGAATATGGGATCCGGTTCGCCTCGGTGCTGGGCAGCCGGAATCTCATCGCCATGCAGTTTCACCCGGAAAAGAGCGGGAGACCGGGTCTGAGAATATTGGAGAATTTCTGTCATTGGAACGGCATTTATGTTGAGTAAACGGATCATACCCTGCTTGGACGTGCGGGATGGCAAGACCACCAAGGGGATACGTTTCAAGGAGAATGTGGATATCGGCGATCCCGTGGAAATGGGGCGGTTCTATTATGAGGCCGGGGCCGACGAGATTGTATTTTATGATATCACCGCCTCCAACGAAGGCCGCGATATCATGATCGATGTGGTCAGCCGGGTTGCGGAGTCCATTTTTATCCCTTTTTCCGTAGGGGGCGGGATACGGACCCTGGAGGACATGCGTGCCGTGCTCCTGGCCGGCGCGGAAAAGGTCAGTGTCAATTCTGCAGCGATTAAGAACCCGGACATCATTTCCCGGGGGGCCGAGGCCTTTGGAAGTCAATGCATCGTCTTGGGCATGGACGTCAAGAAGGTGGAAACGTCGGATACCATTCCATCCGGGTATGAAATGGTCATCAACGGCGGCCGGACCCCCACCGGTCTGGATGCGTTGAACTGGGCCCGGCGTGGGGAGGCATTAGGGGCCGGAGAGATCTGTCTCAATTCCATTGATGCCGACGGCACCCAGGAAGGCTACGAGCTGACGCTGACCGCCCTCATCTCAGAGGATGTGAATATACCCGTGATCGCATCCGGGGGCGCCGGCAACATCGACCATATCCACGAGGTGCTCACACGTGGAAAAGCCGATGCCGCCCTCGTAGCCTCTATCGTCCATTACAACACCTATTCCGTCCGCGAGATCAAGGATGAGCTCCATGCCAGAGGCGTGAAGGTGCGGATGACGTGGTGATGGAATTGCCAATTGATAATTGAATATTGAATGTTGCCAATGGCTTGTTCGGGTTCACCGTCCTAGGTTTTGTTCAGAACTGATCGCGAATAGCCATCAACGTATAACTTTCTGTACGTTTGAGCTTTGAGCTTTCGCCTTTCAGCTTTCAGCTTATCGCACCTGACATCATGAAAGCAATACTCGCACTGGAAGATGGCACCCTGTTTCATGGCCGGTCGTTTACCGGCGATTGTGAAGCCGTGGGGGAAGTGGTCTTTAATACCAGCATGTCCGGGTATCAGGAGATATTGACAGACCCCTCCTACTGTGGACAGATGGTGACCATGACCTATCCCCTCATCGGCAGCTACGGGGTGAATCATGAGGATGTGGAATCGGACCGGATACAGGTGCGTGCCCTTCTGGTAAAGGAGTATCAGGAATTTCCCAGCAACTACCGCTCAGAGAAGGCCCTGGCGGATTATCTGAAGGCGGGAGGCATTCCGGGTATTGAAGGGATCGATACCCGTGCCCTCACCCGGCATATACGGGTACAGGGGGCCATGAAGGCCGTCCTCTCCACCCGGGACCTGAATCCGGAGTCCCTCGTGGAAAAGGCCCGACAGTCGCCGGATATGGCGGGGTCGGATCTGGCGGGTGTGGTGACGTGTCAGGGACCGATGCTCTGGGAAAACGGGAGACCGCGGAGACTGGCGGCCGGCCTGGATACCTTTGAGTGGCCGGAAAACTCAGGCCGATATCGCATCGCGGCCATGGATTTCGGCGTGAAGTACAACATCCTTCGATCCCTGGAACAGAGAGACTGCACCCTCCTGGTCTTGCCTGCGGATACAAACAGCGAGATGATCGACCGCCTCGACCCGGACGGGCTTTTTCTGAGCAACGGCCCAGGAGATCCGGCCCCGGTGACCTATGCCGTGGACGCCATCCGGCACCAGATCGGCCGCCGGCCCATCTTTGGGATATGCCTCGGTCATCAACTCATCGGCCTGGCCCTGGGGGGAAAGACCTTCAAGCTCAAATTCGGCCATCGGGGGGGAAACCAGCCGGTCAAGGACCTGAAGACGGGTAAGGTGGAGATCACCTCTCAGAATCACGGCTTCTGCGTGGATATGGACTCACTGAGAGACCCGGACGTGGAGATCAGCCACATCAACCTCAACGACAATACCGTGGAAGGCCTGGTTCACAAGAAGCACCCCCTCTTCTCGGTGCAGTATCATCCCGAGGCATCGCCGGGCCCGCATGATGCCAGTTATCTGTTTGACCGGTTTGTCGAGGCGTTAGACGCATGGCGCATGGCGCATAGCGCATAGCGAAAGCCAGAAGGAGCTACGCGCTGAAAGAAGTTATCCGTTAATCGTTATTTGGGAAAAGGGCAGAATTCAACAAACCCGACAAACCCAAGCAGCTCAATAAACCCATAACCGGCAATCCAGCATCGGGTATCCAGTATCCAGAACCCAGAACATGCCCAAACGAACCGACATACAGAAAATCCTCATCATCGGCTCCGGGCCCATTGTCATCGGGCAGGCGTGTGAATTCGACTATTCCGGGACCCAGGCGTGCAAGGCCCTCAAAGAAGAGGGCTATGAGATCGTCCTGGTAAACAGCAATCCCGCCACCATCATGACCGATCCGGAAACTGCCCACCGGACCTATATCGAACCGATCACGCCCGAGATCGTGGCCAAGATTGTGGAACGGGAACGCCCCCACGCCGTTCTCCCCACCCTGGGAGGGCAGACCGGATTGAATACCGCCATCGGCGTGGCCGAGACCGGTATCCTGAACGACCTGAACGTGGAAATGATCGGGGCCTCCATTCCGGTCATCCACAAGGCCGAGGACCGGGAGCAGTTCCGCAATGCCATGACCCGGATCGGCCTCCGTGTCCCCAAGAACGGCATTGTCCGGAACATGGAACAGGCCCGGGCCGTGGCCGAACAGATCGGATACCCCCTGATCATTCGCGCCAGTTTCACCCTGGGGGGCTTTGGCAGCGGTGTGGCCTACAACCGGGAGGAGATGGAGCGGATCGCCCGAACCGGACTGGATGCCAGCATGATCTCCGAGATTATCATGGAGGAATCCCTCCTGGGCTGGAAGGAATATGAACTGGAGGTCATGCGGGACTTCAATGACAACGTGGTTATTATCTGCTCCATCGAAAACCTGGACCCCATGGGCGTCCACACCGGAGACAGCATTACGGTAGCCCCGGCCCAGACCCTTTCGGACCGGGAATACCAGCGGATGCGGGACGCGGCCATTGCCATTATCCGGGAGATCGGCGTGGAAACGGGCGGGTCCAATATCCAGTTCGCCATCCATCCGCAAAACGGTGACATGGTGGTCATCGAGATGAATCCGAGGGTCTCCCGGAGTTCGGCCTTGGCCTCCAAGGCCACGGGATTTCCCATTGCCAAGATCGCGGCCAAACTGGCCGTGGGATACACCCTCGATGAAATCCCCAATGACATCACCCGGGAGACGCTGGCTGCGTTTGAGCCCACCATCGACTATTGCGTGGTCAAGATGCCCCGGTGGACCTTTGAAAAATTTCCCGGCTCCGAGGACATGCTGACCACGTCCATGAAATCCGTGGGAGAGACCATGGCCATCGGCCGGACCTTCAAGGAGGCCCTACAGAAGGCGGTCCGTTCCCTGGAGATCGGACGGTTCGGCATGGGGAGGGACGGATCCGGCACGCGCCGGCCCCGTACCGATCGCCACGAGATCGAAAGGGGCCTGATCCATCCCAGTTCAAACCGGCTGTTTTATGTGTACGAGGCGATTGAACAAGGATTTTCCATTAAAAAAATCCATGAGTTATCCTGGATCGATCCCTGGTTCCTTTTTCATATTCAGCAGATACAGACCCTTCACGACCGGCTTCTGACCCTGAAACGACAGAGGATTGGGCCGGACGCATGGGATTTGGATTTCATGCGTGAGGTGAAGGCCTGCGGCTTTTCAGATGCCCAGGTCGCAGCCATATCCGGATGGGAGGAGAAAGGGGTCAGAGACCTCAGAAAGTCACAGGGGATCCAGCCGGTCTACAAGTCTGTGGATACCTGTGCCGCTGAATTCGAGGCCTACACGCCCTACTATTACTCCACCTATGAGCAGGAAAACGAGATCCGCGCTTCGGGCCGGCGAAAGGTCGTGATCCTGGGCGGGGGGCCGAACCGGATCGGACAGGGGATTGAATTCGACTACTGCTGTGTGCAGGCATCCCTGGCCCTGAAGGAGATGGGGATCGAGAGCATCATGGTGAACAGCAACCCGGAGACCGTCAGTACGGACTATGACACCTCGGACAAGCTCTATTTCGAGCCCCTGACCCTGGAGGACGTGCTTCATATTGTGGAGCAGGAGGCGCCCGAAGGGGTGATTGTCCAGTTCGGTGGTCAGACACCCCTCAATATCGCGGTCCCCCTGAGCCAGGCCGGGGTGCCCATTTTGGGCACCCACCCGGAGAGTATTGACCGGGCAGAGGACCGGGAGCAGTTCCAGCAGTTGCTGCAGAAACTGGATATCCGCCAGCCCGAAAACGGGACTGCCACCACCAAAAAGCATGCCCTGAAAGTGGCCGATCGGATCGGTTATCCTGTGGTGGTCCGGCCGTCTTTCGTCCTGGGCGGCCGGGCCATGGAGATCGTCTATGACCAAAAGGGTCTCGAGTACTATATGGGAGAGGCGGTTCAGGTATCCCCTGGAAAACCGATCCTCATCGACAGCTTTCTCGAGGCAGCGACCGAGATCGACGTGGATGCCCTTTCGGACGGGACCGATACCCTGGTGGCCGGGATCATGGAGCACATTGAACAGGCGGGGATCCACAGCGGGGACAGTGCCTGTGTCCTTCCCCCCATCTCCCTGGCCCCGGACATCCTGGAAGAGATAAAGGCCCAGACCCGGGCGCTTGCGCGGGAGTTGAACGTGGTGGGGCTCATGAATATACAGTATGCCATCAAGGGAGGGGAGATCTTTATCCTCGAGGTCAACCCGAGGGGCTCCCGGACCGTCCCCTTTGTGAGCAAGGCCACCGGCATTCCACTGGCCAAACTGGCCACCCGGGTCATCATGGGGGAGAAACTGAAGGATCTGGGTCTCGAGAGCGAGC
>Ga0272444_10002271_pt1 | contig 17842 bp, 13 predicted proteins | sample SSMForm13_FD_201033 | JGI IMG/M metagenome (GOLD analysis project Ga0272444, IMG submission 201033) | Marine sediment archaeal communities from Little Sippewissett salt marsh, Falmouth, MA, United States - SSM-Form-13 | ecosystem: Environmental > Aquatic > Marine > Wetlands > Sediment ... | reverse complement strand
GAGCTTCGAGGCGATCGCCGAACTGGCCGGACGGTGCGACAAGCTGCCGATCATCCTGGCCGAGATCGGCTACCGCGACCAGCGCGTGCTGGTGCCGCTGCTGAAGAGCTTCCCGAACGTATATGTATCGATCGGCAGCAACTATACGGTGCACTGCGGCATCGAGCGCCTGGTGCAGACGGTCGGCCCGGAGCAACTGCTGTTCGGAACAGGATTCCCCAAGATCGAACCGATGATGGCCGTCACACAACTCGTCTATGCCGACGTCAGCGACGCGGACAAGGCGATGATCGGCTCCGGAAACCTGGAACGCCTGCTGGGAGGCATGCAATGACGCGCAGCTTGCTGGACCGCGGGCGGCAAGGTGAGGCGCTCGCCGACGTGGGGATCATCGACGTGCACGGCCACCTGGGGCGGACCAACTTCTGTATCCCGGACCTGTCCCCCGGGAGCCTGGTGGCCGCCATGGACCGCGTCGGGGTCACGTCGGTCATCTGCAGCCCGATCCGGGTCTTCGGCACACACGTGGACATCGGTAACCGCGAGGTCCTTGAGGCGTCGCGGGCCTTCCCGGGGCGCATCCTGGGTTACGTCGGCCTGTGGCCCGCCGATGCAGGCCAGGCCCGGACCGAGGCCGAGCGGCACCTCGACGCGGGCTTCGTCGGCATCAAGCTGCACGACGCGTCGGGGTTTGCCTATACCGACCCCGGCTACGCGCAGGCGCTGGCGCTGGCCAACGAGCGGCGGACGTTGCTGCTGCTGCACACCTGGGGCCAGCTCCACCAGTTCGAGCAGGTCAAGCGCCTGTCGAAGGCGTACCCCGACCTGTCGATAATCCTCGCCCACACCGGCAGCCAGCGCGAAGATCTGTACGTGACGGTCGCCCAGGAGTGCGAGAATGTCTACCTGGACCTGTGCCTGAGCCTGACGCCGCGCGGGTTGGTCGACCGGCTGGTCGCCGCCGCGGGCATCGAGAAGGTGCTTTGGGGCTCCGACGGGCTGTTCCTCGGCATGGAGCACCAGGTCGGGAAAGTCCTCGGCGCGCGGTTGTCGGACGACGAGAAGGTGCAGGTCCTTTCGGGCAACGCCCGCCGCCTGCTCGACCGCATCCAGCGCTGACCCACGCCTGGCATGTTCCACGGTGCTGCCACGCCGGGGTGTCAGAACATGCCGACGACCTCGCCTTGGGCGTCGAGGTCCATGTCCATGAAGGCCGGCCGCGAGGGCAGCCCGGGCATCGTCTGCATGGTCCCCAACAGCGGGTAGAGGAACCCCGCGCCGGCACTGGCCCGCACCTCGCGGACCGGCACGGTGAAGCCCCGCGGGACGCCCTTGAGGGCCGGGTCGTGCGACAGCGACAGGTGCGTCTTGGCCATACAGATGGGCAACTCGCCCAGGCCGTTGGTCTCGTAGGAGGCGATCTGCCGCTCCGCCAGTTGCTCGTAGGTCACGCCGTCGGCCAGGTAGACCCGCCGGGCGATGGTCTCGATCTTCTCCTTGATGGGCATCTCGGTCGGATACAGGAACTTGAAGTCGGCCGGCTTCTCGCACGCCGCCAGAACGGCCTCGGCCAGTGCGATGGTCCCCTTGCCTCCGTCGGCCCAGTGGGTACAGGCGACGGCGGCCTCGGCCCCGGCGTTCTCGGACGCTGCCCGCACGAGGTCGATCTCGGCCGGCGAGTCGGTCGCGAACGCGTTGACGGCCACCACCACGGGCACGCCGAACATGCGGGCGATCTCGATGTGCCGCACGAGGTTGCACAGTCCCTTCTCCAGCAGCGCGAGGTCCTCCTGGACGTAGGCCTTGTCGAGCGGCCTGCCGGGAATCACCCGGGGCCCGCCACCATGCATCTTCAGCGCCCGGATCGTGGCCACCAGAACGACGCAGTTGGGGACGATGCCGCTGGTGCGACACTTGATGTCGAAGAGCTTCTCCATGCCGATGTCGGCCCCGAAGCCCGACTCGGTGACGACGTAGTCGGCCAGTCTGACGGCGATACGATCGGCCACGATGGAGCTGTTGCCGTGCGCGATGTTGGCGAACGGGCCGGCGTGAACAAATGTCGGCTGACCTTCGAGCGTCTGCATGAGGTTGGGCTTCAGGGCGTCCTTCATGAGGACGGTCATGGCCCCGGCCACGCCGAGTTCCTCCGCCGTGACCGGCTTGCCGCGCTTGTCGTGGCCGATGATGATCCGCCCGAGTCGCGTCCGCATGTCGGCCGGCCCGTCGGCCAGGGCGAGGATGGCCATGACCTCGGACGCGACCGAGATGTCGAACCCCGTCTGTCGCGGCCGGCCGTCGGTCCGCTCGCCCAAGCCCACGACAACGTTCCTGAGCGCCCGGTCGTTGACGTCGACGACGCGCCGCCAGGTGATGCTGTAGGGGTCGATGTTGAGCCGCTTGAGCCCCGCCTGGCGGAGCTGGTCGTCGCTCATGCGGTCTTCGTGCATGATGCGGGCGTCGATGGCCGCCGCCAGGAGGTTGTGCGAGATGCTCACGGCGTGGATGTCGCCGCCCAGGTGCAGGTTGAACTCCTCCATGGGGACCACCTGACTGTACCCGCCTCCTGCGGCCCCGCCCTTGATGCCGAACGTCGGCCCCATGGACGGCTGGCGGATGCACAGGAAGACCCGCTTGCCGAGTTGCCCCATGGCCTGGGTCAGGCCGACCGAGGTGGTCGTCTTGCCCTCGCCCAACGGCGTCGGCGTGATGGCTGTCACGTCGATGTACTTCCCCGCCGGGTTCGACCCGATGCGGTCGAGGATGCTGAGGCGGACCTTGGCCTTGCAGTCGCCCAGAAGCTCCAGCTCCGCGGGCTCGATGCCCGCCGCCCGGGCGACCTCGGCAATCGGTCGGCACATCGCCTGACGGGAAATCTCGATGTCCGACGGCACGGGTTTGCTCATCTGACCACTCCTTTGCACGGCGAATCACCCACAGCATCCCTGCTACGCCGGCACCGTTGCCCTACAGCCTATCCGGCTTACCCCGTGGCCGCGACGCGGCTCACGCGGTCAACCGGATAGGCTCTTAGCACAGGCGATGGTGTTCCTGAGCAACATGGCGACGGTCACCGGCCCGACACCGCCCGGCACAGGCGTGATGGCCGCCACGGTCTCCCGCGCCGCCTCGAAGTCGACGTCGCCGACGGTCATCATGGCGTTCTTGCCCTTGTCGTTCTTCAGCGGCTGGCCCGCGTCGTCGAAGCCCTTGGGGATGCGGTTGATGGCCACGTCGATGACGACAGCCCCCTGGCGGAGCATGTCGGCGGTCACCAGCGGCGAGAGGTCGGGCAGCGGCGGCGTCTCGCCGGCCTTCCGGCGGCGCTGGTAGCCGAGCCACCGGGCCTGCGAAACGCCGGCCGCGACGATGAGTACCTCGGCCCGGCGAGTGTGTGACGCCAGGTCCCGCGTGGCCACGTGGCACACGGTCACGGTGGGCGACGCGTCGGGACTCTGGAGCAGCATGGCGGCGATCGGTTTGCCGACAATCTCACTGTGCCCCACGATGACCACTTCCTTGCCGGCCAGGTCGGGGCAGTGGCCCGTCAGCAGTTCCACGGCGGCCAGCGGCGCGCACGGTGCCACATGACCGGCGCCGAAGAACAGGCGGCCCATGTTCACCGGGTGCATGCCCTCGACATCTTTCTCAGGCGCGATGGCCACCTGCACCTGCCGCGCGTCGATCTGCTTCGGCACCGGCATCTGGAGAATGATGCCCGTGGCCTTCGCGTCGGCGTTCAGCTCGGCGGTCTTCGCCAGCAGGTCCGCCTGAGAGATGTCCGCCGGAAGCTCCTGCAGGTCGTACGCGATGCCCACCGACTCGCAGCTCCTGGCCTGCATGTTGGTGTAGATGCGGCTGGCGGGGTCCTCGCCGACCTGGACGGCGACGAGGTGCGCCTTGCGGCCGCGCGCAGCCAGCGCCGACGCCTCCTCGGCCACCTGCCGCTTGATCTCCTCCGCCACGACCTTCCCGTCCAGCAGTTCCGCGCTCATCCGGTTCTCCTTCCTGCTCGGCCGCGCCGGTGCGGCAAAGGGCGTCCGACGCGACGGCCCGGCATCCGGCAAAGAAGTAGATTGTACCAAACGCCGAGGGGAAAACGTGTGACCGGGCTCACTTACCCGCCAGCCCTGATCGCGATATCATGTGGCCCACGGCTGGGGCGGCGCGCCGTAGGAAGCCGCCAATCGGCTTGCCCGGCCTTGCCGGCCTGCCTATAATGCAATGTCGTCAGGTTGAGTCGTGCCGGGGTAGCCGTTTTTTCTGCGCCTGCAGGAGTTCACGATGAGCGAAGTCATCGAGATTCCCGTCGTCTGGCTTCAGGGCGCCGCCTGCACCGGGTGCGCCGTGTCGCTGCTGAATTCGTTTGCCCCGAGCGCGTCGAGCCTGATTCTCCGGGAGCTGTCGCCCGGCAGGCACGTGTCGATCCGCGTCCTGGCCACCATTATGGCCGGCCAGGGACAGCAGGTGATCGACGTCCTCAGGGACGAGACCGTCCGCGAGGCCGGCGGCTACCTCCTGGTCATGGAAGGATCGATCCCGCTGGGCAACAACCTGTTCGCCACGCTCGGCGAGACCGACGGCCGCGAGACGCCCATCGCCGATGTCGCCGCGGACCTCGCCCGCGGAGCCATGGCCGTGATCTGCATGGGCACGTGCGCCGCCTTCGGCGGCATCCCGGCCGGCGAGCCGAACCCGACCGGAGCCGTCTCGATGGGCGACCTGCTCGAGCGCCGCGAGATCGACGTGGCCCTGGTGAACGTTCCCGGTTGCCCGCCGCACCCCGACTGGCTGGTCGGCACGCTGGCCGCGGCGGTCCGCTACGGCCTGCCGTCGGTGATCGACGACCTGGACGACCTGCACCGGCCGCGGACCTACTACGGCAAGTGCATTCACGAGACGTGCCCGCGCCGTGCGGACTTTGACGCCGGCCGGTTTGCCCGGGCGTTCGGCCAGCCCGGATGCCTCTACGAACTGGGATGCAAAGGGCCGGTGACCTTCGCCGACTGCCCGACGCGCATGTGGAACAGCGGGATCAACTGGTGCATCGGGGCCGGCAGCCCGTGCCACGGCTGCGTCGAGCCCGACTTCCCCGACCGGCTGAGTCCGATGTACCAGAAGATCGACGAGGACAAGCTCCGCGAGTTCATGGTGCCGGCCGACCTGAAAGCCGAACGGTAAAGGCCGGCAGACTGGAGAGGACGTTCATGCCCCGCAGCGGAACGAACAAGCCAGGCGGCAGAAAGCTGGTGATCGATCCCATCACGCGGATCGAGGGCCACATGAAGTTCGAGGCCGTCGTCGACGGCGGCGAGGTCAAGGACGCCCACTGCGCCGGGACGCTCTTCCGCGGGTTCGAGACGATCCTCACCGGCCGCCACCCGCTGGACGCCGTCCGCCTGACGCAGCGCGTCTGCGGTGTGTGCCCGACGGCCCACGGCACCGCGTCGGCCATGGGCCTGGACGCGGCGTTCGGCCTCGAGGCGGCGGTCCCGCCGAACGGCCGCGTGGTACGCAACCTCCTGCTGGGCTGCAACTTCTTCCAGTCGCACATCCTGCACTTCTTCGCCCTGGCGGCCCTGGACTACGTGGACGTGACCGCCCTGGCCGACTACCAGGGCAACGAGAGCGAACTGAAGGCCGTCCGATCGTTCATCGAGCGGCAGGCCCTGTCGCCGTTCTTCCCGCGGTACGAGGGCGACTATCGCTGCGACAAGGACGCCAACGTCGACCTGGTCCGGGCCTACCTCAAGGCCCTGCACATCCGCCGGGTCTGCCACGAGATGCTGTCGGTCTTCGGCGGGAAGATGCCGCACAACATCGCTATCGTGCCCGGCGGCGTCACCAGCCAGGTGACCACCGACAAGATCGCCACCTTCGCCGGCAAGCTGCAGGAGGTGTCGGAGTTCATCGACGACGTGTACATTCCCGGCATCCTCACGGTGGCCGGCGCCTACGGGGACCACTTCGAGATGGGTCGCGGGTGCGGGCGGTTCCTGGCCTACGGCACGTTCAACCTGGACGACACCGCGGGCCCGCCGCTGGAGCGCCGGCGTCTGCTGCCGCGCGGTCTGCTCGACACCGACGGCACACTCCAGACCGTCAGCGCCGACCGGATCGCCGAGGACGTGGCCCATTCGCGGTACACCGACGCCTGCGCCGCTCCGCCCACCGAGGGCGCGACGGACCCTGCGCCCGACAAGCCGGGCGCCTACAGTTGGATTAAGGCCCCGCGCTACAGCGGCACGCCGGCCGAGGTCGGTCCCCTGGCCCGGGCCATGGTTGCACTGGCCGCGGGCGACAAGGTCGTCAAGCCGGTCGTTGACCCGGTCCTGGCGGCGGCGAAGCTCCCGGCGGAGAACCTGCCGTCGGTGCTGGGCCGTCACCTGGCGCGGGCCCTGGAGTGCCGCGTGATCGCCGACGCCATGTCGCGATGGCTCGACGAGCTGCGGCCGGGCGACCCCGCCGCGACGCCCATCGAGATTCCCGAGCAGGGCCGCGGCGCCGGCCTCACGGGCGCCCCGCGCGGAGCGCTGGGGCACTGGGTCGGGATCGAGAACAAGGTCATCTCGCGGTACCAGATGGTCGTGCCGACCACGTGGAACGGCTCGCCGCGCGACCGCGACGACGTGCCCGGCCCCATTGAGCAGGCCCTCATCGGGACGAAAGTCCGTGACCGCGACAACCCGTTCGAGGTGGTGCGGATCATCCGGTCGTTTGACCCGTGCCTGGCGTGCTCGGTGCACGTGATGACGGCCAAGGGCGCCCCGCGAGGCACGTACCGGGTCGTCTGACGGCCGTGGAAGCAGGAGGCATGTAGAGCATGAACGCCACTGAACGCAAACCGGACAACGAGATCCTCGAGTCGCTCGCCGGGGTCACGCGGGTTTTCATCCTGGGGTGCCAGGGCTGCCCCGTCGGGTGCGAGACCGGTGGGCAGCCGTGGCTCGACCAGATGCGGGCACTGCTGACTGGGGCCGACAAGACCGTCACCGGGGCCGCCCTGCTGGATATGATCTGCAACAAGGCGATCGTCGGCATCCGACTCGGACGCCTGGCCCGGCAGATCGGCGAGGCCGAGGCCGTCCTCGTGGGCTCGTGCGGCGTCGGCGTGCAGGCCGTCGGCAACATGGTCGGCCGGCTGGCGGTCCCCGCGATGGACACCCTTTCGATGGGTGATTACCAGGGCCTCTGGCCATCGGAAGAGCGGTGCGCGGAGTGCGGCGAATGCATGCTGGCCTTCACCGGGGGGCTCTGCCCCATCACGCTGTGCGCCAAAAGCCTGGTCAACGGGTCCTGCGGTGGCACGCAGGACGATGGCAGTTGCGAGGTGTCGCCCGAGCGGCGCTGCGGCTGGCAGATGATCTACGAGCGGCTGGAGAAGCTCGGGCGCCTGGACGACCTGAAACGCTTCGCCGCGCCCAAGGACTTCCGGAAGCGCGACATCCCGGACGCCTATCGCCGGACCCTCCGCTGGGCCCTCGAAGTGGCCGAGCAGGAAGATGCCGAAACCGAACCTCAGAACACCGAGAAGTGACGGAGCCCACTGACCATGGCCCAACTCCAGCAGCAGCTCTCCGCCGGACGGTTCGTCGTCACGGGCGAGGTCGGCCCGCCCAAGGGCACCCACATCGCTCCGATGATCGACGAGGCCGAGCAGTATCTCAAGGGCACCGTGACCGCGGTCAATGTCACCGACCTCCAGACGGCGGTGATGCGGGTCGGCTCGCTGGCGGCCTGCCGGCTGCTGGTCGAGCGCGGCATCGAGCCGGTGTTCCAGATGGTGTGCCGCGACCGCAACCGCCTGGCCCTTCAGAGCGACCTGCTCTCGGCGGCCGTGCTGGGCATCGAGAATGTCCTGGCCCTGACCGGCGACCACGTCGTCATGGGCGACCACCCGGAAGCCAAGCCCGTCTACGACCTGGACTCGGTCGGGCTGCTCCAGGCGATAGCCCGGCTGGAGGCCGGCAGCGACATGGGCCGCGACATCAAGGGCAATGAGAACGCCCTGGACGGCGCCCCGACGTTCTTCAAGGGCTGCTGCGCCACGCCGTGCGGAGCCAACGTCGACGCCCAGGTCATCAAGCTCGAGAAGAAGGTCGAGGCGGGAGCCCAGTTCGTCCAGACCCAGGCCGTCTACGACCCGCCCGCCTTCGAGGCATTCATGCGCCGCGTCGAGCCCCTCAAGGTGCCCGTACTGGTCGGCATCGTCATGCTGAAGTCGGCCGGGATGGCCAAGTACATGAACCGCTCTGTGCCCGGGGTCCAGGTGCCTGACGACCTCATCCGGCTACTGGCCGACGCCGCCAAGGAAGACCGGCAGAAGGTGTCCACGGAGATCTGCGGCCGACTGATCCGCCGGATGAAGGACTGCTGCCAGGGCGCCCACCTGATGACGCTCGGCTGGGACCACTGCGTGCCGGACATCGTGCAGGCCGCCGGGCTGTAGTCCAGGGGAGAAACGGGAAGCCAAGAGGCAGAACTCGGAAGCGGGAAGTTTTCTTCTTCCCTTTCTCACGTCTCGCTTCTGATCACTTCGTCGGTGCCTTGCCGGCCTCGGCCGGCACGAGTTGCCAGATGCGAAGTGCCAGCCCGGGGAGTTTCTCCGCGAAGGTCTCGCCGCCCTTGAGGTCAATGGGCTTGTCGTTCACGGCGTCGCGGAGCGTCCACTCGGTGCCGAGTCCGGGCGTGCTCAGTGTTACCGTCTGCTCCGCGGCCTGCCCGTTGACCATAAAGACGTAGTGTGTGCCCCCCGTCCGGCGCGTGGTCACGTCGATGATGCCGTCCTCGAGGTCCGACCGGACGGTAATCTCCAGCGGCGACTCGTCGGCCGTCAGGGCCGGCGTCATCCGCCGGATGAGGGCCGCGTTGCGCGCAATCTCCTGCTCGTTCTGGGCGGTGATCTGCGAGTACACGAACGGGTCGAACGAGATGGGGAAGAAGCATATGGCGTCGGCACCGTGGATGAGGGCGACCCAGATCTGGAACCGGAGTTCCGCGCGGGTCGGCACCGGGAAGTTCGTGCCGCCGGTCCGGTTCTTGGCGTGCCACGCGTGCGGGTTGATGTCGGGCATGATGGCCACCTCGCCGCCCGGGCGGTCCTTGCAGTAGTCGCGAATCATATCGACGAACGTGGCGACGTTGCGCAGGTTCCGCTCGCCGCCCTTGCGGAACTCCGGCCACACGTGACAGATCACCGCATCGGTATACCGCAGGCCCTCGCGGTAGAACTCCGGCGACTGGCCGTCCAGGAACTTGTGCACGTCGATGTTCTGAATAAGGAAGTGCGTGCGGTCCTTGCCGCGAATCCACTCGTACGACCGCTTCAGCCGGTCCACCCGGCCCGGGACCATCACGCCGCCCGACCATGCCAGGACACTCGGCTCCCTGACGGCCTCGTCGCGATACCGCGTGATGACCTGAAGGCCGGTGCGATTGGCCTCAGTGAAGATCGTCCGCTTCCGCAGGTGGACCATGCGCCGCTCAACGTGGGGATTGAGCATGCACGTCAGGCCCAGTTGGCTGTTGTAGTCGAACAGGTACGTCGGCTGAATCCAAACGCCCAGCGGGATCGACGGCGTGCCGTCCACGATGATCTGGCCCCGCGGGCCGACCCGGGTCTCCGCACCGCCCAGCGACGCCGCAACCAGCAGGACCATCACGGTGATGCTGTAAGCTCTCTTCATCAGACATCCTTCCTTCCGCGCTTGGGGGAAACCCACCGCCGCGCCGGCGGTTTCACTGTTGAACACGGCCCAGCCGACGCCGGACCGCGCCGAACCGTGCAGCAGGCAGAGAGACCCGACACGTCAAGCGGGATCTTCAAAGGTAAGATCGTCCAGCGGGCTGCCCGCAAGACGTTCGCGGACGCGCCGCCACGCGGCCCCCTCCGCCTCGTCACGGACCTCCGGCAGGAAGCCGAACCGCAAGTACAGGTTCACCGCGGCCACGCGAGCCTCCTGCGTGATGAGGTACGCCCGGCGATATCCCAACTCGCGAAGTCGGACCAGCACGGCCGACATCAGCGGCTTCGCCAGCCCCCTGCCCTGCATCTCGGGCACCACGGCTACCCAGTGCACCAGGCCGGCCTCAGGATCGATGTCGGACCGGCCGAACCAGGCGGCCGCCGTGCCGACTTCGTGGCCCGCGGCATCGCACAGGTAGAGCTGCCGCTCCGGAAGCAGGTCCGCCCGGTCGCCGAACTCGCGGGCGAACGTCTCCGGACCGACGCTGCCGAACAGCTCCGCGGCCGTCCAGATGCGCGTCCACACCTTCTCGTCGCCCGGCCGGTAACGGCGGATGGAGAATCCCTCGGGCAACGGGCACGACGGCACGCCGTCCAGGACGGCGCGAACCATCATGATGTTCAGGCCTCTGTCCATGCGATTCCCTTCTGCTGTCAGCACGCCGGCAACCGATGCGCCGTGCATCACAGCGGCGTGAGCGGCAGACCGTCGATCATTCCCACAATCTCGTGCTTCTTGAGTTTCAGCGTGGTGGTCCTGGGCAGGTCGCCCTCACAGAGGGTGAAATACCTGGGCCGCTTGTAGTCGGCCAGCGCGCGACAGGCGTCCCTCAACTCGTTGCGGAGGACCTTCACCATGTCGTCGCGCGGCAGGTCGGCGGCAATCTCGTCCGCGGGCACCACCAGGACGACGATCTCTTCGGACGCCTCCTGGCCCGTACCGCGTCCCCCGGCGGGCCGGCCGACCACGCAGGCCTCCTTGATGAACGGGCGCCCGGCGATCTGCTGTTCGATCTCGTCCGGGTAGACGTTCTTGCCCGAGGAGCCGATGATGACGTCCTTGATGCGCCCGCAGATGTGAAGGTACCCGTCGGGGTCGAGCCGGCCGATGTCGCCCGTCGAGAGCCACCCGTCGCGCAGCACCTCGGCGGTGGCCTCCGGCGCCTCGAAGTAGCCCTGCATGACGTTCGGGCCGCGCACCAGGACCTCGCCGGCGCCCGGCTCGAAGCCGTCGCGAGGCACGATCCGCACCTCGACGTCGCGCACCGGTTGGCCGACCGACCCCAGGCGGTTGGCTCCCGGCGTGTTCGAGCTGACCACCGGGCCTGCCTCCGACAGGCCGTACCCCTGAAGGATGGGCAGGCCGACACACGAGAAGAACTCGGCCGTCTCCGGTTCCAGCGGCGCGCCGCCGGAAATGAACTGCCTCATCCGGCTGCCGAATCGCCGTCCGACGTTGCCCAGGATGACCGGCCCGAGAGGCACGCCCGCGCGGCCGGCGGCCCGGGCCGTGCCGAACAGGCCCCGGAACAGCATCCGCCGCCACCACGGCAGACCGGCAATCATCGCCGTCGCCTGCTTGTGGAACAGCCGGGCCACGGCCGGAACGATCAGGCACAGCGTCGCCCCAGTGGCCTCGAGCGCCGCCAGCACGGTCTTCGGCTTCAGGGACCGAAGGTAGGTCACGCCCGCGCCGCAATAGTACGGCAGCAGGAATCCTACCGTGTGCTCGAACAGGTGATTCAGGGGCAACAGCGACACGAAGTGATCGTCCGGTCCGCAGGCAACGACCGACGCGGCGGCCGACAGCACGTTGGCCACGATGTTCCGGTGCAGCAGAACGATGCCCTTGGGGGCTCCCGTGGTGCCCGAGGTGAACGAGATGAGGGCCACGTCGTCCGGCCGGCAGAGGTCACCGACCGGCGCGAGCCGGGCCGCCCCGGCGAGAGCGTCGCCGGACAGAAGACCGTCGACACAGGCGACCCTGGGCGCCGCCAGGTCGCGTGCCGCTTCCTGTGCCGCCGGCATCAGGCGTGCAGAACTCAGCAGCAGGTCGGCCCGAGACCGGCGGAGAATGTTGCTGACCTCGCCGGGCTTCAGCTTGGAATCGAGGGGCACCAGGACCGCACCGGCCGCGTAAACGCCGAACGCCGCGATGCCCCACTCGGGGCAGTTCTCGCCCACCAGGGCGACGCGCCCGCCCGGCGCGATACCCCAGGCCCGCAGTTGCCGGGCCACGAGGTCCGCACGCCGGGCCACCTCCCGGAACGTGTAGCGCCGCACCGGGCCGTCGGCGCCGAACATCTCCAGCGCAAGGGCGTCGCCGTGCGCGGCGGCCCCGTGCTTGAGAATGTCGGCGATGGTCGCCACCACTGGCTGCGCCCCTCCAAGGCACCCTTGCCGATGCCGGAGAACACCCAGCCGGCATACGAGCTGACCCGGCAATGATACCCCCCTCAGACCACAGCCCGCAAGGCCCAACGCGGCGCCGCACCGCCCGAGGTCCGCCGGAACGGAGTCGGCGCCGCGGGGTTTCGTTTCTATAATGCCCCCGCTCGCCCATGCGGGCTGCACCACACTCACAGGAAAGAGAGGGGAGCGATGACAGCAAGACGAGTCTGGCTCACATCGGCGGCGATTGTGGTGATTGCAGGATGCTCACTCCAGGCGGCCTCGTCCGAGGCGCCTGCGGCCCCGGCAGGCGGTTCGGGCGCCGCGGCGACCGTGCAGGCGGCCGGCCAACAGGAGCGGCGCAGCAAGGTCTCCCAGTGGGGCATCACGTGGACCTTCGCCGAGCCGGCCCGCGCCGGCCGCTTCGTCACCGGCGACTGGTGGGTGGTCGGCCCGGTGACCGTCAAGAGCATCGACCCCGCGCCGACGGACGGGCGGCACGGGTCGGTCGTGAACCCCCCGGCCGGCGAGCGCCAGGGCTATGACATCCGCCTCGATCCGCCCCGGCCGAAGACCTACGATCCGACGCTGAGGGCGGCGTTGCCACTGGCGCTCAAGCCGGGCGACTCGCTCGTCTCGACCATCAGCGCCGAGAAGCAGGGAAGCGGGAACAGGACGCCGGAGACCGTTAAGGGCCAGTACTGCCGCGGGCCCATCCAGACCGCCGCGGTGCTGACTTGCGTCGCTGCCCCGATGCCGGCCGACGCGTTCCGCCCGCCGTACGTCGGCACCGAGAAGCTCCCGTTCCGGGCCTCCCAACTCCGGCGCGACCTGCTGCCACGGGTGAAACCCGTCGGCAAGTTGCCCGACGTCGCTCTGTATGAGCGGTACCTCCAGCGCATCTGGCTCGACCACTTCCCCGGTTGGCGGAACCGCGCCATGCACCCGTGGGAGAACATGCCCGACTACGGCCGCGAGATCACCAACATCGTCTCTACCCTCTCGCTGATGCTCACTGTCGACGACCCCGAGAAGAAGCACGAGACGCTGCTCCTCAAGTTCGTGCAGTTGGGCATCGACTACTACGGCACGGCGCTATCGCACCCCGGGCTCTGGTCGGGCGACGGCGGGCACAACTCCGGGCGGAAAATGCCGATCCTGTTCGCCGGCGTGCTGCTCGACCACGAGGGCATGAAGCACGTCAAGGCTGCCTTCGCCGAGGACCAGCAGACCTACCACGGCGACGGCTGGCGCGGCCAGAAGGCCCTGTGGAAGATCAGTGCCGGCGACGGCCGTAAGCACGAGCACCTGCCGCCCGAGAAGTGGGACGGGCCGCCCTTCAAGGGCGCCAACAACGGATGGAAGTCCGAAGGCTATCGCGGTCTCAACGGGCCGACGTGGGTCGGCGAGGCCCTGGCGGCCCGCCTGCTGGGAGCCAGGGGGCATTGGAACCACGACGCGTTCTTCGACTACGTCGACCGCTGGGTGGCCGAAGAGGCAGACGGCATGGTGAACCGCAAGACCATGGAGCGGCGCGGCTACCGGGCGGCCGAGCCCGGTTTCATCCGACCCATGTGGGACACCTACCGCGCGAAGGCCGACGAGATCGGGGCCGGAGTCCTCAGGAAGGCCGAGGCGGCCAAGCCGGTAGAATGATTCCAGGTGGCAGCGGCCGGCGTGTCCGCGAACTCAATCAGAACCGGTAGGAAGGAGAGCAACACGATGACGTCAGGAAGACTTCTGATGACCGCGATGACGGTGGCGGCGCTTGGGGGGTGTGCCCTTGCGGCGCCGGTAGCCGAGGGAGCCGCGGCTCCGGCCGTCGAGCCCGGCGGTGCGGCCGTCGTTGAGGCGGCGCCCGAGCAGCAAGCACTGCGCAACGAGGTGTCGCAGTGGGGCATCACGTGGACCTTCGCCGAGCCGGCCCGCGTCGGCCGGTTCGTCACCGGTGATTGGTGGGTCGTCGGCCCGGTGACCGTCAAGAGCATCGTGCCCGCCCCGGCGGAGGGTCGGAACGGCTCGGTGGTGAACCCGAAGGCGGGCGGCGCACAGGCCTACGACGACCGCCAGGCCGGGTACAACCCGTCGCAGCGCGCGGCGCTGCCGCTGGAGCTGAAACCCGGGCAGTCGCTGGTGACCACGGTCAGCGTGGAAAAGGTCGGCGAGAAGACGCCCGAGACGGTTCGCGGCCAGTATTGCCGTGGCCCGATTCTCACGGCGGCCGCCCTGACCTGCCTGGCCGAGGTGCCGCCGGCCGATGCCTTCCGCCCGCCGTACGTCGGCGACGCCAAGCCCCTGTTCCGCACGGGGCAACTGCGGCGCGACCTGCTCCCGAAGCTGAAGCCGGCCGGGAAGGTCCCCGGCGTGAAGTCCTATGAGCGATACCTCCAGCGCATCTGGCTCGACCACCAGAGGGAGTACGTGAGCCGCACCATGCACCCGTACGAGAACATGCCCGACTACGGCCGCGAGATTACCAACATTACGTCCACCCTCTCACTAATGCTCCTGCTGGACGACCCGGACGGGGAGCGCGAGACGCTGCTGCTGAAGTTCGTGCAGCTCGGCATCGACTACTGGGGCGTCACGCAGTCGGGCAACGACCTGTGGACGGCCAACGGCGGGCACAACTCGGGCCGCAAGATACCCATCCTGTTCGCAGGCGTGCTGCTGAATCACGAGGGCATGAAGCACGTGAAGGCCACCTTCGCAGAGGACCAGCAGACCTACTACGGCGAGGGCTGGCACGGCCAGAAGGCCCTCTGGAAGATCAGCAACAGTGAGCGCCGCAAGCACGAGCACCTGCCGCCCGAGAAGTGGGACGGCCCGCCGTTCAAGGGAGCCAACAACGGATGGAAGTCCGAGGGATACCGCTCCCTGAACGGCCCGACCTGGGTCGGATCGGCCCTGGCCGCGCGCCTGTTGGGAGCCAAGGCCTATTGGAACCACGACGCGTTCTTCGACTACGTCGACCGTTGGGTGGCCGAGGAAACCGACGGGCGCGTGGACGGCAAGACCAAGGAACGGCGCGGTTACCAGGCGGCGGACACCAGGTTCATCCGCCCCATGTGGGACGCCTACCGCGCCAAGGCCGACGAGATCGGGGCCGGAGTCCTCAGGAAGGCCGAGGCGGCCAAGCCGGCCGAATGATTCCGGGTGATCGCGCGCCTCGGGCGGCGCCTAGCGTTTCCACTTCCTCGGCAGGCCGCCCATGATGTGCCCTGCCCCGACGGTGTAGAGCCGGTTGGGCTTGTCGGGGTTCATGTGACTGGCGACGACCTCGCCGGCGAAGATCACGTGGTCGCCGGTCTGCAGCTCGCCCACCAGCTTGCACTCGAAGTTGGCCACGGCGTCGTCCAGCAGGACGCAGTCGATCTTCGCCGCGGGCACCGTCGTCGTCTCTGCCACCGCGAGCTTGTCCATGTCGCGCCCGGACTTGGTGCCGAAGAGCATCACGTCGGCCTCCTGGTCCTCCGACGGCATGGCGACGACGAACGCCCCGGCGCTGCGCACCGCCTCGAGCGAGTACCGCGTCAGGCCGATCGAGATGGCCAGCATCGGCGGATCGATCGACGTGCACATGCACCAGCCGAGCGAGATGGGGTTGTACTTGCCCTGCGGGTCCTTCGCGATGGCCACGACCACCGACTCGGGGTACTTCAGTTTGATGGCGTCGCTGTAGGTGGCGTCGGTCTGCATCGGGGGCCTCCCTTCGGGTCACGGAGTCAGCACGGGCTCCAGTGTAGCATCAAGCTCGGCCACAGCAAACCCCTCCGCCCGGACCGTGTGGCTGCGGTCGGCCAGGATGAGCCACGGCAGTCCCCGGACGCCCCAGGCGAAGAGCGTCTGCTGTGGATCGTCTCCGCCGACCGTGCCGCCGGCAAAGGTGGCCTTCACCTTCTTCAGCCAGGCGTCAACCGCCTCGGCGTCGGCGGACCCGCTGCGGACCAGGACGACGGCCACGCCGCGGCCCTTGAGCGCGCCGGCCTTGGCGGCCAGTTCCTGCACGGCATGTCGCGACGGACGCTGCTCCCAGTCCCAGAAACAGAGCAGGACCGGTTTGTCCTTGAGCGCCGCGGCGTCCAGCTTGAGCGCCAGCGCGTCGAACCCCGGCAGTGGCTTGCCGGCGAGCGATGCCGGCACCGGGGGCGCAGCAGGGCGGGTCTGTCGGGCCCGGAGGACAAGCTCGACATCCTTCACGTCGCCGTCGATTTGCAGGCTCTGCTGCGCATAGCGCCGCGTCGCGCCGGAGCCCTGGTCCTCCTGCGCGTAGAGACCGACGGCGCCCTGCGAAAGGTGCTCCAGCGTGAATCGGCCTTGGTCATCGCTCCGCGCGTCCCGATTGGGCTGCCGCTCGGCGTTGCTGCGGCTCCGCGCGCTGACGTGCACACCGGCGACCGGCTTGTCGTCTTCGTCGACGACCACGCCCGAGATGCTGTAGGGCGCCGGGCGAAGCTCGATCTGCTCCACCTCCACATCGCGGAGCGGCCCCTGCCCCTCGACCACCTCGACCTCCGTGTGGCCGGGTCCGAAGGCGACCAGGTCGTCCCGGCCGCGAGCGTTGACGTTGACCGTATATCGCGCCCCGGCGGGAATCCCCTTGATCTCGTAGCGGCCGTCGGCGCCGGTGCCCACCGCCGTGTTGTCCAAGCTCGATCCCCACCTGTTTCCGCGCAGATAGACGGTCACCGGCGCACCCTCGACCGGCTTGCCATCCGGGTCCACGGCCCGCCCGGCGAACGTCACGGCGGCGGCAAGGGCGACCTCCAGCGGCTTCGAGACGTCGCCCAGCAGCACCGCCACGGCCAAGGTCCGGTCGGCCGCGCGGATCACCAGGTACCTGTCCACGTCCTCATTGCCGTACCACCTGGGCCGCGCGTCCGGCAGATCGAACCGCCCGTCGGCGTCCGTCTTCACCTCTGTCCCCATGTGCGGAAGCAACTTGACGTCGGCCCCGGCCACGGGCTTACCCTCGGGGTCCACGGCGCGGCCGGTAATGCGGCCCATGGGGTCGAGGGTGACCGGTACGACGGTCGTGCCCTCGGCAAGCGTCACCTGCTGCATGAGGGATTTCGAGCTATACTCGCCGCGCTTGCCGACCTCTCGCAACTGGTACGCCGCCGGCAGCAGGCGCCGGCGTGCGACGCCGTCGGCGCCGGTCGTCCCGCCGAGCCAGCGCTGGTCGTCCTGCCGGTACAAGGACACTTGCGCGCCCTCGATGGGTTTGCCGGTCCTGGCGTCGGTGACAACCACCTCCAGAAGACAGCCGCGGGAGACCTTGAACGCAACGCCCGAGAGCGTCTTGCCGGCCTCGGTCGTGACGGTCAGGTCCTTGGCGACCCACTCGGCCGCCTCGTTCGACTTCACCGGCGCGAGGCTGACCTTGTGTTCCGCCGCGCGCAGGCCGGTGAAGGTGAACGTGCCGTCGTCGGCGCTGCGCGTGTACCCGCCCTCCAGTGCACTGCCGGGCGCGTCGCTCCGTGCCCTCAGGGCGACGCCCGCGACGGGCTTGCCCGTGGCCGCGTCCGTCACGGTGCCCTCGATGCGGGCCTCGGCCGGCAACGTGATGCGAATGTCCTTCCGGCCGGGCTGGAACTGGAGCTGCGGCCGACCCTCGGACTTCTTCATGGTGCAGAGGCAGGCCCGCCCCGGAGCCGAGATGACGAACTCCGCCGCGAAGCCGCGCGGCACGTCGTTAAACGCGAA
>Ga0272444_10002268_pt1 | contig 17847 bp, 8 predicted proteins | sample SSMForm13_FD_201033 | JGI IMG/M metagenome (GOLD analysis project Ga0272444, IMG submission 201033) | Marine sediment archaeal communities from Little Sippewissett salt marsh, Falmouth, MA, United States - SSM-Form-13 | ecosystem: Environmental > Aquatic > Marine > Wetlands > Sediment ... | reverse complement strand
GGGTACGGTCCGGCGGCGCTGGGACAGCGTTTCGCCAAGGCGGCGTCGATGCTCGAGGCCGACAGCTCGCCGCGAAAGGCGATCTATCTTTTCAGCGACATGCAGCGGATGAGCTTCGACCAGATCGCCGCCCTTGAGAACATCGCCGCCGACGGGGACATCCACCTGCTTGTCGTCGATACCAGTGGCGACCAGGCGAGCAACGTCGGCATCAGCGATCTGCAGATATCCGGGCGTCGCGTGGTGGATTCTGTGCTGGAGTTCACCGCCACCATTGTGAACTCCTCGCCGACGGATAAGACGCTGGATGTGGCGTTCCAGGTGGACGGTGCCGGCCAGACTCGGCGATTGCGCAAGACGCTCCGCCCGGCCGGAATGAACGGATCGAGCGCCAACGTACGTTTTCACCATCGTTTCACCAGGCCCGGCGAGGTTTCGGGGCGGGTGATGCTTGAGACTGCGGATGACCTGGCGGTGGACAATGTCCGGCGGTTCGCCCTGAATATCGGCGGGCGGGTGCGGGCGACGGTGGTTCGCGGCGAGTCGGACACCGGCGGTCCGATGAGCGCGTCGAGCATGTTGCAGGTGGCGCTGGACCCGTACGGGCAGGAGGGGCGCCCCTGGCCGATTCACCTGAGCGTGGTCGAGTCGCCGGAACTCAGCGCGAAGGACCTCGACCGGGCCGACATCGCATTCTTCTGCGACGTGCCGCGTTTCACCGCCGACCAGGCCCGGGCCATCGCCAAGTTCACCGGCGATGGCGGCACGTCGGTCTTCTTCCTCGGGCCGGAAACAGACCCTGCCGCGTATAACGAGATGTTCATCCAGCAGATTCCTGAAGCCGGTGGCCTGCTGCCGGGGCGATTGGAAAAGGCCGTCGGTCAGATCGGCCCCGACGCCGAGTCCGTGCCGGTCGGCTCGGCGGATATCGAGCATCCTTTCCTGCGCGGTCTCTACAAGAGCCCAGCCGATTACTTGACGGTTTTGGTCCAGCGGTACTATCGGATATTGCCGTCGGCGAACCCAGGCCGAACCGTGTTGCGCCTCGCCAACGGCGCGCCGCTGGTCCAGGTGAAGGATTTCGGCGCCGGCAGGGCTGTGCTGTGCACCACCACGTGTGGGCCCCAATGGTCGAACCTGCCGATAACGGGCTTGTTCCTGCCGATGATCGCGCGGATGAGTCTCGCGGCTCGGCGGGAGCTTCATTTGGACCCGACGTATCTTGCAGGCACACAGGTGACGATCCGTCCGCCGCTGACCGGCCCGGCCGCACCGGGGGCGAGCGAGAAGCTGTTCGTCAACGTCACCCCGCCGGCTGAGGACGGCGGGCCCCCGCGCGTCGCGAACCTGCCTTTGCAGAAGACCGGTCAGGGCCTGGCAGCGACGTTCGGCGGCACCGAGGATGTCGGATTGTACCAGTGGAAAGTTTCTCGCCAGGGCGCCGGCGCCACGCCGGGCGGCAGTTTTGCGGTAAACCCATACGGGCCGGAATCGCATATCGAGCGGATAAGCCCTGACGACTTCGCCAGCGCCATGCAAGCCAGGCAGTTCGAGCGCGTTTACGTGGCGCCGTCGCTTGCGGAGGTGAACGCCCTGGCTTCTGCCCAGTCCCAGGGCCGAAATTGGTGGGACCTGATGCTGGCGGTGACGATACTCATCTTCGTGTTCGAGGCCGTGATTGCCAACCGCCGCTCGGGTGGGGCCGAGGTAATGCCCGCAAGCGAATTGGCAGGGATGCAGGGGATGAAGAAACAGGATTAAGCAAAGATGAACTCAGATGAACGCGGATAAGGCTTCAACTGTTTCCCCGGGGCCGGTGGGGTTGTAGAATGCGTTTATGGCTGAGGCGGCTGGTAAATCTACGGCGTTGTGGGTGTTGCGGCGGCTGAGGCAGGCGGGGCATCAGGCCCTGTTTGCCGGCGGGTGCGTGCGCGACATGCTGCTGGACCGGCGCGTGTCGGATTACGACGTCGCCACGGACGCCTCGCCTTCGCAGGTGAACGCACTTTTTCGGCGCGTGCTGCTGGTGGGCGAGAAATTCGGCGTGGCGATGGTGATTCATCACGGGCAGATGGTCGAGGTGGCGACGTTTCGCAGCGACCTGTCCTACAGTGACGGCAGGCGGCCTGACGGGGTGAAATTCACCTCGCCCCGGGAAGATGCCCTTCGTCGCGATTTCACTATCAACGGCATGTTTTACGATCCCGTCGCTCGCGAGGTAATCGACTATGTGGGCGGAAGGGACGACCTTGCCGCGGGCGTCATCCGTACGATCGGCAAGCCCGACGAACGGTTTGCCGAGGACTACCTTCGCTTGATTCGGGCGGTGCGGTTCGCGGTTCGGTTGGGATTTGTCATCGCACCCGCGACGGCGGCGGCGGTCGCGAAACACGCGCCGAAAATCTCCGCAATAAGCGGCGAGCGGATTTTCGATGAGCTTTCCAAGATGCTCTCGCTGCCGTCGGCCCCCGAGGCGCTGCGAAAGCTGGCCGAGCTAGGTCTGGCCAGGCACGTGCTGGGAGAGTTGGCGGGCGATGATGGACTCTGGTCGGCAGCCTTGGGACGCGTCGATGCCGTCGCCAAACGGAAAGACCTCGCGCTTACCCTCGGGGCCTTGCTGGCTGAACTGCCTGCCAGGGCGGTCGCTAGCAAGATTCGAAGATGGGGGGCGTCCAACGATCTTCGCAACTCGCTTGTCTGGCTGGGCGAGAACATCCAGCAGTGGCGGGAGCTCAAGATCATGTCCCTGGCGTCCTTCCGCAAGCTGGCCGGGCACGCTGAGTTTCCCAGGCTGCGGTCGCTCTGGCGAGTCGAGGCGCAGCTGGCCCTGGGCCGAGGCGATTCGATAAGCCGCCAAGTGACGCGCAGGCTTAAGGAAATACCCGATGGCCTGGCCCTGCCCGATCCGCTGCTGACCGGCGCGGACCTGATCGACATGGGTTTGAAGCCCGGCCCGGCGATGGGCAAGATGCTCGCGGGGGCCTACGACGCCCAGTTGAATCTGGAAATCCAGACCCGCAAGGATGCCCTCGCCAAGGCGAAGAAACTTCTCGCCGAGCGGGATGGATGACCTTGGGGACGGTAGAAGAAGGTCTTAGGTCGTAGGTCTTAGGTCTTAGGGAAAAGCTTAGGGAGCAGGGGAAGAAGGTCTTAGGGCAGGCGCACGGGCAGTAGGGGTTATCGCGATGCTCGGTCCCACTGCCAACCACGCCGATCAGGGCTCTGCCGCCTAAGCCCTTTCTTTTCCGCTTCTGCTTCTCCCTAAGACCTACGACCTAAGACCTTTGACCTTCTTCTTCCCTATGCAGTAAAGCTTCTCATCTGTCCGGAGGAACAGTTGGCCGTCGGATACGCTGATAGTTGCGCGACAGCCTTTGCCCGGGAATTTTGTGCGGTGAAGGAGTTTGTACTTATCGCCGGCCTCGAGGACAAGCACCTCGCCGGCCAGGCTGATGCAGTATATCTTGCCGTCGGCACCGGTGGCGGATGCCTGGAGGACGGACTTTGTGGGCAGGTCGTTCGCCCATATGACCTTGCCGGTTTTCGGCTCGATGCAGGCCATCTGCTTTCGCCGCCCGTCGAGCACGAAGAACCGCCCCTTGTACGCCAGCGGGGTGCAGACGTCCGGCGAGTAGTTCCGGCTGGACCATAGCTCGTCCCTTTCCGTAAGTTGGCCCTTGCGGTCCAGCGGCACGGCGAACATCCGCCCGCCCTTGGGTGCGCAGACGATTGCCGCGCCATCCAGCACGCACGGCGAGACCACCAACCGCCACGAGGTTTGCGGGCGTGGGTTGTACGTCGTCGATCGCCAGAGTTCCTTGCCGGTTTGGGGGTTATGGGCCGTCAGGTAGTCTCCGCCGCTGATGAGAATCATCGGTTCACCGGGGCCATCGCAGGGGATTGGTGTGCTGTATGCCTGCTTGCTTTCGCGGATGGCGTCGGTGGTTCGCTTGACCTTCCAGATATCCTTGCCGGTCTTGGGGTCCACGCAGAGCACGTAGCTCCAGTCGCCCGCCCCGGCTCGGGTCGGGCCATGGATTACCGGCACGTACAGCCTGCCTTTGTGGAGCAGCCCTGTCGCCCCGTACTGCCACATGATCTCGAACTTGCCGTGGTCGGCCTGGATGTTACGCTGCCAGAGTTTCTTCCCGTCGAGGTCGCATGCCATCAAGTCCCCCGTGCCGAACTGGAAAATCACGATCTGTCCGTCTGTGATCGCCGAAGGCGTCGCGGCCGTGTTGCCCATTCTGTTGCCGAAACCTTTTGTGCCCACGTGATGCTGCCAGAGGACCTTGCCATTTTCCCGGCCTACGCACAGGGCAACAGTTCTCTGCGGCGATTTCGGTTCCATCGCGGTGACGAAGATCTTATCTCCCCAGACAATCGGCGTGGCGGCACTTACGCCGGGCATGTCGGTCGTCCATGCGATGTTCTCATCGGGCGAGAAGGTGACGGGAAGGTTGTTCTCGTCTTCGCCAGCAGAACCGTTGAGGTTCGGGCCTCGCCACTGGGGCCAGTTTTCTGCCAGGGCCTCGACGGGTCCAGCCTGTATCGCCAGCCCTGATGCAAGGGCCATTGCCAGTCCAACCAGACGTGGGTTCTTCATGAGATTGTCCTCTCATCCATTATCGGCTGACTTGCAGCCTGGCGCCCGCCAAGCCAGCCGGGCGTTGGTTTATACGCGTTGATGATACGATAACTCCGCTGGTCTACCAAGCGTCAAGTCCATTGGCGCCGCCGGGGGGCGATCGTATTGCCAACACCTCTTTATTCAATGAGTTGTGAGGAAATCACCTTACGCAATTGAAGGGGTCCTGTCGGATGGCCGATTTCAAATACGGTGACGGGTCGAGTGCGCGCCGCCGAGAAAGAATGGACAAGCAGAATTGGGAGGTCGGTATCGATATGGCAGATAGCTCAGAATCAAACTCAGGCGATGCTTCTTCTGGCGAGAGTCTTTCTTACTGCCCCGCCAGCCTTGCCAAGTCGTGCAAGGTTCGCAACCGAGTCATTGTGCCGGTGGTAATCGCCTTTCTGGTGGTTCTGGGCGCTTTTTCGGGCGTCACGTACTGGCTCCAGGGGTGGCACCTGGCGATGGTTATGGGTACGGGTATCTGCCTGGCTGTGGGGATGGCGCTATGCCTGGGTTTCTTCGTTTTCCTGGGTCGGGTGGAGCGGCGGCTCTTGGCTTCGCAGACGCAGGCGATTGAGGGAATTCGTGAGAGTCAGCGGGAGAGACGCCGCCATGCCGATGACATAGCCAAAGCACACGACCACCTTCGAGAGGTTATGGAAGCCATTCCCGATCCACTGATGGTGATTGACCGCAAGCGTCGGATCGTACTGGCCAACAGGGCCGTTCGCGAGATGGTCGGGTGCGGGGATCAACTGCCCGATGGCCTGCTTTGTCACCAAGCCTCGCACCATCGCGACGTGCCTTGTGAAGGACCCAACGAGCATTGCCCGCTGATCAAGGTCCTTGCCACCAAGAAGCCCGTCAGGGAGGAGCAGATTCGTCGCAAGCCCGATGGCACGATCATTGCTGTGGAGGTGGTGGCCTCGCCGATTCTCGACTCCGACGGCGAGGTCGTTCAGATCATCGAGGTCAGTCGCGATCTCACACCACAGAAGCAGGCCGAGATGGATCTCATTAAGGCCAAGGAGGCTGCCGAGGCTGCCGATGCCGCCAAGAGCGAGTTCCTGGCTAATATGAGCCACGAGATTCGAACGCCCATGAACGGCATTATTGGTATGACCGAACTGGCCCTGGATACCGACCTGACTGCCGACCAACGCGATTGCCTGGCAATGGTTCGCGATTCGGCGGATGCCTTGCTGGCGCTGATAAACGATATTCTGGATTTTTCCAAGATCGAGGCCGGCAAATTGGAACTCGAGACCGTGCCGTTCTCCATGCAGGAGTGTCTTGGCGAGACTCTCAGTGTACTTGCCTTCCAGGCCGAGAAGAAGGGCTTGGAATTGGTCTACGAGGTTGCCCCCGACGTTCCGGACTGGCTTCTTGGCGATCCGTGTCGAGTGCGCCAGATCCTTACGAACCTGGTGGGCAACAGCATCAAGTTCACCGATGCCGGCGAGGTCTTCGTCAGCGTGGATGTCGAGTCTCGCCGGGCCGACGGCGTGTGCGTTCGATACTCAGTTCGCGACACGGGTATTGGTATCAGCCAGAAACAGCAGGAGCGGATTTTCAACGCGTTCGAACAGGCTGACGGCTCGACAACCCGCAAGCACGGCGGCACGGGGCTGGGTTTGGCAATCTCCGCACAGTTGTCCAGAATGATGGGTGGCAGGATATGGGTCGAGAGCGAGTTGGGTAAGGGCAGCACGTTCAGCTTCACCACCGAACTGAGCGTTGACGACTGTCCGCATGTGTCCAGCCCGCCGCCCGAGATAGATAAGCTCGAAGGCTTGCGGGTGCTGATCGTCGACGACAATGCAACCAATCGCAGTGTGTTGCGGCGGATTGTGGGCCATTGGGCCATGTCTGCCGACCAGGCCGACAGCGGCGCGATGGCGCTTGAGTTGCTGCGCGAGGCCCAGTCCAGAAAACAACCGTTCTCGCTGGTCCTCCTGGATGTGAACATGCCAGGAATGGACGGCTTTGAACTGGCTGAGGCGATTCGTCAGGACGAGCTCCTTGCCGACACGACGCTCATGATGATTTCCTCGGCGACGCGTACGGGAGATCACGAGCAACGCCGCAAACTAGGCATAAGCGAGCATTTGGCAAAGCCTGTCCGGAAATCGTCGTTGCTCAAAGGCATACTGGCGGCCCTGGGCGCAACCGATGTCTGCCAGGGCCAGCGAAAATCAGTCGCAGGTTCGGCGTCTGTCGTTTTCAGAACCGCCCACATTCTGTTGGCGGAAGACAACCTGGTCAACCAGCGTCTTGCCGTTCGAATGCTCGAAAAGGCCGGTCACTCTGTCGTCGTGGCAGACAACGGAAGGCAGGCGATCGATACATGGCAGTCCGAACGGTTCGATCTGATCCTGATGGACGTGCAGATGCCGGAGGTGGATGGTTTCGAGGCCGTTGCCGAAATTCGCTCCCAGGAAGCCCAGAGCCCGGACCAACAGAAAACCCCTATCATTGCGCTGACAGCGCACGCCTTGAAGGGTGATCGCGAACGATGCCTGGCGGCTGGAATGCAGGAGTATGTCTCCAAGCCCATCAAACCCAAGACGCTGTTTGCGGCCATCGAAAGAGTCCTGCCCGCAGGCGATCAGGGCTTATGCGACGATCGGTCAGGCGAAACCGTCCAGCCGGAGACCGGTCTGGCACAGGCGCCGTTCGATCCGGCCTCCGCTCTACAACAACTCGACGGCGATGAGGATCTGCTCAATGAGATAGCCGATGCGATGTGCCAGACTTGTCCGACGCTGCTGGCAGACATCTCGAAGGCGTTCGAAGAAGGCGACAACCAGAGAATTGCCCAGGCCGCTCATTCCGTCAAGGGAGCGGCAGGGAATTTTGGCGCCAAACTCACCTTCGAGGCGGCGATGAATCTCGAACAGGCCGCCAAGCGGTCCGATGCCCGGGAGATCGACACTCAATGGCGGATTCTCCAGGCAGAACTGCCACGACTGCTGGATGCGCTTGCCGTTTACTGCGGGCAGCACCGAGTCAGCAGAACCTGACGTAAGGCTGGCTTCCAGTTCATCGGCGCCGGGGCTCCCTTTCAAAGGAGCTCCGGCGCCTTTTCTATTTCTTTCCAGCCCGAGTCTGGCAAATGGGATTTCAGGAATGTCATTACATTCGTTCGGTTGTATAATTCCAGAATGAGTGTCATAACTGGGATGTGCCGACAGGCTATGCGTCGGTTCTCGCCATTCAGAACGACAGGCCGGGACTGGGCCGTAGCCAGGGCGGACCCGATGGGCAGGTCCGTCGGGCAGGCTGGTTCAACTTGATGTTGGCCGGCATGAACAAGGAGATTTCTATGCGTCGATTGATGACATGTGGGCTGCTGCTGTTGGGGACCATGTTGCTGAGTACGACCCTTGTCGGCTGCAATTGCTGCGGCGCGAGGCCAATCCCCGACGCGCCGATAGTGCAGGTGCCACCTCAGGAGCCCATGCCGTATCAGCCGCCGACGCCAGCGCCAATCGAGCCGGCGCCTCTGGTGATTCCCGAACCCGCGCCCGCGCCGGTTGTCGTGACTCCGCCGCCACCAGCGCCCAAACCGATGACGGTCGAAGTGCCGTCAACGGTCGCCAAGGCGATCGAGGACCTCGGAACGAAGTACCCGGGCCTGTTCACCTTCGACAGGTCGCGGGGTCTGTTCCTGTTCAACTCGGACATTACGTTCGATTCCGGTTCTGCCGTCGTCAAGCAGCGGGCCAGGAATGCGATCATGACGCTGGCGGACATCCTCAACGGCGACCAGGCAAAGGATCGTGTGATGACGATCATCGGCTACACCGATAGCTATCCCGTCCGCAAGGCCAGGACTGTCGCTCACCTCAAGGCACTCGGCAAGTCCGCCAACAACAGGGGCCTCAGCGAGGCCCGGGCCGAGGCTGTGGCTGGGGTGCTCAGTGCCGGCGGTGTCGCGAAAACCCGCATGGTGACCAAGGGCAAAGGCACCGCCAATCCGGTCGCCAGCAACCGCACTGCCTCCGGAAGGGCCAGCAACCGCAGGGTCGAGATATATCTGACACCTATGGCCCGCTGACGACGCGATGGGAAGTCAACCATCCGTCAGTAACCAGGCCTCATCGAAATGACAGCCGGACGCTCACGCCTCCGGCTGTCTTTGTGTGAGCCTGGAAATATCGGTCAGGATCGCTTCGTGCAGGCGAACTGGAGTTTCGAGTATCATAGAATATCCCGCAGGCCAAGTGTCAGCATTATGGACAGGGAGTTGCATCATGAAAATGTGGAGTTGGGATATATCCGTCGTAATGTTCTGCCTTACCCTTCTGGCGGTACAGTGGTTTGGCTCAGAGAGTTTCGCCGAAGGTGTGCAGAAAGCCCTGCCCATAAAGGGAGAGGTGTTTGCACTCGAGGGTAGAACCGCATTCCTTATTCTCCCGGAGAAGTCCGGTTCGGATCGTCTGATTCCATGGGTCTGGTATGCGCCGACACTCAAAGGGCTTCCGGGAAAGCACGAGAAGTGGATGTTCTCGCAGTTTTTGGACAAAGGCATCGCCATCGCCGGAGTGGATGTGGGCGAATCGTATGGAAGCCCCAAGGGAACTGCCGTGTATTCCGCTCTGCATAAAGAGCTTGTCGGTAAACGCGGTATGGCGAAAAAAGCATGCCTGCTCGCACGAAGCAGGGGTGGCCTGATGCTTTACAACTGGGCGGCGGAAAACCCTGAATCCGTAGCCTGCATTGCGGGTATATATCCGGTCTGCAACATAAGCAGTTACCCGGGCCTGGCACGAGCATCAGCGGCATATGAGATGACCACGGCGAGACTTGGGACGCAGCTCAAGAAAGTAAACCCCATAGAGCGCCTTGCTTGCCTTGCCAAAGCAAAGGTGCCCATCTTTCATATTCATGGCGATAGCGACACCGTGGTGCCACTGGACAAGAACTCCAGTTTGTTGAAAGAGCGATACGATAAGTTGGGTGGCAAGATGACGTTGGAGATAGTCGAGGGGCAGGGCCACAATATGTGGCCTGGCTGGTTCCACAGCCAGGAACTGGTCGACTTTGTTATCGCTAACGCAAGAGATGATGATTCGAAGGAAACGGACGACAAGAGCATGAATAACCAATCGCAAACAACAAAGAACGCTCGTGCTGCCGGGGAAACTTCTGACGTCTTCGTTGACGATCTAATGTGCGAGTATCTCAGGAATCCCCTTGGTATAGATGTTAAGCTCCCGCGATTCAGTTGGAAGCTGGTCGATTCAAAGATGACCCGGGGCCAGAAACAGTCGGCCTATCAGATGGTTGTTACATGTGATTCGTCCGATGGGGGAAAGAGGAAGACACTGTGGGATTCGGGGCAAGTCAAGTCTTCGAGCTCCGTCAATAATGTCTATGATGGCCCTCCGCTGAACTCGGGCCAGAATTGCCATTGGAGGGTGCGTCTTTGGGATAAGAATGGCAACGCCACGGCCTGGAGCGATGAAGCCAGATTTTCGATGGGATTGCTGGATTCGTCTGATTGGAAAGGTCCATGGATCGGCTACAAGGAAGCCGATAATATCAAGCACATTTGGTACCGAAAGAGTGTTAAGCTGGACAGCGCTCCCTCGCTGGCATTCGCTTATGTGGGTTCCCTGGGGTACCACGAACTATACGTGAACGGGCAACGGGTTGGCAGTCGCGTACTGACGCCTGAGGTCACTAATCTCAACAAGCGGGTCCTGTACGTCACCTACGACATAACCGACAAGCTCAAGCAAGGTCACAACGTAATCGCGCTTTGGACCGGTTCGGGCTGGGCGCGAAACACCGGTTCGTATGGCAAGACCGTGTGGGAGCAGAAATCTCTGGTTCGATGCCAGGTCAATATGTCAAATGGGGTATCAGTGCATTCCGACGCGACATGGAAATGCGCGGTCAGTTCGAGTGAAAACATTGGTTTGTGGAAGGGCGGCGGTCAGGGCGAATATGGTGGGGAGAAAATCGACGCCAGAAGGCATGTCGCGGATTGGAACCTCGCGTCCTGCGATGACAGCACATGGGCGGAGGCCTCTGAGTATGAGCGATCCCAGACGCTTTCGGCGGCAATGCTTGAGCCGGATCGCAAAGTGGAAGCCCTGAGTCCTGTAAAGATCGTAGAGAAAGACGGGCTGTATACGGCTGACATGGGAAGAAACTTTACGGGCTGGCTGGAGATCAAGCTCAGAAACGGTAAGGCTGGGGATACCGTAAAGCTCATGACGTCCAATGAGCCCGGCGAAATAGTGCAGTTCAAGCAGGAGAGCCGGTACATTCACGATAAAACGGGTACGGGCACGTTCTGCCATCGTTTTAACTACATGGCCGGCCGATGGATAACTATTGAAGGCCTGTCCTATAAGCCCGATCCCAAGGATATCACGTGTTACGTAGTTACGAATGACCGCAAGCGAACTGGGCACTTCGAGTGTTCGAAGGAGCTCTTCAATACGATATACCAGACAGATCTCAAGACATATATCGCCTGTACGGTAAACGGCGTTGTGATGGATTGTCCGCACAGGGAGCGTTATGGCTATGGTGAGGTCGCGCTTGCGTGCTCGTGGGGATGCGGTATGCCGAACTGGGAATCCGCGGCGTTCTACCGGAAAGTGATTCGCGATTGGTGTGACGTGCAGCGAGAGGATGGCTTTGTCAATACGATCGCTCCGCAGATATACAAAGGGGCCGGCGGAACTCTCTGGAGCAGCGCGCCGGTTACTCTGACGTGGGAGTTCTACAAGGCCTATGGCGATGTGCGACGTTTGGAAGAATCATATGCGTCGATGAAGAAATGGATAGAGTTCCTGAATCGCTTCGTGTCCGACGAAGGCGTGTTGACGTCCTATGAGCGTGCGTCGCGGTTTCTGGGCGATTGGGCGACGCCGCACGGGAGCGAGTACGGGAACACCCCGGCTGCGAAGTTGTTCAACAATTGTGTCTATGCATACAATCTGGATGTGTTGGTACAGGCCGCGCGGGTGCTTGGCCGGAAGGACGATGTTACTATCTACTCTTCCAGGCTGGCGAAGCTGAGAGAGGCTGTCCACAAGAAGTTCTTTAACGAAGAAACCAAGGCCTACCTCGATGGGAGACAGATGTCGATGGCGTTTCCCTTGTATATGCGCATTACGCCTGCCAAAGAACGACAAGCGGTGTTTGACGGTTTCGTCGATGACATAGCGAACAAGAAGCGATACATGGATACGGGAAGCCCGGGCCTGCCGATTCTTCTGAAGTATATTATCGAGGATGTCGATCGTCCTGACTTGCTGTATCATTGTCTGACACGCACAGAACATCCGGGGTATGGGTACTTCCTGAGCAAAGGCCAGACAACCTGGCCGGAATACTGGCAGATAGTAGGCCACAAGAGTATGATTCACACCTGCTATACGAGCATTGCGGGATACTTTGTGAAGGGCATTGGGGGCATTGGTCCGGATCCATCTGCATACGGCATGAAGAAGTTCATCGTCAAGCCCTCCCTGGTGGGCGACTTGACATATGCAAAGTGCGAGAGCGGGTCTTACTATGGGCAAATGGTGAGCAATTGGTCGAGATCGGGAAACAATGGAGAGTTCCATATTGTGGTCCCGCCGAACACCAGCGCCAAGGTGTATATTCCCGCTAAGGATGTTAAGGATGTACGAGAAGGCGTAAAACCCATATCCGAGGTCCAAGGCGTAACCAGCGTCGGGATGGAAGGTGACTGCGCGGTACTGGCGGTGGAGTCCGGAGAATACAGGTTCTCCAGTTCATCCGTTCCTGCGGTGAAGTAGACGGCTGGGCTTACTGTTGCCGGCTTGTATGGAGATTGTGGCGATGACCGTGGGGTTTACCTGCGGTATCTGCGTCCCGCGCGCATGAAGGCGTGGATGTTCTCCAGTGGGGTTTCTTGTGGCAGGTCGCAGCCCGTGCTCAAAACGAAGTTGGGATAAGGCTGCATCCGGTCGAGCAGATCGGTCACTTCGGTTTCGACGTCCTCGGGCGTGCCTTTGAGGATCGTGCCGGTCGGGTTGATGTTGCCCATGACCGCGACGTTCGGCGGCATGGAACTCGCCACCGCGGGCAGGTCCACTCCGACGTCGGGCGAATCCAGGCTCACCCCGTCCACTCCAGCGTCCACCATCTTGCCGACAAGGTGCATCGTGTTGCCGCAGGTGTGGTACACGGTCGCCACGCCGGTATATCCGCAACTGCGAACGATGTGGCCCACATAGTCGGCTGAAAATTCCGCAAACTGATCCGGGCCGAGCATGACGGCGCTTGGTTCGAGAATGCACAGCACCTGCGTACCGGCGGCTATGAGGAGCCTGATGTACTGCTCGATCTTATTCGTCGCGAATCGACAGAGTTCGTGCAAGCTGTCGGGGTCGAGCATGGTCGCCATGGCGGCTTCTTCGGCGCCCATTATAAGGGCGGCGAGGGAGTAAGGCCCGGCTACGTAGGCGCCCTTGATCATGGATTGGGGCAGGCCGATGCACATCAGCTTGAGCGTTTCGACGTAGCCGCGAAGGCGTGTGTCAAAGGATATTGTGATACGATTAGCCTTGGCCAGTTCCTCTTTGGAGAAGCGGTCCTTGACGACTGTGGCTGAATCCTCCTGTGGGAAGATTGTGTATCTGCCGAGGGCGTTGGCTTCGACGGACAGGTCCATCAATGGGAATATCACATCCGGCTCGAAAGTATCCGCGATGGCCTTCATGGCCTTGAAATGCTCGGCGTAGTTCTGCTGGGCCAGCTTGATCGTGCAGTCGGTCATGTTCAGGCTGGGTAGCCCGACCAAAGGCGCAACCACATATCTGCCTTCGTTTTGGGCGGTTTCCATCGCTGTGCGAAAATCGTTTTTGAGCATCTCAATTGTCCTGCACTATAAGTCGTTATGCCGGGCCAAAGCGCCCAGGCAGCGCGGCATTGTCGATTCGTATGGGCCTGTCGTCAAGAACCTATACATAATACTACGACAGGGCATGCCGGAAACCCAAACGCTCCTGGGGATATGCATTTCCAAACGGACCAACAGAGGGGGAATGTCTCTACTTGTAAGTCACGCTCCAGTTTGTCAGGCCGCCTCGTTTCAATGTCAGCTTCAGTTCCGCCAGACCGGCCTGGCCGGGGACCGGCGAGAGGCTTGTTGTCAAGTCGTCGGTCAGGCTGTCGATCTTGGTGCCCTTCACACTGGCCGGGGCGAACCCGTTGCCGGCCAGGATCACCCGGTACGGCTCGCCGGCGACAAGCTTCGACGTGCCGCTGAGCGTTCGGGCCTTGGCATTCCATTTCGGCTTGCTTGTGAGGTCCGTGTAGCCCTGCATGACATGGCGGTCGGTGGCGATCCACTGGGGATGGTCCGCGACGGCATGGACAGCAAGGACGCGGGCCTCTCCAGGCCGCAACGTCTGGGTCAGCATCTTGGCCCCGGAAATCTTCCCGACGAATCGATCGTTCCAGAAGTCGTAGACATAGTAGGACCTCGCCGCATCGAGCCCCATCGCCCCGAAGGCTGTATCGCCGGCCAGCTTTACCTTGACGGTCCTGGCCGCCTTTTCGTCGCTGTTGTACAGCACCAACTGGTGCCAGGCGTCGCTGATCGCAAAATCATAGACCGCGGGAAACTCGCTGACGAATGCGTCGATGGGCCTGGCTGACAACGTCGAAGGGTGATAGGGGATCGTCCTGCTGAGATCGTGCAGCACCTCGGGGCTCATCCGCCCGAAGCTCTCGGTTGCCAGGAATCGCCCGGTGACGACGTAGCTCATGGTCAGCACGGCGCGGCGCTGCTCGGTGTTGATGGGCTTGTCCTGTTTTTGACCGGTGACGATCAGCGCCTTGCCGTCCATGTCGTAGTTGACCAGCATACGGTTTTTATACCATCGCAGGCCAGCCTTGCGGACCGCGCCCGCGCGCAGGATGTTGTTGTCGCCCTCGGTACGTTGCGAGTCGACCAGTCCGGTCGCCAGGTCCGAACCCCAGGCAAGCCGCTCCTGGAGATAGCAGACCGGGCCAAGCCCGTCGCGGGCCAGGCGGTACACCGTGCGATACGCTGCAGCCGCTGTGGAATCGCGATCCTCCATGCCGCCACGGGCAGGAAACGCCCGTGTTGGGTAATCGAAGAAGATGCCCTTCATCCCCGCCTTGCCGAGCTTGGAATATACATCACGCATGTGTCGAAGGAAGTCCGGATCGGTGTAATCGTAGGACTCCTGGTACATGATGTTGTACTTCCGCCCACGTATCCCGTGGCTCTCGCGCTGTCGTTTGCCTTCCTTGTTGAGGATGTAGCGGTGGGGCTCGTTGAAGAGCATATGTCCGGGAAACGCCTCGGCGTAGTCTTCGGATCGCACGCCCGGCTGGAAGTAGGTCGTCGGAATTCCCCCGCGGTCGGTAATCGCCTTGCACCACTTGGCCGACGTTTCGTAGGGCGCCTTGTAGTGTCCGCCCTCGACGATGCACCTTTCCTTTCGGCCATACTTCTGCCAGTGGGCCTCATCCCACCATCCCTGTTCGTTGTTGGCCTCGTAATTGTCGGGCACGAGGCGGACCGCCACGGGCGAGTAGCGGAGGAAGCCCGACTTGGCGATCCTGTCCATCTCGCGGACGGCCCCCGGCGTGTCGTTGACCGAGGCGGTCTCCCCGCCGAAATGGCTGACCGAAATGAACCACATGCAGATGCTCGGGAACGTGTAGTAGTTGATCTTCACGTTCATCGCGTCGCGCACGGCCCGGCCATACGCTTCGAGCGCCTCAAACGGGTTGTCGGTCGTGAAGTCGATATAGCAGAGGTCCTCGCTGATGTAGGTCGCCCCGGCAGCCACTCGCTTGCCGACCGGATCGAACGCCTCGATGAGACCCTCGTGAGGCGAGGCGATGTTCGCCCGCTTCTGGAAGTCCGCATACGTCAGGCCGCCCAGGACCAGCGAACGCGTCTTGCCCTCGCTACCGAATGTCATCAGGACGTTGTTGTTGCACTTGACCGGCACGGCATGTCGGACCAGTGTGTTCGCGCCGCCGCTGTTGCCTTCGAGAAAGCTCAGGTTGTCCATCTTCTCGACCTTGGGAAACAGCTTCCCCGCAATCGGCGAGAACGTCTTGAGCCGTATGTCATTTTTCGTCGTGTTCCGCACTCCGGCCCCGGCGACGATGAAGCCCCGGCGGTGGTACAGCCGCAGCTTCAGGATGAGCGTCGGCCTGCCCGCCCCGGACGACTCGACGGTAAGCTCCTTGCCCTCGCCGAAGACGTCCTTGACCTTCGCGACCGAACCGCGATGAGCCAGGCCGGGGTCGCTGCTTCGCCAATCGTTCATCCGCAAGGCCGTGGCTGAAAGCACCTCGCGTTTGTCGCGCTTGTCAACCGCGTCGTACGTGCCGGATTTCGGATCGAATCGAATCCGAACCAACTCGTTCTCGATTTCAAAGCCATCGCTCGCCGCCAGTGCAGCGGGAACTGGTCCAATCATCACCAGCCAAATACAACCCAACGCCGCCACACAACGCGTCATTTTGATATTCATGGTATCTCACAAAAGCAGACAGGCTGCAGTTTCGATCGGACGCCATCGCCTCGTTCCATCCATCCCGGCCTGCGCGGCCAGCCAGACTTTCGACACACACACAATCGTCGGGCCCAATCGCCGCACCGTCAACTGAAAACCAATCGGGCAGGCGTTCGTGATCTCGGGCCATCGGGACGGGAAGCTCACTCCGCCAGTGCCGGTTGGCTTGATGGCGTTTTCATCTTTCGGCGGAGCAGTTGCGAGACCAGCATGCCGGTCATCATCAAGGCGCAGCCCAGGAGTTCTCGCGGCGCAAGCCGCTCACTCAGGACGCACCAGCCGGCAAGGGCAGCGAAGACGGCTTCGAGGCTCATGATGATCGCGGCATGTGTCGCCGGGGCTTCTTTCTGGCCCAGGGCCTGCAAAGTGAATCCAAGTGCGGTGGAAACCACGCCCAGGTAGAGCAGCGATCCCAGACAGGACGAAATCGCTTCGATGGCAGGGAACTGTCCCGTCATGACCATCCCGGCAAGGCCGAGTATTCCGCAGACGGCGTACTGTCCGAATGCGAGATGCAGAACATTACACCGTGGAGAAAGCCATCCCAGCATCTGAATGTGCAAGGCCCAGATCACGGCCCCGATGAGCACCTTGGCATCGCCCGGGGCGAAGGTCATCTCTCCGGACACACTCAGAAAATACAGGCCGACGACCGAAAACGTCACGCCTGCCCAGCAGCCCCATCCCGGCCGCTGCATTCGCAGAAGCCCAAGCAGGGGGACCATGACAACGTACAGGCCCGTGATGAACCCCGCTTTACCCGCGGAGGTATCTTCCAGGCCCCACTGCTGAAAGGAGGCGCCGGCAAACAGCACGGCGCCGGCGAGAATCGTTCCGCCCCAGATTATCCAACGTGGCACGGCAGGCTGTGGGCAAGCGGGATTGCGCCGCAGGCTGTTGAGGACCAGTGGCAAGAGGCAGATCGCGCCGAGGGCAAAACGGATAGCGATGATGGAATACGTAGAAAGCTCCTCGGCCGCCTGACGCTGAAACGCAAATGCGCAGCCCCATAGCACGGCTGCCGCCAGCAACAACGAATCCGCTCTATATACTCGTTTCAGCATGCTTCTCTATCTTGCTCTGCGTTGGCTTGTGGATTGTGAGGCAGGGATGTTACCCCATGGCCCGTGGATATGCTTCCCTCTTTTGGAATTCTGCTCCGGGCCCTATTTGCTCAGCCAGCCTTGCTGGATGTACCACTTGGCTGTCCGGCGCATGCCTTCTTTGAGGTCCACGGCCTGGCGGTAGCCCAGTTCCTGGCGGGCCCGGTTCCAGCAGCAGGTCCAGCGGGGTTGGAGCATGTCTCGGACCTTTCTGCGGGAGACGATTTGCGGCTTGCCCGTGATGGCCCACTTGAGCTGGCCTATCTCCCCGGCCAGGCGGGCCAGGATGCTTGGCAGGCGCAGGCGGCGTGGGGGCATGTCCAGTGCGGCGCAGACTGCCTGGACTACCTCGCTCATGGCGTGGTTGCCGCTTGCGATAAAGTACGTTCGCCCGACGGCGTTGGGTGCCACGGCGGCCAGGCGGATGCCCTCGGTGAGGTCGGTCACATAGACGAAGGCTGCCTGTTTGGAAGGCTTACCGGTCATGGGCACTCGCCCGAGTCGCAGCGTCGAGCGCAGCAGGGGCAGGAAGTTCTTGTCGCGCGGGCCGTAC
>Ga0272444_10002267_pt1 | contig 17848 bp, 24 predicted proteins | sample SSMForm13_FD_201033 | JGI IMG/M metagenome (GOLD analysis project Ga0272444, IMG submission 201033) | Marine sediment archaeal communities from Little Sippewissett salt marsh, Falmouth, MA, United States - SSM-Form-13 | ecosystem: Environmental > Aquatic > Marine > Wetlands > Sediment ... | reverse complement strand
ATTTATTGGTAGAAATATTTAAATAAGTTTCGGTTAAATCGTATAATTTTTGGTCATTTTTACTAAAAAACGACATTTGTCGGTTCATCACGACCTTTATTTCTCTCAAATTTGTATAAACTTCCAGCTATATTCGATGATAACCCCTCTTCATGAGTAATTATGAAGATCTGATCAGCAAAATCAGCAAGAGCCTCACGCAAAATAGCTGAAAACTTCTCTATTGCATGTTTATCTAGGTTGTGTGTAGGCTCATCTAATATCAACCACTTCAGATTTGGTATGAAGGCTAGGGAAAACGCTATCCTCAATGCCAGAGCTGCCATAGACCTCTCTCCACCTGAAGCTATACCATCAGCAGAGGACCAGCCAGCAGACTCTTTTAATTGAAGTATATAATCCTTGTTCGTTCCTTCTTTCTTAACAGAATCAACAATTAACCTTACGCTTGTGAAATCTTTGTATGGATATAAATCTTCCCATATTTGATCCATAATGGAATTCACAGTCTCCAAAAAATGCTGTCTCAAACTGTCCTGTGTATTCTTAAGAACGCCTGAAAAAACCTGCAAGTTCTTTAGAATAAGTTCGTGTAATTTAATTTCCGACTTGTATTTTTCAATTCTTTCTCTTCTTTTTTTAAGCTCTTCTAGTATTGGTTTCTTGTCCTCTATCCTCTCATCAAAAGATTTTATTTGAGAAGTTAAGCTACTTTCTTGGGAAATAAATTCTTCGAACTGTCTCTGAACATCCTTTATATCAGGGAGCTCTCCGAGTTGATTTAACTTCTTCTGAGACTCTTCTAATCTTTTTTGGAATTCTTTAACACGCAAATTATGCTTTTCTGCATCCTTTTTATACTCTAATAATTTCGTCAACTTGTTTTTGTAATCATCCAATACATTCTCTTTTTCTGCAACATCTTTTTTTAGATGTTCCATCTCTTCTATGTTTTTTGGAATATCCTGCTCAAGTTTTTCCAGCTCTTCTTTCTTTTCTTGAAGAAGGTGGTTCTTGTTGTTCTCTGTTATTTCACTCTCACACAAAGGACACTTATTTCCAAGTTGATATATCTTTTCAGAACTCTCTTCAACAATCTTTTTCCTGGCAAACATTTCATGATGAACTTTTCTCTTTTCTTCCAGAACATCATTATTTTCTTTTAGATGTTTTTCAAGTTCTTCAAAATCTTTTTTCAATTTCTCTTCATTTAATCTTTCAATTGATTTGGATCTCAATTCAAAAGATTGTTTCATCTCCTTCAGTTGTCCATTCAAAGTTGTAATCTGTATCTTTGTTTCCTGTATGTCCTCTTCCTTTTCTTTGTGTTTGGATATTTTCTCAGAAATTTCATACTTTTTCTTTTTCACATCCTCAAGTCTTGATGATATTTCAATTTTGTTTTTTTCGAATTCTTGAATCTCTTTAGAAAATATTTCTATCTTCTCATAAATTCCCTCTGTCTGCATATCTGAAACAACCCGTATCTTCTCATCAAGTACTGTCTTTATTCTATTCATGGCTGTAATCGAATTGTCTCTTGCCCTAGAAAACTTATTTACATGAAGAAGATTATCTATATGCTCCATCCTCTTACCTTTTGGTATACGCAAGAAGTAATCCAAACCATCTTGTTCTGAATATACTGCTTTCGAAAATAGAGCATAATCCATTTCAAGTGCCTTTTCAACCTCTTCTGTTACCCTCTTAGAATTCACTTCAAGTAAAGTATCATTCTTTCTTATCTCTGCATCTAATGTTCCCTTTTCACCAATCTTCCTTTTCACAAAATAAACATCATCACCAACAACAAACTCTATCCCTACCTCTGCCTGAGTCATCTTTTGTGGCTTATTCATAATCATATCAGATAAACTAACTTTCCTTGTCTGTAATGATGGAAAGTTTCCAAACAATCCAAAAGAGATGGCCTGCATTACACTAGTCTTACCAGATCCCATCACACCAACAAGACAATTCACACCTTTTGTAAAATTTAGGTCTGTGTCCAGATGGGATTTCCAGTTTTTCATCCTGACCTTCGTGATCATACATACTAGTTGGAGGAAAACATTAAATTCCTATTTATATCCCTTTAACTAGACAATATAAAACACAATTAAAAGGCATATATCCATTTTCAATGCCGGAGACGAGTCAACTCGTCCCCGGTCATAATCTTCATTTAGCAGTAACCTCATTCATCGGGGTCGTTTCCGTCACTGATATCCGCAAATCACCTCCCATCCATAGGATTCATATCAACGATTTTCAGAGTGCATAAAATGCCACTAACAGTGACCTCGTAAAAAACACTCCAATGCTCAGTGATTTCAGATGCACCTCCAATAGGATTTCCACTCTCTGACCATATAAGTGAATGTATTTCCCAATTCAACATCTGATATGTGAAAGGAGAATCATCGAGACTATCAGGTATTCGAATATGCCTACGAATTCCATTTCTAATGGCATTTTCGAGAGCACAATCCTCTTCAAATACCGGGTAATTGATCAGACTGTCACCTACAGTGAAGAGTTCCTGAACTCGAACTGTAATATTACCAGCCCTTACAATTACATTACTCTCTCGCTCTCTATTACAACCAAACAGAAGGAGGAGTACAACCAACATAATCTTCCTATTCATGGCCTCCCCCTATCACATCATTATGGCCTCATAAAACATGTAGTTCATTGCGGCCTTGGCTTCGATCAATAGACCGTTATCAATCAGATTAGTGACGTCCGCAATGTCAAAAGATCCATCTCCTGTATTATCCACGGGAATAAAACCCCTGGACTCCAGTGGCGATTCCGAACAGTCTGTCAAACAGACGAGTATCGAAATCAAAAGCAGTGCAAAAAGTAATTTTCTCATGACTTCCTCTCATGATTTATTTTGATTGGTTTTTTGTCAACTAATGATCTGGAGGCAGTGAATTATGAATCCCTGTTGACATCATTATAAAAGTGAATCCAAAGATCATACCTCCATGAACACCTCGCAATGCAAGAAGAATATCGCATAAGAGTATTACTATGAACACTCCGATTAGCGATACTTTTATAGATTCGTTTGCTTCCATACTTATCTCCAAATTAGAATTTCATTTCAAAACAAGACATCGAAGTCTGGAAAAGACTCGATGTAAGTCAGAATCAGTTACGCACAAAATGTTGCCATCTTCATTGATATCAGTACCTATTTGTTTATACATCCATTGGGATTTGTCAAACAGATTTCTAGTCAAGTCTGACGGAAATAAATTATGCGTGTAACATTAAATTTTTCTCACCTTTCCAGGTGTTGGCTCATAACAGATTCCTTCTGACAAAAGTTCGTTGATCACTTCCTCTATTTTTTCATCCTCGCCTGTTACATTCTTCAGTATGTCATCGTATGAAGCACCGTCTTTTGCATTCTCTATTACAGTAAGTATTTCTTTTCTCAAACCTTCTTTGTCATCTTCCTTTGGTTTTTCCGTCTCTTCTTTTTCATCTTTTCCTTGAAGATTTTTCTTTATCTCAAGAATCCTTAGAATTTCGTAATTAGGATCATCAATCTTTTTTACTATCTCAGGCACGATGTAAATTTCACCATTATATTCCTTTACCTTACCTATTACATCAACTACATGACCAACCTCAAATGATTCAAGAGGCTTCACGGTTTTGAATGTCTTTGCTCGAATAGTGTCTGTTCCATCATCAAGCGTTATAGATCCAAAGTTCCCATCTTCTGATGCAAATTTAGAAACAATAGTACATAAAATCCTTGCACGAGATACCCTTTCACCATAATTAGTTTCTATGTAACTTGGTTCCATTCCCTCTTTCTTTATCCATTTTCCTGACAATATATCAGAAATGCGAACCTTTTTTGCAGTCATCCTTTCTATTACCATGTAACTAATATGGTGTTAAAACATTTAACCTTTGTCTGAATTGACATGACCATAAAAATTATCTTAAGTTTATTTTCATAAAACGATACACATCGTCTTTTATGAATTTTTTTTTAATATTTGCTTATAAACCAGCAAAGACTAAAATTCTAGCATTCACAAATCGGAGTTTTGATATATCATGATATGCGAAGAGTGCAAAAAGAAAGGTGTTCTGAAACGATGCTTCGCACATAGTACTCCAGAAACATTGATCTGCAAAAACTGTTGTTATAATAATCACAAAGGAAATAAGTGCCCATGGTTCCAAATGTGCTGGGGCGATTGATTATAAAAAATAAAGAAAAAAGAAGAAGTTATTTTTCCTCTTTTGATTTCTTCTCAGCTTTTTCTTCAACTTCTTCCAAAGACTTTACACCCATCTTTTCTTCAGCCTTTTTTGTGTCCTTTTCTTTTGGTTTTTCTTCTTTTTTAGGCTCTTCCTTCTTTTCTATAGGTTTCTCCTCTTTTGGTTTTTCTTCTTTCGGAGTTTCCTTTGGTGCTTCTTTTGTTTCAGGCTTCTTTTCTTCTGTTTTTTCAGCTGGCTTTTCTTCCTTTGGCTTTTCCTTTACTCCAAGAAGCTCTGTTACAGGTCGTGTACCATATCCAACGATCTTCACATTTACTTGAGATGTTTCTTCGGAAACAGTGTTACCCCTAACTGATCGTCTCTTTCTTACACCTTTAACCTTTGTATGATATCCTGGAGGGTAAGCTAAAAGTAGCTTTTTTCTTGCGGTTCCGCTAACGTCTTTCCTCATCGGAAATCCTTGCTTGTCAGAACCACCAGTAATCTCTACTTTGTAACCTGGAAGGCCGATGAATTCACCAGATACATGTTCACCAATTTTCTTGCCAATGAAACCAGTTTGTCTTTGGTCTACTTCTTTCTGATATGCTTTTTTGCCTTTCGGATCTGAAATTACTACTTTGAAATTTACCATATATATCACCCAGTTCTATATCCCTGCGGTCATTGCCGGGATCTTACTATGTAAAAGGTTTCTGGGGTTTAAAAACGTTTAACATGCCACTCTAACAGTCTTAGAAACAGAAGATGTTGCAAATATGTATTCACATCTGCCAGTGCATCTATCTTTGAATAACACAGCATTTCCAATGGGGATTATGGTATCTTCGAATGATGGCATGAATATGCCTGATCCAGACTTTCTTGTAACTAACACATCACCACATTGATTTGTATTTCCTGTATATCTACAAACATATGCCCAACCCTGTATTTTTGTTGTAAGATTTCTAGTTACATTCGAGATTCTAACTTCGTCTATTATGCCATCAAAAGTAGAATCTCCGTTTTCATTGTTGCCTATTCTAGCATCTACTGCATCATAATTTGATATCACGCCTCCACCATCTTGCAAATGACCATAAGAGGCAGATTCCACACCATTTACGTATAGTTTAACTCCAGATGTGACAGGTGTTCCATCCCATGTTACACATACATGCTGCCATTCATTCAATTTAATCATATTTGGAGCGCCTGCAACATTTAGATTTCCAAGAGAATGGTGCACATTGAAGAATAGAGTCTCGTCTGGTGGAAATCCGTCATTATCTAGATGGAAAGCATATCCCAATTTATCATATATTCTTCCATAATTACTTTCTCCCCATCCTCTTGGATATATCCATGCACATATTGTAGATGCTGCTAAACTATCCAAAGATGAATCTGATCCTATATTTACATGATCATCAATACCATCAAAATCTAATCCTGATCCAAAAACACCTGAAGTCCAAATCGGTTCCGAAGCAATTGGAAATAGAGTACCGTCATTTCCTGTTATTGAATCGTCAACAGATGTAATTCCGGAATTTTCATTCATATGCCAGAGTCCTACTGTATACCCATCTTGTTCATACTCTTCCACTTGACCAAGTGAATTTGAGAGTAAAATTGGAGTTGTTCCCGCATTTCTCATGTATATCCTAACAATACCATCTCTGCATGAAAATGCATCTGGAGCCACATCTATGAATTTTTTTGTGACCCCTCCGGCATATCCAAAGATGATCTGGAAAGCTATGCCACTTATAGCTACAGCAATACCTAGAAGAATTATAATTGATATTATTGGAGTGATACCGATTCTCATTGTTATTTTATTGGGCTTAAGCGCTGATAAACATTAACAAGATAATCTAATGGTCTTAGAAACAGAAGATGTTGCAAATACGTATTCACATCTGCCAGTGCAACGATCTTTAAATGCAACTGCCAATCCTGTAGGAATTATAGTATCTTCGAAGTATGGAACAAATTCACCATTTCCCTGCTTTCTTGTAATTAGTATGTCTCCGCATTCTCTTGTTACACCGACACCACTACATAAATAACCTAATCCTGGTTGGTTTGTTGAGAAATCCCTAGCCACATCAGATATCCTTACCTCGTCTATTACACCAGTAAAATTTTCATTAGTCCATTCTGAAACATAACCAAGATATACCGGCTCAGTACTGTCAGGTAAAGATATATCCAAAGAACCTGTTGCTGGAAGTGAATTAACAAGAGCTCCATTTCTATACACACTCATATCTGATCCATTGTAAACAATTGCAATATGTGTCCATTCATTTATGTTCACTGGAAGAGATGTATTCCAATCAGCATCTCTAGGTCCTGCTAGAGCAAAACCAAACTGACCTCCATATAGATATATATAAATATCCTTTCTAGGGGGCCCTGTTCCATGGAATTTTGACATCAAGGCTCTCCATCCTGTATAAGGCTGTGTTTTAACCCACATCTCGATTGTAATATCGTTTGCAATAGCTAATGAAGGACTATCTGCAATCTCTACAAAATCATCAGCTCCATCAAATTGCAATGCCTTTCCAAACACCCCATCTACCCATGCAGGCTCAGAACCAGGTGGTAGCAGGGTTCCATGATTTGCATTTCCAGAAATATCATTTGCATCAATTCCTGAACCTTCATCAAAATGCATGAGTAAAATTGTATTTGCATCTGGTGAATATTCTTCCACCTGTCCAAGTGTATCAGGAAGTATTATAGGAGTTGTTCCAGGGTTTTTTATGAACATTGTAACTTCACCATCTATACAAGAAAAGCTACCTGGATTTATTTCTATCATCTTTTTTGTATACCCGCCCGCGTAGTTGGAAATAACAGAAAACGCAACTCCAGCTATTGCTACCCCTATTCCCAAAAGTATTATAATTGAAATTATTGGTGTTACAGCCAGCCTCATTGCTATAATATTGGTCTCAACAGCTGATAAACCTTTAACAAGCCAGAGCAATCTTTTTTGAAGAAGATAAAGTTGCAAATGTATATTCACATTTACCTGTGCAGAAAGAGTCTCTAAATGTAAGAACATGGCTTTCTGGTATCAATGTTTTGTCAAAACCTGGTGTAAAAACACCACCACCCTTTGTTTTTGTTATAGTTATATCTCCACATTGTCTTGATTCACCTGTACCTGGACATGTATATGTCCATCCATTACCTAATTGACCCATTGGTCTGGAAACGTTGGATATTCTTACTTCATCAACTGTTCCATTGAGCATCCCCAAAATTGATCCTCTTCCAATAGTAATATCTTCAGAAATTGACGAGACTACAGGTGAACCATCAGCTACTATACTATCTAACTGACCATCTATGTAGACCATTATATTTGTATTGTTCTTTACACCAGCAACATGATGCCATTCATTGTACGTTAAGTTAGTCACACTAAGAACTCTTCTACTTCCAAAAATTAGAGCAAAATACACTTTGGCATTGTAACTATCGTTATACACAGCAAGTATGTAACCATTATTAAGACCAAAATCTGTTTTTGCTACTATTGGTGTGCCTCCTTGTCCAAACGAATATAAAGGAACACCATCAAGTTTTACCCAAGCTTCTACAGTCAACTCATTTCCAGTAACATCAATCTCTGGAGAAGCAGTTACAGTTGCTTCAGGTGTCATTGTACCATCAAAATGAAGCGCACTTCTAAATTTTCCTATTGTCCATGGGACAGAATTTAGATTCACATTGTTTCCATAAGGCGAACTATCGTAAGATACTACAAAATTTCCTTCATTAAAATGCCAAAGGCCTAAAGTATTTCCATCTGCAGTGAATTGCTGTGTTAAACCTATATCTTCTGACATCTGTATTGGTGCTGTGCCTCCATTACGTACATGTATCCTAGCTACACTGTCCCTGCATTCAAATGTGCCTGGAAGTATTTCTATAAGTTTTGTTGTATATCCACTTGCAAGTCCAAATGCAAATGTATATGCAGTGCCTGCTATAGCTACTGCTATACCTAAAAGTATGATTATAGATATGATTGGTGTAATACCTTTCTTCATCTTACTCTATTATATTTTGGTTTTTGGTTGATTTATATCAAACCATAAAAAGTGGCTTGATGAATGGAAGTGCGATGTTCAGAAGTATTACTATTAGCGTGAAGAACGTTAGTGCTTTCATCATTGTTGGTCCTTTCTTTTTTGAAATCCTCAAGAAAACAAGCTCAAACATTCGTCCACCGTCAAGGAATTTAATTGGGAATGTATTGAAGAGTCCAACACCAAGATTTATCAAGAACATAAAGTAGATCAATCCCTGTATGAAAACTATAACCTCTCTGTAAGGTTCATACTCAGGTCTCAAGATATTCATATTTGGATTTATGCCTTCAAATGTAATTCCTATATACCCCTTTTCATCGTCAGTACCTTCAGGTCCTGCTGCAGTTACAAGAGTATATGTCAAAGTTTCAAAACTTCCATCATTATGAACAAGCAATGTTTCAATTGTTACCTCCTGGCCTGCTCCGATCTCTAGAAGGGCTTTATGTAGATCATCAGTAGTGTGAATATCATAATCATTTATTTTTGTAATTATGCCTGTCAAATTGACATCTGCTGCTGGATAACCTTCAGTATATCCACTGAAACCTACTCCAGATACAAGACTTAATCCAACAAAACCAAACATGAGTATAAGTGCTGAGATTCCAGCAACCAAAAAATTTGCATAAGATCCTGCTGCAAATATACGAAGCTGTGACATCATGGGTTTCTTTACAATTTGTTTCTCATCAGGTTCTACAAAAGCCAAAGGTAGAACAGCTAGTATTCCAACTCCCATTGATTTTATTTTGACTCCTTCTCTTCCAGACATAATTCCATGGAACCCTTCATGCACCACAAGTAGGAGTATTATTGGAATTACCCAGAACCAGAAAGGCACTGCAAAGTAGCCTGGTCCTATGGTTGCTGTAGTTGAAGTTGTAGGAATTACAGCAGCCAACGCTGGCATTGCAATCTCTGAAATAAGTATATCATATACATTATATACCATCCAACCGAGAGTGAGTATAGATGCAACAAAAACTGCTATGATAGCTATATTTCCCATAATTTTCCAAAAAAGTGGATGATTTTTACCAATATTTGATATGAAATCACGACCATGCAAGGTCCTTCTAACAAGTATGAATGCATCCCTTTCAAAGTGTTTTCTATCTTTATAAATCAAAAGACCAAGTATTACTATAAAAATTATGATGGACCAAGTATAGTAATCTATCATTTCAAGCAACATACAATCTTATTTGTGTGTGTGCAATATAAATATTCATCTTAAAATCTTAATGGAGTAAAAAGGTGGTAACATGACAAAAGGCGAAGCAAAAGAAGTAAAAGAGGAAGAAAAGAAAGAAGAAACAAAAGTCGTACAGACAGAAGAAAGTGATGACGATATCGATGCAAAAGAAAAACTGGCATTTCCAACTGCAGCTATTGTTAGGGTTATGAAGAAGAAACTTGACAAGGAAAAAATGATCAGAAAGGAAGTCAAGGTCGCAATGAACAAGTGGCTGGAGAAGATGTGTCTTAATGTTGCAAAGCAGATGAACAAGTTCCCTTATGTTGTTATGAACTTAAACGAGTTCAAAGAAGGAGTAAGGGTTTACGAAGACTTAGAGAGTTTCGATAAAGAAAAGCAGAGAATACTTGCACATCTAGATGCAATGAAAAAGGACATACAAAGATTGGAAAGGGATCTAGGAAAGATCGAAGACGACATACTCGAAGAGTAGTCTTCTTCCTATTTCTATTTTATTCGATTTAGTTAGGCGTAAGGCTGCATTTCAAGTCAAATTACGTATAAAAAACTAATTATTTGAAAGTTGATATATTTTTATATATCCCTTTAACTAGACAGTACAAAGAAGAACTCTTCCAATGATTTCCCTCCAAATGAGATTATGTATTCAGTACCCCATGAATTTCGATCTGAGCTTTACGGTAGGGCCTCCGGAATCGAACCAGGAGACCCTTATTTATCATCTTAATAGTTCTCATATTATTACTTGTCCTATCAACACAACCACAATGAGACTGGCCATGCCAAGATAGACCCATTTCTCATTGAACCGGAGAATACTGTATCTATAGTCTCTGATACCGGCTCTCCAGGCAACCCAAGTTATGAGAAATGTCAGAATGAGATACATGATAAGTGGGGTCTTGATCTCAGATAAGAGTTCCACAAAAGAGATCGGCCAGTTTACAAGCCAACCAATAAGAACAGTTCCGATGGCGAAGACGACTACTCTAAGTATGTTTGTGATAAACACCTCAAAGATGTTGAATCGGCGATCTCTTTTATGCAAGAACTCCATCCCGCCGCGACCACCAAACGTCATGTCAGAGTACGTATACTCCATCAGCACGAAGCTGAACATAGCAAAGATGCCAACAATTCCAAAGGTGTTGTACCAGTTCTGGAAATCTATCGCCGCCAGAAAGACGATAATAACTCCAAAAATGTACGACATCCAGAATGCCTCCCTACATTTACTCTGTGTCACGCGACACCTCCTTTGTTTCTATTTCCAATTATAGTCTAACATTATTCAACCCCTCATCTCAACCCTTTGAAAGGCTCTCTATTCCTGAAGATGAAGCAGATTATCAAGAAAAGCAAGACATCTGCATACGCTCCGATTATCGAGCCGATGTTCATCACACGTATGGAGACAATCAAAATCAGTCCATACATGATGTTGAAGGTGAGCAGCCATTTGAAGGGACGTTCAAGTGGTAGCAGACAAAACAAAAACAATATCCCTCCTTCAGCTCCAACACTCACGAAGAACCAAATCAGAAACTTTCCTATCTTAAAAAGTGAAGGCTCCATGATCAGCCTCCTTGATTGACTTCTAGTTATTGACAAATCGGGAGGCGAAGCCAATTACCTCCTCGAAACGAAGTGTTTTTCTATAAAACTCCCACAACCAATCCACAAGTTTCTCCACGAAATCTTTCAAATTGGCCACAAACAATTCCATGTTACTTTCCTTGAATGCGAGAGCGAGTATAGTCACTTCCGTGTGTTGTTCTCGGCTCATAGTATCCTTTCTAGACGAACCAGCTCACAACAAACATGATCAACGACGAGACGATGATCAAGTTCAATGCAAGTATCCCGTACTTTTTGAGTCGCTGTAATTCGATCTTTCCCGGTTCTATCCATCCAAGCTGCAAACCCATGATTGAAATGGAAGCGAATCCAGCGAAGTAGAATACTGTTTTCCCCATCAGATTCCAGAACCCAATGTCCGTATTGAAGAATCTGGTGATGGAAAAGAGGAAGAGGCAGAAGAAGAGAACTTCAAACATTAATTGGATCAACTCAGAAAAGATCGATTTCCTGACTATCTTAAGGTTTCTCCCGGTGCTATAAGGAAGAAAAGCAACCAGGGGAATAAGTAACGTGTAGACAAGAAGGGTGATGATCGGATAGTTGAATGAGACCTTTTCGAAAGTGAGATAAACCCACCCCAAAATAATAACACTCAAACCACACATCACCCAAACAGTAGAAAAATATTTCAGGTTTTGTTTCATTATTGCCTCCCACTTGTTTATTGTTTCAAACTTCGCGGAGGTTCCCCTTTACTAAAAGGAACCTCGACGAAGCCCCGGCCGGAAGCCAGGCTTCGTGAAACACATGATCAATCTTCGATCACACAGAGTAGACTTCCATGTACTTATCGCGAAGGTAGTCCATGAGATAAGTATGCGTCAGCTTCTCTCCAGTCACCTTCTCTACCAGACCCGAAGCCGACCAGAAGATTCCGTGGCTGTGAACATCTGTCCTCAGGATGTTCAAGATGCTGGCGACGTCGCCCTGGCGGAGGAGAGTGTTCACATCTTCAAATGCGGGCATAATCCTCTTTCTCCAGAACTGGCCGGCAATCATATTCCCATATGTGTAGTTCGGGAAATAGCCGAACAATCCCCATGACCAGTGAACATCCTGCCAACATCCTTTACTGAGGGTTGGAGGAACCACCCCGAAGAACTTCTCGAAACGGGTGTTCCACTCATTCGGAATGTCAGCAATCTCAATGTCTCCATTGAGGATGGCAGTCTCCATCTGGAAGCGAAGGAGTATGTGGAGATTGTAGCTGACTTCGTCAGCCTCAACTCGGATGAAACCGTTCTCAACCTTGTTGATGTACCTCCAGAAGTCAACCACATCGACCTTCCTGAGTTGAGGGAATGCACCAGTCAAAACCGGCCAGATGTACCTGATGAATGAGAGAGAACGACCGATGAAATTCTCAAAGGTGCGGCTCTGGGATTCGTGAATTCCCAGAGAGTAGACCTCGGCTTCAAGCCAGGCGGCCTCGTCAGAACGACCCTGTTCATAGAGGCCATGGCCGGCTTCATGCATGATACCGAAGAGTGAGGATTTGATGTTGGTCTCCTTGAATCTCGTCGTTATCCGCACGTCAGTCGGCAGAATGCCAGTTGCGAAGGGGTGTGTCACAACGCCGAACTTTCCTCGGGTGAAATCAAATCCGAGTATTTCGGCAATCACGCGACAGACACGCATCTGGTCATCAATGGGGAACTTCATCCCATTCAGGGGGTTGGGAATGGCTTCTGACTTCTCGATGAGTCCCCTGTGGAAAGGAACCAGATCAGCTTCCAAACTATCAAAGATGTTGGTAGCGGTCTCCAGATCCATTCCAGGTTCATATCTCCGGTGAAGCTCTTCCCACGGATTTCCGTCTCCGTAGTAGCCGGCCTCTTCACGGGCAATCTCAATCATCCCCGGAAGGTGGTTGGTCACGAAGTCTTTGTATGCACTATCGCCATCCTTTTCAGCGGCATTGTGAGCCTTTCTCCAGGCAGTATCCGCTTTGGTCTGGGCATTGGCCTGTCTTTCAACAAACTTTGACGGAAGTTTGATTTCAAATCCCAACGTCATCAGAGCAGAAGTGGCAATGGCCTTCTGATTGTCATTTAGCTGTTCCAGGACGTAGGGCTTGTTGGCAGCTTCAACAATCCTCCTGGTGTCGGCAGATATGCCGAATTCATGGACCATCTTTGCAATGGCCGCACGAGATTCCCCCCAACCATCTACAGATCCAGGAGGAAAATCTCCGGTTTGGAGTCCATAGTAGATCAATCCTGCAGGTGCTGACAGAAGCCTACGCTGCTTCAACATCCCCAAAAGATCCGCTAACTCCTTTGGTAGTTCTTTTGACATTAGCTAACTCCTTGCTACGGGTTTCTTACTTTCAGGGGTTTTGGCCTCCCCCCAACTTTATATTAAATTAGTTTAATTCCGGGGAACCTCACTGAAACTCCCACAATTACACAGAAGTTTTAGTGGGGTGGGACAATCCTATGTCCACTCATCCCTAAATGGAACCCACTATATGTCAGATCCGTCAGACGTTTATTTTATTTTCAACACATCCTTTCTTTCTGCCGTCGCATTTTCACCTGGACGGACGATTCGAAGTGACCTGAGTTCGACTTCCCTCTGTATTCTATCGAACACTTCTTGACGATACACAGGTGTATCGTAACGAGGGCCATCGAATCCCAGCCTAACACGGCCTCGGCCGGTCTTCAAGACTGTTATCCGCAGCCTGTTACCAACCATAACCGATTTACCCGGTTTGAGATTTAGGACAAGCATAGACATCCCTCCTTTGAAGAAGTCATATCCTGAAACTTTCATATCCCGGTACTGAAATCTCAAGTTCAGCTGTCACTACGACAACTTCATCCAAGATTTCTTGAATGTCTTTATCCCGAAAGGGAGACCATTCATCTACCAGAAGAAGAAGTTCATTGACGCTTTCAAAGGATTTGATTATACTCGCATCCACTGAAGCGACTTGACCTGAAGATTCATCAAGATAGAAGACCTTCATTGTCAACAGGATCGTGAACACCTCTTCATCCTCCTCCGTTGGAGTTTAAGGTATTCACCAACATTCCCACATAGGAGTCTATGTCCGGTGTGTTGCCGAGCAGAAGCTGCTTGACAAACTTCAGTCTGAGTTCGAGGCACTTCTCAAGGCATACCAACTCAGTCTGATTGTCCAACAGTTCCTGATTCTCTCTGTGCCGCGACTGCAGGAAATCTACATAACCTGCCTGGTTTACACCGAGTCCGGGAAGCATACCGAGAACATCGAAGTCTGACTTGAGACTGATGACAAAAAGTCGTTTCAGATCCTCAAGATAGTCTCCTTCGTAATCGACAACCAGATCAGGTGGCAATTTCTCACCGAAGACGATGAAGAACATTCCCGCAATGATCACCCTATCTTGGGTGTTGCACCATTCACTCAGACTTACGAGTATACCTGAGCTGCCATCAAGGACGTTGATCGGAAGGGTGTCTGAATCAGCTCCAGCCGGAAGGAAGTGAACTGCTTCCGTTCCTGTGGCGTTTGCCAACCTGTCTGCAATTGACTGATAATCAATCATGACTTGACCCCCTTGCCTCTGAGTGCCGCGGCAGCTGCACTTATAATCGTGCTGGCCGTAAGGGTACCACCGCCAGCTAGAGCCTGGGTGTACGTAATGATGAAATCCTTTACTATAATGCCGCCACTGTAGACAGCAAACCTATAGCCTTCCTCACACGTACCAAGGAAGCGGATTGCATAATCGCCAAAACCTGCAACCGCAAGGATTACACCGATTACACCAATAAATAAACCAATAATGGCTATTAACATGATTAACACTCCTTGGAACCGAAGTTCCTGTTAATGTTAATCATCCAATGATATAATACGAAGGTCCAAATCAATCTGAACCCATGACCATGGTTACTGCTTCTTTTCCTTTCGTGCAGCAGCTGCTTTACGCATAGACCGCAAGATGAAAGGAATAGCGTACAGACTAGAAACGATTGCAGCAGCAATCGCCATCTTCATGAAGTAGCCAAACATAGCAGTCTCCTTTATAGTATTATTAAAAAGGTGACGATCCTATGTCACGGGTTCCATCAGCCCCTCGACCTTGGGGCACTTTTTCCTTAAGCACACAAAAGCCTCACTATTTATGCTTAAGGGTTTGAGGTTTCTGAACATCTACTGTTCAAATAGATAGAGATATCCCCGGCCAACTCTGACAAGAATGTAGTCAGACTCGATTGAAATCAGATCGACCATAATACCACCTCCTCCCTCTTGGTGTCTTGTATCTTTCCAGCAAAGCAGACTGGACATAGATCACCTGGTCTGAGAAAAAGTGATATGGGATACTCCTGAAGAATGACATCTGCCTGTAAGGATTGTAATGCTGTCATGTAACCGAAATTCATGTTCGATACATAGACTGTAGCATTCGAAAAGTCCAGATGGCATTCACTGCAACAGAGAATTGTTTGAGTCGTATGTTTATCCTCTGTCGTCTGTTCCATAATCTCCTCTTTTGTGAGGGTTTACGTTACGCTGGGTTTATCCAAAAACGCAGCGACTATCTTAGATAGATTCGAATCTACACAGCTCTGCAAATCCATACATTTCGCTACCACATCAACTATACGTTCGTTCCCTCTTTCTCACCGAAATGTACGACGGTATCATAATAATCGGAGCGATGCATCCCAACAAGCAGGTCATCACCCACAACGGGGTTAGGCCTGAACCCACGACAACCAAACTGTGAATAAATGAACCAATGATGGAAAGTGAAACTGCTGTAAACCCCATTATTAGCAGTTGATTCCCAGTTGAAAATGCACCACAAAACATCAAGAATCCTCCGAAAGCAAAAAGAATTACAAACAATGTACTCCACCCAGGCAAAGGACCTGAAAATGTAGCACCTACATAAACGGTCGAACCGTTTATCAGTACCGCCATTACAATTGTTATCACGGCACTGATTACAAAAACCCAGAATCCCATACCAAGATCTGGATGCTTCTTTTTCCTGGCCATAACCCCTTCCTTATCCTCAGGTTACACAGCAATTCCATACCAGAAATGTGTGGATTGAGCTCACGTCAATCAGAAGAATCACAAAGATCGTTCCGAGCGTGAGGTTACGAAAACGTGTCATCCTTGACACCTCCTTGCTACTTTATTCTTCTCTGATTCAGAGGTTGTCGGTTTACGCCAACAGCTCTCTTCTTCTTTTTCTTCTGTTTTGTTGGAAAATCGCCGCGATCATACTGATCCCGAAAACCTTTCGTCAGTCTCCAAAGGAATCTTAACATACCAACTCCATTGTTAGTAGAGCGCACCATAGGTGCGTTCATGTTACAGTTTAAACCTATAGACAATATCAGTCTTCAGTTTATAATTTTCACCGTAACCGACGGTGTTAACCCTGAATCTGACATTATCTATCTCCATGTTCATACCGAACAGAAGTTCCTTCCCGTCCTGATTCTCCATGTAGTGTCCGACGAATTCAAGATGTCGTGAAAAGAAGTTTTCGCCAAACCTATCATAGAGTGTAAAGAACTCCTGCCTCAACCTGAAACCAGCATACCAGCCTTCGACACCGTTATCAAAGTCAAGGTACGTGTAGTACGCAATGACTGAAGAATCTGGTATGGTCGCACTCGCGCCGGTATTCCAAACTTCCCTGTTACCGTCAGGTTGCATGCCGTTTGTCCAATTGCCGTAGACGTTTAGCAACTTGTGATCAAAGCACAAACGAGCAAACATATCCTTGTAGTTGTTGTTGTCATCTTCATTACCATTGCCGTTGAAAACAGCAAACATATATGACATGTTATCAAATACGACCCAAGGATACAGATCGAACTTACCTCTGACAAGAACTCCCCTGTCGAATATATTGGGAAGACTATCAAAGGGTGTGAATGCCAGCCAGGAATTTTCCGGTGGCGGTACGCGATAGATATTGGGCACTGTAATCTGTCCAATCCAGAATCTAAACCTCTGATTGAAGTAGAATTCCAGGTAGGCTTCCCTTACCGCAGGGCTCTTACCTACATCAATCCAACCATACAACTTCACCGGAAGATCAAATCCTCCGAACCGAAGTTTATTTTGGGCTGATGATTTGAGTGACAGTGACTCCATCCTAAATCCCGGTCCGTCATCATATCCCACAATGGTATAACCAACACATTTGAATTCCCAGTCAGAGACTGTCTGACCGAAAGCTGACGACAAACAGAGAATGCTGATAAACATCAACAGTAAAATGATTTTATTCATAAGTTAGCTCCTTGTTTTATTCCAAATCAATCTCCCCGACGCCCATATGATATGAATTTCGGGGAGACTGACCCGAAAGGTCAAGTCTCCCTTTGGGGAGGGGGGACATGATCAGAACAAATAGCTATGTCGCAACAGTACAGCCCAATCACTCTGGGGATCTCTTCGATGTACATGAATCTTGGATTCTCCCAGAGAATTGGTGAAACAGACAGAAGGACCGATTCGAGTCTCGGATTCCTCCGATCCCTCTGCATCATACCAAGTATTCCACATACCGATCTGGATGTCGTAATTAGTTCCAAGTTTCAGGTAGAAAGCAAGTGGAAATACCACAGACTGGTCATGACCTTTGTCTGTAAAAGGGATGTA
>Ga0272444_10002266_pt1 | contig 17850 bp, 12 predicted proteins | sample SSMForm13_FD_201033 | JGI IMG/M metagenome (GOLD analysis project Ga0272444, IMG submission 201033) | Marine sediment archaeal communities from Little Sippewissett salt marsh, Falmouth, MA, United States - SSM-Form-13 | ecosystem: Environmental > Aquatic > Marine > Wetlands > Sediment ... | reverse complement strand
ACCTGCCCCTGGTGGGCACTTCGGGCAAGGACAACACGTCATCCGCAACCCGTCGGCACGCCACTATAGCGGCCGGACGCCGATTGTCAAGTCCCGCAGCCCCGCAGGCAGCACCAAGGGGTTTGTGCAATCCGTCTCGTGAGGCGCCCGCCGTGACCTCGCGGCACCACCGCCTGACGACGCACGCAACTCATGGCACTACCGGACCCGGTCGCTCGTGGGAGTGGGGGGCGGCGACTTCTTTCGCCGCGGGTCGATCGGCTTGTCGGTCTCGGCCATGGCGCTGCGCCTGGTGACCATCTCGGGCCTGGTGAACCAGCGTTTGAAGACCTCTTGCCTGGCCTGGATCGTCTGCTCCACCAGGCGGCCGCGCACCGCCAGGTATCTCGCCTCGGTGCTGTGCTCGACGTCCTTGATCTCGAAGACCGTCACGTCCTCGGATCGGTCGCTTCCGAGCTTGCCGAGTGTTTCCTCGGCGTCAACGGCATCGAAAACGACATCCGCCAGCGGGTCGCGACCCAGGCTGGTGGCCGAGAGCGTGCTGTCGGTGACCTCGACCTCTCTGGCCTCGGCCACCTTGGCCAACCCCTTGTCGCGAGCCTCGTCGAGGATGGCCTGTGCCTCCTTCTCTGCCAGGGCGTAGCCGGCAATTCTCTTGAGATCGGCCACCACCTTCTCGCGGACCTCGTCCAGCGACCCGGCCACGTGGGCCGGCTCCACGGCGGTCACCGCAAAGAGGTACTGGTCGTCGCCGCCCATGCCGAACAGAACGCCGACCGGCCGCTTCAGGTGGATCTCCGGCTCCTTGGCCAGCGGGGCAATCGAGAAGGCCAGCGACGGGAAGTCGATCCACCTGCCGCGGCTCACACTCCGGCTGTACGAGGCCCCGATCCCCTCGGCCTCTCGGGCTTCCTCAGCCGTGACGAACCCCTTGGACTGGTAGACCTTGATGTACTTGCCGTCGGCCACGTGCTCCAACCCCAGGCGGGGCTGCCGCCTCAGCCGGTCCAGGGCGTCGGTGGCCTTCTGGCCGGTGAGTTCGCGGATGCGCGCGGTGCGCAGGCGTTCCTCGATCTCCTCGCGGACCTCTTCGAGCGGCTTGTATTCCTTGACCTCCTTAGGCGTCTCCTGGCCGGTGCCGCCGTCGTCGGCCTTGGCGTCGAGCTGCAGTGCGCCTGCGGACTCGTCCACGGGCTTCGCGGGCTCGGCCGTCGTCTCCGACGTCTCCGAGGATGTCTCGGCCGCGGGCTCCTGTTTGACCGGCTCAGCCGGCTCCTCGGCAGGCGCGGCCTCCGGGGCGTCTAACGTCTTGGCCGGCTGCTCGCCGGACGACGCCGGCTCGCCGGGCGTCGCATCGGGCGATTTCGGCGCGGCCGGGGCTTCCCCGGTGGTGGCCTCGTCCTTGGCCTGGTCATCGTCCTTCTTGTCGTCTGTCGTCTGGTCGACCTTTGTCTCGTCCGTCTCGTCGTCCTTCTTGGTATCTTCTTCTTTCTCGACGACGTACAGACTGTCCTTGTTCTCCTCGTAGTAGTCCTTGATGTCGTCGTCGCTGATGGTCACGTCGCCCTTGACCACGTCGGCGTCCACAACCAGGTACTTGAACTGAACGCGGTCCGGGATCTTGTATCCGAAGACGTTGTCATTCTGGCCCGGGAGGGTGCCCTTGTACTTCTCGTACTGTTCGGCGACCTGTTGCTCGGCCGGCTCGGCCACCTTCGCGGCGAAGTCCTCGGCCTTCAGGACAAGGCTGGCGATGTTCACCTTCTCGGTGATCCGCCGGAAGGCCTGGTCAGCATCCTCCTTCAAGGCCTTCGACCCCGTCGCGGCCGCGTCCAGGTAAATGCTCAGGGTCATCTCCTGGCGGAGCGTGGCATAGAGCCGCTGCGGACTGCTGTCGAACACGTTGAGCATCAGGACGTTCATCAGCTCGTTGGTCAGCCCTGCGGCCACCCACTCGCGAATGTGGTCCGCCACCATGTCGTTGGTGACGTTCACCCCTGCCCTCCTGGCCTCATGGATCAGGGCGGCGGTCACGCTGACCAGCCTCTTCTTGGTCTCATACTGGATATCCTCGTCCTCGATGCGCGAGGCCTCGGCGTACCTGCCCTGGACCGTCGTGGCCGTCAGGTGCCTCCCCATGGCCCGGGCCATCTGCCAGGTGCGCAGGCGCTGGTCCCCCGGCATCTGTCTCAGGGCCTGCAGGAACCCCAGGAGCTTGGTCCCGGCTTCCAGGTTGGCCCGAGTGGTCCACCACTCGCTGTAGGTCACGTCCTCACCGTAGACACGCAGCACCGCAGGGTCGCGAGGGTCCTTGCCGGTGACCCACCGTTTGATCACCGCCCAGGCGTCCGGCCCCTTGGCCAGGGCGCCCCAGGTGACCATGGCGAACACGGCCAGCATCATCAGGACCAGGAAGAACTTCCGGTGCTTCCGAAAATACCAGAGAGCCATCTCCGTCTCCTACGCCGCTGCCTCCGGGAGGCCGATTCGCTGCACGAAACGTCATACTCTAGCGGGGCGGGCGGGGCAATTCAACGAAAAACGGTGCCGAGCCGCGCCGCGGACGATTCGGGGATTGCTCCTTGACAGCACTGCCTCAAGACCGTAAATGGTACCCCCACGGCGGGGGGCAACCGGACGGACCGGTCTTCCGCCACGCGTGTTTCCCTCTCGGAGACCGGTGCATGGCCAAGGCCCTCGTGGTCGTCGAGTCGCCCGCAAAGGCAAAGACCATCGAACGATACCTCGGCCCGGACTACCGGGTCATGGCCTCGATGGGCCACGTCCGCGATCTGCCCAAGAGCGACCTCGGCGTCGACGTCGACCACGATTTCGAGCCCAAGTACGTCGTCACCCGGGGCCGGGGCAAGCTCCTCACCCAGATGCGAGCCGCCACCAAGGGCGCCCCGTCGGTCTACCTGGCCACCGACCTCGACCGCGAGGGCGAGGCCATCGCCTGGCACCTCGCCGAGGCACTCAAGCTGGACCCCCAGACGACCTACCGCGTGGTCTTCAACGAGATCACTGCCGGGGCCATCCGGGCCGCGTTCTCCGAGCCCGGACGGCTCGACATGGACAAGGTCAACGCCCAGCAGGCCCGGCGCATCCTCGACCGGCTGGTCGGCTACAAGCTGAGCCCCCTGCTGTGGCGCAAGATCCGCCGCGGACTCAGCGCGGGCCGCGTCCAGAGCGTGGCCGTGCGGCTGGTCGTCGAACGCGAACGCGACATCGAGGCCTTCAAGCCCGAGGAATACTGGCGAATCCGGGCCCAACTGTCGCCCGCCGGCGCCACCGACGAGTTGCAACGCTTCGTCGCCGAACTGGTCAGGTACGATGGACAGAAGTTCCGGCCCGCACGGGGCGATGACGCCGAGCGCGTCGTCGCCGAACTCCGCCAGGCCGCCTACGCGGTCACCGACCGCCAGACACGCCGCCGCCAGGACAAAGCGCCGCCCCCGTTCATCACCAGCGAGCTTCAGCGCACGGCCTCGACCCGGCTCCGCTTCTCCAGCCGGCGGACCATGTCCAACGCCCAGGCGCTCTATGAGGGCATCGAACTGGGCGGCCGCGGACAGGTGGCCCTGATCACCTACATGCGGACCGACAGCCACCACGTCGCCCAGTCGGCGGTGGCGGCCTGCCGGGACTTCATCGGCGGAACGTTCGGCCAGGAGTACCTGCCCGAGAAACCCCACTACTTCTCGTCCAGAAAGGGCGCGCAGCAGGCCCACGAGGCCATCCGCCCGACCGACGTCGCCCTGACGCCCGACGACGTCCAGGCGTTCCTGAGTCCCGACCAGGCGAAGCTCTATCAGCTCATCTGGCGCCGCTTCGTCGCCTCGCAGATGAAGCCCGCCGTCTGGGAGGTCACCAACCTGGCTATCGCCGCCGGCAAGGGAGAACTGAAGGCCATCGGACGCACCCTGGTCTACGACGGGCATACCCGCCTGACGGGCGTCCGCCTGGGCGAGGACGAGCAGATGATCCCGCCGGTCGAGGCCGGACAGAATCTCGACCTCGTGGGACTCACGCCCTCGCAGCACTTCACGCAGCCCCCGCCTCGGTACAGCGAGGCCACCCTGATCCGCAAGCTCGAAAGCCTCGGCATCGGCCGGCCCAGCACCTATGCCGCCATCCTGTCGACCATCGAGGACCGCGGCTACGTCGAGATGGCCGAGCGCCGCTACCACGCGACGGAAATCGGCAAGGTGGTCACCGACAAGCTCGTCGAGCACTTCCCCAACATCCTGAACGTCGACTTCACCCGCCACATGGAGGACGACCTCGACAAGGTCGAGACCGGCGAGATGGGGCACCTGGCCGTCCTCCGGGAATTCTACGAGCCGTTCAGCGAAGCCCTGGAGGCTGCCATGGAGAACATGAAACGGCCTGAGCCCAAGGACACCGGACGCACCTGTCCCGACTGCGGAGGCAAACTGCTCGAACGCATGGGCCGCTATGGCTTGTTCGTCGGGTGCGAGAACTACCCCGACTGCAAGTTCATCGAGAAACGAAAGAAGCAACCGCCAAAGGGCGAGGAAACGGACCTCCCCTGCCCCGAGTGCGGCAAGCCGCTCATCCGCGTCAAATCGCGGCGCGGCATTACCTACTACGCGTGCGGCAACGCCGAGGAGTGCGGACGCATGTTCCCCGCCGACAAGGCCTCCGGCAAGCCGATCACGCCGGAACCGTGCACCGAGTGCGGCGAGCCGATGGTCCTCCGCCTGAGCCGCGGCGAACCGTTCCTCGGATGCTCGGCATACCCCGAGTGCCGCACCACGGTCTCCCTGGGCCCCAAGCGCGCCCGGGGCGGCAAGGGCGGCGCAAAGGGAACCCGCGGCAAAAAAAAGTTCCTACAGACCGACGTCGCGTGCGACAAGTGCGGCAAGAAGATGGTCGTTCGCTCCGGCCGGCGCGGACCGTTCCTCGCTTGCCCGGGATACCCCAGGTGCAAGAACGCCAAGGACGCCAGCCCCGAGCAGATCGCCGAGTTCAACCGGCTCAACGCCGACCCGCCGGGCGACGACGACGCCACGCCGCCACGCACGCCGCCCGGGAACCCCGAAGCGTAGGGACATGGCCCCCTCGCCCTTGAAGGGAGAGGGTGGTCCCGGCATGCCTGCCCCGAGCGCAATCGAGGGGCCGGGACCGGGTAAGGATGACCGCCGTGCTTGCACGGCGGCGCACCGACGGCGCCGTGGCACACTGTGTAGAAGAGGCCGTCCAGTGAAGATCACCATCCTCGGAAGCGGCACCAGTCATGGCGTCCCGATGATCGGGTGCCGGTGTCCCGTCTGCACGAGCGACAACCCGAAGAACCGCCGACGCCGCGCCTCGGCGCTGGTCACCATCGACAACCACAACGTCCTCATCGACACGTCGGTGGAACTCCGCCTCCAGGCCGTCGACGCCGGGCTCGACCATGTTGACGCAGTCCTCATGACGCATCAACACGCCGACCACATCAGCGGCTTCGACGACCTCCGCCGATTCTGCAGCCTCCAGCAGGCCGCTATCCCCTGCTACGGCAACGCCGAGACCATCGCGCGGCTGCGGCACGTGTACGACTACGCCATCGCCTCGGCCGAGCAGAACTTCTTCGAGATACCCGTCGTGGAATTCATCACCGTGGACCGGCCGTTCGACCTGTTGGGCCACACGGTGACGCCCGTGCCGCTGGTGCACGGCCGGTGGCCCTGCAACGGGTACCGCCTGGGCGACCTGGCCTACTGCACCGACGTCCGAAAGATTCCCCCGGCGTCCATGGACCTGCTGCGCGGACTGGACGTGCTGGTGCTCGGCGCCCTGCGGCACCGGCCGCACGTCACGCACTTCACCGTCGAGCAGGCCTTGGAGGTGGTCGCCGACCTGAAGCCGCAACGGACGTTCCTGACGCACCTCGGCCACGACCTGGACTACGACGCGACCAACGCCGCCCTGCCCTCCGGCGTCCGCCTGGCCTGGGACGGCCTCACCCTCGACCTGCCAGACCCAGTGTGAACGATGCCAAGTGAAGGGTGCCATGGCCACGCTTGCGTGGCCATGCTCTTTCCCTTACGGGAATACTCTCCGCCACCAACTCGTTTCTTCCCACTTCGGCTCCGGAATACCCAATGGCGAAAGGTCAACGCTCATCGTCTCAAGAATGCCGAGCTTCTTCAGCATGAAGAAGTAATGCTTCTTATAGTGCGGGTCTTTCCTGAGACGGACCTGAATGACGACGAATGGCAGGATAAGAGGAGCCGTTCTTTCAATCACAGGCCGGTAAGCGTCTAGCGCGGTGGTCGCCGCCTCAACGCCTTCCCAGAGCGGAAGACCAATGATGTCGAAGTCAGCAAGCACAGACTCCACTGTCTCCAGGGCGTTTTCGTATTTGCGCTCGCGCCCCCCAAATCGAGGATCGCCTTTCACCATCTCATCCTGGTCAAGCTGGCGGTTGAAAGTGCGGACATCTGAAGGCAACTCTTGGCAAGCCACCACTCGGCTTACGTCGACTCCGTCCGCCCCAACAAACTCGCTGCCAAGAACGCCCTTCACGGCATTTGCGAGTCGCTCGCGAAAGTAATTGTGGAGCGAACGGCGCGTTGATCTGCCCTGGGCCATTCTCTCATGGATGCTGGTCAGAGCGGAGAACGTATTGGACTCAATTTGCTGCTGGGCTAAGACTTTCGTGCACCAGGCGTAGTAGCAGAGAACTACCAGGGTGAGAAACAGGATGAACGTGGACATGGCGTCCTCCTTCCTGATAAACGAGGTGTGATGACCCATACGGTCTCGGCGCGGGCGGTCGTCCTACCCCGCCGCGTCCACGCCGATGGCGCTGGCCGTGGCGACCGACGCGACGTGACTGATGGAAATCCAAACGCGGGCGATGCCGCGCTCGCGGGCCACCTCGGCCGTGCGGCCGTGCAGGACCACGTACGGCTCGCCGCTGGGGTGCTGGAGAATCTCGATCTCGCGGAACGCCACGCCCTGCCGCCAGCCGGTGCCCAGGGCCTTCATCACCGCCTCCTTGGCGGCGAAGCGCCCGGCCAGCGCTTCCAGCCGACCCACGCCGCGCGCGTCCGCGTGGGCCAGCTCGCCGTCGGTGAACGTCCGCTCGACGAACCGCTCGGGGTGGTCGGCCAGCATCCGCTCGACGCGCTCCAACTCGATGATATCCACACCGTGCCCGACAATGGCCATGCGCCGCTCCTCTCGGCGCCAAGGTAGGCGGGCGGCCCCCCCTTTGCAACGAAAATCACGCGCCCGCGCTTGGACGCCCATCCGGCGCGCGGTATACTGCCCTGCTCTGCCTGGTGATCCACAGCCCGGGGAAAGGACCCAATCGCCGAATGGACCTTCTGAGCGATCTCACCCCCGCCCAGCGTGAGGCGGTCACGCACGTCGAGGGCCCCCTGCTGGTGCTGGCCGGCGCCGGGAGCGGCAAAACCCGCGTCATCACCCGCCGCGTGGCCCACCTGGTCTCCCACGGCGTCCGGCCGTACGAGGTGCTGGCCATCACGTTCACCAACAAGGCGGCCGACGAGATGCGCTCGCGCATCGCCGCCCTGGTGGACACCCGCGGACTGACCATCGCGACGTTCCACGCCTTCTGCGCCCGCGTGCTCAGGATGCACGGCGACCTCGTGGGCATCGACCCGGGGTTCGCCATCTACGATTCGGCCGACTCGCGCCGGGCCGTCAAGCAGGTCGTTGAGGGCATCGGGCTCGACACCACGCACTGGAGCCCCAACCGGATCGCCGGCCGCATCAGCCGACTGAAAAACCAGCTCCAGACGCCCGAGACGTTCGCCGCCGAGGCGACGGACTTCAGCGGCAAGAACGTCGCCCGAATCTACACCGCCTACCGCGACCTCCTCCTGGCGAACAACGCCCTGGACTTCGACGACCTGCTGATGCACGTCGCCCGGGCCCTCAGGGAGAACGAGGCGTTCCTCGGCGTGATGCAGGACCGCTACCGCTTCATTCTCATCGACGAGTACCAGGATACCAACGAGGCCCAGTACCACATCGCGGGCCGCATCGCCGACCGCCACCGTAACATCTGCGCCACGGGCGACCCCGACCAGTCGATCTACGGCTGGCGGGGAGCGAACCTGAACAACATCCTCGACTTCGAGAAGGACTTTCCCGGCTGCAAGGTCGTCCGGCTGGAGCGCAACTACCGGTCGACGCCGCAGATTCTCAGCGCGGCAAGCAGCCTCATCCGATACAACCGCAAACGCAAGCCAAAGGAGCTGCACACCGGCAATGCCGACGGCCCGGCCGTCCGCGTGGTGGAAGTCGAGTCGGCCGAGGACGAGGCCAAGCTGATCGCGGAGGAAGTCGCGCGGGACTATCCCGGCGGCACGGGCTTGGCCGGCGTCGCGGTGTTCTACCGCGTCAACGCCCTGAGCCGCGCCGCCGAGGACGCCCTCATGGCCGCCAACGTGCCCTACGAGATCGTGCGCGGCACCAGTTTCTACGAGCGGCAGGAAATCCGCACGCTGGTGGCCTACCTGCGGGCCATTGCGAACCCGGCGGACGACCTGGCGGTCGAGCGGATCATCAACGCCCCGCCGCGCGGCATCGGCGACACGACCGTCAAACGCCTTCAGGCGTTCGCCAAGGCGGAACACGTCGGGCTGCTCGAGGCATGCCGCAGGGCCGGCAAGGTGGACGGCCTCGGGCAGCGCGCCGTCGCAGCCGTCGCGCGGTTCGTCAAGCTCATGGACACTCTCGGAGCCGTGGACCAGGCCCAGGTGGAACCGCTGGTCCGCAGGCTCATCGACCTGACGGGGTACGACGCCTGGTGCCGCAAACTCGCCGCCGGCGAGGACGACCGGGTGGAGAACGTCAACGAGCTGGTCAGCGTCGCCGCTCAGTTCGACGACGAACCGCCGCCCGACGCCGGCGACGCGCCTGCCGGCACACCACCCGGCGATGCCCTGATGCAGTTCCTCGAACGCGTGTCGCTCACCAGCGACCAGGACGCCGTGCACGAGACAGCCGAGCGGGTGCACCTGATGACCCTCCACGCCGCCAAGGGGCTGGAGTTCCCCACGGTCTACATGATCGGCCTGGAGGAGGGCCTGCTGCCTCACATCATGGCCGAGGAGCAGGACCGCGACGACGAGGAAGAGCGACGCCTGTGCTTCGTCGGCATGACCCGCGCCAAACGGAAGCTGACGATGACCTTCACCCGGTACCGCATGCACCGCGGGGTCACCGGGCGGCAGATGGCGAGCCGGTTCCTCCAGGAGATCGGCCTGACCGGCGTCGAACGCCAGGTACTCGCCGACGCCGACGGTGGCCACGACGCGGCGCCGCACCCGCGCGTCGGCCGGACCTTCAACCGGTGGCGCGGCCCCTCGTCCGGACGCCGGCACAAGCCGGTTTCCGCCGACGAAGCCCCGGGCATCGGCGCCGCCGTGCCCCATGACGACTGCCCGTACCGGCCCGACCAGTGGGTCCGTCACCAGACGTACGGCGTCGGGACCATCCTGGCCGTCTCGGGCTCGGGCGAGGACACCAAGGTGCGCATCCGGTTCCCGCACCTGGGCGAGAAGACCTTCGCGGTCCGTTTCGCCAAGCTGGAGATCCTGGACAAGGGCGCCTGAGCGGCGCCGCTCCGCCGGCTTTACTTGACACCAAGGTGTAGCTATCATGCGGCCACCAACTCATCCCGGCAGAAAGGGCGACGCACATGGCTGACGACGACCTCCGGATCACGCTGGACTACAACAACTGCATGGCGGACGCCGTCGGCAAGGAGCACGGCCTCGCCGAGGCGGACTTCGACGGCATTGCTGCGCAGGCGGGCGAGGTCGGCCGGCTCATCGCCGAGCAGCGCAACGCCGGCAAGCTACCCTACCTTGACCTGCCCTACAAGGCCCACGAGGCGGCGAAGGTCCGTGAGTACGCCAAGGCGCACGCGGGGGAATTCGACGACGTGGTCGTGCTGGGCATCGGTGGGTCGGCCCTGGGCACCATCGCGGTCCACGCCGCGCGCAAGGGCCTGACGTACAACCTGCTGCCGCGCGACGTGCGGGGCGGGCCGCGCCTGTTCGTCGTCGACAACGTGGACCCCGCGCACGTCGCCGCCGTGCTGGACCTGGTCGACCTCAGCCGCACGTTGGTCGTGGTCATCAGCAAGTCGGGCGAAACGGCCGAGACGATGGCCCAGTTTCTCATCTGCCGCGACCTGTTGAGAGCGCAGCTCGGCGCGGACTACGTCGGCCACATGGTGGTCATCACCGATCGCGAAAAGGGATCGCTGCGGCCCGTGACCCAACGCGAAGGCGAGACGTACCAGACGTTCGAGGTGCCCGACGGCGTGGGCGGGCGGTTCAGCGTCCTCAGCGCCGTGGGCCTGCTGCCGCTGGCCGTGGTCGGCGTGGACATCGACCGGCTTCTCGAAGGGGCAGCCGCGATGGACCAGCGGTGCCGCGAGGCGGACCTGCGCCACAACCCCGCCTTCATGGGCGGGGCCATCCAGTACCTCTATTACCTCAAGGGGAAGCCCCTGAGCGTCATGATGCCCTACTCGCAGGCGCTCCGCGATGTGGCCGACTGGTACCGCCAACTCTGGGCCGAGAGCCTGGGCAAGATCCGCACCGAGGATGGCCGCGAGGAGAACGTCGGGCCCACGCCCGTCAAGGCCCTCGGCGTTACCGATCAGCACAGCCAGGTGCAGCTCTATCGCGAGGGGCCGAACGACAAGGTCTTTACGCTCATCGCCGTGGAGAACTTCGGCCGCGACGTGACCATCCCCCCGGCCGACAACCCGGACGACTCGTTCAGCTACCTCGGCGGGAACACGCTGGGCGATCTGATGGACGCCGAACGCCGCGCGACCACGTGGGCACTCACCAAGAGCAGCCGGCCCAACGTCACGCTCGCCCTGCCGGAGGTCAACGAGCACACGGTGGGCCAACTCCTCTACCTGCTCGAGATGCAGACCTCGTTCACCGGCGAGATGCTCCGCATCAACCCCTACGATCAGCCAGGCGTGGAGGATGGCAAGCACGCCACGTTCGCCCTCATGGGCCGCGACGGCTACCAGGACCTGCGCGACACCATCGAGTCGCAGCAGCCCGACCCGAAGCACATCATCTGATGAAGCGTTCCGGCGTCACGAAAGGCCGAGCGCCACGGCGATAAAGTCGTCGACGTCTGTGGCCTGCTCACCCGCCAGTTCGGCCAGGCCGGGCACGGGGTCGTCGCGGAACTGGAGAGCCTTGATGTCGCGGGCCCGCTTGTGCCGGCCGACGAGCACGCCGCCTCGCACCACGCCGCCCTCGGCCAGGAGGGCCGCATACTTGCCTCCCTCGCCGCGGAACCCCACGAACCGCGCGTCCGGATATGCCGGTGCCGGGGCGCCGAACAGCGTGAACTGCGCGCCGCCGACCTTGGTCATGTAATCCGACGGCTGGTGATAAGACTCGCTGCCGCCGAGCATGGCCGCGCCGGCCGCCTTGCCCTGGGCGGCGGTATTGCCCCAACTGGCCTGAATCAGCGTGCGGCCGCCCGCGCGGATCTCGGCACAACTGCCCGCGGCGAAGACGTCGGCAACCGACGTGGCCAGGCGGCCGTCGGCCACGACGCCCCGGCCCACCTCCACGCCGGAGCCCTCGAGCCACGCGGCGTTGGGCACCGCGCCGATGGCCACGAAGACCATCTGGCAGGGAACGCCGCCCCCCCGGTTGGTGACCACCTTGGTCACGCGGCCACCGTCGCCCTCGATGCGTGCCACCTCGGTCTGGAGGCGCACGTCGATGCCAAGCTTGCGGAGTTCGGCCAGCAGGATCGCGCCGCTGCCGGGATCGAACTGCGGGACGCCCACGTGGGGCTCGCGCACCAGGAGCGTCACCTGTCGTCCCGCGGCGGCCAGGGCCACGCTCATGTCCTGGCCCAGCAGCCCGCCGCCGACCACCACGGCCTGCTCGGTGTCGGCGACGGCATCGCGGACCTTGTCGGCCTCCGGCTGGTGGTGCATGTTGAAGACGCCCGCCAGGTCGGCCCCCTGGAACGGCACGGGCCGCGGACCGATGCCCGTGGCGATGAGCAGTGTGTCGTAAGCGACCGTCTCGCCGCCGGCCAGGTGCAGCGTGCGGCGCGACGCGTCCAGGCGTTCGACCACCGTGGACAGACGGACCTCAAGGTGCAGCCCCTCGGCCCAGGCCTGGTCTTTGGTTTCGAGTTCCGCCAGCTCGACGGCCCCGGTGGCATATTCGACCAGCCGCGGCCGGGCCAGCGCCCGGATGCTCTCGTGCGAGATGATCAGGATGTCGGCCCCCGCGTCGCCGTGGCGAATCGCCTCGGCGGCCTCGCTGCCTGCCGCGCCGCAACCCACAATGACGTAGCGTGCCATGCCCACTCTCCTCTCACGACGTGTCGGCCCGGATTGTATCCCGCCTTCCGTGCGCGGGCAACCCGTACCGGCGCGGTGCCATGGTCTGGCCCAAGGCCAGGGCCTTCGACCTGGCTCAGGCCAGGCCGTGATACGCGCCGCCACCGGGAAGGGAGTACCCAACCGCGGACTCCCGTGGTAAGATGCCCGCGAATCAAGGCTGGCCCTCTGGTGAATCGGCGGGGAAGGATGAAACAGCGTATTACGTCACAGCGCGCGGGGTGGCGGCGGCGCACGGCGCGGTGGGCGTTCGTCACCGCGGCGCTTGCGCTGTGCAGCCAGACGGCGCTCGCCGACGACGGCAACGGCAACGCGACGACGCGGCGCGAGACGGCGGGGCCGGCACCCTTGCAGGTGGTGTATTTCGATACGCCGGGATGCAGCCAGTGCGATCGTGTCGAGGACACCCTCAAGACGGCCGTCGAGGCGTGGGCGGAGCGCATCGAGCTGGTGCGGTTCAACACACACAAGGCGGTGGGCCGATACCGCCTTGCACAGTTCAAGGAGCACTACAAGGCCACGCTGCGAAAGCCGCCGACCATCTTCGTCGGCACCCATGTGCTGACGACGCCCAAGCAGATTATCAAAGGCCTGGACAAGGCCATCCGCGGCGAGCTGGCCGCGGGCCACCGGACGTTCGTTCCGCCCCCGCTGGCCGCGACGGACACCGAACCGGAGACCCCGGGCAGCGAGTCGAGCGAGGAGGAGGTGGCGGCGCAGGGCGTGGCCGACCGGCTGCGCAAGAGCGGCCCGTGGGCCGTCTGCGGCGCGGGGCTCCTGGACGGCGTCAATCCGTGCGCCTTCACGACGATCGTGTTCCTGCTGTCGATGCTGGCCTATCTGGGCCGGAGCCGCCGCCAGATGGCGGTGGTGGGCATCGGCTTCACGGCTGCGGTGTTCGTCACGTATATGCTGCTCGGGCTCGGCCTGCTCTGGGCGGTGAAGACGTTCTCGGTCGACCGCGGGATTGCGACGGGCCTGGCGGTGGCGGTGGCGGCGCTGGCCTTCGTCTTCGCGGCATGGAGCCTGGTGGACTTTGTCCGTACGGCGCGGAGCGGCGACGCCCGCAAGGCCACGCTCGGGCTGCCCAAGTCGGTCCGCGCGAGGATCAACCAGGTGATCCGGTCGGGGCTCAAGACGCGGAACCTGGTCGTCGGCGCGGTCGGTGTGGGCTTTCTGGTCGCGGTGCTGGAGTCGGTCTGCACAGGGCAGGTCTACTTCCCGGCAATCATGATCATGGTCCGGACGCCGGACATGCGGGCGGCCGCGGTCGGCTACCTGGTCCTTTACAACGTGATGTTCATTCTCCCGCTGGTCGCTGTGCTCGTAGTGGCGTGGTTCGGCGTGAAGTCTGACGCCCTGGCCCGGCTGATGCAGCGGCACCTGGCGGTGGTCAAGCTGGGCATGGCGGTGCTCTTCGTCGGGTTGGGCGTGCTCGTGCTGTTGACGCTGTAGAAGGCTGTCTCAAGACGGAGGCCACGGTTTGGCCCCGGCGGTATCGGGACAAGCCGTGTCGCCGATCAGCCAACGAATCGCACTGCTTGCCCTTCGCCCTTCGACAAGCTCAGGACAAAGGGGCCAAGCAGTGGCACCCCGCCCCTGGACCTCACGGGCAAGATGCCCGCCCCACGGTCGCTCGAAGGCCGCGCCCCCGGGCGTCATTTCAGCCAGGTCAGTTCGATGGCCCGGGCGATGGTGTCGATCAGCCAGACGGGCGACGTGACGACGGCCAGCACGATCAGGAAGCTCCCCGCGGCGGCAAATCGCGCGGCCTCCGGCGCGCCGTCACGGGCCTTGATCGACACGCGCCGGAAGAGGATCAGCCACCGGGCGCCGGCCACCACCAGGCCGAGGGCCGACACCACGAGCATGGCCCGGCGAAAGGTATCATCCGCCACGTCGCCGCTCCGCAGAAGCATCATCAGCGAGGCATAGAGCGCGACGAGCCCCAGCAGGAAGGCCAAGCCCGAGGCCAGCGCCCGCCGGATCGCGGCGCGCAGATCGACCGGCCCGCCACCGACAAGCCGCCCGCCGCAGGCGATCATCGCCAGCAGCCCCGCGGCCGGGAACATCACGAGCATGACGACGAGCGACAGCGTGGCCCACCTGACGCCCAAAAGCGGCGGCATGGCAGTCTCGGAGAGCGCAACGAGCACGATCCCTGCCAGAGACGCCGCCAGGTGGCCCACTGCGCCGCCGGCGCTGCCCTGAACCCAACTCGCCAGGGCCCCGAGGACGATGCTAGCCATGCCCAGCAGTAGCAGCACCTCGCGAATCGGCACAGTGAGCGCTTCGAAGGGCCCCTGTATCAGGCGGAGAAGCACCAGGAAGGCGGCGACCACAGGTACCGCGGCCAGGAAACCGACCGCCGGGACCGGGACGGCGGCGCTCGCCTGCGGCGCGTGGGCATGCAGAGGCACGGCCCTGACCAGCCAGGCGAGACCGGCCAACGTGAGGGCCAGACCGATGGGCACCCTTGCAGGGGCGTTGCCCTCCCGGCCGAGTGTGCCGGCGAGCCCGTCGCGGACGGCGTCGAACTGCGTGCCGCCTGCGACGCTGCACAGCAAGGCGACGCCCACGAGGAACAGCCCGCCGGCGACCAGGCCGGTGAGCCCGTACCGCTTCGCGGCCCGGGCGCCCTGCGGGGCGTCGGACGGCATGCCAAGCACGACGGCGTTGCAGATGAGCATGAGGATCAGGCCGGCGCAGAGCGCCAGGAAGTCGGCAGCCGATACGGCAACGCCCATGCCGGCCAGGCTGAGCAATGCCAGGATCGGGAAACCCGCGCTGCGCGAGCCGGCGCGGGCCAAGGCGGGCAGTGCGGCCAGCAGGGCCGCGAGGCCGACGGCCAGCACGGCCACGCCGGCAAAGACACCGTAAGGGTCGACACGCACCAGGCCCATCAGGTCGGGCCACTCGGCGTGCTCCGGACTGTACGAACCCAGCAGCAGCGCGGCCGCCACGACGATCCCCGCTGCGGCAACCACCACGACCGGGATGAAGGCGCGGCGGCGCAGGAGGGTCCTGGCAAGCAGTCCCGCCACGGCGGCACCGACGAGGACCAGGAGCGGCACGGCCGGGCGAATGTCCACGCGGCCGGGTTCCCCTCCGGGAGCGTTTGTCGGCGGCGGCGTAAAGACCAGCCGCGTCACGGGCGATTCGCCGAGCGGCACGGTGTGCAGAAACACGACAAGCAGAAGGGTGCCGGCGCTCATCCAGGCCAGGTGCGTCCAGACGCTGTTGCCATAGGAGGCAGCGAGGAGCCGCGACGGCATGGTGAGCACGCGGGCGATCCCGTGGGCCAAGGCCGTCAGGCGTGCCCCGGGCCACCCGGCCCGCAGGGCGGCGGGCGTCAGGAGGACGAGCAGCATGAGGGCCATCGCCGCCAGGAGCGGCCAACGTCCGACCAGGAACTCACCGAAGCCCTCGATGCCTGGAGACAGTGGTATCACGGTCGCGTCCATGTCCACCTTTCAGACAGGTGCGGTGCCGCACGGGTGCGCCGCGACACGGCGACCGGTCACGGCGACCGCGTCAGGCGGACATCTGGACGTGCAGGCCGAGGTCGAACTTGGCCTTGCACTCCGGGCATTGCAGGTCCATTTCCAGGGCCTTGGGGTCGCGTGTCTTCCTGAAGAACACGTGCCACCCGCCCTCGTAGCCGCAGGCCGGGCACTTGTGCCACAGACCGTCCACCGGCACGTGGTGCTTCTCGATAGGCATGGTACACTCCCCCGCGATGGGCCCACGGATATGACGAAGCGGACGCGTTCGGTGGGCCTCGTGTGCCCACTCATACCGCCAAGAGCGGCAAAACTCAAGTGCCAAAAGCTGCGGGCGGCGCCGGACCCTCAATACGTCGCGGGAGGGTGCCACGGTCAGGCCCCGGCGGCGGCGCGTCATGCCGGCGGGCCTCGATCGTCAGGCGTTCATCATGTCGCCGACGTAGGCCTCCATCTCGTTGGTGGCGTCGGCAAACTGGTTGCCCGTGGCGACGACCGGCGGATAGCTGATCCACTCGGCGGGCTCCAGGCCGTCTTCCTCGTATGCCTGGCGGAAGTACTCGGTCTTGAGCAGTTCGTCGATCACCGCCTGCGGCACAGGGTCGTCGATGTGCGGCTGGAGTTCGCCGGCATCGTATCCTGCGAGCAGGGCCTCGAAGACGTTGGGGAACACCGTGAGGACGACGTTGGCGCCCGCGAGGTGCTCGAGGTGCCAGACTTTCTCGCGGCCGTCGACGGTCGGGCCGGGCCGCATCGACGCGGCGAGCATCTTGCTCTCGTAGCCGCGCTCCTTGAACAGGTGCACCGCCTTCTTGAAGACGGCAATGCCCGAGAGGCGTTTCTTCTCGACGGTCAGGTCGATGCCGGCGGCCTTGCACTGCTCGGCGAAGACCGGGTGATCTTCCAGGCGTCCGAGCATCATGGTGACAACGCTGCGCCACATCGAGAGGTCCACGCCGTCGGCACGGGCCCGCTTGAGGCCGCGCTTCACGCTCTCGGCCACCGCCGTGAGCTGGCTCAGGGCGAAGGTCAGCGTGGCGTTGGTGGGTATGCCGCGGGCGGTCAGTTCCTCGATGCCGGCGATGCCCTGTGCGGTGCCCGGCATCTTGATCATCACGTTGCGGAACTGGCTGTTCAGCGCCACGCCCTGCTCAATCATGGTATCCATGTCGGTGAGGATGCGCGGATCGACCTGCCCGCTGACATATCCGAGCTTGTGGCCGGACTTCTTCCAGACGGGCTGGAAGGCGGCGGCCCCGGCGGCCACCACCGCCAGGTAGGTGTGCCAGAAAAGCTGGGCCTGGTTCATCTCGGGATGCGTCTTGTGCTCTGCCTTGACCCAGGCGTCCCACCGCGGGCGGTCCTTCTGAATGGCCTGCCATGACAGCGGCGGGTTCGTCGTGCACCCGACGAAGAGACTGTCCGTGGGATTGGCCGCATCGTACAGCCGGTTCAACTGCACCTTCAGTGTTTCCTGATCGGCCGGGGGTGCCTGGCCCACAACCTCGTCGACCCAGGGGGCGAAGATCAGGGGGCTGGAGTCCCACCAGGTTTCCAGGTCGGGGCTCGTGCGGTCCAGTTCCTCGATGACGCTGGGCGGTACCTGCTCTGCCATGAATGTCTCCTCGCTCAGTCTGGTTTGCACACGTTGCCGCGCCCGCACGGCTCACCGCAAGCGGTGCCGGTGTTCGCCCGGGCGGTGAGCCCCCCATTGTACGCGCCGCCGCGGAGGCTTCAAGGCAAATGGCGCACATTCCTGTGGCGCACGCGGCGAGGGCGTTGTCGCGACCCGGCCTGCCGCCTGCAGAGGGCGCGCCGTCAGGCGGCGAGGACAAGTATCGGCGTGAAGGCCAGCGGCAGCGAGAGCATGCCAACGGCCAGGCCCGGGTTCAGGAACGCCCAGAAGTCGAGCATCGTCGGCAGCGAGCGGGTCTCGGCCTGGAAGGCCCGCAT
>Ga0272444_10002264_pt1 | contig 17850 bp, 14 predicted proteins | sample SSMForm13_FD_201033 | JGI IMG/M metagenome (GOLD analysis project Ga0272444, IMG submission 201033) | Marine sediment archaeal communities from Little Sippewissett salt marsh, Falmouth, MA, United States - SSM-Form-13 | ecosystem: Environmental > Aquatic > Marine > Wetlands > Sediment ... | reverse complement strand
CCTTAACAAAAAACCTAATTCAAGATTTTTACAAACACGTTATATTCATCAATTTGGATATTTGAATAAAAGTGTTTATTTATTTAACAAAAACAATAATATATAGTTATTTATTCAGTGTAATCGAGAGGGCGGAGCTATGCGTAAAGATAAGATCTATTTAAGATCTGTTGATCTTAAAGGTGTGGTTTCTTTTTTTTACCTCGCACACTCCAGAAGAACATGGTTTCCACGAAACAGTTTTCTTCTGGGGTGTTGTGCTAGCTCTGAGAAAATTCAGACATGATAAAACACGCACTTTATTTTTCATTCATATGGGTATTATTTGTCCTCAGTAACTGTGCACATGTGAATCATTCAAATCAGACAGAATCCAACAAAGTAGACCTGGCTGTAGAATCCCTTCAAGAAAAAAATACCGATTATATTATTCAGCTTGGAGATGTCCTTGACGTAAAGTTTTATCGCCATCCGGATTTGAACGAAAAAGTGAGAGTAAGGCCGGACGGGAAGATCTCTTTGCAACTGGTCGGTGAAACAATGGCAGTTGGTTTAACGCCTTCAGAACTGGATGAAACCCTCATTGAGAAGTATTCTCAATGGTTCAATAAAATAGATGTTGTTGTCATTGTCCAAGAATTATCGGGAAATAAAATATATGTTGGTGGAGAAGTTAACCATCCAGGGCTTGTTACAACTTTTGGTAATATTTCAGCGCTTGAATCTATTTATCTGTCAGGTGGATTTAAAGAAACTGCCTATCCAGGGAGTGTAATCATTATTCGTAAAAGTCCGAATAATAATCGGGTCATCCTGAAGTTGAACTTAAAGGCAGTTATGTCCGGAGAAGCACCAGAAGAAAATATTCTTCTTAAACCATATGATGTTATCTACGTGCCAAAAAGCTTTATTGCTAAAGCTAACAAATTTGTGGATCAGTATATTGTTAAGATGATTCCAGGTCAATTGTATGGTGGTTTCAATTATGTGATCTCTGATATAAAAAATCCTTCTGGTACCAATATAACTGTGACACCACCTTAAAGCTTTGCGATTAGCCCTTTCAGTATGGCATTACCATAATAATACTGATTTAAATTGCAAAGGAGATTTAATAAGGCAGACAAATTTTCAGCAAAACTGACGGGCGATGCTCGTTAGTCATTGACCATGTTGGATAGCTATGAAAAGCACCGTATATCGAAGGAATGAAACAGAAATATAGAACCAGTTATTCGTATTGTGTGTTTATTATCGAACTTTTACTGGAATTTAAAAATATTCAATAGGTCTACAGGCCGAGAGGTTGGTAAAATAAGATGAAAAAATCTATTGTGGCTATTCTTAAGACTACGCCAGAAAATGTTCTTCAAGACATTCCTAAGATTATGGAGATGGCAGGTATAAGTGAGAGCTTGGAGACCCAAGCCACGACCATTCTGAAAGATAATATCTCCTGGCATTATCCATTTTTGTCTGCCAACACTACCCCCTGGCAACTGGATGGCACCATTACGGGACTGAAAAATGCTGGGTTCAATGATCTCGTGGCTGTGCATAACAATACAGTGGTCACAGATCCTTACAAGGGCGGGCGTCTGAACAAATTGGAACCTATATATCGCCGCTATGGAATTCCAAAAAAATACAATTTCCTGCCGCAAGATATTACTTGGGAGACTTATAAACCTAAGGCCAGGATGAGAGCACTGGACCGAATCTATCCAGATGGTATCAAGATCCCAACCTTTTTTCATGGAAAAAACATTGTTCATCTTCCGACGGTTAAGTGCCATATTTACACCACCACAACAGGATCCATGAAAAATGCCTTTGGCGGGCTTCTGAACACACGGCGGCATTATACACATAGTGTTATCCATGAAACCCTGGTGGACCTTCTGGCCATTCAAAAAGAGATCCACACGGGTATTTTTACCGTTATGGATGGCACCTTTTGTGGAAGTGGTCCAGGGCCTCGGACCATGATTCCTGTTGAAAAGGGTCTTATTCTGGCCAGTTCCGATTCCGTGGCTATTGACGCTGTTTCTGCCAAGATCATGGGCTTTGACCCAATGAAGATTGACTATATAAGGTTTGCCCATGAAGATGGTCTCGGGGTAGGACGGATCCAGGAGATCCAGGTATTGGGGGAAGACATTTCAGAAATGAACTTTCATTTTTCTGTAGGGGACAACTTTGCCAGCCGTTTTGGGCATCTCTTCTGGTTTAGCCCCCTTAAGAGGATTCAAAAGCTTCTTTTTCACACCCCTCTGGTCTACCTTTTTGTCTTTGCTTCCTATTTCTACCATGACCATGTCTGGTGGCCTTTTTTGGGGAAACCTAACATGGAAGCAATTAAAGCAAATACTTCATGGGGTAAATTTTTCGCAGAGTATCCAGGATAGCAAGATAGGAAGTAATGGCCGTTGCTTTTTTTGATCTAGATGGTACCCTTACGAAGGTAGACACCTTTATTCCCTTTTGTCTACTTGCCTTGCTTTACCGACCCTGGCGTGTCTTTGCGTTGAGGCCTCTCATCAGGGCCTGTGTGTATTTCTATAGAGGGAATATGCTTAGGCAGGATTTAAAAGAGACCTTTATAACTGCATTTTTGAGTGGTGCAGAAAAGGACGATGTGGCGCGATGGAGCAGGATTTTTTTGCGTATCATCTTGCCCCGGATTGTGCGGAAGGAGATTATTGAGAAATTGCAGCTGCATCAACAGGCCGGATATCGGGTCTACCTTGTTTCTGCGTCCCCAGACATTTACCTGAAACCTCTTGCAAGACAGTGGAGACTTGAGGGAGCTATCTGTACAACCCTAGAGTGGAAGTATGGGCGTTTGACAGGTAAGATCTTGGACAAGAACTGCTATGGAGAGGAGAAGGCAAGGCGAATCCGGGTGCTTTTTGACAAACAAGAGTTGGAGGGATCCTTTGCTTATGGCAATTCAGATGGAGACCGTCAGATGCTAGCGCTTGTTAGCTTTGGATTAAAGATCTAATCTATTCCTACCTTAAGACCAGAAAATATCATGCAGTACGAAGAACTCAATAAATATTTACCTGAAGCGTTCGGAGAAACTGTTAATACACTTCTCTTTACCACCAAGAACCTCACGCAGCAACGCTGGCTCATCACAAGTGCTTTGGCTGGAGAAGGAAAGACCATTTCAGCGATAGGGATTGCCTCTACTATGGCCCTTCGGAACAAAAAGATCCTCCTCATTGACGTTAATTTGCACAATCCATCGATATCTAAAAGGTATGGTTTTGGAGCTCCTGGGGGTCTTAAAGAGGTTCTACAGAAGGGATGGGAATTAAATCAAGTGTTGCATGAGGTTCGAGAGATAAAAAATCTTTTTGTGCTGGGGGCTGGAGAAGGAAATGTCGAACCCTATGAACTTCTCAACGGAAAGAGTATGGGGAAATTTCTCAATAAGATACAACACCTATTCGATTTCATCATTATTGATTCTCCGGCGCTTGAGGTAGCGTTGGATACGCTTTTGATAGTGCCGCATGTCGAGGGGTGTATCATGGTAGTACAGTCCGAGAAGACAGGAAGAAGAGCTGTTCTGAAGGCCCGAAACCAGATCGAGGAGGCAGGGGGCAAGCTTTTGGGGGTAATATTCAACCGAGAAAAAGAAATAATACCGAAAATCTTTCATCGCTGGCTTTAATACCCTTACAGGAAAAGCCGTGGGGCTCCCCGATGCATTGCGTTGATGCCGGAAGTTGAGGAGGAAGATATTCATAGCGATGATGGCGATGGGAAACCAAAATTCACCAAACCTGACCAAGTGAACGAAATTGACCGGGGGGGGAGGTATTGTGAAGGGGAAGATCGAGAAGTGCTTGAACGGCTTCGAGGACTTGGTTACATTGACTGAAATGAAAAAAGAATATTATTCTTTGAAAGAGGAGCCTTTTGGCCCCGATGGAGCTTAGCTTTGCAACGTTCCCTTCAAACAGATTCCTTGTCACCGAATGAGTTGCTTTATCGCCTACTCTTTGTGCTTTTCAAGCACAAATGGCTGGTTTTCGCTACGTTTATGTTCATCATAACGGCAACCCTCACCGGGTGGTACTTGATAGACCCAGAATACAAAGCAACCGCAAAAATTCTTGTGCGTCATAATCCTCAACAGCAGTTGATTTTATTTAAGGACTTAGAAACGCCCGCACCGCTGAGTTTTCAGATTAATCCGGCCTATAACTTGGTCGAACTCTCCACCAGTCGAGGCATGGCTGAAATCGTAGCCAAAAAGTTCGGTTTGGATCAGGCCAAGGAGCTAGTCGAACCCCGGGATTACATCAAGTACTGGGCTAAAAAGATCATCCGCAGCCCGATTACCTTACTAAAAAACATAGGCCTTTTGAAAAAGAGTCCGCCAACAGATTTGGCAGATGCCATCGATAAACTCATTGACGACATTCAAGATATAAAGGTTCAGCGTGATACGGAGATCATTAATTTGACAATTTGGGGGCCCAGCCCGGAGTTATCTTCAAAGATTGCGAACACCATGGCGGAACTGCTCGTAGAGAAAACGCGCAGCATCACGCAAAGCCAGGCCGAGAAAGCCTATGAGTTTACTAAAAATCAAGTGTCGATGGCCGAGGCGAGTCTAGATGATGCAGAAGAAAAAGTCATTCGGTTTAAAGTGAAGGAGAACATCATTTTTCTGAAAGAGCAGCGCAAACTGATGCTGAAGCGCCTTGACGAATTGGGGAACTCCCGTACGAATACGATTGCCGAATTGCAAGAGGCCCAAGCTAAACTGGTTGAGGTAAGACGGCAACTTGATGATGAGGAACCTATGGTGATTTCGACGTCCGTGGAGGCTGCAAATCCGGTGACCAAGGAGGTCAAGGCATCACAGTACGATCTCTCAGGCAAGCTGGCCTCGTTAAGAATTGAGAGGTCGAAGGTGCATCCGGAAGTCAAGGAACTGCAAGCTCAAATCGCCGAGTTGGAAGCGCTACTAGCGAATGAATCCTCAATGGTCCTTGAAAGTGAAACAAAGATGTTGAATCCCATTTGGCAAAATATGGTGCATCAAGTTGCCAACTTAAAATCTACAGTCGCTGGTTTACAGGCGAAGAATCAGGTGTGGACGAAAGAGATCGATACAATTGAGGATGCTGCCATGGCATTGTCCCGGAACGAAGTGATCCTGGAACGACTAACACGCGACAAAGAGACGCATGAAGAACGGTACAGGACCTTAAAGTCCAAGCTGCTGGAACTTGAGGTTCAGCGTCTTGCCCAGTCGAGCGAGTTCGATATCATGGTGATCGATAAGGCGCGTGGGCTGCCGAATGCCGAGCCAGACTATCCCGACCTTGAACTATTCGCAACCATCGGCTTTGGGGTGTCTTTATTGTTTGCATTTATTCTGCCTTTTCTCCGAGAGTATATGAACGATTGTTACAACATACCCCGCGATGTAGAGAGAGAATTGGGCTTGCCTGTTCTTGGTACGATTCCTGATTTTAGCCGATTACAGCTGACCGGCAGACAACAAGTGTCGTAATCTTCGATCCATATCGAGAATTCATAACGTGTATATTTAAACGTTAGTTTTGGAGCCTTCAGGTTCTACTTAACCTCGCCCAAAGGATACTATACTTTTGCTGGATAGCAATTTAATTCATTTACAAGAAAAAGCACGTCCTGGACGAAGACAGTTATTGGTTTCATCGGGTATTCTCATAGTCAGCAGATGCATAGTTGCTGCCGCGGGTTTTGTCGTAGTCGTGTTTATCGCTGCTCGATTTGGAGCCGGCGTTGATACGGATGCTTACTTTATGGCTCGGCTGATTCCTGTGGGCATATGGATCGTGCTTGGTTATGCCCTCAATTTGTCCTTGATCCCTACCTATATGCACACCCTCGCCCAAGACGGGAAGGAGGCTGCCGCGAAGTTGGCCAGTGACTTCCTGAGGCTTACCCTATTGGTTTCTCTCACTCTTGCGGTGGCATATATGCTTTTTGCCGATCAGATTATCAAGGTTGTGGCTCCAGGCTTCTCATCTGAAGCTCAAGTATTGACAGTGACACTCACGCAGATCATGGCCTTTGCTATGGTTTTCCTTGGTTTATACGGAGTGATTGACAGCATTCTAAATGCCAGCCATCGCTACATTTTGTCTGCATTAGGCTCTCTTTGGAGGCCGATTGGGGCAATCGCCGGCGTTTTGGTTCTGGCCAACTTCTGGCAAATGCGGGGAGTGGCCATAGGCATCCTGATGGGTACGGCCCTGCAGTTTGCCACCGTGGTACCTGGCATGCGGGGCAAGTTGGTCCTTAAAACCATCTCCGTTGACCTTCGCAACCCACGCCTGAAGGAAACGCTCAAACGGTTGGTTCTCGTGTTGCTGGTTGTCGGGGCCGGGCAGATCAATAATATAGTAGATCGCGTCTTTGCCTCGCTCGCTGGCAAGGCTGCCGTGTCGGTATTCGGGTTTGGTCAGGCGCTGATAATTGTCTTTCCTGTCCTGGTAGCAATGCCGGTGTACAAGGTTCTGTATCCAGAAATGCTCCGCCTAGTAGCGACATCCGATAAAGAAAAGTTGAAACAGCTATTTTCTTGGAACATTTTTTTAGTCGCCTTTATTACCATACCTATTACTGCATCGCTCATCTGTTTTTCGGTTCCCGCTACTGAACTGGCATTCCAACATGGTCGTTTCAGCGCACTAGCCATTGAGCAAACGTCTGATGTGATCATGTACTTGTCCCTGACTCTGTGTCCCACGATTTCTTGTATCTTGGCAACATACTATTTTCTGGCCACTAGTCGAACAAAGATGCTTTTACAGCTCATGGGTGTGTCAATTGCCCTGAACGCAGTGATGGCATACGGGCTGATGTGCTTGATGGGGGTGGCGGGTGTAGCGCTGTCGAATTCCCTGGGTGCGATGGTCCGTCTGGGGATCATACTTGTGTTCCTGAGAAAAGCGATTGGAGGATTTGGTGGAGTCCGTCTAATCAGGCCTCTGGTCAAGATCGGTGCCGCAACCACCCTAACTGTAATGGTCATTTACCTCGGGGCACGTTGGCTTGCCACCGCTGTAAAATTGAACGGAATTTTGGATCATATTGTTGCAGGAACCGGATTCGCATTAGCCGGACTGGTGATATACGTGGGCCTGAACGGACTGTTTCGCAACGAACAGATGCTGGTACTGATAACGACGCTAAAAAAGCACGTGAAACTAAGGAGGCTCGTTGAGACACAGGTATCCTGAAAAGAGAAGCCGTAAATCTTGTTTCCTTTCTCGAACATTAAAAGCCAACAGATCTATTTTAAACTTGGCAGTACTACCAGTCATGATTCAGTGGTGACCAGTTTTTGCTGGTTTGCAGGATGCCGGCACCAGTGAGTGAGGTCACGATTGATCAATTCGCTCAATTTTTCGATTTGCGGTCTTAATTCCTCTTGCAGCTCAGCACGTAGCTCGGCTCTCATGGTTTTGGGACGTTGCTTTTGCGTTACTGCACCAATCGCATGTTGAACAGTTGAAATGGCCGGTGTTGGTACGATTTTAAGGATTGCAGAACGACACTTGCGTAAAAAAGCGTTTCGGCGCAATAATCGCTGAATTGCCAAGTTCGGCAGGGGCTGTCTAATATTTTTGATGCTTAGGTCAACCTGGACATCATCACGTAACCCGAGCCACTGAAGTGTCCGCTGATATTCGCGAGCGGTGTCTTGGAAAAAGTCGTCGAAAATAATGATCTTTACCGCATTGTGGCCAAACACATTGAAATATCTTATGATCTGAGGAGTAAAATTGACTATCTTTCGGTATAGTAAACCATGCGGGAAGAAAGCGGTGGAAGGGATGCGTTTTCCTGAAGCACGATCCGGCTCCGCGGCAAGGGCCTCTGCAAAATCAAAGATATCCTCGTTTCCGAAGAAGAGTAACTGGTGGTGCAGGGAATAAAGAAGGTCAACGGGATTGCGCAGCATGATGATAATTCTCGCCGTTCGGCAGAAGCAATGAATCTTTTTGGCAGCGGTGCGGGAGTAAAGGTACACCACGCTGCTTTCTCCGGCATACTTTACGTTTTTAGCCTTCTTAAACAGAGCGAAATAGGCTTTTGTGTTATAGCGGTCCTTGTGGAGCATGTCAGTCAGGAAATAGTAAGGCTCTTTAGGTTCACACATAAAAATTTCCGGGTGCTGTCCCAGATATGTGTGCATGGAGGTTGTGCCGCATTTCGGGGCACCGACGATAAACAAGTTCGGTAAAGGCATAAGTGGCTCCAACTAATTGATGAGACCTTTGCAAAACGCCCCTTTTTGCCCAATTTCTACGTCAGGCTCAAATTTTAATCCTCGAAATACTCAATGTATTCCTGTGGTTAAAATTATCGCCTTCCTTGAACTTGAACAAAAATGAACATTTTTCAAAGGTCTCTTGATTAGGTTACAGAAAAATCATGAAAAGTTCTTGAGAAAATTTGGCTATTACGATCTTTGCCATATCGGATGCCATGGAATATTAAAAAACCAGCTTCTTTTCTTCTATCATCCATGACACCCGGTATCAAGTGAAATTTGCTTAATATTATACTTTCGATGACGAATTTGCATGCGAAAAGAGTGCAAGTGAGTATAGGCTGTACGACAAGGTTTTTATCCATTCGGATTCGCAATACTTGAGCCGAAAACGGATGTACTACTAATTAATTCATAGCATAGCTATTGGAAAAAGGCTAAGCAAAAGGAGGGCTCGGACATGAGTAAGTTCATTCATATCGTGCTGTTTGTTGCTATGGTTTTATTTATATTTTCTTTACAGAGTTGTTCGGCCAAAAACAAATCCGGTATAATAGCGAAACGGATTCAAGCCTTTAAGATAGAATATCGTGAGAAACTACGGTCTGGATTCGATATGTCCGAAGTCAATGAGTTGTTTATGAAATTCGATTTGGCGGTGAGTAAGAACGACCGGGCTAAGGCTCTAAAACTGCTGGACCAAATGGAAAAGGTACTTGATCAGGCAAAGCCGCAGATGGCTCAAAGCAAATCGATAGGTGCCAAAGGTGCCGAATCTCAGCACTGGATCGATGATCCGAAAATGCGAAGTCGGTTTCAGCATCTTCAAGGCTGGTACCGTGATAAGAAGAGGGCAGGATACAATTTAAGGGAAGTCAACCAATTGTTGGGTTCTCTCCGTAAAGCAGCTGACGAAAAAAAATGGGGGCAGTTCAAGCAGCAGTTGGAGAGAATTGAAAATGGCCTTGGTCGGGCCGCTCCGCCTGCAGGATGCGACACCCCGGACCTTTCAAAATCCTGGGCTAAAACGAGAACGATCGAAAATTTTGTTTTTGGACTCGAGTTTGGACGACCGGAGATAGCCTCTAAATATAGCGCTATCGGAGCCAACGGGGTTAAGATTTTCATATACTGGTGGAAAATCGAACAAAATCCGCCTAAAAATGGACGACATTCATATAATTGGATGTGGTTGGATAAGATGGTCAATGAATATCAGTCAGCAGGTTTTAAAGATATTACATTTGTACTACATTCCGTCAACCCTTGGGCGAGCGACCAAAAGATAAGTAAATCCCATGAAGCTGGAAGCCTACCCAAGCGTGAGTATTTAGACGACTATGAAAACTTAGTCTATAACCTTGTCGAACGATACGACAAAGATGGCCACGATGATGTAAAAAACCTTCAGTACCCTGTTCGATACTTTGAGATCGAATCTGAGGCAGTACACGAAGGGTATTGGCAGGGAACTGTTCAAGAATACGGGAAGCTGTTAGAGATTGCACATAAGGCGGCCAAAAAGGCTTCTCCAGCATGCCGAATTATCCTTTCGGGCTTTCTTTTTCTCGATGTTTTCGATGACTATCCTTGTGAGGCCCTTGTGAATGCAAGGTTTGCGCGCAATGCCAATATTATCAGAATAATTGAATTCACTAAAGAAAGCCTGAAGTTCAAAGACTGGTTTGACTTGGTAGAATTCCATTATCTTGATGATTATAAAGGTGTTTACGGAGTCGTAGACTGGATTCGTGCAGAGATGAAAAAGAATGGCTACGAAAAGCCGATTTGGGCAGGTGATGCCGTGGCAGCTCCAGCCTTCCACGGACGCTTTGTAAATTCATTTTCCGCTTATGAAAACAACGAAACTATCAAAATTCTTAGAGACAATGGTAATCCAAAACATGGGGAAACCATGCTTTGGTACGAACGGGAGCAGGCCTCAAATTTGGTGAAAAAAATCTTTGCGGGCATGCATGCAGGTTTGGTCGGAATTAATATGGGAAATATGATTGACTGGCCTTACCATATTCCAGATCCGACCTTCGAGTTTCAAGGGCTGTGCCGTGATAATGGTGATTGTCGACCCGCTTTCCACGCTTACCGGATGGTGGTAGAAAAAACGAAGAAAATTCAAGATATTGAAAAGTTAAAAACGAAGTCGAACATCTATGCATATCGAGTCAAGCGTGATGGAGGTTCTCTTTACGTGTTATGGTGCGATCGGGGTGAAGATCAAATTCGGCTTACAGTTGAAGCTGCAAAGGTTTTAGTGACGCCAACAATAACAGATGTACAGAAGGCTTCCAGTCGCCCCGAATACAAGGTGACGAATCAGGGAACCGTAATGCTAAATTTAACAACGATCCCGATTTTTGTAGAATAGATCGTTTGTTGTGCAAGCTATCAGCGGTTAATGATCACAGGCGCAAAACCGGTTGGGGAAAGAGGTTTCTAAGCCAGGAGAGATATAGTGAACGTACTGGTGACCGATCCAAATGAGCATCGCATACATATTGAACACGTGCTCCTTTGTTTTGCGTTGTTTACAATACCGCTTGAAAACCTGCTCTCCCTGGGCGGGGGAGAGATGGTATACCAAGAGGGAATTACGTTCGATCGCGTGTTTTGGTATTTACTGTTGGCTGTCTGCATATGGAAATCGATATGGTTGAAGGATGCCACGCTGGTCCTCCTAACATTCGGAAGATCCGTACCTTTACTGACTCTGGCCTTCATCCTTTGCATGGCTGTTTCCGCTTTAGTCATTAGGTCGCCTACCAGCGCAGTCGGGACGGCCATCATGACTTACATGATTCATTTTTCGCGTTATCTACTGCTGGTGTATGTCTGTCGTGACCGCATGATTCTGCGGCTGTGCATCATCGCGTTTGTAACGAACATCATTTTTCACGTGGGTGGTGGTTTTTATGAGATCGTTTCCGGAAAACCCGCGCTCGGAGAAATGATCAAGCCAAGTGGGACGTGGAGTAACCTGATGACCTTAAAGGGGCAATTCCGAATCCAAGGTCTGACAGAAAACCCGAATTATCTATGTACCGATTTGATTCTTCAATTGGGATTATTGCTCTACCTGGTTTTTACAGTGCGTCTGCTTAAATGGCGAATTGCATTAGCCGTACTACTATTGTTGAGTGTGGTTTTAATCTTTGCAACCGCAACACGAGCGGCATCGCTTATAGCAATTTTTGTGCTGATGATATTTTTGATTATCGCACCGGTACGCCACAAACGCTTTATTTTTACCACTCTGGCTATCATTACCTTCATATGCCTAATAATTTTGTCTTTTCTCAAACCAGAGCTTATGTTTCTCGACAGGTTTATTAACAAAGACAAAGAGGGTGGTGCTGTTTTAGCCAACGAAATAGCTGATGGAGGCAGGGTTAATATGCTGCGGATTTCTCTGAAAATGGGTATCGAACACCCTTTTCTGGGCGTAGGTATAGATCAGTACGGTAGTCAACTGAGGTATTTTCGTAATTTGGACTCTTCCTACTTGCCCCAAGGAAATATTCGTCCACATAATGTATATGCTGGTACTTTTGCTGAAATGGGGCTGATTGGCCTTGGGGTGCTATTTCTATTGCATTTCGCTGTGCTGGTCCAGATTATAACCTGTTTCCTTTCTGCGCCAGACCAGGAGACAAAACTTTTGGCGGCAGGTTTTTTATCGTCCTTTCTGGGATTCATAATGTGCTGTAACTTCTATCCCACGACGGTTAGAAAATACTGCTGGATTGTCATGGCATTTATGGGAGCATTAGCGGAGGTGTTGCGTAAAGAACAAGAACACCGGTTACAGCAGACCCATAGGGTGGGAAAACCAATACCGGCTGGGTGAATATTGCAAAAATAGCATAGATGATCTTGAAAAAGGACTTTTTGCCAACTTCTTTACTCAATGACTGGGTCGATCGGTGTATAAACTCATAGCTTACGCAAAGCTTGCTCGCCCACACCAATATATAAAGAATGGTTTCATTTGGATTCCCATTTTTTTTGGCTACAGGCTACATGATGCTCAAGCTGTCGCGAAGACATTTTTGACTTTCGTGGCTTTTTGCCTAACGGCAAGTGCTATGTATGTCTTTAATGATTTGAGGGATGTCAATGAAGACCGGGAACATCCTGTCAAAAAATTTCGTCCTTTAGCCAGCGGACGGATTAGTTCTTTCGAAGCAATTCTATTCTTATTTGTTTTATTAGCTTTGTCTGTTTGCTTTTGTGTTTTTTTTATAAGGACTGATGTTATTATAATTCTGGCAGGCTACATTCTTTTGAATTTTGCTTATTCGTACAAATTAAAACACTTTGCAGTCATTGACCTAATCTGTATCTCTTTTGGATTCGTTTTACGGGTTTTTGCCGGCGGACTGGCAGCGGAGGTTTGGGTCAGCCATTGGCTTGTATTGATGATCTTTCTCTTGGCGGTATTTTTAGTGCTGACAAAAAGAAGAGATGATCTTCTTTTAAATGCATCTGGGCGTAATTGCCGGAAAAGTTTGAGCGGCTATAACATGGAATTTGTAAATTTTGCCATGGTATCTATGTCTTCCGTTATCATCGTTTGTTATATCCTTTACACCGTCTCTCCAGAAGTAATTGATAAACATGGAACCGATAAGTTGTTTTTAACTACGTTTTGGGTTATCGTCGGCCTCTTAAGATACATGCAAATTACTTTTGTTGAGCAAAAAAGCGGGTCGCCTACGCTGGTCGTTTTTAAGGATTGTTTCATGCAAGCGGTGATTTTCCTGTGGGTTTTGCATTTTTACTTGATTTTATACGTATTTCGCAATGGTTTACCATAATGGGGGAAAATTTGTTCAGAATATAAGTGACATTGGCCCTTTGAGCAAGTAAAATATATAATTTATATGTTTATCCTTCACTTAAGATCGTATAGAAAAAGATAAGGCAAATAAAACCAGAATGACTATAAAAGTCTTCAAAAATGAGAAGGCCAAAGAATTATTAACAATAGGAATAACTTCATTGTTGCTCGTGAGTCTCTTATTGATACGGACCGAAAAATTAGATTATAATCATGCATTATTTAGTCAAAACTGGGATCACCACAAATATATAGCTATGGCAGAAGGAAATCCTTTTGATTTCCATATCGCACCTTTTTGTTGGCGGATTGGCGTGCCGGTACTGGCAAAAGCACTACCATGGGATTTACAGGACAGTTTCACTGTAATAAGTTTCATCAGTATTTGGATGACCGGGGTTTTAATATACTATTTATCAAGAATTTTTAAGTTTTCACAGATATATGCTTTTGTGGGAATGCTAATGTTTTTTTCAATGAAATATGCGACAAGAATTTACTTGTTCATATTTTGGGGTGCAGATCCTTTGAGTTCTCTATTTATTGTACTATCAATTTGCTGCATTCTTTTAAAAAGGGATATACTTTTTTTGATAGTAGTCATGATTGGAGTAACAGTTAAGGAAAGTGTTATATTTGCTGCGCCTCTCTACTACACTTTTAATGCCAGGAAAATAATTGATGGAAAATTGGCTATACGCATGCTGCTGCTAGTGGCTCCAGCAGTTTTTGTATTGATTTCATTAAGGATAGGAATTCCAAAAATGAATGATGATGCGAAATATCTAAGTACACTCCCGGAAACACTTCGCATTGTCCAAGAAGGTACGAGTTCTTATAACTACCTGGCGCTTTTGCGAGACATTGGGCTGCAACGTGTTAAGACGCTATCATTGTTGACTCTTGGCGATTACACAGTCGGCACATTTGGTATTGCATTAATGTCATTGCCTTTTTTTTCTGTTAGAAGAAATATTGAGCTATTTCTGAGGTTTATTCCTTTTCTTGTATTGGTTGGTAGTCAATTGCTATTTGCCGTTGGCACCAATAGACTTCTTGCCCTTGGCTTTCCGGCAATCATCATGATGGCTTTAAACGGCATTGATACAGTCTCTAAAGCTCTCTTTATCAGACAAAAATATTTTATCATTCTGGCATTACTTATTTTTGGATTAAATCTGATTTCTATGAACCCCTTTTCATCTGTATCACAGCAAATCCTGTTGATTGAAGCATTCGCATTTATCATGTTTTTAGCGTTTTTCTGTTCTTTGAAATATGATATTATTAATAAATAGACTTTTTTATTCAACATCCGTGTCAGAGGCATACTTTAATTCCCTGGAATGGCTCGCCGCCATGTGCTCTCACGATTTAATATTTAACCGGGGTTCAATGCCAAGGAAGGCGAAAATTTTAACCACCCCAGTACGATCTGCCGGACCTACGGGGCAGGCAGGAATACATTAAGTATTTTGAGGATTAAAATTTGAGCCTGACGTCGGAATTGGGCAAAAGGGGGCGTTTTTCAAAGGTCTCTTATAGTAATTTCGGATGCGTTGGGGACGCGCGCCTTTGGATACAACAAGAAACGAATGGCCTTCATCAGGGAATCAGTTCGAGACAAAAAGGCTTTTTAAAAAAGGAATCAATGAGCATTGAAACCCATACATGAAAAATTAAGCCGTATTCCAGGGGCGAAACGATTTCCACGCTATTGGCGTCATGTAACTCCTCTAAAGTTGCTCAACGCTTTATTGGTGGAATGGGGAAAGAGAACCGGTAAGACCCGACTTTCGGGGTATCCCTATAAGATCATCATAGACACATGCAATATCTGTAATCTTAGATGCCGTCTTTGCCCCACCGGCATGAAAACCCTAAAACGAAACAAAGGTTACATGACCTTTGACACCTATGTCAAAATCATGGAACAACTGAAACCCTATGCATTGGAGGTTGAATTGCATAATTGGGGAGAGCCTTTTTTAAATCCGGATATTTTCAGGATAATCCAATACACCGCTGAAAATGGCATGGGAACGACCTTAAGTTCCAACCTAAACAAGATTTCCCAGGACGCCATTTTGCAGATAATCGAGTCCGGCTTGGAACACCTGGTGGTCTCTTTGGACGGCGTTACCAAGGAGGTTTATGAACAGTATCGCGTGGGCGGTGATTTTAAGCGGGTCATGGATAATTTGAATGCAATAATCCAAAAAAAGAGTGCGCTGAAAAGCCGAACCCCCATCATTGAGTGGCAATATCTGGTGATGAAGCACAACGAACATGAGATGGCAACCGCAAGCGCCTTGGCCGGGAAGATGGGTGTGGACTTGATCCGTTTTGTGCCAGCGGGGTTGCCCTTTGAAGATTTTTCAAACCGGGAGATGGTTGAAACCTGGATGCCGGAAAATCAACAATACTGGCATTTTAATCCCAGGTTTCTCCGCCGGCGCGATTACATTGTCAATGAAATCTGTTTTTTTCTTTATAGATCCATCACCGTCAATCCCGACGGCGGTGTGTCCCCATGCTGCGTGGTATATGACGACTCATACGATTTTGGGTCTTTATTGCACGAGGATATTAAGGATATCTGGAACAATGACGCTTACATCAGCGCCAGATCTCTTTTTTCACGAAGGAAAAATGAAGCTCAATTAAAAAGGACGGTTTGCCATAAGTGCCGATTATTTCGAAAAGTATGAATGAAACCAAAGCATAACGGCCTGAATTTATAATGGTGATCCCAACGGGAATCGAACCCGTGTTTTAAGATATGAAAAATAAAAACTAAAACCAAGCACAAGCATATTCGCTGAAAGTTTAGGTAAAAATGGCGCACTTATCTCCGAGAGCAGAAGTTTTTCAAAGCAAGCTTTATCCAGGGCCACTTCGCGTAATGCATGTAATGGGTGGGCTTATCCGTAGTGGTGTTGATTCGATCATCCTGACTTTGGCAGAGGGGCTTCGCCAGATTGGCGGTGAGGCCGTTCTGGTTCCTTTGGTCAAAGGACGTATCGCCGAAGAGGCTGGCGAACTCGGATTGACAGTCGATCCGCTGGGGAAAAAATTCCGGTACGACTTGTTTAGTATTTTAAAATTAGCTCGGCTGATCAAAAAACACAAGATCGATATACTGCATTCGTGGGAGGTTAACGGGGCCTTCTATGCATGCCCTGCCGGTCGACTTGCAGGGGTTGCCCAAGTCAACAGCTGGCAAATCGATCCGAGAGAATCGTTAAAGCAGATCTACCGTAGGAGACTTTTCCGACAGCTATCCTTCAGGTATTATATTTGGTTAATGCGATTCTGCCAGAGGGTAATCACGGCAACGCCGGAACTACACCGGGCCTTGATAGACGGGGGTGTCTCTCCGATCAAAGTAAACTATATGCCTAACGGAATCGATGTGGATGCCTATGACTTTAAGGAAAATACCCGTAAAACCATCCTATCCGAATTGAAGTTACCCTCCGATGTGACCGTCATAGGCACGGCCTGTCGCCTGCAGCTGATTAAGAACATACCCATGTTGCTAAAAACTGCCAAACGGTTGATTGATGCCAAGGAGAAGGTGCGATTTGTCATTGTTGGTGATGGAACGGAGCGCCAAATGCTTGAGGATATGGTGGCAGAATTACAGATCACTGAGTATGTGAGGTTCACGGGCTGGCGCACCGATGCTCCAAAGCTCATGTCAGCTTTTGACATTTTTGCCCTGACCTCTAAGGACGAAGGTATGCCAATTGTTGTACTTGAAGCAATGGCCCTTGGCAAACCGGTTGTAGGGACTAATGTTGGGGCAATGAATGAGTGTGTTCTACACGGCCAAACAGGATTGCTTGTCCCGTCCGACAATGTGAATCAGATGACTGAATTTTTGCGGTTATTAGTCAGAGACAAGGACAGAGCATGCCGTTTTGGTGAGGCCGGTCGAACCCTTGTGAAGCGCCAGTTTTCTAAAGAAATCATGGTACAGAGAACCTTAGAGGTTTATTCGGCAGCGGTAGATCCAATTTCAGTGAGTTCCTAATGCTGACAGCATACATTATATTTGGGCATAGAAAACATAGTCTTTAGAATCTGGCCCGAGACAGTCGGCTCTGCGGATAATTCCGTAGGATGTTGGCATATTGGATTGATGATGTTGGCGAATTTGGGTTATTTTGGCTGTACGCATGGGCAAGCGATTAAAAAACGAAATATGTGAAAATACAAATCGAGACCTTTGAAAGACGCCCCCTTTTGCCCAATCCCGGCGTCAGGCTCAAATTTTAATCCTCGAAATACTCAATGTATGTCTGTGGTTAAAATTTTCGCCTTTCTTGGGCTTGAACAAAATTGAACGTTTTTCAAAGGTCTCAAATCGTATGGAGAAGATTATAGAAAAACCATTTTTCTTCGAAAACAAGGGGGCTAAACTCTTTGGTTTTATTCATTTTCCGAAATCTGAGAGTAACACGATCAGATTTAATGAGCCTCGCGGTGTGTTATTCTGCCATCCATTTGCTGAAGAGAGGAACGTTTCCCACCGGATCACCACTGATTTCGCCAGATTTTTATCCAGAAAGGGTTATCATGTATTGCGTTTCGACTATCGCGGCTGCGGTGACAGTGAAGGTGACTTTGAAAAGGCGACACTCAATACCAGACTTTCGGATATTGGCAGGGCAATCGAGATACTCCGGCA
>Ga0272444_10002263_pt1 | contig 17854 bp, 13 predicted proteins | sample SSMForm13_FD_201033 | JGI IMG/M metagenome (GOLD analysis project Ga0272444, IMG submission 201033) | Marine sediment archaeal communities from Little Sippewissett salt marsh, Falmouth, MA, United States - SSM-Form-13 | ecosystem: Environmental > Aquatic > Marine > Wetlands > Sediment ... | reverse complement strand
ACAAATGATAGTTGTGTTTAATCATATTTGTGATAATTTTATTACAGATCGAATCCCATCTTTAACAAATAAATTGCGATTCAAGAAAAATTCTAAAATAAAACGGAATAAAAGGGGACAGGTATTAAGGGGACATAACATATAATTATCTTGACCGCTGCACGGGAATGTTTAGATATTTTACATGCCTAAAAAAATAAATCTGTCCCCTTTTTTCGTTGTAGGCGATGATATGTCCCTATTTAACCAGACTCACACAGCCGCCTGTCTGTCCAGATAATCGTCAAAGTCCTGCATCACGTCGATGATGCCGTCCGGAGTGAATTCGACAATTCTGTTTGCCACGGTGGATACAAACTGATGGTCATGGGAAGTAAAGAGCGCCACCTCTGGAAAGGCTATCAAGGCGTTATTCAAAGAGGTGATTGACTCAAGGTCGAGATGGTTGGTGGGCTCATCCAGAATGAGGGCATTGGCGTCGGAGAGCATCATCTTGGAGAGCATGCAGCGCACCCGTTCTCCACCGGAGAGGACAGAGGTCTTTTTCATCGCCTCCTCTCCGGAAAAAAGCATTTTGCCCAGGAACCCCCGGACAAAACTTTCATTCTCCTCAGGAGGTGCAAACTGGCGCAGCCAGCCGACAAGATCAAGCTCCTCATTATTGAAATACGCAGTATTCTCTTTCGGGAAATAGGCGTTGCGGATAGTCACTCCCCAGCGGAAGCTTCCTTTGTCTGGCTCAAGCTCCCCGGCCAGAATCTGGAACAGGGTGGTTTTTATAAGGCTGTTAGCCCCGACGAAGGCGATCTTGTCACCCTTGTTGACAGTGAGGGTGAGATCCTCAAACATGGAAACCCCGTCGATCTCTTTGGAAAGACCTTTGATCTCCAGAATTATGTCACCACAGGGCCGTTCCGGCTTGAAGACGATGTAGGGATATTTTCGGGAGGAAATCGGCATGTTCTCAAGGGTAAGTTTCTCAAGCAGCTTCTTCCGTGAGGTGGCCTGCTTGGCCTTGGAAGCGTTGGAACTGAAGCGCCGGATGAATTCCTTGAGCTCCTCCGCCTTGGCCCTGGTCTTCTTGCCTTCGGCTTCCTTCTGGTGGAAATGGAGTTGGCTGGCCTGATACCAGAAGTCATAGTTGCCGGCATAGACTTGGATTTTTCCATAATCGATATCCGCCACATGGGTGCAGACCTGGTTGAGAAAATGGCGGTCATGGGAGACGATGATCACTGTGTTCTGGAAGCGGGAGAGAAACTCATCCAGCCAGGTGATGGTCTTCAGGTCGAGCTGGTTGGTGGGCTCGTCCAGAAGCAGGATATCCGGGTTGCCGAACAGGGCCTGGGCCAGCAGCACCCGCACCTTATCGCTTCCGTCAAGCTCCTTCATCTTTTTCTGACGCATCTCTTCCGGGATGCCGAGGCCGTTTAACAGTACCGCGGCCTCTGCCTCTGCCTCATAGCCGTTCATTTCACCGAACTTGGCTTCCAGCTCTCCGGCACGGATGCCGTCTTCCTCGGTAAAATCAGCCTTGGAATAGAGGGCCTCGCGCTTGGCCATCACCTTGTAGAGCTTCTTATGGCCTATGATCACGGTATTGAAAACGGTGTGCTCGTCAAAAGCGAACTGGTCCTGGTTGAGCACCGCGATGCGCTCTCCCCGCCCCGTGGTAATCTCGCCCCGATCAGGCTCAAGCTGACCTGCCAGGATCTTCAGAAAGGTGGATTTTCCGGAGCCGTTCGCCCCGATCAGGCCGTAGCAGTTGCCAGGGATGAACTTGATATTGACGTCCTTGAAGATGACCCTCTTGCCATAAGAGAGTGCAATGTTAGATGCGGTTATCATAGTTGTGTCCTTATAAAGCCACAAGGATACTCCCCGTGGCATAGAGTATTTTGGTTAGGAAAAGCAAGGCTTAAAGCCATTATCCCCCATACGGGGATAAGTGCCTTCACGGAATTGTTTCCTTACAAAAAAACAAGGAAATAATTTCTAAGGCACTAATCTTCTTGAAGAAGAAGGGTCTCCTCTTCCCCGGCAGAGATGTCCGGTTTCTCCAGCTTGCGCTGCATTTTCCCCTCTTTTTTCTTTTTCTTTGCCAATTCTTTCTGGCGCTTTTAATGCTTCGTGTTGGGCGCAAAAGACACTGCGCTAAAAAAAGATCCCGGAGTATGCGGGGTCACTGCAATGGTCGATATCAGTTCTTACTACTGGACAACATTCTCTGCGACCGGTCCTTTGGGGCCGTCGACAACATCTAACGTCACGCGCTTGATTGCCTTATAAGGTGATCGCTGGTGAGGTTGACTTTCAGAACAGGGCCGTGGGGCTGAAAAGGGTGCCAAGATTCGTTTCTGTCATGGTGTGATAAAGGTTCCCGACATAAAGTTTCATACTGTTTCTCCGGTTTAAGTAATCAGCAGAAACTTCGACGGCAACGAACGATGCTTGGGAAACAACGAGGTTAACGAGAATAACCTGAAAGGGAATTTATTCCCAACAGGAAATTTGCTTTTACTTGATGGAATGTTGATGCGTATATACACTATTGTGCAGATTTTGCAATAAAATAAAAATTAATGGGCGCTGTTGTACTAGCTCAATAATTCGGTAACTTTTTAAAGAACATTTTATCTAAGATGTGATTCCAATTCTTTCACAAAGGTTCAAGATCGTGTGAGAATAAACAGGTATCACCTTGACAAATGTTCTTACCATCGGATATGAAACCGATTGTTATCAGAAGATGTGATGAGGCGTTTTGCCTCATGCTGGATAAAATAAAAAAATGCGGAGAGGAAAACATGTTATGAGAAACAGAGCTGACATTCTGCTGATCACCCTTGGATTTATGTGTCTGTTGCTTCTATTCGGATGCTTTCGAGTATACCCAAAAGCAACACTCAGTCAGGACATTTCCTTCGTAGACCGGAATGAAAAAATACCGATTCCCATCGGTCTCTACATCAGTCCCGATTCGAGGGCCTATTCTGCCAAGCAGTTTGTTAAAAAAGATGCGGGTATGTCAGACGATGGCTATATGTTTTCAACTGAAATCGGCCCATATCTTGAGCCAAACGCGCTCCGTTCGCTTGGAAAAATCTTCCGGAGTGTGAAGGTGCTGGAACATGACAAATTCCCGTTAAAAGAGAGTGCCGGAGTTAAATACCTGATGACTCTGGAGATAGACGAAAGAACGTTTATGGATGTGGGTAAATTTGCCTTTTCGAAAAAAAGAGTGAATATTTACCTCCAATGCCGTCTTCACGATGCACAGGGTAAGGTGCTTTTAGAGAAAGTATTCGACTCGGAATCCTGGAGAAGGACAGGCAAGGGCTTTCTCGCTGCCGGGCTTTTCGGTAATTACGCGCGAGAAGCGGCTAAAAACGCTCGAAAACAGGCGGGCGATGAAAGTCTCAGGATTGACCTGGAAGCTCTCAACAGTCTTTTAATTGAAAAGAAACAGGAATTGTTCAAAGGACAACCGGGCATCTGATATACCCGATCTAATACAAGGACCAGATTTCCCAAAATACTGAATATGTAACGGGCTGTTGCCATCATTACCACACGTGCAAGGTGCTTATAAGATCTCTCTGCAAAGAAATTTCTTCAGTCTAATCTTATCTTATTTACACCGGTAATGAATGTTATATGCTTCAAATTTTCGATACAAAGTGCTTCTGGCGATCCCCAGTTTTTTAGCAATTTCCTGTTTTGTATAATTCGACTGTACCAGGGCAGCTATGGCTTCCCGTTCCAGTGCTTTCGGTGATCGAAATTCGATGGCATGAAGGAAATCATCATCGTTTTGCAGTATTTCAGAGTTTTGGAGAATTTCCGGAGGAACAAGGTCTATCGTCAGGACATTGGTGCGGGCGATATTGATCATTCGCTCGATAAAATTTTGAAGTTCCCGGGTATTCCCCGGCCATGAATACGCCATGAACCTTTCAATAACCCGTTTTTCGATGTGGTCTATCCTTTTGCCCATTGCACCGGCGATTTTTCCGACGAAATGCGTGGTAAGAACCGGGATATCATCCTTTCTTTCTCTCAGCGGGGTTATCTGAATGGTAACCACATTGAGACGATAATAGAGATCTTCCCTGAAGGTTCCCTTTTTAACCTCAGCTCTCAGGTTTTTATTCGTGGCGGCAATAAGTCTAACGTCAACGGGAGTTATTTCGGTTCCGCCGATCCGGGTGATGGATTTTTCTTCGATTACCCGGAGAAGCACCGATTGCAAGTCCAGGGGCATTTCCCCGATCTCGTCAAGAAGGATGGTTCCCCCGTCAGCCAGTTCGAATTTACCCTGAGATCCGCCCCGCCGAGAACCCGTAAAGGCCCCTTCCGAGTAGCCAAAGAGTTCACTGGTAATGAGGTCCCTCGGAATGGCGCCGCAGTTGATGGCGATATATGGTCCATTGCAGCGTTTACTATTGTTATGAATTGCCTGTGCCAGAATGTCTTTACCCGTTCCGCTTTCTCCGAGGAGGAGAATGGTGGAATCATTTTCCGATGCCATCCGGGCCTGTTCGAGCGTGTTTTTCAACTTCCCGTTGTTTCCGATAATATCGTCAAATCGGAACTTGGCCTGGGCACCCATTATCTTATTAACGAGTTTTTTCGCTCGCCTTATCTCGTCCAGAACGACCGTTCGTCCAACTGCTTCATTAAAGTGATTGTAGATAGTATTGCATGTTACGGTGTAATAATTAGATTTTTCGCCCATGATAATTCTCACCTGGTTATCGGTGAAGGTCTTGTCGCTTTCGATAATGTTGATGAATTCTTTGTTCTGGGAACCGAAGACGGCTCGCACATCCTTACCGATCAATGACGTACCGATAAGTCCGAACATATTTCTCGCATTATTATTTATGAGGAGGATTCTTCCCTTATCGTCGGTAGCGATCAGGGCTTCCAGAATTGATTCGATGATGCCATTTCTCAGACACTGGGCAAACTGAAGCTTTTCCGAGGATTTTGCCACTTTCAGGGCGTTTTCGATGGCGTGGGCAGCCGCAACAACCATGCCCTGAGTGTGGGGATTAACGTTCAGATACGTTCCCGTTATGGCAATACCGCCGACAATGTTTCCGTCGGGATCGTAAATGGGTGCTCCCGAAGCGGTCATCTCCCGTGAATTTACACAGTAGTGTTCCGTGGCAAATATTTCTAATGGCTTTTTATGGTGCAGGATCGTTCCAACAGCGTTCGTTCCTGCATGCTCTTCCCCCCAGCATGCACCGACGATAAAATCACCATGTCGTGTCTCCGCTACGACGTCTTCGTCTCCCACTATTTCCAGCAGATACCCTTCTCGGTCAAACAGGGCCGCAACAAATCCTGAACCTTCCACAAAAGAAAGCAGGTTTTCCATGAAGGGTCGACTGCTCCTAATCAATTTCCTGTTTACTTTCAAACGTTCCTCCAACGCTACACCTTGGAGAACAATGGGGATTTTGTTTAAGAAAGGGTCAACTCCTTTTGCCCTGCATCGTTCCCACGATTCAAGAATCGGCGGTGGAATGATCGTGCTGTCATGAAGCTGTATACCGTTAATAAATCTATGCCATTCCTGTTTACAGCGGAAAATTCTCTGTTCAATTTCAATCATCGATGATGCTCCTTCTGAATATGGTGAAAACGTGATTGACGAAGATGAACGATGGAAAAGATGTGTGGTTTTTCCGTCCGCTGATGTAATCATCGAGAAAGAAGAATCTCCGATCTTTTCGTTATGTCAGCGAGAAGTATCTCCGTTACACTTTTCATTTATTTGTTCATAACCGATAACAATGCTTTCCACCATCGGGAGTTATCTGATTTAGCACCTGCCATTCCCTGAGGTGCCTTTCAGGGAATGGATGAGTTTGGGGATAAAACTTCTGGGTTAGTTTGTGCCGGTCAGGACTTTACGTGATGATACTATAGGGAAAGTACTATTTTGGGGGAGGTGACTTGTTTCGTCGAGGATGGACGGAACAGTGTTTCGAAGGCCTGCGTCCTCTCAGGGTTGGCAATTCCGCAATTCAGTCCGGGATGGGCAGTTGCCCCGGCGAATGGAAATGGAACAACCACCGGTAAATCATGAACCACATGAATGGTAATCAAAAATGTTTTCCGATCCCACGTATCGAGAGTCGGAATTTTGTCCATCTTTCTTCCAACGAGTCATCCGAAAAGTTATCCGGATGTCCCGACAAAGACGGCAATGCCATGAATCTGTTCGAAAAACCTCGCACCCTGTCCGGTGGCTGTACCGTGACAGATCCTGTTTCCGTCCCACCCCCGCCGGGTATGGCAGCCCCCGTATAATCTGATGTTCGTTATAATTGTGGAAGAATCGGTGTCGGCAATCGGCCAGAACGGTAATCGTGCGTCGTCTCGTCATGGATATATTACCATTCCGTGTCTCATTGTGTCCCATATTGTCTCAAAACGGGACATTAATATTTTTTATTAACGGGACACGGTATTCCCGTTGTGAACGACGAAAAAGACTCATTATCCCGGTATCGCTGAGTTTCTCAGTCTGAAAAATCCGATGGCACGGTTAGTGCTCTTCCTACTGTAGAGATTACCCGTTCGTATGAAGTACATTGCTACCGGTAATCTTAAAATATCTTTTATGGAGGCATATTATGCTCAGAACACGTGAGGAATATATTGAAGGCCTGCTGAAAATGAGGTCCAATCTTTACATCGGCGGTGAAAAGGTCGGCCGGGACGATCACAGGATAATGCCGGGTATCAATACACTTGGGGTTACCTTTGAATTGGCGCAAGATCCGGCCTATAAAGATGTGATGACTGCAACATCGTCCATTACCGGCGAGGAAATCAATCGTTTTGCCCACCTGCCGCAAAATCCTTATGATCTCATGCAGAAACAGAAGATGATCCGGATTCTTGCACGCAGAGTGGGAGGCTGTATCCAGCGATGCATGGGACATGATGCCCTGACGGCCCTGTCCATCTGCACAAAGGAAATGGATGATGAATACGGAACGACTTACAATGACCGGTTTATGACCTACCTGAAATGGTACCAGGAAAATGACATCGATGCAACATGCTCGCAAACGGATTGTAAGGGAGATCGGCTAAAAAGGCCATCCCAGCAGGAAAACCCCGATGCTTACGTTCATATTGTTGAGAAGCGGGAAGACGGGATTATCGTGAGCGGTACCAAGATGTCCATTACCCAGGCTGCCTATGCGGACGAACTGCTTGTGCTACCGACCAGAGCCCTCATGGATGATGATGACGATTATGCCGTGGCCTTTGCAATTCCCGCCGACGCGGAAGGTGTTAAGATGATCACCCGACCTGTATGGCATCGCGAGAAGGACGACCCGGATGCCTGCACCTTCTGCAAGTATGGTGTTTCCGATTCAGTTATTGTTTTCGATAATGTCTTTGTGCCCAATGAGAGAGTCTTCATGTGCGGAGAGTGGAAGTACGGCAGAAGGATTGCGCTCCTCTTTGCCGATTCACACAGGCATAGTTACAGCGGTTGCAAACCCGGCGTTTCGGATATTCTCTGTGGTGCAACTGCGTTAGCGGCAGATGCCAATAACATTTCAAAGATGCCGCATGTACGGGAGAAGTTGTCGGAATATGCCGGTGCCGCTGAATTGGCATACGCTGCTGGTGTGGCCTCCGCCGTTTATGGAGAAACAACGTCGAGCGGTACATTCTTTCCGAACGAAATTTATGCCAACGTGGGAAGGAGAATGACCGGGGAGATGATCTATCATGAATATAACATTCTCACGGAAATTGCCGGTGGCATATCGGTAACACTTCCTTTCAGCGAGGACTTTGATGGTGAGGAAACAAAGAAAGATCTTGAAAAGTTCATCGTCAGAAACAGCGCCTTTTCCGTTGAGGAATCTCTCAAAATCTGGAAATTTGTCGAAGCCGTCGGTGCATCGGCCATGACCTCCTGGTATCTGATTGCCGGTGTTCATGGCGGCGGGTCTCCCGTAATGGAGACAATCGCCTTGAATCTCGGGTTCGATTATAAAGATAGACGAACACTGGCACGATATCTTGCCGGTATAAATAATGAGCTTGATGACTCGAAGCTCCTTGCTCTGGAACCTACGTTCGGAGATCACCTGAAGTAACATGGGCAGGACTACCGGCTGATCAATTCCGGGCAAATGGTTCCGATATATTCGCCCGGGACTGCTGCTCGATCCATCGGTGCAGCAGCGGCCTGTTCCCCGTGATCACCGGTAGCCTTTTTCAGGAGAAGAGACAGGAGCCCTCAATGAGTCGTGATAGTTCACGTGGAGGGGAGGTAAAAAAGAAACGAATTGCATGAAGTTTTAACGGATTACTAAACAAAAATTTATCATGAGAGGAGTCGTTTGGATGAAGAAAATCAAACCGTTTTCACAAAAAGAAAAAACGATGATGTGGATAACCGTACTATGGTTTGTGTTCTTTGCGGGTCCGGGAGCCGTGTTATTCAGCAACACGAAATTCATATTAGGTCTTCCCGCACTATGGACGTTCAGCTTGGTTGCCTGGTTTATTTCTATCTATCTCGTTTATTGGTGGGGTTACAAAGCTCGAGTCACGAATGTGTCGGATTACGAGGACTAGAATTATTAATGTATTGTAGGAGGTTCATATTATGACAAATGCTGCTATAGCGATGCTGGTTGCGGCCGCAGTCTATTATATCGGCTGTATTGCAGCCGGAATCATTTCGAATAAGCGAGGTGCTGCGAAATCACCTCAGGACTTTTTTGTCGGAGGAAGAGGGCTCGGATATTTTGTCCTCGGCTTTGCCATTATGGCAACGACGCTGAGTGCATGGCTCATGCTGGGGCATCAGGGACTCATGTACGCTTCGGGGATGCCCTATCTTGTTTACTACATACACGTTCCAGCTATGGGAATTCTTGCCGTCATGATTTTTACCCGTCAGTGGCTGATCGGGAAGAAATTCAACTTTCTTTCACCGGGTGAAATGTATGGCACGTACTACGAAAGCAAAGGTATGCGATGGATGGTCGCCATAGTCGCGATTCTCTATTGTATCCCCTATTCGGCGCTCCAGTTGACCGGTGCCGGATATGTTTTCTCCACGCTGACCGGCGGCGCGATTCCCTTCATGTGGGGTTCAATTCTCATCGCCGGTGTTGTGGTTATCTATGTCATCCTCGGCGGGGTCACGTCGACCGCAATCATCGACTCCATGCAGGGCGTCTTTCTGGTCGTCGGCCTTGCCCTCATGCTGGTGGTTGTCCTCGGCAATCTCAGTGCCGGCGATATCATCACCCAGGTGAAAGGATTCGATGCGAAATTCCTGACCATGCCCGGAGGTAACGGTCTGTGGACGTGGTCGTTTATCTTTACCATTGCCTTGGCAACCATGGGCATTTATTTTTCACCGGCTTTCACTATCTGGAGCTTTTCCGCCAAATCACCGAAGATATTCCGGTGGCAGTCCTTCTTTGTGTGGGTTCTCATCATCGGCTTTATCTATTACGTGGTATCACCACTGATCGGTATGGGTGGACGTGTCCTGTTCCCCGATCTGGTGAAAACGGATACGCTGACACCGACGATCATGGTGCAACTGATGCCCTCCTGGATGTATGTTATTGTCGGAATCGGCCTCCTCGCCGCTATGAACTCGACGGCGGCAGGATATCTGATGACCACCGGCGTCATCCTCGGGAACGATATCTATAAGGGCGAACTTAAGCCCAATGCCAGCGATAAAGAGACGGTTCTGGCCTCCCGAATCGTGGTGCTCGTTGTTGTCCTTATTGCCTTCATACTTTCTTTGGTATGGAAGGATCACCTGGTCCTCATGGGGAATCTGGCGACATCTTTTGCATGCCAGCTGGTTCCGGCCCTGCTCGGAATGCTGTTCTGGAGAAAGATTGCCACGGCTAAAGGCGCCGTCTGGGGTATTATCGTCGGTATTATTGTTGCGTTCCTTACCTTTAAGGTATGGAGATACCCCCTTCACATTCATTGTGCCATGTGGGGACTCATGGCAAACTTCGTCGTATTCTTCCTCTTTGCCTTGACGAAGAAACTGCCTTCCCAGGGAATACGGGACAAGTTCGAAGATGTTCTTGAACGAGGAATGCAGGCCTACGAGAAAGAAAATGGCATACAATCATAATAATAACGATTAGTTGTAGACTGGAAGCTTCTTCGGAAGCTTCCAGCTCCTTCCATCTCCGGGGAGTGGGTAACCGAAGTATGCAGTGACTGGTATTGAAAAGAACACCAGAATACAGATTGAAACATTATATATCGGCCTAATTAAAAGCATAACCGTATCAGTCGTACGTGAATAACGATAAGATTAAACCTGTGGAGGTCAAATATGGAAAACACAACGGGATATACAACGAAACCGGGACCATTATCACATATCACCGTCTTGGATTTTACTTGGGTATTGACGGGACCCCATGCAACGAAACATCTTGCGGATATGGGCGCGAACGTCATTAAAGCTGAAATGTATAATAGTGGGTCCGCCGAGAGAGCCTTCCCCTATCGTGTGGACAATCAGAGTGTGATGCAAAGTTCATATTCCATTAATGTCAACCGGGGAAAGCGCAGTATCTGTGTAAATCTCAAAAATCCGAAAGGTAAGGAAATAATACGGGGGCTGATAAAGAAGAGTGACATCATTATGGAGAACTTCGCTCCCGGGGTCATGAAAAAGCTGGGGTTCGACTATGAAGCCGTGAAAGAAATAAAGGAAGACATCGTCTATTGTTCCATTTCCTGTTTCGGGCATTGGGGACCCTTCAGCCACAAACCGGGTTACGATATCATTGCCCAAAGTTACAGCGGCTGGATCGGTCAGACGGATCCTCCCACCCAGGCGCCGGTCTCCATCGGCGACATGAATGCTTCGATGCATGCCACCACGGCGATTCTGGCTGCTTTGCTCCACCGGAAGGAAGCGGGCATCGGTCAAAACATCGATATTTCAATGACAGACTGTCTCTTTTCCTTACATGAAAACACCCTGCCGTGGTACCTCATCACGAGCGCCATTGATGATCCGGTGCAACCGTCCAGGGTGGGACGGCACCATCCCGGCTATGCCCCCTATGGTGTCTATCACGGTAAAAACGGCGAAATCAGCATTGCCATTCTGACGGACAACCGATGGCTTCCCCTCCTCGACGTTATGGGACCGAAATATGACTGGATGCGGGATGATCCCCGGTGTGCGAGCGTTGCAACCAGGTGTACTCAGGCCAACTGCCATGTCGTTCACGATGCGCTGGAAGAATGGGTCATGTCTCAAGAGTCCGTCGAAGAGGTCGAACGGCTCCTTGATGAAGCGGGCGTTCCGTGCATGCGTGTCAGGGGTGTCGTTGAACTTGCCGATACGGATGAGCATATAAAAGCCAGGGAAATGATGGTCACCATTGATCAACCTTTCATCGGACCGATGAAGATGTACGGCAGCCCCCTGAAATTTTCCGAAACGCCGTCGGGAGTGAGAGGATATGCGCCGTTTGTCGGAGAACACAATGCCGAGGTACTCTCTGAAATATTGGGCTACTCAAAAGACGAGGTCGCATCGCTCTATGAAGATGACATTTTGTACCACGAACCTGCTGTAGAGCTTCTTCAAGAAGAGAAGAAATCGTAATTGCTACGAGACACATTTGACGGGCTCGCGAAAAGTCGCACCATGGAACGTACTGTTACGAAGAACCGATATAGCCATATATAATGATGAATTCCGTGGTCTTGTTGGAATGGAAAGACAGATGATTGTATACTTTTTGCGAATTTATCACAGTTGTGTTTTGCCCTGTGCTTCCTGGTAAACGTCTGATATTTCCGTAAGGAAATATCAGACGCTGCTGTAAATCCGACAGGTATAAATCGGGTCTCCCCCGAACGGGTTGCTGTTCCTTCGCCTGTTTTCTCCGAGTAAGCCCTTTACCGGTATGTGAACGGGCAGATCTGTCATAATGCACAGGGATGAGTCGGTTCGCGGTTTCGCCCCATCACGCAGCATATGAAGATCCCCTCAGGGTATCATTAGTCCTTCCGGAAGAATTCCCCGTAAAATTCGTTAAGAGTGCTCTCTTTGTACTGTTTGACACCGTATCAAGTCAAAGATCCCATTTTTTGAATACCTGTGCGGTTACGTCCGTTCAGTTTGTGATTACGGAGAGTGCTTCAATCCTCACCGGAAAGTTATCGAGCTCTATCCGGGAAAAACAAACAAAGTCGGAGGCTGAATTCCCAGCATGGACTGGTCTGGCGCCGTGTATACTCCCCTGCTGCGGGCCGTCGCGAAGCAGGGATATTCTATCACAATACGGTAAGAAATTTTGATAGCAAAACATGGTCGTGTACCCTGCGATATGCTCCGGTTGTTTTCGATGAAGCATTAATCGCCCGTATCAGGTGTCCCGTTTTGTCGCATTAAGGGACAGGGCTGTCTCACAATGGTATACTGTTCCATCGATTACGGTGATTCCCCTTGGAAAAAATTCATATGTATTTGTTATTATTCAATATATATTTGTGGCACGGTTTATGCTCCTATCAATATACATCGGCGGATGCTCTGGCGCATACAAACCTGATCAGTTTTTCCCAGGGCGATTACCACCTCCGATTAAAGTAAAATTAAACTAGAATATTGGAGAAATAGTAATGGACTTTACATTAGCGGAAGAACACAGAATGTTACAGGATATGGCATATAAGTTTGCTGTTGCCGAGGTTGAGCCACACTCGTTCGAATGTGACGAGCTTGAAAAACCGACCCCTGAGATCAGGAAAAAGGCGGCGGAAAACGGTCTCGTGGAGCCGTGGATACCGGAGGAATATGGTGGATCGGGAGTCGGACAATTCGGTAATATCCTTGTTGTCGAGCAGATTTCCCGGGTCGATATCGGTATCGGCCTCAATATCTATATCGCCGGCTTCGGCAGTCAAAATATTCTGGCTTTCGGGACGGAGGAACAAAAGCAGGAATATCTACCCCGCGTTGCCAGCGGTGAAATCGTATTTGCCGGTGCTTACACTGAACCGAACGCAGGCACGGACGTCTCCGGATATAAAACAAAAGCGATAAAAGACGGTGACGACTATGTCATCAACGGACAGAAGATGTTCATATCAAACGGCATGAGCTGCGATTACATGCTGTGCCAGTGTATCACTCATCCTGAGGAACGGGCCCATAAAAGCTTTAGCCAGATTATCGTTCCGGCCAACGCTCTCGGTGTTATGAGAAATAAGATCAAGGGAAAAATGGGAATCAGGGCAAACGATACGGCGGATATCGCCTTGGAAGATGTGAGGGTTCCTCAGACAAGTCTCGTCGGTACCGAAATGAAGGGATTCGTTCAGCTTATGAATTTCTTTGATGTCACCAGGGTGATGATTGCCGCCCAGGCACTCGGTCTTTGCCAGGGATGTCTCGATGAAGCGATTAAATATTCAAAAGAGCGCGTGGTGTTCGGGAAACCTCTCAGTTCATATCAGCTCACCATGCAGAAAATCACCGAGATGGCCATAAAAACCGAAGCCCTGAGAAATATGACGTATAAGGCAGCATGGATGCTCGATTCGGAGAACCCTGATTATCATCTCTCCGCAATGGCAAAGTATCTTGGTGGTCAGGCAGCCGTGTTCTGCGCAAATGCAGCCGTGGAGATACACGGTGGCTATGGGTACATCGACGAGTATAAAGTCCAGAAATATTATCGGGACGCCAAGATCCTCGAACTGTATGAAGGAACAAAAGAAGCGGAAATCATGGCTCTCGGCAGAGTGCTCATGGCATAATAGCGATAACAGAACGATAGATCTGGAAAGATACGGCAGAATTACTCCACGCTCCTTCCTAAAAGGTCGGGAGCTAAAACTCCCGGCCTTTACTCCTTTGATGTTCAAGGTGAAGTATCGTTTACGAGCAGGGGATTCGATTTCGAGATACTGTGTAAGGTTTTATGACGCCTGAAGGGACCGACGCGAAATGTGTCGGTCCCACCTCCTTGTTCATGTATAGATGAACAATACCGGCATTGAGAAAGATTATAGTGAGTGCGGCACCGTGTATGCGATAGTGCGATAAAAGGAGCGTCATGACGAATAAGAAAAAGATACTCGATGTCGGCAACAGTTTAATGGGAAAGTGAACCGATGAGGGGAATGCTCAAACGCGATGTTAATGCGGGAGGTAAGGCACGAGAAATGAAGTTTACCATCCAAGGAAGAAGCTTGCCGGCCCCTGAGGTTGAAAGAAGCTTCCGGTGATGCGGATGTGGTCGTGGTCGTTCATTCCATCATAGAGGTGATGGTTGTAAAAAATAAGGGCTTCGATGTGATCGAAACAACCATTTTCGAACACTTTCTGTTTTTAAGCAAAACTTCTAACCTGAGCTCGACAAAGATGACATCCTTTACGAAGCAGCTTGGCCGGTTCATCGGGACTCATTTTCAATCTGTGCCTGCTGAGAAACTATGGGAGGTTACTACGGCCTATGAAACATGTGAAGAGCCGCTGTGGGCTGCTGTGTGAAGGGGTAAAATAATGGGTAACACCTCTGTAAGTGAGTTCCCTGCTTTTGTGAGGAACGGGATTCTCTGTTCCATGTTGCACGAGGTATTCTTTGCGCTGGGTGAAGGGCTTGCCGGAGGTGAGGACAACGAAGCCGGGATGGTATGGGGATGCAACTGTTCTGGCGGTCAGCTTGCCTTTTCCGATCTGGTATGCCTGGATACCCTGCTGCATATCGTTGAAGGTTTTCAGAAGGGATGGGAGGACAACTACCCTGTTATGTTCACAAGAAACGGGCGCTCCTGAAGGAAGTACGGTGATGTCGTATGTGATTACCCGAAGCAATCGGGAGTCCCATGCTTTCATTACACGCATGGAGGAGATGAAAAACCGTATGCGGCATTGATACCATGAATAAACTAAAATTATTGAAAGATATGAGTAAAGAAGGGAAATAACCGTGAATGGAGTAATACAAGAATACAAAAATAAACTGGTCTCTGCCGATGAGGCAGTCAAGGTGGTGAAGTCGGGAGATGTCGTCCGGTACGGTGAGTTCGTCATGAACCCCTTCGTTCTGGACGCCGCACTGGCAAAGAGAAAAGATAAGTTACGGGATGTAACGGTGACAACAACCACCAATCCGCTGGTTCCGCAGATTGTAAAGGAAGATCCGGAGAGAACGTCCTTTACCTATGTGGACGTTCATTTCAGCGGTGCAAGCCGGAAGCTTCATGATAACGGTTTATGCTTTTATTCACCGCTGGCATACCATGAAGCTCCGTCCTGGTATACGGGAGAACATGTCATCTGCGATGTCGCCATGATAAAAGTCGGTCCCATGGATAAGAACGGTTATTTTAATTTTGGGCCGGCCTGTTCAATTACGCCATACTTCTGTGATGCTGCAAAAATTATTATCGCAGAAGTAAACGAGTCTATTCCCCGGTGCCTCGGTGGCGAACGTGAGGTTATCCATATATCCGAAATCGATTGTCTGGTGGAGACCGACAACAAGCCGCTGCTCAAACTCCCTGAAATACCGGTTACCGATGTTGATAACACGGTTGCCGACCTGATTATGAAAGAACTGGTTGACGGATCCTGTATTCAACTGGGAATCGGGGCGATGCCCAACGCAATTGGGGCGAAAATTGCGGAGTCCGATCTCAAAGACTGCGGCGTCCACACGGAAATGCTGGTCGATTCGTATGTCGATATGTACATGGCCGGCAAGCTGACGGGGAAACGCAAGACACTGCAGAAAGGTAAGATGACCTATACCTTTGCCATGGGGACGGATAAACTGTACAATTTCCTCGACAACAACCCCATTTGCAATATCTTCCCCGTCGATTATACGAACAATCCATGGGTGATAGCACAGAACGACAATGTTATGGCCATCAACAATGCTCTTGAAGTCGACCTCTACGGCCAGGTCGCTTCCGAGTCGTCCGGTATTCGCCAGATATCGGGAACGGGCGGCCAGTTCGATTTCATCCTGGGCGCCTATAAGTCACGGGGGGGTAAATCCTTTATATGCCTTGCTTCAACGGTGAAGAAATCGAATGGTGAATTGGTTTCTCGTATTAAACCGACGCTGGCGTCCGGTACGGTTGTAACCGTTCCCCGGAGCATAACATCATATGTGGTGACCGAATACGGAACGACGTTCATTAAGGGGAAATCGACATATGAAAGAGCTGAAGCGCTCATAAGCGTTGCCCATCCCAATTTCAGAGATCAGTTGATCAAAGAAGCGGAAGCGATGAAGATCTGGCGAAGAAGTAATAAAAAAGATTAAGTAACCATACTCCTGAACAGAAACAAAAGTACGGAAAATTCTGTCGGTGACGACTCCCGTATTTCTCGTCTGTCCGGGGCATGTATCCCGAACATAATGGAGTTAACCGATATTGCACGTGCCGTATTCCGTTTATTGCTTTTTACATGACATGATATGTTGTCGAAAGCTGATAACGTATGAAAAGGAATGAGCTGGGACTTGATAGTGTCAACTTCAGAATGTTTGCATAATCAGTTGTTGCATTTCTGTATTTTAGGCCGTTGTTCTGCCTATTTTGGAAAAAACGGAATATCTCGATTCGTATATGGGGAACGTTGCCTTTCCCATAGCCCATGCAGATATTAGTATCCAAATCATTGAATTACCCCCAGAGGACAGGAGAAGTCTACCTCTATATCTGACGTAACATCGCTTGATAGACATGTGTTTCGTGGGCTTATCTCGTGTCTTAGTAAGTTTGAATACGTCCCATAATGAGACAGTTTATGTGCTGCTATGAGACATTAAAAGCATCTCGCGATACGCATAAGGCATAACAATATGATATTATGTAACAATATTTCTGCTAGCTTCTGGCGTGATTGATGCTTTTGTACGTAAGAATTGATGTACGTCTAATGAAGTAGAGAACGTGTCAGGATGTTGCCCGTGAGAGGCAGTGATCATCCGGCTAACGTCGGTCATGGTGCCTGAGCTTCTGCTCGAAAATATGCCATTACGAAAAAATGAGTATTTTGGAGATTAATTTCACAATGAAAATATTGCGCCTGGTGGAAACCATGACAGGCGGGGCGGCCCTGGTGGAAAGTATGCACGGTGCCGGATCACCCCAGAACCAGAGAATCAAGTATCAGCGTCTGGGAAAACTGACTGAAAAAATGGAATATGCAAAAAATCTGGCAAAAATAGAAGAATAAGATCACACACAATCTCCTGCCAAGACATACGGCGTATGGAAGGAAGCTCTCGCCCATGCGTCGTATGTCTGTCTCCTAAAGCAAGCGTTGATTTAGCGCCATCCTCATTTAGAACTGTATAGGCGGTTCAATTTTCTTGCCATTTACAGCTGGTTGTTTTGATGCTTCGAATAATTGATTGCGTTGGAGGAAGGAGCGTTGCCAAGGTAGAAGATTTTCTCCAAAATATTCGCGAAGGGGGAGTAAATGAATCGGTTTAAAATCAAGATGCCGGATATGTTTCTTTTCCCACTGATATTCAGGTAAGTGCTTGTGATTATTTATTTTCAACCACGTTGGAAGTGAAGAGATGTCATGTTTTATTTCTAAAGCACGGTCAAGATTCCTGAAAATATGGCTATAATGAGAGAGATAGTGAAGGATACAGTTTGATCATGGCAGATGAAGGGTAGCGTTGGGGTCTATAATCAAAAATTAAAAGGAAGAATAAGTTTCTATAACAATCTTCTTTATGTTGAATGTCAGAGTTGGCCCCATCTATTCTTACTATGTGAGATGTTTCACCGATAGAGTATGAACCGC
>Ga0272444_10002262_pt1 | contig 17857 bp, 15 predicted proteins | sample SSMForm13_FD_201033 | JGI IMG/M metagenome (GOLD analysis project Ga0272444, IMG submission 201033) | Marine sediment archaeal communities from Little Sippewissett salt marsh, Falmouth, MA, United States - SSM-Form-13 | ecosystem: Environmental > Aquatic > Marine > Wetlands > Sediment ... | reverse complement strand
TGATCGACGATGAGCGCATCGTGTCTCCTGCGATTCGCGCGCATGCCGAGGTGAACGTACGCGAAGGCGTCGGGATCCACGAAGCGCCGCGCGGCACGTTGATCCATCACTACTGGGTCGACGAAAACGGGATCATCGAGAAGGCGAACTTCATCGTTTCGACCGGACACAACAACCTTGCGATGAATCGCGCAGTGCAGGAGATCGCCAAGACGTACATTCGCAAGGGCAAGGTCAGCGAAGGGATTCTGAACCGTATCGAAGGCGGGATCCGCGCATACGATCCATGCTTGTCGTGTTCGGTGCATGCCGTGGGGCACATGCCGCTTTACGTGGACATCGTGGACGTCGACGGGCAAACGGTCCGGACCCTCTCGCGGGAGTGAACGGATCGACGACATGGATCTGGTGATCGGGATTGGCAATCGCTTGCGTAGCGACGACGGCGTCGGTCGGGAGATCGTCGATCGTCTGTCGCCCCGCGTCGGTCTGAACATCGAGAGTGTGCACCAGCTGGTCCCGGACCTGGTGGAACCGATCGAGCAGGCCCGCCGGGTGCTGTTCGTCGACGCCGACGTGCGTTGTCGAGACCTGCAGTTGCAGCAGGTGAGGCCGTCCGCAGTGGGCGGAGTGGGACACACGCTCGGCCCGGAGGGGCTTCTCCATTGGGCAGAGGCAGTTGGTGCGGCGGTCCCGGACGCGTGGCTGCTCAGCGTGCCGGTGAAGACGGTCGATATTGGTGAAGGGTTGTCCGACGAGGCGGAGCGGGCCGTCGGCGCGGCGCTCGAACGGATCGACGAGTGGCTCGATGAGGCGGTCGAAGGCCTACGAAGTGAGGAGGAAGTGTGAAGAGCCTGCTGGAGAAGTACGCTCCGACGGCGGAGAACCTTCTCGACATCCTGCACGAGATTCAGGATGCCGAGCCGCAGAACTACCTGACGCGCGACGCACTTCGGGCGGTCGCAGAGTACCTCCATCTGCCGCTCTCCGAGGTCGTGAGTGCGGCGACGTTCTACTCGATGTACAGCCTGAAACCCCGGGGACGGCACATCATCCGCATCTGCGAGTCGCCGCCGTGCCAGATTGTGGGGGCCGAGTCGCTGATCGACCTCCTGTCCACGCATCTGGGGATCGACGTTGGGCAGACCACCGACGACGGCGCGTTCACACTCGAGACGGCGAGTTGCCTCGGGGTGTGCGGCGTTGCCCCGGCGATGATGGTGGACGAAGAGCTGTACGGGAATCTCACCCCCGCCCGTATCGTCGACGTGATCGAGAAGGTGAGGAGGCACGATGCGACTGGCTAGAGGACATGTACTGATCGGAATCAACGACGAAGCCCTCCATGCTGGCGCACGCGATGTGGAGGCAGCGCTTCGAGCGGCACTCGCCGACCACGGTCTCGAGAACGAGATTGACGTAATCGAAACCGGCGACCTCGGCGTGACCGGCCGTGGGGTCGGTCTGAGCGTATACCCCGACGGTGTCCTGTACGCCGGTGTGACGGTGGGAGACGTCGCCGACATCGTGGTCGAGCATCTGCTGAAGGGGCGTCCGGTGGAGCGTCTCCGGTTTGGGGAGCGATCGACGACGCCGACGGGTCTGACGAAGAGACAGCCGCGCGTTGTGTTGGAGAACTGCGGCGTGATCGATCCGGAGAGCTTGGACGAGGCGATTGCAGCTGGAGCGTACGAGGGGATTGCCAAGATCCTCGGTGACGGGATCGCGCCGGCCGATGTGGTGGAGGAGGTCAAGCGATCAGGCCTGCGGGGCCGCGGCGGGGCCGGATTCCCGACGGGACTCAAGTGGTCGTTCACGGCAACGGGCGACACGAAGTACATCGTGTGCAACGCGGACGAGGGCGAGCCAGGGACGTTCAAGGACCGCCTGATTCTGGAAGGCGATCCGCATCGGCTCGTCGAGGGCATGATGATCGCCGGATACGCGATCGGCGCGTCGAAGGGATACGTCTATGTGCGCGGTGAGTACGTTCTCTCGATCGAACGGATGCAGTCAGCGATTGATGCGGCTCGCGAGGCCGGAATCCTCGGGGAGTCGGTCCTCGGGTCGGCGTTTGCCTTCGACGTGGAGATCAAGAAGGGGGCGGGCGCGTATGTATGCGGTGAGGAGACCTCGCTGATCGAATCGATCGAGGGGAAACGCGGGTTCCCAAGGCTCAAGCCGCCGTACCCGGGCGCCGTGGGGCTGTGGGCGAAGCCGACCGTCGTAAACAACGTCGAGACGCTGGCCAATGTGCCGCCGATCATCGTCCGCGGGGCGGACTGGTTCCGTTCACTCGGGACCGCGTCGTCAGCCGGGACCAAGGTGTACACGATCCTGGGCCACGTGGAGCATCCCGGACTGATTGAAGTCGAAATGGGAACACCGCTACGAACGATCATCGAGTCCTACGGCGGCGGGGTCCGCAGCGGGAAACGGTTCAAGGCGGCGCTGATCGGCGGGGCCGCGGGAGCGTTCGTCTCCGAGGATCGGCTGGATGTCGCCATGGACTTCGACGGGTTGCAGGAGTACCGGGCCGTCCTCGGCTCGGGAGCAATCCTCGTGCTCGACGCCGACACGTCGATCGTCGACGTCGTTCATGGAATCCTCCGCTTCTTCCGCCATGAGTCCTGCGGACAGTGCGCGCCGTGCCGCGCCGGAACGGCGGCTCTTCTCAGCGGGTACGAGCGATGGATGCGGGGTTCGAAGCGACCGGAAGACCTCGAGCAGCTCCTCGACGTCGCGCGGACGATGCAGGCCGCTTCACTGTGTCCGCTGGGACAGTCAGTCATCCTCCCCTTGGAAACGGCGATGGTCTCGTTCCCGGAGGAGTTTCCCCGGTAGGGGCAGCGGCGTGAGGGCCCGCCCGGTTGACGGAGTCGTCGGCAATCGGTACAACAGGAAGGGACGGCGAAGGAACTGCAGGAGGACCCATGGCCCGACGCATTGAATACGAACCGTCCCGAACGCTCACGGAGTTCCGCCTTCTTCCCGGTTTGACCACGCCGGAAACGTCGGTGGAGACGGTATCGCTGGACACGTCGTTGGCGCGCAACGGGGACGGGATCGTGCCCCTCAAGGCGCCGGTGGTTGCCGCGGCGATGCAGTCGGTGTCCGGCGTGCGCATGGGCGTCGAGCTAGCGAAGCTCGGCGGCGCCGCGTTCGTCTTCTGCTCCCAGACAGCGGAGGAGCAGGCCGCGATGGTTGCTCGGATCAAGTCGCACAAGGCGGGCTTCGTCGAACCCCGAACGGTCAACCCGAGCACGAAGCTGCGCGAGGTGGAAACGCTACGACGGGATGCGGGCTACTCCACGTTTCCGGTCGTGGGCCGGGATGGGCGTTTGCTCGGACTGATCACGCGGCGCGACTACGATGCGCGGATCCACGCGGACCTTCCGGCAAGCGAGCGGATGATCCCGCGAGACCAACTCGACGTCGGGGTTGGGATCACCGATCTCGCGGAGGCGAATGCGCTTCTCATCGAGGGTCATCGCGCAGTTCTGCCGATCGTTGATGGAGACGATCGGCTGCTGTACCTCGTGTTCCGCAAGGACATCGAGGACCATCTGGACAACCCGGACATGGTGAGTGACGCGCGCAAGCGCCTCCTCTCCGTTGCCGCGATCAACACCCACGACGCGTCGGATCGTCTTCCTGCGCTGGTCGAAGCGGGGGTTGACGTGGTCAGCATCGACTCCTCCGACGGATACTCCACGTACCAGCGGGATACCATCGAGTGGATCCGCGGCCGATACGAAGATCTGCCGGTCATTGGAGGCAACGTGATCACCGGGGCCGGATTCGAGTACCTGGCGGCTTCGGGCGCCGGTGCAGTTAAGGTGGGAATGGGCGGCGGATCGATCTGCATCACCCAGGAGCAGAAGGGAACGGGGCGGGGACTGGCGACCGCCATCATTGATGTTGTTGCGGAACGCGACCGGTACGCGCAAGAGACCGGCCAGTACGTCCCCATCATCGCCGACGGGGGGATCGTCACGTCGAAGGACGTGATCGTCGCGTTGGCCCTTGGTGCAGACGTGGTGATGATGGGTCGTTACTTCGCGCGGATGGACGAGTCGCCGACGGAGAAGATCCAGATCAACGGACGGATCATGAAACCGTACTGGGGTGAGGGATCGGCACGGGCACGCGAGTGGAGCCCGGCCCGCTACCGACACGCAGCCTTCGTCGAAGGGGTTGAGGGTTTCGTCGAGTACGCAGGCAAGCTGCGGGATAACCTTCCCCCTCTTCTCAGCAAGCTGAGAGCGGCGATGGCCTCGTGCGGATGTCGGACGTTGGCCGAGCTCCGCGAGAACGCAGAGCTCGAGATTGCCAGTGCCCTGTCCATTCGTGAGGGCAAGGTCCACGACATCGTGCAGTTCGGCGGCGGCGAGCGGGACTCGCTGTCCAGCTGGAGTACGTAGACCGTCGAGCCGGCCGTCTGCCGCCTCCATGACACGCTCCGCAAGAATCGGCTATCCTCTTTGACGTGTCTTGGGAGGTGTACTGTGCTCCGCGAGATTTCGCCGCTTGACGGGCGGTATCGTGCACAACTGGACGAGCTGGGCGACCTGTTCTCGGAGTTCGCGCTGGTGCGTGAGCGGTGCCGCGTTGAGATCCTCTACCTGCTGGCATTGGACGCCACCGGGTGCTTCCCGCCGCTCGACGATGACGAGAAGGCTCGGATTGATCGCGTACTCAACGGCTTCTCCGATGAAGACTTCGCGCGCGTTCAAGCGATCGAGGCGTCCACACGGCATGATGTCAAGGCCTGCGAGATCTTCCTCCGTGAAGCGCTCGACCTGTCCAGCCCGGGCGCGATCCACTTCGGGCTGACGTCAGCCGACGTCAACAACCTGTCCTACGCGCGACTGATCAAGCGATACCGCGAGGATTCACAGCTCCCCCAGTTGCGACGACTCGTTGCGGGCCTGACCGAACGGGCCAACGCGTGGGTGAACGTGGTCTTCCCGGCGTTCACGCACGGGCAGCCGGCCAGCCCGACGACGGCGGGAAAGGAACTGGCCGTCTTTCTCCGCCGGTTGCTCGAGCAGATCCGCACGCTGGAGGCGGTTCGCTTGCGAGGCAAGCTGAGTGGAGCGACCGGGACGTATGCGGCGCTGGCGGCCGCGGCACCGGACGTGAACTGGCCGGCGTTCTCCCGGGAATTTGTCGGGGCGATGGGGCTGGAGTGGAGTGACTGCACCACGCAAGTCGAGCCCTGCGATAGCCTGGCGGAGTACTTCGGTGCAACCGCCCGCATCAACAGCGTTGTTCTCGATCTGGACATCGACCTGTGGGAGTACATCTCGCGCAGCCTGTTGGTCCAGGAGCCCGTGGCGGGAGAGATCGGCTCGTCGACGATGCCGCACAAGGTGAACCCGATCCAGTTTGAGAACAGCGAAGGCAATGTCGCGATGGCGAACGCGCTGCTGCACGCGTTGGCGGACAAACTGACGCACTCACGGATGCAGCGAGACCTCTCCGGATCAACGGTGATGCGCAACATCGGCGTTGCGTTGGCACACAGCTTTCTTGCTGTCGAACAGGCGATTGCCGGGTTGTCACGGGTTGACGTGGACGAGGGCGCGTGCCGCCGAGCGGTCGACGCGCATCCGGAGGTGCTGGCGGAGGCGATCCAGACGATCCTCCGGTCCGAGGGCATGGCGGACGCCTACGAGCGACTGAAGATCCTGACCCGCGGAACGTCCGTTACGCGTGATTCGCTGCGCCGGTGGACGGATGAACTGGACGTCCGTGACGAGGTGAAAGCGCGAATCCACGCCCTGGAGCCTACGGCGTACGTCGGCCTGGCGGCGTCGATCGGTTCCCGTGTGGTGCGCGATGCGCGCGATTGGCTCGGCGGATCCTAGACGAAGGAGCGCCTAGGCGAGGAGCGTTCCGGAGAGGACGGTCACGGCGCTTCCGCCGAGGAACACGCGGTCTCCGGCAAGGCGAACGTGGACCGATCCTCCTCGTGACGACGCCTGGTACGCATCCATCTCGGTCTTGCCCAAACGGTGGGCCCAATACAGGGCGAGGGCGCAGTGTGCCGAGCTGGTCACCGGATCCTCGTCGACACCGACGGCGGGAGCGAGAAACCGGGAGACGAAATCGCGCCTCGCATTGGATGATCGGGCGGTCACGATCAAGCCACGGATGTCGAGCGGTCCCATCGCGGTGACGTCCGGCGCCAGCGACCGAACGATTTCCTCGTTGCCAACCTCGACCAGGTAGCCGAAGCGGGCTCGTGCTACGGCGATGGCGGACGCCAACCCGAGCGCGCGGAGCAGCCCGTGCGGCGCCTAGCACGGCTCGGGAGGCGTGGCAGGGAAGTCGAGCTCAATCAAACCGTCTCGTCTTCGGGCATGAAGCCGCCCGCTTCGCGTGTGATACCGGATGAGGCCGTCGGGCACACAATGGCCCGTCTCCCACAGGACGTGGGACGCAGCCAGCGTGGCATGACCGCACAAGTCCAGCTCCGTCCGAGGCGTGAACCAGCGCAGATCGAAGGCCCCGTCGGCTCGGGGAATCGTGAAGGCCGTCTCGGAGAGGTTCATCTCCATCGCGACAGACTGCATCCACTGTTCGGACGGATGTGTTTGTAGGTGACAGACGCCGGCCGGATTGCCGCGAAACGGGTCCGCAGTGAATGCGTCGACTTGGTAGAACGGGATCGACATGACGCCTCCTCGCGTTTCTCTTTCTCCGGCGCGTTGTCGGCAAGTCTACTGGGTCCGATGGCGGGCTCGAAGCTGGCGTGTCGCCGCGTCTCAGGAAAACCATGTGGACACGTGTACCGCTTGAACGTGATGAACATGACACTCCGTGTACACCGCACGTCCCGCCGACTGCAACGTGACGGCCATAACATTCCTATCAGAATCCCTCGGCGAGGGGTTCTCCCTGCAACGGGGATTCGTTGCCTGTCTGTGAAGGAAAAGGAAGTGGTGCGAGTGTTCGATCGACGCCGGGTGGTACGACGAATTGGGATGGTTACGGCGCTCGGGGGAGCCGTCGTACTTGCTTCGCTGGGTGCGATGGCGGACGACCCGTGCACGAAGCTGCCGGATCTGTGGATGCCTGCGGACGGAACGTCGGGACTGGCGAATGGCGGGATCTCCGTCCAAGAAACGACCGGAGACGTGTGCCAAGGCGACACCGTGACGATCACGGTGACGGTGGACAACCTCAGCTGCGGGGACGCGGGCCCGTTCTATGTGACCGTGTATTACGACGGCACGACGCACGTCATCGGAACCCAACGGGTCGACGGGCTCCCGGGGTGCGAATTCACGACGTTGACGTTTGTGTGGGACACCGACGGCGTTCCGGCCGGTGAGCACGAGGTGCTGGCGTGCGCCGACACCACGGGGGCCGTGAGCGAACTCAACGAGTCCAACAACTGCATAACGATTGAGCAGGATCTGCTGGTCCGACCGAACGCGCCGCTGATCGAGGCGGAGAAAACGGCTGACGCCGAATGGTACGAGCCCGGATCGACCGTGACGTTCAGGGTCACCCTGTGGAACGAGGGATGTGACGAGCAGGAAGACAACCCCGGTCACGAATTCATTGATGCGCTTCCCGACGGGCTGACGGCGACCGGGTACGCCACAGCGACCAGCGGAACGATCAGCGTGGACGGTAACACGATTGTCTGGGACGGATCGATAACAGCCGGGGGGTCGGTGACCCTTGTGTTCAAGGCGCGGATCGACTCGACGGCCGAAGATGGAAGTGATATCTGCAACCAAGGGACGGTCCACTGGGACAGCAACGGCGACGGAACGAACGATGCGTCCGAGCCGACGGACAATCCCGACACCGGTGCGGAGGACGATCCGACGTGTCTCACCGTGGACATCGGCGGAACCCCGCCCCCACTGTCCGGAACCATCGACGCGCCGACGCTGTCGGAGTGGGGTGCGATTGTCCTGGTCCTGCTGTTTGTTTCGGCGTTTGTCGTCATGGTGCGCCGCAAGGGGCTGACCGTGGCGTGAACGCGACGAGGGGTCCCTCGCTCAGATGGCTGCGCGCGTGCGTCCGACGCGGACCGTGGGGATCGATGGCTACGATTGCCGTGGCGGTCGGCGTTCTCGTGTGGATCGCGAACAGCAGCGGCGCGATGCAGTGGGTCCAGACGGTACTTGCGACGATCACGGCCGGAATCCTCAGGGTCTGCGGCGAGGCGGCGGTCGTGACCGGGTCGACAGTCCAGACGGACGCGTTCGGCATTTCCGTAGTCACGGCGTGCACCGGCCTGTTTACGACGGGCCTGTATGTGATTGCGGTCCTCGCGTTTCCCACGCGGTGGCGAGCGCGGGCGATCGGCTTGGCGATCGGAGTGGCCGGAATCTTCCTGTTGAACCTGATCCGCCTGGTCAGTCTCTACTTCGTCGGCGTCCACTTCCCCAACGTGCTGGATCTTGTGCATCAGGGGATCTGGCAGGCCGTGTTCATCGTGTTCGCTGTGATCCTGTGGCTTCTCTGGGCCGGACGATGGGGACGCGAGCGATCGCCGGAGCCCAAGGCGGTGTCGTCATGATACGCACCGCGAGACGGCTTGCGTTGTTTGCGGGGATCTTCCTTGTTGCCCTGGTTGGGTTGACCGCCCTTTGGTCGACGGTCGTGCCGACGATTACGTCCATCGTTGCGGCATGCACCGCGCCGCTGTTCCGCGTGGTGGAAGGACAGAACGTGACGCACGTCGTCGCGCAGGCCGACCAGCTGTGGGTGTATCGGGCGGTGTCGAGTCAGCACATGGCGCCGTTCACGTGGTTCGATCGGTACGCGTTCTACGCGTTGGTCCCACTCGTCGCGCTGTTCTTGGCGACGCCGGGACTTGGGATTGCGAGTCGTCTGGTGCGTTTGATTGCCGGCAGTGCGGTGCTGCTAGCGACCGACATGATCCTGCTTGTGTTTCAGGTGGAGCTTGCATACGCGGCGGTGGGGCTGTCCGACGTGTGGCTTCTTGGAACCTGGCAGGTGCTGGTGCGGATCGTGTGGGAGGCAGCGCCGATTGCGGTTTGGGTTGCGCTGACTGCGCGGGTGTGGAAGCGATGGCTTGGGAGTGTTTGGACACGACAACACGCGGGCGCCGGGGTGGCGATGCATCTCTGCGCGCCGCTGGCGAAGTCGGAAGAGGGATAGACGGAGAAGGATGGGTATCGTGAACACAGAACAACGCCGTACAGCGCTCATAACGCTCTTGTTCGTCGCAGCGTTCTCGGTCGCGATCCTTGCGTCGGACGCGGAGTTGTACTTCTCTTCCGACAAGAACGGCGAGAATCGCGTGACGCAAGTATCAGAGGGTGACGAGATCTGGATCGTCGTGCAGGACCCCGACGAGGACATCGACTGCGACGTTCGAGACAAGATCTGGACCGACATCAAGGTGATGGACACGAAGACCGGCGCGCACATCGTGTGGCGGAGCTACTTCGACCAGAACGGCGCGGACACCGACGGGGACGGTGCAGGCGACGCGCTCCACGGAGACATCGACTACGTACCGCATCAGGGCCACTTCCCCGGAGCGACCGCCGGATGGCTCGGCGGCGATTTCCTCGAAGAGACCAATGCCGCGACAGGCCTCTTCGTCAGTCGTCGGCCGTTTCAAATCGGAACGCGAATCAGCTACTCGAACGACGGGCGCCAGTACACGCACGTCGTCGGCCCGTATACGGGGGCCGGTCCCAACGTGGAGCCGACCGACTTCGAGTGGGGAAACTACCTGTATGCGGAGACCGACGGCAACGACTACGGTGACGATCGGATCTGGGTGGACCGTGCCGGCGGGTTCGTTCTTGCGGTGGAGGGTGCAGGGTTCGATGATCGCATCCCGCGCGTGACAGCATGGGACGCTTCGGCGGTGGCGTACCTTCCGCCGGGGGTCGCAGGCGCGAATGAGCATGACTACATGCTCGGGCGATTCGAGAACATGGACACCCTGATCGGGATGTACGTAGACCAGAACGACGCATCCGATGTCGCGATCACGATGGGCAAGATCAGCGACACCGAGGCGACCGTTCGCTGGGGTGTCGAGGTGTACTCGGACGCAAATGAGGCGGCCGCACTCATCGTCGAGGACGCCGATGAGAACGTCAGCTGCAACGACATCGACAGAATTCCGGTGTTCGTCATCGTCAACCCGGGGTCGTGGAACCCGCAAGTGCCGACGTCGGCCACCGACTTCTGTGAGCTCAAGCGATACGGCGGTGTCGGAGATCTTCTCGGGACCGTTCTTGACTCTCCCCTTGTGTGGTACACGATGTACGACAGCGGGCTGACGACGGTCGATGTGAACCTCGCGGGTGACGGTAGCGACCAGCCCAACGTGGATGGAACCTACTACATCGACTACCCGGTCGAGGGAGACAACAACGTGACCTCGTTCGACACGGCCAGCGCATCGGGCGTGACGCGTGTGATGTTCTATGCAGAGGAAACCGGCGTCGACACCGGTGTTTTCCAGCTGAACTTCAACAGCCTTCTCGAGGATCTAGGGTTCAATTCGTTGAACGTTCGCGACGTGCTCGTGGCGTACTACTTGGATCCGAACGACCAAGACGACTTCGCGCTGGCACTGGCGTACATCGAGGAGAAACAGCACAGCAGCCTGCGATTCACCGATGCGTCGCGCGCCGACGAAGAGGTGTTCTGGCTCGGACGAGACCCGGTGTACATCGAAGTCACGGACTCGAATGCGAACACCGATGCCTGCTGTCCGGAGACGGTCATCGTGCACGTGTGCGATCCGCACGAAGTGGACGACGTCGAGTACTTGATCCTCGATGAGTTGTCGAGCAACTCGCCGGTCTTCTTCACCAACGTCGGGATGAAGCTGATCTCGGTGTGGGACGCGATGGGCACTGGCGACCCCGCAGCGCACGGCGGGTACAGCCTCCAACTCGACAACTGGAGTCTGGAAGCGTTCAACGAAGACTCGGTGTACGTGCGATACAACGACGTGATCTATGTCGAGCGGGACATCTACGCGCTTGGCGATGCCGACACCGCGACGCCGGGTGCCGTATTCGGGCCGCGGATCGAGCGGGTTCGGAGCGCCAACGACGTGTCGTTTGCGGTGTTCGAAGTCGGCGACACCCAGGTGTACGACGGCGAGACCGTCACGATGTACTTCCTCGATCGCAGTGGGAGCCGGGTGACCGGATACGTAAACAGCGACTGCGTGTTCGTAGAGGTTGTTGATCCGGATCAAGATGAGGACCAGAACCGCCGCGAACGGCTTTCCGGTTTCTGGGATGGCTTCCGCATCGGCACCATGAACGGACAAGAACTGCCGTTCGGTCCGGTGGACGATCCGGACAACCACAACGGAGACTGTGGATACTTCGACATCGATCCGCATCCGGTGAACACGCTGTTGGGCGATACGAACATCCACAACAGCGGTTCGTACGCCAAGCTGTACGTCTTCAACCCGCGAAACGGGCGCTGGGCGCCGTTCGACCTGCTGGAGACGGGAATGGACAGCGGAAGCTTCGTCAGCGTGTCGTGCATCGATCTGGTCAGCCAGTACGACTGCGTGCCGTCGCTCGGCGTTCTCCCCGGAGACACGCTGATTGCCGTGTACCAGGATCCGTCGAATCACTCCGACATCGCTTGGATCTCGATCAAGGTGGCCATCGGCGGCGCGGTTGCGTACGGATCGTCGACGACGTTCACCGACGAAGCCGGACACGCCGTGGCCGCATACGTTGTCGGGGATCCGATGTACGTCAAGGTCGTCGACACGTCGTTGTCCGACGCAGGGACGATTCCCGATGCGGTGACAATCGACGGTGTGACGTACGATCTGATGCCGCTGGCCGGCGCGTCTGCCGGAACGTTCATAACCGGTCCGATCGAGCTTCCCGTGTTGCCGGGAGAGACGGTGACGGCGACGTACGTCGATCCGATGGATCCGACGGACGAGAGCACAGCGTCTGTACAGATCGTGGCGCTTGAGCTGTGTGTGGACTCGTTCTACACGGCACCGAATCCGTTCTCCGACATCGTGTCCTTCGCGTATTGGGGCGAGGGCATGGCGGAGACGATGACCGTGGTCGTCTACGACCTCTCGGGCAACGCGGTGTGGCGGAACACGGCCGAGAACGTCCTGTCGATCGAGTGGAGCGGACACACAGAGGATGGTAAGCTGCTCGCGAATGGCCCGTACCTGTATGCCATTGCCGCGACGGGCGGCGAACAGGTGTTCACCGACAAGGGGACCCTGTTCATCTATCGATAAGCGCTCGCACTCGAGCCATCCGAACAGCGCGGGCCGTTGCACGAGAAGCAGCGGCCCGCCTCCGTCTTCGCGTCACGTGCCTCCCGCGATATACTGAAGCGAATCGGGACGGGGGCAGTGTATGTCGCAGCAGCGGGATCTGGCGATCGGATTCTCCGACCTCCGCGGTTTCACGTCGTACACGGCGGAGCGCGGGAACCAGCAGGCGTTTCGCGTGGCACAGGCGTTTGCCGGGCTGGTCGGCGATGAGGTTGACCGACACGGTGGCCGGGTGCTCAAGACGTACGGTGACGGGATCATGACTTCATACGACGAGGTCGGCAGTGCTCTCCATTGCGTATCGGCGATGCAGAAGTCCTTGTCGGAGTTCAACGAGACGCAGGACGAGCCGTTGTCGGCTGGGATTGGGCTTGCGTGGGGGTCGGTGCTGGAGACGGACGACGATGTGTTCGGCCACTCGGTGAACGTCGCCAAGCGTCTGGCCGACGTCGCCAAAGGTGGACAGATCGTGGTTCCGGCCGCAATCTGCGAGCACGCGGGTGACGAGAGCGGCTTCGTGTTTCGCAAAGTCGGTGAGAAGACGCTGAAGGGATTGGGCTCGCACCTGTTGTACGAACTCGTCTGGCGGGACGAAGTGGCCAACCTTGCGCTGACCGACGACACGTTGAACCTGGTGCTCACCGAGGAAGGCACGCTCGTACTCGAGTTCGCCAAGCCGATCACCGAGCGTCTGCGGGCCGTTCAGGACAAGCTTCTGGCGAAGGAAGCGAGCGGATCGCAAGACGCGATGGGGCAGAAGATGGCCAAACGGTTGTTGGATAGTTTCCCGAAGTTTCTCGATGCGGCGCAGCGCTGGGCGGGAATGGGCATCGAACACCCGCTCGATCAGGTCGACGCCACGCTGAAACGGGGGAAGCTGCGCGTCGTTCTTCCGACCGGCAAGCCGATGGTGTTCACCATCTCAAGCGAAGAAGAAGAACGAGCACAGCGGTTCGTGGACAGCGTGTTGGCTCGGAAGCGAGGAACCCAACCCCCGGAGTAGGCGAGCGTGATGCCGGCCGCCCTACCCTGCGCGGCCTATCGATCGACGCTCGATCGACGAGCGAATCCGCTCCAGTCCGTCGAGGAGACGTTGCCGCGGACACGCCAGGTTCACGCGGACGAACCCGTTTCCCCCGTCTCCGAATCGATCGCCGTCCACCGTAGCGATCCGCCCGTCGTCGAGGAGCGAGACGTACGGTGGGGCGCCCGGCCCGATGCTGCGGCAGTTCAGCCAGGCGAGGTATGTCCCTTCGAGCGGCGTCATCCGAACCTGCGGTACTCGCTCACGAAGGAACGACTCGGCAGCGTCCCGATTCCCTTCCAGGTAGGCCACGAGTTCGTTGAGCCAGGGTTCGCCGGCCTCGTATGCGGCGACGGCCGCGGCGAGGCCGAATACGCCGGGATGGGGTACGAGGCCGCGCTTCGCCGCCTCATATCGATCGCGCAGTGTCGCGTTGGATATGATGGCGTACGCGAAAGGGATTCCCGCGAGGTTGAACGATTTCGCGGGCGACATCAGCGTGATGGTGCGAGCGGCGACCTCCGATGACAGGGACGCAATCGGGATGTGGCGATGTCCCGAGTAGACGAAATCGGCGTGGATCTCGTCCGAGCAGAGAATGAGATTGTGGCGAGCGCACAGCGCGGCGATGGTTTCGAGTTCCTCCTGCCGATAGACGCGTCCTACGGGGTTGTGTGGATTGCAGAGGATCAGCAGACGGCTGCGCCCGTCGAGGGCGGACTCCGTGCGGTCGAGGTCGAGTTCGTATCGGCCGTCCGGACTGTACGTAAGCGGCGCGACTTGCGCACGGACTCCGACGATCTCCGGAGCCCCGAGGATCGGGAAGTACATCGGTGTGTGAATCAGCACCCCGTCACCGGATCGCGTGACAGCGTGTGCCGCGAGGTGGAACCCCACGTACACGTTCGGGAGGAAGACGATCCACTCGGCATCAATCGACCACGCGAAACGCCGTTTCAGGCGTTCGACGATCAGGGCACGGAGCGTCTCCGGCTCTGCCGGATATCCGAACACGCCGTGTTCTACTCGGGCGCGCAGCGCGTCGACAATGGCCGGCGCGGAACGGAAGTCCATGTCGGCGACCCACATTGGTAGGACGTCCTCATCGTGCAACGACCACTTGATGCTGTCGGTCCCGCGGCGCTCAAGCAACTCGTCGAAGCGCGAGGATCTCTCGGACATCGTTGGCTGTAGCTCCCCTCTGGCTACTCATCGAGCCGGCTTCCCGGCCGATGGGATTCACAGTATACGGAGGGCGGGCCTTGCGGGGGCGCGCACGTGTCCGTCACCGTCGGGTACGGCGACCCCGACGGCGACTCGGACACGTGGAGCTTACCGGTGCGGATGGCTGGTTTCTACTTGTCTCTCTCTGTCGCTCGTTTCGCCGGCACCGGCGTCACGCCAGCCATCTCGCCGATCACGTTAATCAGCTCGGATCCCGTCGGGATGACGACCTTCGCATTGTTGCGAAGCGCGTTTTCCATTGCCTCAAGCTTTCGAAGCAACTGGGCGTTGCCGATGAAGTACTTGTTGGCTGCTTCGTTGACGAGCCGGATGGCCTCGGCCTCACCTTCCGCCGCGAGGATCTTCGCCTGGCGAATGCCTTCAGCTTTCTTGATCTCGGAGCGTTTCTCTCCGTCAGCTTGACGCTCGACAGCGTTGGCGTAGTCGAGCGCGGCGATCTTCTCGTTCTCCGCTTTGACGACCTTGTTCATCGTCTCCTGGACGTCCTTCGGCGGATCGATCTCTTTCAGTTCGGTACGAACGATCTCCATGCCCCAGTTTCTTGTCTCTGCGGCCAGCGTGGCGAGCAGTTCGTTGTTGATCCTGTCGCGCTCGCTGTTCGCCGACTTCAGGGTGAGCGTGCCGATGATGTTACGCAGGGTCGTGCGAGCGAGGTTGACAATCTGAAGCTGGTAGTTGTTCACGTTGTACTGCGAGCTCTTCACGCTCTCTTCATCGTCCTTCACCTTGAAGTAGACCTGTGCGTCGACGCGCGCGTTGAGGTTGTCGTTGGTGATGATCTCCTGCGGCTGTGCGTCGACCATCTGCTCGGTGATGTTGATCCGGATCATCCGGTCGATGATCGGGATGATCCAGTGGAATCCTGCCATGGCAAACCGATGGTAGCGACCGAGTCGCTCGACCAGCGCCCGATGCGTCGGTCGGACGACTCGGATTCCGGCGAAGAAGATGACGACGACAGCCAGTACGACAATCCAGATCCAGGTCATGCCTGCCTCCCTTTCCTTTCTGTTTCAAACGACGGATGGATTCTCCCGGGTTCCGCCGGGGATATCTAGAAGACGAAGGATATGCCGACTTGGATCACGTGAAGAACTGCCGTAGACCACATCACCGGTCGCCACTCCAGATAGAACCGAACACTGCACCGGATAACCAGTGTATAGACGACGCGTTTGCAGTACAAGCGAGGGGGGGGGTCAGGCCTTTATTCTTGAATCCTCTTCGGCGGCGACTCGCTTCGCGATGACGCTGATCGTCGAGTAGTGCAGTCCGAGATGGTCGGCCACTTCTTGCAGGGTGTAGTGGTCGCGTCGAACGGCTTGGTGGATACGGTGGTCGCGCGTCCTCTTGTCGGCAACGTCTCGGAACAGCTCTGGAAGCTTTGGCCGGGCTGCGTCACGTTCACGACGGAGGATGTTCGCATCGAGCGGCTGGGCACGAAGGAGTGGTCTCATGTCTTCGATGAACGTTTTGGTGCCAAGCAGACTGCCCCCACGAAGGTCCTTCCAGACATCGACCTCTCTTCCTTGACCTACAAAACGGCGGTACGCGGTGATCGCAGAGGACCGTTCGTCGGAGAACTGAGCGAGAGTCCAGTCAACGGTGAGGAAAGGAGGAGGATCGACCATTCCCGCTGTCGCGCGGTAACTGCTCCACGGCCAATCGCGTGCCGACCGCACCATCTTCGCGCGAACCGGATTAAATACGATGTACCTTGCCAGCTCGAGAAGATACGAATCTCTCTCCACAAGGATGGCCTTGAAGCGACCTTGGAATACGTGGCCCGACCTCTTGTGGGTGCGATTGAGCGACTGCGTGTAGACGCCGTTTAGGAGCTGCATCCCTCGAGAGAGGTTCGGCGACGGGGTCTCGACGAGCAGGTGATAGTGATTCGACATCAGGCAGTACGCATGGCAGATCCACCCATGCCTGGAGACGACTTCGCCCAGTGTTTCGAGGAACGAGAGACGATCGCTATCGGAGAAGAAGACCTTGTTCCGCGCGTTTCCGCGGCTGGTCACGTGGTAGAGGGCGCCTTCGTATTCGATGCGCAGTGGACGGGCCATAGCGAGCCAGTTTATCACAACTCGATTCAAAAACAAAGGCCTGACCCCGAATCCTCGTGACCCCGAATCCTCGAGGAGCCCACATTTAAGCCTTCAACCGACAGGACATGGTGATGAGCCGGCTGACGCAATCGTCTGTGAACCCGAAGACTCTCAAGGATCTCTTGGAGTATCATTTGGAGGTTCTACGGGGAACGCAATCGCCGAAGCAGTCTCCTCCAAAACTTGAGCAACCGCGGAAAAACTAGGAAAGGAGACCGAATGAAACACCATGGTTTGGCACCAGTCTCTCGGGTCCCAGCGGCGACTGTCGTATTTCTCCTTGCCATCGTATGCGAGCTTCTCGGCCAGTCCGTGGACCTGACAGGCGGCGGCGTAGCGTTCGTCGCCGCCGCGGACCTCAATGGCGACAAGATAGACGAGGTCATTGTGGGGATGGCCGCGATGAGCGAAGTTCACATTGCGGAATTCGCCATTCCTGGAAATGTGTACGTGTACGAGCGCGCGGCCGCTGGGACTGAATGCGCCCTCATGCAGGAGACATTCCAGTGTCGGTCCGGTATTCCAGAGTCTCATCTTGCAGGCTTCTTCGAGCCCTTGCTTGTCTCGACAGCCGACGTCGATCAGGATGGCTTGCAGGAGATTGTCATCGTTTGGTATGAGCAGTTCTGGTGGCCAGTGGCCTACCGGCCCTTGGGCATCCTGCAGTTCAATACGGATCTCAATGCATACGAGATGGTGATGGACGTGAAACGCTACGTTGGAGAGATCGGCGGATACGCGGTGGAAGATATCGACGACGACGGAGTGCCAGAGATCGTAGAGATTGATCCCATCTATGGTACAGAGATCAATCAAGCGAACGGGGCCGAAGAATACGAGTGTCACTACTGCCCACACCAGTACGGCATCCGGGTGCTAGAGTTTGACGGGATTGCCTTCGTTGCCGATACCGCATTCAACAACGGCGAACTCTACGTAACACCTGACAAGTATCAACCTGAAGTCGCGTGGGAAGCCATCTCGGTATTCCTCCCAGATCTGCTAGCACAAGTGCGCGCAGTAGTCCACGAAAACAGCTACGAGCATTGAGGGTAAAGCGAAATCGGGACTGCCGGGTATCGCTCTCCGCGTACATCGCAGGATGTCGATATAGGCACATCCCGTTCACCATTCATGAACCTTGGGCCATGCTGCGTACGCCGGCAAAGAAAAACGTCG
>Ga0272444_10002260_pt1 | contig 17874 bp, 14 predicted proteins | sample SSMForm13_FD_201033 | JGI IMG/M metagenome (GOLD analysis project Ga0272444, IMG submission 201033) | Marine sediment archaeal communities from Little Sippewissett salt marsh, Falmouth, MA, United States - SSM-Form-13 | ecosystem: Environmental > Aquatic > Marine > Wetlands > Sediment ... | reverse complement strand
TGTCGTCTGGCAGGTGTCACTGTTCAAGCTGATCGCCCTGATGATCTGGCACCACCGCGCAAACAGGGCGCAAAACGTGCCCGGGCTTTTGCATGTCGTCATGAAATGCTTGAAGTACGATCCGTATAACAGTGAATACCTGATCAACGCGTATCAACTGACGGCACGACGCCGCCCCGACCTGGCCGTGAAATGCGCGACCAGGTTGCTCGAGCATTTTGACGGCAATGTGCCCTTGGAGTCCATCGAGGAGATCCAACCGAAAATAGCCAATAGGAAAGGAGATTGAAAATGGAAGATTTTACCCATGTCTGCCACACGCAGTGCACGAAACACGGCCGGGTGTTCTGGCCCGGCAATAAAATCAAGCTGAACCCGGATGAGGATTCCAGGTACTTTGATCCACTCCCCGGCGTCAATAAACCCGTTGAACCGGCAATGCCTCCGGAAGAACCCAATGACTGGCCGGACCTCACCATCGAAGAAAAACTCGAGGCCATGACCAAGGATGAACTGGAGGAATACGCGCTCCGGGAATTCCAGGAGGATGTGGACAAGCGCAGATCAAAGGATGACATTATCCTCCAGATCCTGGAATGGGAAGAAACCCGGATGCAGGACGCCCGGGACCCGGCCGATTGATTTTAACGTAAGCTTTCGGAGTTATTCGTTATGACGATATCAAATACGAATCTGCCGCCCACCAGGTACACCGCGAACGGCGCGACCACGGCATTCCCGACATTGTTCCAGTTCCTGGACGACACCGACCTGGTCGTGACCTATGTCCCGGACTCCGGGGACAACGAGGTCCTGGTGCTCAACACCAACTACACGGTCAGTGGCGGCGACGGCGAGACGGGCACGGTGACCACGATCGGGGATGACAGCCCCTACGATGACGGGGATATCGTGATCGACCGCGAGACGCCCCTCACCCAGGAGATAGACCTGACGACGACGGGATCGTTCGACCCGGACGACATCGAGTCAGGCCTGGATAAGACATGTCTCCAATCCCAGGAACGCGAATCCGCGGTGGACCGGGCCGTCCGATTGAAGTCCACGGCCGACACGGGCATCGACCCGGAACTCCCGGATCCGGAGGCAAGCACTTTTTTGGCATGGAACGCGGACGGTGACGGCATCATCAATGCCGCCGGCGTGTCATCGGTCGCCGTGTCGACATACGGGGCCACCCTCGTGGACGACCTGAACGCGGCCGCAGCCAGGACAACCCTCGGCCTCGGATCGGCCGCGGTAGAGGACGCCGGCACGGGTGCCGGCGAGATGCTCCAACTGGACGCCTCGGCCAGGATCCCGGCCGTTGACGGATCGCTCGTGACCGGGTTGATCTCCAAGGGTTGGCTCGAGCGGCCGAAGTTCGAGTTTGTCGAGCGTCTGGCTTTTACGTCCGGAGGGACTTACGAGGTTACCGTAGGGGACACCGTCACGGGTGCGACGGGAGGTGCCACGGGATATGTGGCCCATGTGGATGTGACGTCCGGCACCTGGGCCGGCGGCGACGCGGCCGGGAATATCTTTGTCCATACTATCACGGGAACCTTCCAGGCGGAGAACCTCGATGTCGGGGCAAATGCCAATGTGGCGACAATCGCCGGGGATACTGCCAAGGACTCGATATTGATCCATCCCGGGGCCTACAGGCATGTGGGCACCGTAACACAGACCGTGTACTGGGATTCGAACATAGCATTCATATTCGGGTCCGGGGGATCCAATTCAGACAGTGACGACCTGGCCAACAGCAAATGGTTTCTGCTGTTCCTCGATGACTCGGCGATCCAGACGGCCGGTGTCGCGACCATAACGGCCTCGGAACTCGTGGCCATGAATGAGGATAACGTCACGGTCGAGGAGAGCAACCACGGGTATTACGAGGAAACCGAGACGGAGGACCGTTGCATCGGCGCGTTTCTGACAGACGGAAGCGCAAATATTCTGGAGATTTTCCACGAGGGAAATGAAGTCATACATAATGCGGATGCAATCGCGGATTTAACGGATTCGGATATCGACACGACCTGGACGGATGTCACCCTGTCGATTCCGCCTTTCTGCCGCGGTGCTCTTGTAACAATAAAGCTTTATTGCACTAACCAGACAAATACTATTGCGATGTGGAGAACAAACGGACAAAAGGGGACGACCGGTAAATACGGCCCTGGAAATAACACTACGGACGGCGGGGCCAATACTGATTTCATGTATAACACAACTCCCGTAATCACCGATACAGAGCAAATAATAGAGATAGTCAATAGCGCGGGTGGTGCGGCCGTGACATCCGTTTACACGGATGGATATATTTTACCTAAAGGGATGTGAATGGAGGTTTGACATGCGTGAGATATTTGTCATCTACAACAAAACAACCGGCTTAATCGACGGAGGATCCGGCCGGATCGACCGGGGAAAAGATGCCGCCCGAATGGACGGATCCACGATGTTAGAAAGGATCTCCGATATTTTGAAAAAAAACCCGGACCGGACGGTCGTCTATTTAAAGCCAGAAGATTTACCAGACGGGCAACTCCCGGCCCGGGAGAGATGTAAGATTGTAAAAAAGAGAATAACCCCCCTGGATCAGACTGACCACGATAAGCACTCGAAACAGGCCCTCGAGAATGGTCTTATATCTCTGAAAACGCAAGTCGATGCGGCCGCGGCATTAAATCTCCCGGAATGTCAGTCGGAATTACAGGCCCGGTTGCAGTCTTTGCAAGATCAATACGACGCATTGCCGTGAGGTGACAGATGGCGAGTAAGATACAGATATTCAATATGGCCTTATCCCGGGTCGGCACGGCCCTGATCAGCGACCCGGACGGTTTCGGCGGGGGCACGGAACAGTTGCGTCTCTTCTGGGACCTGGTCCTGGACGAGGAACTCCGCGGGTTTCAGTGGAATTTCGCGACAAAACGCACGGCCCTTGCCTTACTGGCGGCCACCCCTGTCGGGTACGATTATGCCTACTCCCTGCCTACGGATTGCCTGTTCGTCAGGCATCTCCTCGATGAAGACGGCAACCGGGATGATACCTATGAATGGGAGGTGGAGTCCGGCGAACTTCTGACGGACATGGAGGATGCCCGGGTCCTTTATACCAGAGAGATTACGGACCCGAATGATTTCAGCGCGATATTCACGAGCATGTTCGCGGCCAGGTTGGCCGCGGAGGTGTGCCCGGTCATAAAACCCCAGGACGGGAAAAAGCAAATGAATCTGTGGCGGGTCTATGACCTGTTATTAACCAAGGCAAAATACAGTGACGCCCGGGAAAAGCGGAAGAAGCAGGAGCAGACCAATGCGTTCTTACTCGCACGCGGCGCGTCTGCCTTGAATGACAACGCGGACGAATCATGATCAGACATATTCAAAATGCGTTCACCACCGGAGAGATAAGCCCCCAGGGCATGGCCCGGACCGATTTTTCCAGGTATTCCTCCGCGGCCCAGACCCTTTTGAACTTCCTGATCCGGCCGTTCGGCGGGGTTCAGAACCGTTCCGGGTTCCGGTATATCGCCGGCACGAAATTCAACGCCAAGGCCTCCAGGTTGATCCCGTTCGAGTACAGCACGGAACAGGCCTACATCCTGGAATTCGGGGATCAGTACATACGGTTCTATAAGGACGGCGGCCAGATCGAAGACGCCGGCGCACCTTATGAAATCGCGTCCCCCTACCTCGAAGCGGATCTCCCCTTGATAAAATTCTGTCAGTCCGCGGATACCATGTTCCTGGCCCATCCCGACTATGCCCCAAGAAAACTGACCAGGTCCGGACACACCTCCTGGACCCTGACACAGATCACATTCACCTGGGGACCCTTCCGGGACGAAAACACCACATCCATCACCATGGACCCGAGTGCGATCGCGGGCAACGGCATCGACCTGGTGGCCTCGGCCGACTTTTTCGACGCCGGCCATGTGGGCGCGTATTTCATGATGAAGGACGGGTATATGGTGATCACCTCGGTCACAAATGCCCAGAATGCCGTGGCCAATGTCATCGAAAACCTGACCGATCATCTGGCCACGACCGAATGGTCCGAAGGGGCCTGGAGCGATTACCGCGGATATCCTATGACGGTGTCATTCGACAATGACGATCGTCTGACATGGGGTGGCAATGCCTCGGAACCCCAGAGACTGTGGGGATCCGTGATCGGCGATTACGAGTGCCACGCGGCCGGGTCCGACGACGACGCCGCCTGGTTGCACCGGATCGGGGGACTGAAGGTCAATGCCATCAAGGCCCTGGTCCCGGCCAAAAAACTTCTCATCTTCACCACGGGCGGCGAATGGTGGATGGGCGGAGACGATATCATCACCCCGTCCAGTGCCCCGCGGCGCCAGGAAACCACGTTCGGCAGTATCGACGTTCAGCCGATCAGTTTCGGCGGCGGCGTCGCCTTCCTCCAAAGGCCCGGCAAGGTTCTCAGGCTGTATGACTACCAATTCGCCAATGACCGGTATGAAGGGGCGCATCTCTCGATCCTGGCCGAGCATATGACGGAGAGCAACCTTATCGAGGGGATGTGCTACCAACAGCATCCCAACCAAATCGTCTGGTGCCGCCGGGACGACGGGTATCTTTTGGCCCTGACCCTGATGACGGAGCAACAGGTCATAGGGTGGTCCAGGATCAACACGGAGGGAGAGTTCGAAAGTGAGGCGATCGTCCCGGGCACGGACGAAGACGAGCTATGGGTGATCGTCAACAGGACCGTGGATGGAAGTACCGTGCGGTATGTGGAACGCATGGATCCTACTTTCCGCGATGATGATACTATGGATGCCTTTTTCGTGGATGCCGGCCTGTCGTACGAGGGTGATGAGGCGGATATCGAGGACATCACCCAGGCGGATCCCGCCGTCGTCACGAGCACCGGCCATCCCTTTGATAACGGGGATGTCGTCAGATTGGCCGATATCGTCGGTATGACGGAACTCAACAATCGGAAGTTGACCGTGGCGAACAAGGCGGCGAACACCTTCGAGCTTTCCGGTGTGGACAGTTCGGGTTACACGGCCTATACATCCGGAGGTACCGCACGCAAATGTGCCACGACCCTGTCCGGCCTGGATCATCTCGAGGGCGAAGAAGTGACCATCCTGGCCGATGGGGCCACGGTTCCGTCCAAAACCGTGTCCGGAGGATCCATCACCCTGGACAACCCGGCCTCGGTCGTGCACGCGGGTCTGGGATATGTCTGCGACCTGGAAACCGTCAACCTGGATGTGGCGATCTCGGTCGGCACGATCCAGGGCCTGGTCAAGCGCATCACGGAAGTCACGGTCAGGTTCTTCCGGACATTCGGGGCCTGGATCGGCCCGGACGAAGACAGCCTCCGGGAGATGATGTTCTGGGACAGTGAGGCCTATCTCCTCGGCGAACCCCCGAGTCTTTACACGGGCGATAAAAAAATGTCTCTCATGGGAGCATACAGTGAACAGGGATCCGTATTTATCAGACAGACGGACCCGTTGCCGATCACGGTCCTTGGCGTGATCTCCGAAGTGGAAATTTAAGGCTATCAATCGAGGATATCATGGGCGGAGCAAGTAATATATCTACAGCAATCACGGCCGTCATGGGCGCGGCCACTCAAGTCATGCAGTCCCGTGCTCAACAAAAGGCCTACGAGAGAAGTGCCAAGGCCAATGAACTGGAGGCCGAATATGCCAGGAAAAAAGCGGCATGGGAGGCCGAAAGGATCCGGAAGGCCGGCGAACGACTGAGATCCCGGCAGAGGGCCGCCCTGGCGTCTCAGGGCATCGATCCTAATTCCGGGTCGTCCCTGTACCTGTTGGCGGACACGGCCGGCGAGATCGAACTGGATGCCCTCCTGGCGGAATACGAGGGATCCCTCGAGGCCTGGCGATTCGGGATCAAGGCGGATGAGGACCGGGCCGCCGGCCGGTTCGCCCGTTATGCGGGTTATTCGTCGGCCGCAAACAAAATCATAACCGGGGCATCCAAATTCGATTGGAAGGCCTTGAACTCCTCCGGAGGGTCCACATCCTCCGGCATGGCCAGTTATAACAAGAGTCTCGATTGGGACACATTAGGCACGTTGCGATGACCGTAAAATAGGAAATCTTGATTTTAGAAGAATCAAGATTTAAAAAAATGCCGAGAAAAGTACCCACATACTACAGTCAAAGGAATCTCCCGGCCGCGTTGAACTCACCGGCCGCGCACCCGAATTTCGAGGCCGCCGGCGTAGGGGCCATCCAGGCCGCCGCACAGACGATAAACACCGTAGAGGCCATAGACCAGGAACTCATAAAGGCCCGGAAGATCTCGCAACTCAATAACGCCAAAACGGATCTCTTGGGCGGCATGATGGATTTCGAGTCGTCCCTGGCCGGCCGCACGGATTATGAGAATTTCCTGCCGGAATACGAGAAGTTCGTCGAGGACCGCAAAAAACAATATGACAGGGAGATAACGGACCGGGAAGTCTCTGATGCTTTTAATGCCGAGTTCGATCGCCAGGTCATCCAAAACAGGTTGAAGATCCGACAGGCAGTGAGAAAGCAGATTGTCGATGTCGCTCGAGGCGATTTCACCCGGAACTATGAAACCTATTCCAAGGCCGTCACCCTATCCACCGGCATGGCCAGGGACGATGCTCTGAACCAGGGGCATTTGCTGATTGCCGAAAATGTCCGCGCCGGGATTATTACGCGGCAGGAAGGTGCCAAGCAATTAAATGACATCAACGAGGCCTATCGAAAGGCCCAGGTCCATGACCAGACTGTCGAGGCCATGGCGGACCTCCGTCGGGATCCCGCCGGGTTCAATGCGGCGGCCTATCCTCTTATCGATGATAAGGTCAAGATTCAGTTGAACGATCTCGCCTTGAAACGGGTGGAGCATAATGCCAAGGAGGCCGTCAGGAAGGCCGACAAGTTGGAACGTGCGACAGAAAAGGCGCATAAGAAAGAAATTGAGGATAATGATTTCGCGGCCTGGCAGAAATACCGCAAGGGCGACATGACACTGAATGATCTCGAGAACCTGGCCACAAACCGGAAGATAAGCGAGGAGGCTTATAATTCCATTTATGAAAAGATGGATCCGAACGCGGAGAAGGTGAAGAACGATCCGGTCACGGTCGGCGAGATCAACGATAAGCTCAACCTGGGCATGAACGTCCGCCCCCTGCTGACATCGGCTCTGCATGACCGGAAAATCAATACGGGCACATATATCACGATGATGGGCCAGGTAGGAAACAAGGAATTCAAGCGCGGGTCGGATTACATCACGATGGCCCTGGCACCTACACAGGCCGATCGGTGGTCACCGGACAAGGGACCGAGGTATGCCGAGGCCATGGACCGGTATTTTATCCTGATAGGCCGCGGGGTAAATGCCGTCACGGCCGGCCGGGATGTTGTCGATTCATACCTGGTCGGAATGAAAAGAACCTTCCGGGGCCTCCGCCGGCCGATCTATCTGAGCGATTCCCAGATGCAGGGCGGCACGGGCGACCGCAAGAGTAAAGCCGACCTGGACCTGGCCAGGACGTTGACGGTCCAGGCATATCAAATGGGGGCTATATCCGATGATGTCTACAAAGAGGAGATCAACCTGATCGATCAACTGGAAAAGTTGAGTTCGGAAATAACCCAGATCGAGGTAGAGGTCAGTGACGATGAAAAAAGGAGGATCCAATGATAAAGAAATTGATACTGCTCTTTGCGGCATTGGTATTCATGGCCGGATGTTGGTCCTATGCCTATCTGGAATGGGGTGATGCCAAGTACGAGAGCATCAACCATGAACTGGAGGACCTCAAGGTGACCAGGGTCATGCCGGACGGCACGAAAATCACGATAACGGTCAGGGCCTCAAAAACGCATGAATCACAGGCGATCGCCCAGGCCCTTGAGACGGCCGCCGAGGCCATAAGAGAGAATGCCCGATAAGGTATCCCGATAATGGACGACATAATAAAAGCGGAAACAGACGACATTGCAGATGCGTATTTGAATTCACGGATGATCGCCGAGGAGGTGCACTCGCCGGCCGTAAAAGCCCTGGTCAAACACGGACTGGGGAATGTGCAACCCGGGACCGGGACGTCCTGGCTATTGGCCGGCCAGAGTGTCCAGAAACCGGCCGCACCACCGGTCGCCCCTCCGGATCCCAAGATCCAGGAATGGATCAAAAAGCAGAAATCCATGGGCCGGACCGACGAGGAGATCGAGGAAGATCTCAAAGGGATCGAGCCGGATCCCTGGACAGACCCCCTTACAGTGGCCACAGGGGCCGGCGGGGCCGTTGCCAAGCTTTCCGCCTCTGCCGGCACCAAGTTGATGCCCACTTTTTTTCGCACCCTGACGGCCGCCGTAACGGCCGGGACCGCGGAATTCCCGATCGGCGCGGCAACAGAAAAGATCGCGGAATCCCACCCGCGTTTAGCCCTTCCCTTTAACCTCCTGGTCGGGATCCTGTCGGGTGCAACGATCGAGAATATTATCGAGAAAAGTGTGATGGCCGGCTTCACCAGGGCCGGCCTCAAGGTCGCGGCCCCGGGAGTCTTGAAGAACAGGACGGACCGTGTCATGGAGAACCTCCGGGCCGGCCAGGTCCCGGACCAGGAGACGGCCGACGCCATTGCGGACCTCAACGCGATGATCCCGGCGTCTGTCGGCAAGAATAAATCAAAGGTCGTTTCCCTGGAAGACAAGCGTCTGGAAAAATTTTCAAAGGAACTTCACGAGGATATCAATCGCCGCGTCGCGGAATCCATGCTGAAGGCCTCTGAATGGGACGGGTGGAAGTTCAATGTCGGCGACAAACTCTTTTCAAAGAAGACCAGGAAGATCTATACGATCACCGGGCGTTACTGGGAACTCAGGACCGACAGGCCTATGTATCATTTTAGAAGCCCCGACGAGGCCGGAACATTCATCGCGGAACGGGCGCATCAGCATCTGACCCTGGTGGAACCCCCTCGGGAGGTCAGGCTGTTCGATCCGGCCGAAAAGATCCCGCTCGATGATTTCAATGAGATCCCACGATACTTTTATCATAAGCCTCCATCCGGAAAGGAAACAGGCGCGGAAGGAATCAAGGCCTACAGGAATAGAAACCTGGACGGGTCCACCCCGTCGATCGAACGGGCCTTTGGGGAGAAAGATCCCCAGATCGTATGGTTATCCCGGGATCCCGGTCGCGGAAAAGGAACCTTGATCGTCGACATGAATAAGGTTGATCTCGGGAATATCAGGCCAACCGGCCAGGCCGAGGGCAACTTGTGGCACCGGGGGGATATCCCCCGAGAGGCGATTGTCGGTATTGTCGGCCGTGACGGCCAGGCCGTACCTTTCCGGGCTACAGAAGGCCTAAAAGGGGATTTTACAGCATTCAAAGAACTGGCATCATTGCAACGCGGGGACCCCGAAAAAGCGATGCTAGCAGTTCAACGATCGCAGATATCTCAGATATATGGATATGAACTGGAACATGTCGGGGACTTAACGCACCGCATGGCCCAGGATCCTGGCTTTTATGGTGGGGGATATGAAGATGTGAAACCTAAAGTCACGAGAGCATTATCCCATCTTAAAGAAGGTTATGGCTTTGAGCGCGAGGCAATTGAACAGGTTGAGCAGAATCTTAGATCAGAGCAGAGCAGAGGAAGATTAATCGGGGTTACAAAAGAACAAAAGCTAGAAGAGTTGAAAAGCCTTAGTCAAAAATATGCGGATGAGCACAAGAAATTACCGGTTTACAATGAAGCCCAGAAACATGCCAGGGATGCCGCGGTAGCATTGGGCGAGTGGCGGTTTGATGATGCGATCAAAAGTCTGGAAGTCCTTAAAACGCATTTAGATAAAGGTCCTGATCATTGGAGGCGATATGCCCTTGAAGGTGCTATAAAAAAACCCGGTCCAGGATCGCCGGCCGGGTCTGACTTCCCCGCTCAAATGGGTGGCACCTCCCCTCGCGTGAGAAACCAGATCCAGGATATAGACCTTTTAGAGGATTTGCAAGCAGAAAAATTCGATCCGGACGCGATCGTCCATGTCGGCCTCAAGGACGCCCACACCCAGGGCCTGATCTCCGATGATGAGGCAAGCCTGATTGATGGCATCATGCGCGATTGGCCGGAGGCCTACAAGGAGCATTTCGAACCCAGGTGGTCAACCCAGAAGATGGAACCCACCGAGGAGCAGTTGAAGGCGCACGGATTCAAGAAGGGTGAAGGCGGGGACCAGGTTCTGCAGGGTGTGCTCCTGACCGAGGCGGCCGGCGAAATGCAGACCGACGCCCGGCACCTGGCCGTCCTGTTTTCCGGTCAATCCGATATCGGGACCTTTATCCACGAGTTCGGCGAGTTCGCGCACCGGAGACTGCTGACGGACCGGGATGTGAAGAATATTGTCAACCCCTTATGGAAAAAGGCCAAAGAAAAGGGATTTACGACTAAGGACCGGAACGAATGGTTCTCGGACGAATTTGAACGGTGGTGGTTGAGAGGATCCAAAAGAAAGGAGGCCCCTGTAGACCAGGAACTGGTCCCGTTATTCCGCAAGGTCCTGGGAACCATCAAAGGCCTTTACCGTCGGATGAGAGGCCGGGCCGATATGAAACTCGCCGGCCTGTTCGATGATATCATCACCGGTGGCCGGGATATAAAATCTCATCACATATTTTACAGCAAGGAACAGGCCGCGAGATATTACGTCCTGGGACGCGAGGCCACGGCGGATAAATTGTCGGAGCAGGGTATCTCCGGAAACAGCAAGACGTATTTCTCGTGGGACCCCAATACCGCGTGCCCCAAGCATCAGGCCTGGGTTAATTGGATGCAGACGAAGATCGACGGCGGCGAGGTCGATCTCGAGGATCTGGCCGATGTCCGGAAGATCGCGGATCTCTACAGTGAAGCCAAGGCCGCCGGCGTCGATGTCCCATGCTCATACTGCTATGTGGAAAAAGGCCGCCGGCGTGCCCTGGCCCTGATCGCGGAGGGAAAACCCATCTCCGCGGTGCACCAGAAATCCATGGCAAAACATGTGTACGAGGATCTCCCGTATACAAATAAGATCCAGGGATGGTCTAGGAAAAAGGTCCGGGAGGTCAACCAACGCGGCGGCCTCCGCATGTTTTCCTTCTCTGATTACGACGGCACGGAACATCAGAGAAAGCAGATCGAGAAACTGATCGCGGACTGCAAGAAAAAAGGCGTGTCTCTTAAAGCAATTACGAAAAACCCCCAGTTCGTCGAGGATTTCGGGGAATCCGGAATCGGCATAAATGTATCGATCGATTTCGATTCACTGGGCGGCGAGGGCGGCATGACCTGGGCCATGGCCACGGCATTGAAGAAGAAACACCCGGAGAATGTGTTTGTCCGTGCGGTGGCCATGAACGACGCGGAATATCTCTATTTCGGACAGTTGACCCGCAAAGGCCTGGATGGTTGGTTTGTCGATGTCATCACGCCTTATCATCATGACGGTGACGGGCCGTTGCCTCCGAATACCTGGAACGTCTGGCATCGGGAAAACGGCAAGGCCAGTGAGGATGCGCTCAAGCTCGAGGAGATTATCAAGGCGCACCCGGATCTCCGCCTCGAGGAGAGAACCTGTTGCCTGGTGGGCGGCAAGTGCTTTGCCGAGAAAGGCGTGTACAAGAACCACGAGAAACAGTGTGCATGCAACTGCGGCCGCCTGGCCGGCAACCTGTCCCCGTGGATCGAGGATACTCCGGCGCAGATCGGCCGGAATAAATTCATCTCCGGGGTCCCCGAGAGCACCCAGAAGATAGGCCCGGCCGCGGAGTCCTTTGCGAAGGCCGCCCCGGATATTTCCGAAAGGGCCTATGCCGGCAATATCAATCTGTCGAAATACGACCAGGACGACATCAAGCGTATTATTGCCGGCACCCATGATCAGTTCCCCCAGGAACTCCAGGAGGCCAGGCGCGGCGTGCATACCTGGGACGATGCTGAGAAGGAGGCCTCCAAGTACACTCTCGAGGATCTCCTCGGTCGTAAGCTCGGCCAGGCCTTGAATGATACGGAAATCAAGAATGCCAGAAGTCTGCTCGTGGCCAGTTCGGAAAATCTAAAGACCCTCCGGGACAAGATCAATGCCGGCGCGGCAACGGATATCGACAAGGCGGAATTTTTAAAGGCCTTCAATACGCATTATGCCATCGAGATGCAAGTGGCCGGCGCGGCCGCCGAGGCCGGCCGTGCCCTGGCCATGTTCCGTCAGGTGGCCACCACGACGGCCACCACCAGAGAGATGCTCGAGCAGTTGCACATCGGCCAGAAAAACATGTCTCCGGAGAAGATCGCCGAGATGATGGTCGGCATGGATTCCCTCCATCAGATGAACACGTTCGTGAAACAGGCAAAAAAGGCGTCGTCTTTTGACATGCTCCTCGAGGCCTGGATAAACGGCCTATTGTCAGGGCCTCAAACACACCTGGTCAATTCCTTGTCGAACTCACTGACCGCACTGTGGCAGATCCCGGAACGATTCACGGCCGGCGTTATCGGCCGGATCCTCCCTGGAAAGCAGTCTATCCAGGAGGCCGAGGCACTGCATCAGATATTCGGGATGATGGAAGGTTTCAAGGATGGGCTGAAACTGTTCGGAAAGACAATTTGGACCGGAGAACCCTCGGATTACATGAATAAGATAGAGGTCCTTGAACGTCGGGCAATTACGGCCGAAAACGTGAGATCCACGATGGCCGGCAAACTGCTCAGAAAGGCCGCCCCGGATGCGCTCGAAGAGGGCGGATTTGCGGCCAGGGCCGTTGATCTATTGGGTGAAGGCGTGAGAATGCCCGGCCGGTTTCTGAGCGCGGAGGATGAATTCTTCCGGGCCGTCGGTTATCGCATGGAACTGAATGCGTTGGCGTACAGGAACGCGGCGGCCGAAGGCCTGTCGGGTGATGACATGGCCCTGCGGATCCGGGATATTGTCAACAACCCTCCGGAAAGTATCCGCCTCCAGGCCGTGGACATGGCCCGGTATCAGACGTTTACGAGATCCCTGGGATCCGCGGGATCCGCCTTCCAGGGGTTCATCAATAAGGTCCCTGCATTAAAACTGATCGTACCGTTCATCCGGACCCCGACCAATATCCTCAAGTTCGGCCTCGAGCGCACGCCCATGGCCTTTTTCTCTAAAAAGATCCTGGCGGAGATACATGCCGGCGGGGCCCGTCGGGACATGGCCCTGGCCCGGATCTCTCTCGGGTCCGTGATCATGGGGGTCACGGCCTACATGGCCGGCCAGGGCATGATCACAGGTGCCGGACCGAGCAACCCCGAGATGAAAAAACTGCTGTACGATCAGGGGTGGCAACCCTACAGCATCAAGATCGGGGACAAGTATTATTCCTACAGTCGCATCGAACCCACCGGGATGCTCCTGGGCCTGGCCGCGGACACGGCGGAAATCATGGGACAGATCGGCGATAAGGAAGGCGAACAGTTGGCTATTGCCGCCGTCATGGCGATCAGCAAGAATATCACATCCAAGACCTGGTTGCGGGGCGTGTCCGAGTTGGTCCGGACCATGGACGATCCGGACCGGTACGGCGAAAGGTACCTCGCCAATTACGTCAAGTCGTTCGTGCCCGGGATTGCCGCCCAGGCGGAGAGGGTGATGGATCCGGAGATGAGGGCCTGTTATTCTTTCATAGACGAATTCAAGTCGCGGATACCTGGATTCTCTGACAACTTATTCCCGCGGCGAAATTTCTGGGCGGAACCGATCGTACTGGGTGCCGGCGAGGTCATGGATTTCTTCAACCCGATCTATACATCGAAAGTAAAAGACTCGCCCATATCCGCTGAACTGTATCGTCTGGAGATGCCCCTGCCTATGCCGAAACATGTACAGTCGTTCAACGGTGTCGGCATCGAACTGAAACCGGAGGAATATGACAAGTTCATGGTCCTAATGAACAAAGTTCCCCTCGATTCTACCGGCAAAGCCTTGAAAGCAAGCCTAAACAGTCTCATAAAGGATCCGGAATATAGGAAGGCTTCAGAAGGCTACAAGAAAAGTCAAATACGATTGAAGGTCGAAGAGGCGAAGGATCTCGCCAAACGTAAATTGTTGGAAGAGGTGCCGACCCTTCAGACCCTGGTCGAATACGGACAGCAACAGAAATACCTCGAGGCGGACCAGGCCGCAAGATCGCCGGCCGGCCAAATCCAGGCCCCGCAGTTTTGATAAATCAATAGAGGAGGATCAAGATCATGAACATAGGAGTAGAAAACAGTTTCAGCCCTGGCAAGGAGATCAAGGGTGATTTCAATTTCTCCCTGTCGGGCACCTGGGTGGCCACCGTGCATGTGCAACGGTCGTTCGACAGGTACAACCTGGATTCGGATTCCGACGCAACCTGGGTGGACGTCGATTCCTTTACGGCCAATACCGAGCAGATCGGCCTTGAGCCGCAGTCCAGGGTCTATTATCGGTGGGGCATCAAGACGGGTAACTATACAAGCGGCACGGCCGTCGGCGACATCAGTCAGTAAACAGGAGATCCGCCGATTATGGCCATTTTGTCAGACATACTCCGCGGCATCTTCCGGGACATCCTCCTGGATGTGTGGCAGACCCTCGAGGAAGAACCCGGGGGGGATCCCTTGAATGATTACATGGCCGTGATCAGCCTGGGGGTCTATCCCACGCCGACGCCCACAGACGCTGAACGTGCGTATTACGCGGCGACATACGGCTTGAGGCATACGTTATGAGCGATCTGAAAGTCCTTAAATTCATAGTCAGGGGCGAGATCCAACCTTATTTTCCGGAGGATAAGCGCGGGAATATCTGGCTACTCAATATGTGGTACTACTCGCCGACACTGAAACAGGTCGAAAAATTTCTTAATGTGTCCTGGGTCAACAAGCGGACATACATGGATGAGGTCTGGGAGTGCGAGCATTACGGGTGTGAGTTACTGGCCGACGCCAGGGAGTCGCATCTCCGCGGCCTGGGCCTTCAATTGCTCGTGAACTGCCGGCACTATACCAGGTTCCTGGTGGAGGAATGCAAGATCACGAAAGACGAGGCACTCCCCTGGTCCCTTTACTGGGTGATCACGAACGGTCACACCTTGAACATAGTGAGAACCCGGGACAAAGGGTTTAAGCTTATCGAGCCGCAGACCGACAGGATCTGGACTCCTGACAAGAACGATCAAAATCTATTACTGGCAATAGGATGAAAGGAGCAAGGACAATGAAAAAGATCAGCTTAAATTTGGCAATAATGGTGTTTATGCTTTGTGTGATCCTGTATGCCTCCATGGTTCACGCGAATCCGTTTCTTGTGTGCGATCCGCAGACGGATGTCACGGAATACCGCGTCATCGTGGACGGGTCCGAAACCATAGTCCAGGCCGTTGATTTGGGTAACGGCACAGTGAGACTGGAATATGACTGTGCCGGCTTGATCCCTGGAGCGCACCATTTTGATGTCAGTGCGAGGAATTTATGGGGGGAATCAGAACAAGTCCCTTTCGACTGTGTAAAAGTATTACCTGGAAATCCCTCTGGAATTGGCTTAGAGACAAAATAAATAGTCCGTGGATATGGTGGTTTTGTTAAATGATAGAACTTAAACCAAAAAGAAGTTTAACAAGCAAGACCTTTGATAATGAAGATGGGTCTCTAAAATTAGAGGCTCATGTCGGCCACATCCATTATGATAATAAACTGGGCCTCGGCGACGGCGTGAAGGGCCTGCGCGGCATTGACTGGACCCTGCAATGGGACGAAAAGAGGCAGGGTTGGTTTTTTCAGTATCACTCGTTTCAGCCTTTTATCCCCAGATATGCGGATGATTGGTTCGAGTTTAGGGATCTGTTCCAGGACAAGGACCAGACCATCAAGCTAAAGCCTGTCTGTGGCCATGTGGAGGGCCTCCTGGTCAACGATCCAGATAACCCTCTGTACGCCGGGGCCAATGCGGTCGTTTATGCCGATGCGTTCGGAAAGGGGATCGACCTGATCGCGTGCTTTACCAGGAGCACGTTCCGGAAGATAGTCCGCGTTCACGAGGGATCGAAACTCTCAAAGGACATGCTCTTTGATTTCGAGGTCCAGTTTCCTGACGGGACGTCAGTCTTTCGGGCAGAGGATCAGGATCAGATTGAGGCCGATCTTGGAAAGGTCGCTTATGAAGTAGATTTGAGCAAGCCAAAGGAGTTCGATACCCTTAAACAGTGCTTTGTCGGACCTGGAAATGTCAGTGATTGGACAAAGGAAAATTTCACGAGGCTTAGACCTTTTTTTGTGTGGGACAGTGGCAAAAAAACAAGGAAGGAAATAGTCAAGGCAATTCTTTTCCCAAATACTGAAAGGTTGTTCCTCCGAAAAGTGATAACCAAAGAGTTCCTCGAGTCATCCATAGGCGATGTCTACACTGATGGCTCAATAACGCCCTTTGCTGAATCAGAGGACGGGGAATTTCAGTGTTTCCTTAGTGGATATGGATCTATTCAATTAGCCTGGGACGCGGCACATGACGACGACGGGTCAAATGCGGCTTTTTCCTCGGGGCAAGGTGGAAGCAACGATATTCTCCCGATGGGGTCGGGTGCCGGGTCCGGCGTCGGAAACTGGGGGGAGGTCAAAAGGGGTTACTTGCCGTTCGACACATCCGCCTTGGGTGCGGGTGCGACAATATCGGCGGCGACCCTCTATCTTTACATATATGCCAAGAACATTGACGACGACGACGGCGACGACTGGGTCACGGTTGTTGAGGCGACAATAGCAGGGGCAAATCCGGCTGCCGGAGATTATGATACGTGTGGTGATTCTATCGACGACCCGACCGAGGGAATAGACAACGGAGATCGTATTGACATTAGTGGCACGGCAGTCGGGGCATACTGGACATGGGCACTTAACGCAACAGGAATTGGGTGGATAAACAAAACAGGTGAAACACGACTGGGCATTAGGGAGGGACATGACTGTTTAGATGAACCGATTACGACTGGAGGGGCATGGGATGAAGATACCTTTAACGGTTACACGAGCGAACATGCGGGAGATTCGCAAGACCCGAAATTAGAGGTGACCTATACCAGTCCCAGTCCGATCCCAATTATGATGCACCACTACATGAATCACTAAGGAGTTGAAAAATGGGTTTTGGAGGATTTTTAAAGGCGAACACGGCAGTCGACGTGCTGATCGGCCCGTTTGTTGACGACGGGGACGGCAATACCACCGAGACAGGACTCACCATAACCCAGGCGGACGTCAGGCTGAGTAAAAACGGTCAGAACATGGCACAGAAAAACGATGCCAATGCGTGCACGCACGACGAGCTAGGTTATTACAACTGCCCTTTGGACGCCACGGACACGAATACGGAAGGACAGCTGACGATCTGTGTCCACGAGTCCGGAGCCCTGTCCGTGCGGATAGACTTTCAGGTGCTTGCCGAGGCGGCCTGGGACAGCCTCAACGCGGCCAAGGACTCCGGGTATATGGATGTCAACGTAAAGGCAATGGAAGACGCCGTGATCACCGCGGCCAAACTGGCGGCCGACTGCATTACGGAGGCAAAGATCGCGGATGATGCCATCGGGGACGAGCACATCGATGCAAGTTTTATGGGCACCGACGGCAAGGTCCTGGTGTCCACCGACGCCCAGGATCTGTCGGCAACGCTCGATGTCAACGCCAAGGCCCTGGCAGACGGCGTGATCACCGCGGCCAAACTGGCGGCCGACTGCATTACGGAGGCAAAGATCGCGGATGATGCCATCGGGGACGAGCACATCGATGCAAGTTTTATGGGCACCGACGGCAAGGTCCTGGTGTCCACC
>Ga0272444_10002259_pt1 | contig 17886 bp, 17 predicted proteins | sample SSMForm13_FD_201033 | JGI IMG/M metagenome (GOLD analysis project Ga0272444, IMG submission 201033) | Marine sediment archaeal communities from Little Sippewissett salt marsh, Falmouth, MA, United States - SSM-Form-13 | ecosystem: Environmental > Aquatic > Marine > Wetlands > Sediment ... | reverse complement strand
CACGAGGATAGCCTGATGTCGCCTGCCGAGGGATTCCAAAAGGCGGTCGCATTCTTGAACCAACTGCTTTTGCGCGACAAGCCGAACGCGGCAAGGTGAGCAAATTGCGGTTTTGTAACTTACTCAATTGCTGAGGAGATTGATGAAACTGGACATTGCCCGCCGGTCGGACGTGGGATGCGTCCGAGGTCAGAATGAAGACGCGCTCCACGTGAACGCCCGAAAACAGATGTTCATCATTGCCGATGGCATGGGCGGCCACAACGCCGGCGAGGTGGCCAGCGCCGTAGCCTGCAAGGTCATCAGCGAGAGTCTCAACGGCCGTCAAGTGCGTTACGAGGACACGCCCGCCGCTCTCGAACAAGCCGTGCGGACCGCGCACGAGGAAATCCACCAACAAGCCCGGGACAATCCCGACTATGAGGGGATGGGAACCACCGTGGAGGTTCTCTGGCTCCGCAATCAAACCGCTTACTGGGCTCACGTCGGAGACAGTCGGATCTATCTTTACCGCGACACCCGACTCGACCAACTCACCGAAGATCATTCCCTGGTAAACGATTACCTCAAACGAGGCATGATGAGCGAAGAACAGGCGCGCTCAACCCCGCTGCGCAACGTGATCCTTCAGGCGCTGGGCACTGCCGATGAGCTGGAGGTTGAAACCGGATCGTTCGATTGCAAAGCCGGAGACCTACTGCTGCTTTGCAGCGACGGCTTGACGGACGTGGTGCTCGACGACGATATTCAGCAGATTCTCGCCGGCAGTCCAAGCCTGGAAACCGCCGCCGATAACGCAGTGGAGCACGCCAAACAGGCGGGCGGACCGGATAATATCTCTCTCATTCTGATTCGATTGAGTTGAAGCCCCCCCAGGAAAGCGGCAACCGCCGGGGGCAGACTAACGCTCGAGATCCACCTGTTCGACCACTCCCATGCAAAGGTGTTGAATGGGAGCCAGGTCGATGTGAAAAACGGTCTTGGCCAGACCGGGCGCAGCCCCGAGCAATACGATGTCCCCTTCTCCGGCGCTGACGTAATCGACGGCGATCGTCGGACGACCGGCCGGAGCGCCGTCCACCTTCAGGGGTTGCACCACAAGCAGCTTCTTGCCCTCGTAAGAGGGGTGTTTCAGCGTCGAAGTCACGCTGCCTAGTACCCGAGCGATTTTCATTTCTTTTCGCCTTGCTCTCCTGCACCCTGCGGCCGGAGGCAGTCTCAAGCGCTTCCGGCGTTAGTCTTTCCGATACTTTCGCAATCCACCAGACAAAGATTTCAGCCGCTTGTCCACGTCGACGTGGTCGATAATCCCCACGATCGAGGCATCGCTGGGAATCCATTTCTCCTTGCCGGTCTTCGCGTCCATTTCCAAAAGCGCGGCGTCTCCGCCGCCGACGTAATAGACGTATTCCCCCAATCCGCAACGCGACTCAGGATCCACCGCCACCAGCGGCGCGCCGGCCTCCTTCAACGATTCGTCCAGGGGCTGAAGAACCGCCAGTTTCATGCCTTCCAGCGTCCGATATTTCTGGGTTGCCACCACGTGGCCGATGACACGGGCAATGTCCAAGCGGCTACGCCTCCTCTTCCTTGCGATAGGTGATTTTGCCCTGCCGGTCGAGGTAATCGACGATTGCGATGACAGCGGTGTCGACCGGCCGGTCTTTCGTCGGCAACGTCATCCGAGCCGACGAACCGCCGACCGTGACAACGATTTCTCCGACGCCGGCCCCAACGGTATCCACTGCGACAACAAAACTGTCTCTCGGATTCAAATCCAGGTCCACATTCTGCACGACCAGCAGCTTGTAGCCCTCGAGACCCTCATCCTTTTGAGTCGCGACAAGCGTGCCAATGACTCGTCCCAAATTCATGCTCTCATTCTCCTTAACGGGTTCCCCTTCCCACGGCGCCTCTCAAGCGGGAGGGGCTCCAGCCGGCATCCGCCGGCAATCATAGACCACGGCCACTTCATCGCAATGGTCCACCTTCGGACAGTGAATACAGTCAAAATACACTTTCTGCGGCAAAGAATCCATCGGCACTTCCACAAAACCCAGCTTTTTGAAAAAGAACGGCACGTTGGTCAGTGCAAACACTTTCTGCAACTCCAACCGGCGGGCTTCTCCCAAAGTGACTTCGACCAGTTTACGGCCGATGCCGCCCGAATGAAAATCCGGATTCACGGCAAGCGTCCGCACTTCGGCCAAATCCTCCCAAACCACCTGGAGCGCGACACACCCGATCACCCCGGCGGTCGAGTCATCGGCAACCCAAAACTCCCGAATTCGGGAATAAACCTCCTGCAAAGGTCGGGGAAGCAGTTCGCCCTGCTCCACGAAACGGTCGACCAGCTTCTTGATGCTCTTCGCGTCGGAAACTCGCGCCCGACGAATCTGTACCTCGCAGTGCTCGCAATCCAATCCACCCTCACCTCATTTTCCAGTCTTTCCCGGTTTGTCCGATTGAGGCTCCAGCACCCCTTCGATCTCCTCGGGGGAAACCGGTTGCGGCAGATCGACCCGCCCAATGCTCGTCGGCAAAACGACCCGGATCGCTCCCTCCTGGGCCTTCTTATCGACGGTCATCAGACGAATCAACCGCTTCGGCGAAGTGTCCGCGGGAATCTCGGTAGGCAGTCCAATTTGCTTTAGGAGAGCCTCGAGCTGATTGAACACGGTCTCCTCGGCCATCCCCCGACCAACAGCCAGCCGCGTTTCCGCCACCATCCCGATGGCGACTCCCTCGCCGTGAGACACGTCGCGATACCCGGCAGATGCCTCGACCGCGTGGCCGATCGTATGGCCGAAATTAAGAATCGCCCGCAGACCGCCTTCCCGTTCGTCCTGAGCCACCACTTCGGCCTTCAATTCGCAGCAACGGCCAATGACACGGCCCCACACCTCGGGAGCGAGTCGAAGCAGCGACTCGCTCTCTTCCTCCAAATCGGCGAATAGCCCGGCGTCCCGAATCATCCCATATTTTACGACTTCCGCTAAGCCGCATCGCAGCTGCCGTTCGTCGAGCGTCTTTAAAGTTGCAGTGTCGATCCAGACCAAGCTCGGCTGATAAAAACATCCGATGAGGTTCTTGCCCTCAGCATGGTCAATGCCCGTTTTCCCGCCAACGCTACTGTCCACTTGCGCCAATAGCGTCGTTGGAACCTGCACGTAGGGAATACCCCGCATATAAGTCGCGGCGATAAATCCCGCAACGTCCCCCACGACACCGCCCCCCAGAGCAATGAGAGGGGATCGGCGGTCCAGTCGCTCCGCCAACAGCCCGTCCCACAGATCGCAACAGGTCTCCAGGTTCTTGAACGCCTCCCCGTCTTTCATCAGGGCGCAGACGACTTCAAAACCCGATTGGCGCAACGATTGGAGCACCGTCTCACCATAGAGATCGAAGACCGTGGGGTTCGATACAATCGCCGCTTTCGAACTGAACGAGAATCCTCCGAGCGCCTCCCCAAGACCGTGCAAAGATCCGTTTCGGATAACGATGTCGTAACTCCGCTCGCCAAGCTCAACTCGAACAATGTTGTCCCGGATGGATTGCGCCATTTCGAAATCTCAAGACAAGGACGCCGCCGGAGTGAAAAAAAACGCTCGGCGACGTTCTCTTTAGTTTTAGTAACTGCGAATTTGCTGCAAGTAGCCTTCGTAATTCCTATGGACTTCTTCCAGACTATCCCCGCCGAACTTCTCCAAAAAGGTCTGGGCGACGACAAAGGCGATGGCGGCTTCCGCAATCACTCCCGCGGCGGCCACGGCGGTGATATCCGAGCGTTCGTAACGGGTCGGCGTCGGTTGCTTTGTCGCCAAGTCAACTGAGCGAAGCGATTTCAGAACGGTTGAGATCGGTTTCATGGCGCCGCGCACCCGAAGCACTTCACCATTGGTCATCCCGCCCTCGGTGCCGCCGGCGCGATTGGTCGCTCGACGAAAGCGGCCTTCTTCATAAAGAATCTCATCGTGAACCCGGCTGCCCGGGAGATCGACCGCGCCGAAGCCCAATCCCACTTCCACTCCCTTGATGGCTTGAATCGACATGATCGCTTGGGCGATTCGCCCGTCAATCTTCCGGTCCCAATGGACGCAGCTGCCCAAACCTGGAGGAAGACCCTGGACCAGGACTTCAAAAATCCCTCCCAGCGTGTCCCCTTCCTGCTTGGCTTGATCGATCAGGTCTCGCATTCGGCCCGCTGCCTGTTCGTCCACACAGCGAAGATCGCTTTCCTCCGCCGCTCGGTGGATCTGCTCGAAAGTGAGCCCTTCGTTGCGACTCTCGATCCCGCCGAGGCGCACAACGTGGCTGGTCAACTCAGCGCCGAACGGCTGCAAAAACTGTCGGCAAACCGCCCCGACGGCAACCCGAGCGGTCGTCTCGCGGGCGCTGGCCCGCTCGAGGACGTCCCGGAGATCCTTTCGGCCATATTTCTGCCCCCCCGCCAGGTCGGCGTGCCCGGGTCTCGGAATGCTGTAAAACTCGACTTTCTCCCGATCCTGCTCGTGGAGGGACATCTTCTGGAGCCATTTTTCATGGTCCTGGTTGGAGATTTGCAGCGTCAGAGGACTGCCCAAGGTTTCGCCGAACCGGACGCCGGAGAGAATTTCCACTTCATCCTTCTCGATCCGCATTCGTCCGCCACGGCCATAACCCACCTGGCGGCGCGCCAAATCCCGGTTAATTGCCTCCGGCGTCAGTGGCACACCCGCCGGCAGGCCCTCCAACACGGCCACGACGACTTTGCCGTGAGACTCTCCCGCAGTCAAAAATCTCAGCCCGCACACTTGGTTTTAGTCCCCCGTAGAGTTCGCCGACGATATCAATCTCCTTGAAGGGTGTCAAGTTTCCCTTCCCGCTTTCGGATCGCCCCGCTCCAAGACATCCGCGTCCATCCGTCGTCGAAATGCCTCCGGCTTGTAACTCGCTCAGGCCCTTTACATGACTCATCCCCAAAAGGAAACCCTCTTGTTGACGAACTCTATTGACGCTCTCGAATTGTCACGATATAATAACTTTGGTTATAGCTACTGGAGTCTTTTCCCTGGGGAATCTAATCTCGAATCGCCCGAAGTTTCATCTCGGCGCAAGGACGAATATCCCGATGCAAGTGACTTTAGTTTCTGCCGACAAGGGTTTCGCCGATCAAATCCAAGGATCTTTGGCGAAGGATAACATTGGTTTTAGTATCCTCTCCCCTGGAGCGTTCAGCCCCGGGGCTTTTCACGAAAATCCACCGGATTTGCTGGCCGTCGAGGTCGCGGACGAGGCCCAGATCGACGTCATTCAGGCAATGCGCTGTCGGCAACACCTGAGAAAAATCCCCCTGATCGCCCTCCTGAGCCATCCCAGCCGGGAATTAACGATGGCCGTCCACCAGGCCGGCGTCCGGGACATCCTGAGCAAGCAGGGCGAACTGGCGGCTCTCCTGGAGAGAATCAAGCGGCTTTGCCCGGTTTCCACCAGAAATGGCGGGGGCGGAACCGCTCGCCTGGCCAATGGGCACACCGAACCGGCACAGATGGAATGGAGCGACCCGGAAACCACCGCGTTCAAGAAGCAGGTCCAGCGGGAGGTCTCCCGGCGGCTGGAAATGCTGCCTTCCCTTCCGATTGTGGTGATGGAAGTCATGCAACTGGTGGAGAATGAGAAATCGTCCGCGATGGATTTCGAAGAACACATCAGCCACGATCAGGCGATGGCCGCCCGCATCCTTCGAATCGCCAATTCCTCCTTCTTCGCCCAGACGCGCAAGATTAAATCGATCCGAGACGCCATTGTCGTACTCGGCTTCCGAACCCTTAAGAGCGTGGTCATGGCGGCTTCAACCGGAGAGATCCTGAATCGCCCGGCCGAAGGCTACGGGTATCAGGCCGGAGGATTGTGGAAACATTCCATTGCCTGCGCCGTGGGAAGCCGGTTGCTCGCCCGCAAGCTGGGGCGAAGCGAAGCGGCGGCGGAAGAGCTGTTCGTGCAGGGTCTCTTGCACGATATCGGCAAATTGCTGCTGAATCACTTCGCCGAGGAGAAGGTCGGTTCGTTTCGGGAAGCCATCCAGGAGCAGGGCATGACGCTCGCCGAGGCGGAAACCACCATCATGGGAATTAACCACATGAAAGTGGGCGCTCGAATCGCCGAACGATGGAATCTCCCCGGTGAAGTCCAAGCGGTGATCGAGTATCATCACAATCCTCGCTCCGCCGGGCAGCATCGAGAGGCCGTTGCCCTCGTTCACGCCGTGAATTATCTGTGCCACGAGATGAAAATCGGCATGATTCCCGACTCGTTTGTCGAGAGCCATCTGGTTCGGGAAGAGATGGAGCACGTCGGTATTTCCGAAGAGCTGCTTCAAGGTTTAACCGAGGAATTTACCGCACAACTCAACGAAATGGAAAAATTGTTCTCCATGATCGGCTGATCCAACATCGCGCAACCGGCGTTGGGCAGAATCCCCGAAAGGAGCGCAATCGAACGGCTTGATGCAATCGACGTTCACCACTTTCCAAACCGGCCGCTTGTTATACGGAACGAGCGATTTCCACTCCGCCCGCAGCCTCGGGCAGCTGTACGATCACCTCGAACAGGTTTTGTACGATTTCCTCGGCCGTTCCAGCTTCACGCTTTTCTTTCCCAGTAAGCTGGAACAAAGGCTGAAACCGGTCCACAGCACCTATTTCCCCGAGGACGAGATTGCCCGTTGGACCTTCGAACTGGACAATCCTCAGATCAAGTCCTTGATCGATGCCTACAATGAAACGCAGATCCTCCTGATGGACACCCCGCAGGAATTCGGCCCCTGGCCCTTTCCCGTCGAGTATTGCGCCCTGCTGAGCGAAGAACAAACCCTGCTGGGCCTTCTGGTCGTTCATGAAGGGCTGGACGAAACGATCTGCGAAGCGTTCCCCGTCGTGGAAGTGCTGGAACCCGTCATCAAGCACTTCACCCAGGCGTTGATGCGGCTGAAGTCGATGGAAGAAATCGAAAAAAGCCTGGACGAAACCAATGCCCGCTTGTTGGCGATTAATGAGATCGGCGAACTGCTGGGCCATCTGCATCTCGACACGTTGCTTTCGAAAATCGTTTCCCTGTCGCTCCAGTTGATCCGGGCCGAAGTGGCCAACCTGATGATTCTTCAGTCCGATCACCTTCGCTCGCGCGTGGAAATGGGATTGAACGACGAGGTTGTCCGGGGAATCACCTGGAAAGACGGGGCGACCATGGTCGACTGGGTGCTTCAAAATCACCGGCCGATCCTCATTGAAGATCTGTCCCGGGACCCTCGCTTTGAAGTCGATTCTTCCAGCCACGCGATTCAATCCATCGTCTCGATTCCATTGTTCACAACCTCGAAGGACCTCGGCGTTTTGAACGTCGTGAATACTCGCGGCGGCGCCTCGTTTTCGTCCGACAACATGGCCACGCTGCAAACCGCCGCCGGACTCGCTTCCACGGCCATTGAAAACGCCTTGTTGCACCGGGAAGCCATCGAGCGCGAAGTCTTCCGGGAACAACTGAGAATCGCGCGACAGATTTGGGAGAACATCCTCCCGCGCTCGGTCCCGACCTTCGCCGGGGCGTCCATCAGCGCGCGAAGCGTTCCGGCCAGCGTGGTGGGGGGAGATTTTTACGATTTCATTCCCCTGGGGGACGATCAGCTGGGATTGGTGATTGCCGACGTGTCCGGAAAAGGCATACCGGCGGCGATGATCATGAACATGGCAAAAACGATCCTCCACGTCGAAGCGCTGCGCGGAGACAAGCCGAACCGCGTCCTGGACACCGTGAACGATTTGTTGGTGGAGTCGACGAAAATGGACAGCTTCGTGACGTTGACCTACGCGGTCGCCGACCGGGCCAACCGGCGCATTCTGATCACAAACGCCGGTCACAATCCTTGCCTGCTTTATCGCAAAGCCACCGACAGCATTGAAGAATTGACTTCGGAGAATATGCCGCTGGCGATCTTGCCCCACCAGACGTTCCTGACTCAGGAGGTACAGGTCGAGCCCGGCGATTTACTTTTCCTCTATACCGATGGGGTCACCGAGGCGATGAACCGGCAGGGGGAAATGTACGAAATCCAGCGGCTTCAACGGCTGCTCTACGACTGCGGCCATCTGCCCTCGGCGGAATCCATCGTGGAGAAGGTTTTCCTTCAGGTCAACGACTTCGTCGGCGATGCGCCTCAACACGACGACACAACGGTCGTTGTGTTCAAAGTCACCGAATAACGGCGGCCGGCCTTTCCGGAATCCATCGTCCGTGGTATCCTTCGACGCGTCTTGGGCAAGTCACTCCTGCCCCCGCAAATCGTTATAGGATCTGGAGATTGTACAACGTGAAAAACCGGAAATTCGAAATAAAGACCCTCGGAGCGGGGCCCCTGAGACAACCCGGGAGAAAGATCGCTCGGCGTGCCGGTGGACTCCTGATCCTCGCTCTCCTGCCCGCCCTGCTGCTGGCCGCATCCCCCGGCCGCGGTCAGAATCTCCTTATTCCCATGGATGAAACCCAGCGGGATCACCTGAAGGCCTATGGCCTCACCTATTGGGCTCTTCAATCCCCGAGAGGGTTTCAGGCCGAGTGGCTCCTCAACTATCGAGGTGGAGCGTTTGTCATCATGGAAGCGCCTCAAACGCGCCGCCAGGCGGATCTCGTCGGAGTCTCCTACGAAGTCCTCCCCGAGAGCCGGCTCCAGGCCCTTCATGAGCTCATTCTGGAAGAAAACATGGAAACCGTGGTGCTGGAAAAACCTCCCAAGGTGGCCGTCTACGCGCCTCCGGACAAGGATCCTTGGGATGACGCGGTCATGCTTGCGCTGGATTACGCCGATATCCCCTACGATCAAATTTGGGACCCGGACGTCCTGGCCGGACGAACCTTCTCCTATGATTGGGTGCATTTGCACCACGAGGACTTCACCGGGCAGTTCGGGAAGTTCTACGGTAACTATCACGGCGCGCCTTGGTACAAACAGAAGGTCCGACGTTTCACGGAAGCGGCCCGGCAAGCGGGATTCTCCACCGTATCGGCTCATAAGCTGGCCGTCGCCAAGGCATTTGTCGAGTACATTCGCGCGGGCGGATTCCTGTTCGCCATGTGCAGCGCAACGGACACCCTCGACATCGCTCTGGCGGCCGAGGGACTCGACATCATCCCCCACCCCATCGATGGATCTCCCATGACGCCGGGATTCCAGGCCAAGCTGAACTTCAGCCGAACCCTGGTCTTTCAGAACTTCCGCTGTAGTACGGACGCTTTTGAGTACGAACACTCGGACATCGATGTCAAAGTGCCCAACACGACCCTCTCCAGCGGAGAGTATTTCACCCTGTTCGACTTCTCGGCCAAAATCGACACGGTGCCCGCCATGCTCGTGCAGTGCCACACTTCCCGGATCAAGGAGTTTCGAGGCCAGACCACAGCGTTTCGACGAGACAAAGTCAAGGATTCAGTCGTTATTCTTGCCAAGGGACCGGGCCCCGGCGTGGTCAAGTATGTCCACGGCAACTTCGGCCAAGGCACGTTTACTTTTCTCGCCGGCCACGATCCCGAGGATTATGCCCATCTGGTGGGTGAAGAGCCTACAGAACTGTCTCTCCATAAAAATTCGCCGGGATATCGCCTGATTCTCAACAATATCCTTTTTCCCGCCGCTAAAAAGCGGGACCGGCGGACTTGATCCGGCGGACGCCTACCAAGCCGAGAGCCTTTAATCCGAAATCCATACGGACCCTCCTCAAAACGTGACATAAATCTTGACTATTCCCGCCGCTGCCCATACAATGCTTGTCTCGCTGATTAGGAATTGGCTTCTCCTGAGGCATTAACCTCTAACTCGTTGAATACTCAGAAGATAAGCCATCGGACTCGCAAGACGAAAGGCACTCGACTTGCGCGCCGAAATCAAGATGCAAAGCGGGGAGACCAATGGATTTCTCAAAAGTCGGTGTTGTTGGTGGCGGCACAATGGGCCGCTGTATCGCGATTTGCCTGGCGCGCGCGGGAATCAAGGTCGTGCTGTGCGAAAAGAGCGAAAAGCAGTATCAAGACTCCATGAGCGCACTGGAGGAAACCCTTAAGGATCTGATCCGGCATTTCTCCATTACGGAAGAGGAGAAGAAGATCTATTTGTCCATTATCGAAGGGACGCCGGAGCTGTCCGCGCTGGATGACACGGATTTCATCATCGAATGCGTGGACGAAAACCTGGAGCTGAAAAAGCGCGTGTTCCGCCAATTGGACGAAGCGCTGTCTCCGGACAAGATCATTGCAACCAACACCGCGACACTTTCAATCACCGAACTGGCGGCCGCCACAAAGCGCCCACAGCAAGTCATTGGCCTGCATTTCATCAGCTCCGATCCGAACTCGGTTCTCGTGGAGATCGTTCGGGGTACCCAGACGTCCGACGCCACGACCGAGGCGGCTCGGGATCTTGCCCGGGCCATGCGAAAACAGGCCATCGACGTCTTTGAGTATCCGGGATACGTCAGCAGTCGCTTGATTATCCCTTACATCAACGAAGCGCTCTATATCCTGATGGAAGGAGTCTCCAGCGCCGAGGATATCGACAAGGCGATGACTTTGGGTAACAATTTCCCGATCGGCCCCCTGGAGATGGCCGACCGAATCGGGCTCGATCAGGTGTTGGGGATGATGGACGCCCTGTTTGAGGAACTGGGCGAGCTGAAATATCGTCCTTGTCCGCTCTTGCGGAAGCTGGTGCGAGCCGGTCACCTCGGCAAAAAAACCGGCAAGGGCGTCTTTGAATACGCGAATGGAGAACACAAGTAAACGCCTTTCTCCCGATTGACGGGGCTGTAATTCGCCTGGAGGCTACCCAAGTCCAATGAGAATTCTGGTTCTTGACTGCAAGGAATATGCCATTCGCTTCAGCTTGGCCGATATGGAAACCAAAACGTTCCCGGTCTGTGGAAAGGTTGAAAGCATTGGAATGGCCGGAGCCACCATCCACGTGCGCACGCAAGGTAAATCGGAGCGACAGGAACAGGCCAGCTTGCTCACCCACAAAGCTGCCATTGAAAAAGTGATCGACGTGCTGATTCAGGAGCGGGCCATCAGTTCAAAAGCGGACTTGGACGCCGTCGCTCACCGCGTGGTGCATGGCGGAGAAAGCTTTCAGACCTCCACCCGGATCAATGAGAAAGTCATTGAGCAGATTCGCCGGCTGCGACCGCTGGCCCCGCTTCACAATCCGGCCGAGTTGGAAGGCATTCTTGCCACCCGCCAGATCCTGCCCGACACGCCGCAAGTGGCCAACTTCGACACCGCTTTCTACGCCACAATGCCGGACCATGCGTTTATCTATGGTCTTCCCTTCGAACTCTATAAGCGGCTGGGCGTCCGGCGATACGGATTCCACGGCCTTTCCCACCGGTATTTGATGCACCGGACGGCCAAACTGCTCGAGAAAAATATCACCGAAATCAAGATCGTCAGCTGCCACTTGGGCAGCGGCTGCAGTATCACGGCAATCGACCGGGGGACCGTGAAGGACACCTCCATGGGATTCACTCCCACGGAAGGACTGGCGATGGACTCCCGCTGCGGAGATATCGATCCCGGACTCATTCCTTTCCTTAAAGCGAAGGAGCGGCTCACAACAGCTGAATTGCTGAACCTATTCAACAAGTTCAGCGGTCTTCGAGGACTTTCCGGGACCTCGGGAGAAATGGCCGTCATACTCGACAAGGCCGAAAAAGGCGACGAGCGCTGTCAAATCGCCTTGGGCGTTTTCAGCTATCGAGTCAAAAAGTATATCGCGGCTTATATGGGCGTTCTGGGAGGCGCCGATGCGCTGGTTTTTTCAGCGGGAATCGGCGTGAATGCACCCATTGTTCGACAGCGCTGCGTCGCGGGACTCGAATTCCTCGGCGTTCAACTGGACCCGGAGAAAAACCAAGCCGCCATCGGCAAAGAAGCCTTGATCAGCAGCGACGACTCCCCGGTCAAAGTCTTCGCCATGCCGGACAATGAGGAACTGACCATGGCGTTTCGAACGCGAGACGTCATTCAAAAAAGAGAAGAAGGCATCGAAGAGGACGAATTTTAGGACCGGCTGTTCCCTGTTTCAATCTTCCGGTTTTGCCTCCGAGGGCTTGGCTTTCGGTTTCTTCACCCACTCCCAAACCGGGTATCCCATTTGCTCCAACTCCGCCAACTCCCGGCGAATGTCGTTCGCTTGAGGAGCGTTCGGCTGCTTTTCCAGAATCCGCCGCAGAAGGCGAATCCCTTTGGGGGCCTGACCGAGATGGTCGAGATACAACCGCCCTAAAAGATGCGCCGCCCGAACGCGCACGCCTTCCCCTTCGTCCCGCTGGGCGGCTGCCCGGCGGCAGACCTCGGCGGCCGCTTCATACTCCCGCTCCCAGATCATCGTCTCGGCCAGGAGCAAGAGATCCACGGCCCGCATGGGAATCGCCCCGAATCGCTGCATCCCCTCCCGGTACATCCGGATCGCCGCCGGCCGATGATGGTTATAGAGTGCCTGTCGAATCTGTCGGGTCTGCCGCTCCTGTTCGCTCTCCGGCGGCTTGGGACGCTCTTCTTCGAGCTGAATATCCGCCGCCCTCGGCCGGGACTTGGGCTCCGGATAAAGATGGCGGTACAACAACGCGCATGGAATCGCAAACAAAAAACCTCCAACGTGCGCCATGAATCCCACCGGCATCTCGGCAAACAGCGAATACAAAAACAAATTCACCCCAAGAAACAACGGCGCGATAAACAGGGCAATCACCGGAAACGTGGTGATCCGCCAGAAGAACATGAACAACATGATCACAAAAGTGATCCGGATCTCGGCCAGGGGAAACAAAATCAGAAACGCTCCCATGACTCCATAAACCGCCCCGGACGCCCCGATCATGGGTGTCCCGCCGTGAATGGACCCGGTGGTGTGGGAGAAAAAATAGGCCGCGGCCACCCCGCTGGCCAAATAAAAGGCCAGAAACCCAACCCGCCCGAATCGATCCTCCACGTTCGCTCCAAAAATCCACAGAAACAACATGTTGCCAAGAACATGGAGATACCCGCCGTGGAGAAACATGTGGGTGAAAAGCGTGGGGATTCGGTCGTCAACCGCCGTATGCCCATACTCCAGTAAAATATCGATGTAGTAGCCGCTATGGCGAGTGATAATAAAGATAATAAAATTCGTCCAGATCAGAACGGTTGTCACAATTGCCCGGCGCTGGAGGGGAATCGACGTCCCGTGCGGAATCGGCAGGAAAATAAACAGCGGCGGAGCGATAATCAAATTGAGACGGGAACTGAAACGTCGCCATGCAGAGGTTCTCATGCATTGGATTGTCACTAATCCAGCCACAAGCGTCAAGCGCCTTTCCTCGCCCTATGCGATGCTTCAAGTTGCGTAGAAAATCACGGGATTGAAATCCCTACTTCAAAGGTTCTCAAATCCTCTCCCACCGGGAGAGGCGGGCTTTCTTACTCCACTCGGGTGAGGGAATCAGTGGGAGAGTTGTAAACTTGGCCAACTAACGGCCAGGGCACCCATTCGCACCGAAGGCGTCCTCGCCTGCATCGATCCCCCACTTGACAAGAATTTGAAACTCCTTCATCTTGCGGGACTTCTCGCGAAGGGCAAGGAACATTCGGATGGAAAAAAATAGTGCGCCCGTGCGGGTTCGAGTCCCCGGCAGCACCTCGAATCTGGGTCCCTGTTTTGACCTGTGCGGTCTTGCGGTTCAGATCTACATCGAAGTCGCTTTCGAGCCCTGCGATGAAGGTCTGTCCTGGACGCTGGAGGGCGAAGGCGCCGATCTCATCCGCCGGACCGAGGATAATCTCGTACTGGAAGCAGCGCAGCGGTTGTGGCGTCTTGTGGGATTCACGCCTCCAGGCCTCAACGTCCGGATTCATAACGCAATTCCACTTTACTCGGGCCTCGGCAGCAGTGGAGCCGCCGTGGCTGCAGGACTGGTAGCCGCCAATGCGCTGGCCGGCGCGCACGCTTCCCTCGAATCCCTGCTTGCCCTGGGAACCGAAATTGAGGGCCATCCGGACAATGTCACCGCTTCCCTGCTGGGAGGCTTGGTCCTCTCGTGCCGGGACGGCGACCGGGTCCACTCCTTGTCGTATCGGTATCCAAAGCCTTTAAGTTTGGCCGTTCTCATTCCCCAGGCGGAAATCTCCACCCGGCATTCGAGGCAAAGCCTGCCGGACGCCTACACCAGCGAAGATGCGGTTTTCAACGTCAGCCACGCCGCCCAGTTGGCCGCCGCCTTTGCCTCGGGCCGCTTGGAGGAAGCGGGATTTGCGTTCGAAGACCGCTTCCATCAGCCCCCGCGGGCGCAGCAAATGCCTTATCTGTTCGACGCCATCGCCGCCGCGCGGGCCGCCGGCGCATTCGGCGCATTTCTGAGCGGTTCCGGTCCTTCGGTCGGCGCGCTCGGTGCACCGGAAACTATCCCGGCGGTGCTGGACGCGTTCCGAGCGATTGTAAAGCGTTTCGGGCTCGGCGGCCGCGTCCTGGCGCTGCCCATCGACTATGAGGGAGATCAAATCCTCGCATGAACGGTGAACTCAAACCGCCGATCCTGGGCCTGGACGTCGGAGAAATCCGCACCGGCGTGGCGCTGTCCGATCCGCTTCATCTGACCGCGCAGCCTCAGGACACCATCGAGCACAAGCGGCAGAAAGAGGCGCTGCAGACCGTCGAATCCCTCATCGCCGAGCGGGGCGTCGAGACGGTCGTGGTCGGTTGGCCGCGCAATCTGCGAGGAGGGACCACCCGCTCCACCGAGCGGGCCGAGGCCTTCGCCGAGGCCCTGCAGCACCGCTGCCCCCGAATCGAAGTCATCCTATGGGACGAACGACTCTCCACTGCCCAGGCGCACTCGGCCATGCTCGGCGACAAGGTCCGTCGTAAAAAGCGAAGGGAAAAAGCAGACACGATCGCCGCGGTGTTGATCCTGCAGAACTATCTGGATTGCCATCGGAGCGCCTGAGAGTTAAGATGCTTTCCACCTCCAACAAAGGGAAGGACCACTGGAATGAATGAAAAAGCGAGGATCGGCGTCTCCCTACTGACCGGGAGCATCGCGGCTTTAGCCCTGCTCGGACTTTCATGCGGCCGGGAACCGGCCTCCACGGCGAAACGACCGGACCCGGAAGTCCGCCAGGAAGGCCACAAAACGATCATCACGGTGCCTGAGACGGGCGATCAGCTGGTCTTCGGTGCAACGGAGGAAATCCCCGCCGAATTTCCCCAGGATCTTCCCATTGCACCGGATTGCCAGATCAATAATCATTTCAAGAGTTCGAACACCCTGTTTACCACTTTCTTTACGTCTAAGAAAATCGAGGATGTCAAGGAGTTCTATCTCGTCGCGGCTCCGTTTCAGGAGGAAGGCTGGACGATGGAAGGCGCGAAACAAGTCGCCCGAGGATATAACGTGGAATTTCGAAAAGAAGGCCGGCGCACTATCATCAGCCTGACTATCAGCAAGGACCCGGAAGGAACAAATATCGCTTACGTCACCAATATCCCATGACTTCGGTGCGCCAAAATCTCGAACACCGGTTTCCGGGTCTTCTCACGATTTGCCCGTAGAGCAGTTCTCGAAACAACTTCTCCAAATGAAACGCGCAAAGCAGCGATAAACCTCTCTCCCCCTTACGAAGGTCGCAGACGCGCCGAGGCGGGGGGAGCTAGAGGGGGTTGCTTTTTGGGCAAGAAGCAAATACTGCTGGGAGAAAAGGGAAATAGCCAAAACCCTGAGGAGATACTTCAGTTTTTCCGACTTCCAGGCCGCCGTTGCGGAAACAAGAATCCAATCGCAAAAAAGCCAAGCGTCACGCCTATGGCAATCTGGATCGGCAGATCGCCCCAGCGCGTCGAGAGCGTGGGGTGCCGCCGCCCCACCTCGACGTCGACGATCAGCAGGCCCGGTTCATAGATCGGCAGGGAGCGAATCAGCCGGCCCCGCCGGTCAAAAGCGCTGGTCCAACCGGTGTTGGTGGCCCGCACCACGGGCACACCGCATTCAACCGCCCGGAAGGAGGATTGGATGGCGTGCTGATAGGGCGCAGTCGAGGGGCCGAACCAGGCGTCGTTCGTAATGACCACGAGCATGTCAACATCCTGCCGGGCATACTCCCGGGCCAGCGTCGCAAGCGTGGACTCGAAGCAAATCAAGACGCCAAAGTGGACTCCATCGACTTCGAAAACGGGCAACACCTTCCCCGGCAGGTAATCTCCCCCGCCCTGGTCCTCAACCATCTTTTCAATGAAAGGAAAGAATCGCCCCAGGGGAACCATTTCGCCCCAAGGCACCAAGTGGTTTTTGTCGTAACGGTTCCATGTCGTTCCCTCTTGTCCCGAGGGGGACACAAGAAACGCTGAATTATAGTACCCCGCCCCGGTGCCTTCGCTCGATACCGCGCCCAGAAGCAAAGGAATGCCGTGGGCTTCCACCCATCGATCGATCTCCATGCGCAGCGGCGGACGTTGGGTCAGGACGTCGGGAATGGCCGTCTCCGGCCAGATGATGAGATTCGGTCGCTCGGCCGCAGCGGCGTCGCTCAATCCGAGGTAGCGGTCAAGCGTGTCGCCGACCGAGACGGCCCACTTATCGTCCTGAGGATAATTGCCTTGCACTAGCGCCACTCGAAAGCGACGGGACGATTCCGGCGTCTCGCCCGTCGGACCGCCGACGACCGCGACAATCGCCAGTAAGGCCAAAGGCCAAATCCAGGCGTTTCTCGCCCTTCGCTTTTCCCGCCGCGACAGCCAGATCTCCGCCAGGCAGAGGTTGGCGGCCATCAAAAGAAAGGACAGCCCATAAACACCCCACCAGCCGGCGCTGTGCGTCAACTGAGGAATCGACCATTGGGTATGCCCCAACAGCCCCCACGAAAAGGATAAGGGGCCGATCGAACGCAGATACTCCAGCTCGGCCCAAATCAATCCACCCCACAGAGGCCGCGCGAACGGACCGCGCAGCCGGCCAAGCAGCATGCAGAAAACCGCCGGATACAAACTCAGGTAGAGCACAAGCAGGCAGTAACCGGTGCGCGTGACGGTATTCAGCCAATAGACGAGAAAGGCGAAGAACACCACCCCGGCGATCCACCCCGACTGAAAGCGCCGCCGGGGACCTTTCCCTTCAAGACTCACCAGGAGAGGAACCCAGGCAAAAAAGGCCAGAAAAGAAAAAGGAAACGTGGGAAAGCAAAGCAGTAACAGCAGCCCGCTGGAGGCAGGCAAAAAAACGTCACGAATCCACGGGCGGCGAAGGATCATCTTCTTCTACACTCTTCAGGATTCCCGGAATGTTGTACTCTTGAGACATCCACCGGCCTAAGTCTATCACTTTGCACCGCTTGGAGCAAAAGGGGAAATCCAGGGCCGAGGAAAACGAGGGGCGATCCGCATTGGGCTTCGAAACCCGCCTGCCGCAAATAGGACACCTCGCCTGTCTCCGCGACGATCGCATGACTTTCACAATCCGCCCGTTAAATCCAATCCAACCAGTCGTTCAAGAAATACCCCAAATCGATTATTCTTTCAACCATGAATCCGAGCCGATGACAAGGTCACAGCTGAGCCCGATAGGGGTGATTTTTGAGTACCGCGGGCGTCCTCGCCTGCATTAATTGGGATTAAGGATAACAGGGCGATTCTTGAATCGCCCCTACGGCCGCGCGTTCGTTCTGCCAACACGAGCGACCATGGCGCCCGGCATTGTCTATCGCCGCACTATCCTGGTAGACTATATGGAACGACCGGCTCCGTGATTGTAAGATCGCGGATTAAAACCGTGCGGTTTCAGAGCCGCATACAAAAAGGAGCCGGTCATGGAAGAAACTATCACATTTGTTGCCCTGGATACA
>Ga0272444_10002258_pt1 | contig 17895 bp, 1 predicted proteins | sample SSMForm13_FD_201033 | JGI IMG/M metagenome (GOLD analysis project Ga0272444, IMG submission 201033) | Marine sediment archaeal communities from Little Sippewissett salt marsh, Falmouth, MA, United States - SSM-Form-13 | ecosystem: Environmental > Aquatic > Marine > Wetlands > Sediment ... | reverse complement strand
AACCTCCCCCACCCACCCAAACTATTCTAAACCTCCTAGCCCTTCTACCCTTGCTATGGAGAAGATGTACAAGGAGCTGGTCATTGACATCATGTCTGGAGAGATCAAGAATTCAGACGACCTCCAGAGGGCGAAGATAAAGTTGTGCCGCAAGTACGGCCTCAAGAGGGTGCCGTCCAATGCGGAGCTCATTGCCCAGATACCGGAGAGGCACCGCCAAAGGGTCCTGGAGGTACTGAGGCTCAAGCCCTCCCGCACCCTGTCCGGGGTGGCGGTGGTGGCTGTGATGACCAGCCCTGAGGACTGTCCGCATGGGAAATGCGATTACTGTCCAGGTGGCACAACCATAAACACGCCCCAGAGCTACACCGGCCACGAGCCAGCAGCCATGAGGGGCGAGGACAATGGTTTCGATCCGTACCAGCAGGTGTATTCAAGGCTAGAGCAGCTGGTGCGCATAGGCCACAACGTGGACAAGGTGGACCTCATAATAATGGGCGGCACCTTCACTGCCAGGGACAGCGATTACCAGGAGTGGTTCGTGAGGCGTTGTTTCGAGGCCATGAACGACTTCCCAAGGTACATGAAGAACCCTGAGGGCACACTCGCGCAAGCCCACCAGGCCAATGAAACGGCTGGTGCCAGGTGCATAGGCCTCACCGTAGAAACAAGGCCTGATTGCTTTGCAGGAAGGGAGGTGGCAAAGGCATTGGAGCTCGGGACCACCAGGGTGGAGCTGGGGGTCCAGACCACGGATGATGCGATACTCAAGTCCGTTCACCGGGGCCACGGAATAACCGAATCCATCAAGGCAACGAGGGCCAGCAAGGACGCGGGCCTGAAGGTGTGCTACCACATGATGCCAGGACTTCCGGGGGCCACACTGCGCTCGGACCTGGAGACCTTTAAAGAGATATTCACCAACTCCAACTACAAGCCAGACATGCTGAAGATCTATCCCACGCTTGTTATCAAAGGCACCAAGCTCTACGACATGTGGAAGAAGGGCCAGTACGAACCATACGAGCTGGATGACATGGTCCTCCTGGTCGCAAAGATCAAGGCCATGCTCCCGCCCTGGGTAAGAGTGCAGCGCATTCAGAGGGACATTCCTGCAAAGCTCATAGAGGCAGGCGTCCAAAAGAGCAACCTGCGGCAGCTGGCCAGGAACAGGCTCAAGGAGCAGGGCAAGCTGTGCAGGTGCATAAGATGCCGCGAGGTGGGAAGACAGAGGCCCACCGGTTCAGGTGGAGGGGGCGGCTGGAAATTCGAGCTTGTCAAGCAGAAATACGAGGCTTCGGGTGGGACCGAGGCATTCATCAGCTTCGAGGACAAAGAGAAGGACGTCCTGGTAGGCTATGCTAGGGTAAGAAAACCAGGCCAAGACCACCATGCCTTCCTGAGAGAGCTCAAGGTCCTGGGGAGAGAAGTGCCCATCAACCAGAGGGAGGAGGAATGGTGGCAGCACAAGGGCTACGGCACCAAACTCCTGCAGGAATCTGAATTACTGGTCAAATCCTGGGGCAAGGACGAGCTCAGGGTCACAAGTGGAGTAGGGGTAAGAGGATACTACAAGAAGCACGGCTATCGAAAAATAGGTCCATATATGGTGAGGAAGCTGTAAACCCTTTTTAGTCCACTAAATAGTGAAGAAACGGCAGTCTGTTGTTAGGCTTACACATGGTCGGGAAAGTGAAATCTCACTTTATGCCCAAACATAGTGAAAAAACTCCAATTCTTTGTACAATATTAATACCTCCATTTACCAACAACAAAAATATATACTTAAGAATCATATCTGCTCCAACTCAAGGTGGGAGATATTATTACAGAGGACAATATTCTGAATTAGCTCTCACCTTGGCGAGGAGTATGAGCACCATGAGAGCCATTAATATTTGCCTGTGCATTTTAGCCATAGGATTTGTCCTTTTAACGCTTGCATCCCTGGATGCGGACGCAGACACCACCTGGAGCAACGGGGTCGTTGACAGCTTTCCAGACCTGGACACCGTCGAGCAGGTTGATTACGCCGATATAGACAACGACGGCGACCTGGACCTGATATGCAGCGATTCAGGTGTGGACCGTGTTGTGTGGTACGAGAACCTTGGGACCAGCTTCTCCACCACCCAGAAAATCATCAGGTCCGAAACTGACCCCACCAACTTCAAGATGGTGGACATGGACAGGGACGGATGGGTGGATATCGTGATGCAGACTGAAACCCCGAACTACAATCTGTTCTGGAGCCGCAACACAGGCTCCCCCAACTACCTGACGAACGTTGGGAGGTACCCAACTATCGTGCCCAACTTCACTGGGGATACCTTCGATGTCGGCGATGTGGACAGGGACGGGGATATTGACCTGATGTACACCGCTGAAACAGGGGCGGTTCTCCTCAATAACTCAGGTAATTCCATATCATTCAATTTCCATGTTCTGGCAGGCCTTACCTACGGTGGGTATGGTCGCCTTCACGATGTTGATGGCGACGGCGATCTGGACGCGGTCCTGTTCTCGAGCAGTGCGACACAATGGCTTGAGAACGATGGGAGCAATTCAGGATGGTCTATGCACGCAACTGGCACCTACTTCCCTGACGACGTCGTGGACCTGGATAGGGATGGGGACCTGGACTTCCTCCATGCCAGCGGCGGGATAGTGGCGTACTTCCTGAACAACGGCGACGGCAGCTTCGGCTCGGTTCAGAACATAGAGGTCTCCAGCGAGCAGGGCAGAGCGTGCAGGGCTGCGGACCTGGACTGCGACGGGGACCTGGACGTTCTCACCACGCAGTTCGTCACAGGCGGGAACCTCGGCTGGTACGAGAACCTGGGAGGCCTCGCGTTCTCAGCCAGGAAAGCGATACAGAGCAGTTATGTGAGCTACGAGGCAGAGGTCTGCGACCTTGACAACGACGGCGACATCGATATAGTGACAGCTGGTGCTGGCGCATTCTCAGACGAGCTGGGGGTGCACAGGAACACTGGCGACTTCACCCTCGATAACAGGAACTGGGCAGGCATGGACATCGATTCTGGCCTTAGCATTCCCAAGGCATCAACCTACGGCGATCTGGATGGGGACGGGGACCTCGACGTGATCACCTCCACCTATGCTGACAACACCTTCGCATGGTACGAGAACACCGATGGCGCAGGCGGATATGGCTCCCGCCAGGTCATAAGTAGCAGCGTACTAGGTGCCAGCTGCGCCATACCCATGGACGTTGACGGCGACGGGGACCTGGACGTTATGACCGCATCATCAATGGACAACACCATTGGATACTATCGGAACTACGACGGGCAGGGCAGCTTCGGCTCAAGGCAGGTCATGTCATCCTCGGCCTCCGGAGTGGTTCGTCTGGATGTAGGGGACATAGACAGGGACGGCGACCTGGACGTGGTATCCGCCTCTGTGAACAATAACGAAATAGCATGGTACGAGAACACCGATGGCAATGGTACCTTCTCCTACCATTTAGTGAGCAGCAGCCACAACCAGCCCAGGGACGTCAGGCTCGCGGACCTGGACAAGGATGCTGACCTTGACATACTTGCAGTATCCTTTTTCGACAGCAAGCTGGTCTGGTACGAGAACAACGGCAGCGGTGGGTTCCTACCCCAGGTTGTCATCAGCACCAGCGCCCAGTGGCCATTATGTGTCAGGGCAGGAGATGTTGACAGCGACGGGGACCTCGACGTGCTCGTTACAGGGGAGTTCAACGGCATCGTTGCATGGTTCGAGAACACCGATGGCGCATGCACCTTCGGGGGCATGAACACCCTTGCCCTGGACGGCCCGACCCCAAGGTCCGCCGCATTCGGCGACATTGACAGGGATGGCGATCTGGATATAATCGCTGTGGGCTCCAATGACGGCTCCACTTACTGGTTCCAGAACCTTGATGGTGATGGCACTTTCGGGCCAAAGAACATGGTCCAGGGTTCGCCATCTGGTGCTAGCTATATTGAGCTTGCTGACCTGAACAAGGATGCGGTCCTCGATGCCCTGATCACCGGAGAGAACGGCGGTGTCGTGTGGTGCAACCTGACAGATGTTTTCGTGAGGAACACCAACACCAATGGATGGTACAACACCTTTGACCAGGCAATTGCAGCTGCCAGCCCTGGCCATACCCTTTACGTCAGGAACATCACCCTCAACGGGGACCTCAACGCAAGCAAATGGATAACAATAGAGGACTGCCTGTTCGGGATCACAGGCGACCTGCTGGTTGCTGGCGATTCCGCCCTCTACCTCAACAATATAACATTGGAATGCGGGGGCATGTTCCTTGACGGGAACCTTACTGTCACTGATTCCCCCGACTCCATCACGTGCCATGACATACACATCAACAACCTCTTCTACCTGGACAACAGCTGTGTGAAGCTGGCATGCCAGAGCAATGGGCAGTACAACGTGGAGGCCTTGGGCACTGCCACAGTGATCATCGAGCACAACAGTGCGGTGTTCGCTTCCTCCAACAACTTCGCTTTCACGGTAGCGCCAGGCGCCACTTTCCGCCTCTGCAACTCCAGCATAAGCAACTGCGGATGGGACGATCCCAACCCAGGCCTGTTGATAGAAGCAAACGATGCATACATCTACAACTCGAGCTTCGGTGGATGCTACAACGGCATCACCCTTAAAGGGTGCAGCAACGCGATGATACTGGACTCCGTCATTGGCATGAACGCCAATGCCGCAATAATGCTCCAGTCCTGCGACGGCTGCACCATCAGCGGCAACGACCTCTCCCTGAACGACTACGGAGTTGTACTAGACGAGGTGGAGACCTTTGACAACTTCTATACTCCTGGGTACGTGTGCGGTCTGGAGGAGTACTCATACTTCGGCCACAAGGTCCGCGGCGGCTTCGATGTCAACAATGACGGCTTCGATGATGCGATTGTTGGGGACTACGCGAACACGGCCAATGGGGCGGACTCCGGCATGGTCAGGGTCTATTCCGGCCTTGACGGCAGCGTCCTGTACACGTTCTATGGCGACGATGCATCCGATTATACTGGCTACGGCATCTCTGGCTTCCCAGATGTAAATGGGGACAACTGCGACGAGTTCTTGATCGGCTCACCGCACAACGAGGACCTCATGAGCGGCCAGTCAGGGAGCGTGACCCTTTACAGCGGTATCAACGGAGTACCTATCCAGACCTTCTACGGGCACAGAGGCTCATATGGTTGGTTCGGAGTGGATGTCGCTGATGCAGGGGATGTGAACAACGACAGCATCCATGACATCGTCGTGGGCGCATACACCTACAACAGCAACACTGGATACGTCCGTGTGATATCAGGTTCGGACTACAGCCAGCTCTGGCAGTGGGACGGTGAGAAGACCAGCGGCAAGTTCGGGTTCAGCGTTGACGCAGCTGGGGATGTGGACAATGACGGTTTTGACGACATCATCATCGGCGCTCCAGAGTACTCCACCACAGGCGTCCAGAGGGAAGGAAAAGTGTATGTTTACTCTGGCCAGACCGGAGGCCTGCTGCATACCTGGACAGGCCAGTACGAGAATTTCAAGGGTGACAGTCTAGGATGGACAGTATCCTCTGCAGGGGACATGAACGGAGATGGCTACGATGATATCGTATTCGGAGCGCAGAGGAAGAACTTCAACGGTACGGACTCTGGTGTGGTCTACGTTTACTCCGGGAAGGACTGGAGCAGCCTCTACACCATACCTGGAAGGCTGGCATACAGCAGGTTCGGATACTCCGTTTCAGAAGCAGGCGACCTGAACAAGGACGGGTATGATGATATCATAGCTGGATGCGGCTGGGCCGATTACGATTATGTCCTGGCCATATCCGGAAAGGACGGTTCAACATTGGATTACATCGAGAACCCAGATGCCACCGACAGGGGCAAGTTCGGTTATTCAGTGGCATATGGAGGCGATGTGGACAACGACGGCTGGCTGGACATCGCCATCGGTGCTCTGATGTTCCCGAACGGCACCCTGACCAACATGGGCGCATCGTTCCCCTATCTTGGAACACAGGCCTATGACGGCTCCAGCGGCAATCTGATAACCGGCAACCTCTTCAGCGATGTCCTCACCATCGGCGTGGACATCTCTGCCAATTCCGTGAACAACCAGATAATCCACAACACGTTCAAGAGCAACGCCCTGCACGCCCAGGACCTTGGCGCAAATGACTGGGACCTTGGTCCAACGGTGGGCGGCAACTACTGGGACGACTGGGTCAGCCCGGACGATAACCTGGACGGCTACGTTGACAACCCAAGGCCAATAGCAGGCGGGGCAATGCAGGACAACTACCCGTTCACGCTGGAGAACGGCTGGTACAAGGTGTACAACGTGGACAAGGACAAGTGGTACGACAACCTCACAAATGCATTGAGCGATGCAGATGACTACGACACCCTTGAGCTCAATCCTGGGACATACAGCGAGGACATTTACATCTCCAACCAGTACATCAGGATCGCGGACTCGAACTTCAAGCTCGACGGCAACCTGGAACTGCAGGGAGGGGATGCCTACCTGTGCCTCGACAATATCTCCATGGAGGTACTGGGCCCCACGTATATTGACCAATGGGCACGGCTGGACATCATTAACAGCCCAAACACCATCATAACCAAGAACACATGGATAGAGGGGTATGTTTACCTGAACTCCTCAAGCTGGGAGGTGAACTGCTCCTATGACGGGCAGTATGGAATATTCGTGAACAGCTCAGGGTATCTAGAGGTGAACAATACTGGCTCTGGCCCATCAGTCATCAGGGCCCTTGACCCCCTATACCACTACGAGCTGCTGGTCAATGACAATGGCGAGCTCAATGTCCAGAACAGCAGCATCCAGGATGCTGGATGGGACTGGGACCACCCAGGAGTGTTCGTGAACTCCGGAGACGCATACCTGTGGAACGCCAGCTTTTACGATTGCTTTATTGGCCTGACCTTGAATGATACCAATAGTGTGTACATGAACTGGGGCAATATATCCGGCAGCGATCAATATGGTATCTGGATGAGGAATACAACCTACTCCTACATCGAGAATGTCACCTGCTTTGGCAACGGCAACACAGGATTGTACATGGAGAACGGGAATGATGATGAGATAGAGAACTGCACCCTGTGGAACAATTCAGGTTCCGGCATGCGGCTCACCTTCTCAGGGAACATCCACATGTACGGCAACTTCGCCCACAACAACACGCTCTACGGTATTCACCTCTTTGATTCAAGGGGTACCTTCAGGTGGTGCATGGCCAATGACAACGGGTTCGATGGGTTCCTTATCCAGAATGTGGGCAAGACCTGGTTCGACAACATTACCGCTCTGAACAACAACAGGTATGGAGTGCATTTCCTACAGAGCAATATGAACTATATCGAGCACGTGAGTGCAAGGTACAACCAGGACGGAATTTACTCCTCTGGCTCCGAGACCCAGATACACAACTCCACTATCTGCTACAACTACAATGCCGGAATAAAGGTGTTCAACAGCTCCTTCACAAGAATAGTCAGGAACTGGATCTATTATAATAACAGGGCAGGTATCGAGCTGAACGATACAGATAACGTCACCCTTGCGAAGAACGAACTATGGGAGAACAACCAGGCATTCAACTGGAACTGTGCTGGTCTATTGCTGTTATCCTCGGATCACAACAATATCTCATCCAACCAGATCCACCATAACTTGATCAATGGCGTGAAGATCAACGATTCCCATAATAATGAGGCCTGGAACAATACGATAAACTACAATTACGCAGCCACTTCCAACCTGAGAATGGAGGACTCCCACAACAACCATTTCCAGTCCAATGAGCTGAACTGGAGCACTGGTATCGGCCTCTCGATGTACGGGTGCGATTTCAATGAGTTCATCAACTGCTCCATTGGATGGAACAATGGGGAGGAGGATTTTGCAGGTATATACGCATATGACTGCTGGTACAATAACTTCGAGAGATGCAACATCTCAGAGAATGGTGCAAAGGGATTGTACATGGATTCTGGAGGATGGAACACCATCTACATGTGCAATATCACCTACAATTCAGGTACTGGGATCGAGCTCTATAACGAGAGCATGGACACTATTTACTTGAACAAGCTCAAGTACAATGAGGAGTCCATTGGAGGCGAGACTGGCATCCATATCACAATGTCCCATGACATTACTATAAACGAGAACAATGTTTCCCGCAATTATGGTGCAGGCATCTACTTCGATGACTGTTATGATTGCGATGTCTATGACAACAATGTCTCCTGGAACGATGAAGCAGGTATCTGGATGTCAAGCTGTGAGAACATTGAGGTTTACTGGAACCACGTGTATGAGAACTACCAGAATCACTACAGCGACATGGGCGGTATCCAGGGATATGATTGCTTCAACCTGACCATTTGGGAGAACCATGTCCACGACAACCCGATGTACGGGATGTATATGCAGTATGTCTCAAATTCAATCATCGGATTCAACAACATCAGCAGGAACTATGATGAAGAGGCAGGCGGTATCTTCCTGGCTGATGTGTATGACAGTGTCTTCCAGAACAACAACGTGTCCAACAGTACTGGTACCGGAATAGAGATGTACAGTTGCGGGTGGAACGAGTTCTACAACAACACCGTGAACGGCAACAACATGGCTAGCTCGGGTAATGGCGGTCTCTACATGTCATCTTGCTTGAATAACACGTGGTTCAACAATACATTCAACAACAATTCTGGATATGGCGCATACCTTTCCGAGTGCGCTTTCAACGACTTTTTCGAGAATTTCATCAACAACAACACGGATGATGGCGTTTACATGGATACTTCCTACGAGAACACCTTTATTCTGAACTGGATAATGGGCAACAACCAGGATGGTTTCATACACACTGGATTTCACATGGAGTACTGCCACAACAACACGCTGACATTCAATATCATCAGGAACAATTCCGGGACCGGGTTGTACCTGTACAGCAGCCATTGGAACGACATCATCGGCAACAATATCACGAACAACACTGGAGAGGGCATTTACATGGAAGATTCCAATAACAACACCATTCATGACAACGATGTCATTGGCAATGATTACGGGGGCAACCAGGAAAATACTGGCATATACCTTTCATGGTCCAGTTGGACCACGATAACGGACAACAACATCCTGTTCAATCAAGGAACAGGATTGGTAATGGATGAATGCCAATGGTGTGATGTGAGAGGCAATCTGATACACAGGAACATCTACTCTGGGATCGAGATATATTATGGCGGTAACCATACCTTGTTCAACAACTCCATCTTCCGCAACAATGTAGGATGGAGTGAGGCAGCAGGTATCTACATGAGTGACAGCTGGAACAATGTTTTCTTTAACAACAGCATAATCAAGAACATAGAGGTCGGTGTCTACATAATGAACTGCAATAACATCGAGTTCCATTTCAACAATATCACGAACAATACTGGCAACGGGCTCGATGCCCAGAATTCGAACTTCAACACTTTCATCAACAACACCTTCGACGGCAACAACGTATACGAGTACTGGGACGGCGGGGTGTCATACGGCTATTCCCATAATTGCACTTGGGTAAACAACACCTTCAATTACAACAATTATACCGGGCTGGAGTTGCTCCAATGCATTGGCATGGATTTCATTGGCAATGAAATCATCAACAACACCGGAAGGGGCATAGACGTGTTTTCCTGTGATTGGTTGGTTTTCGAGTCCAATAACATTACTGGCAATGATTGGGAATGGGGCGGCGGCACTGGCATGCACGTCGACACTAGCAACAACATATCATTGTACAACAATGTGTTCGACAGCAATTATGGTGACGGCGTCTATATTGTGGATTCCTGGGGCTGTGAGTTTGACGGGAACCTTATTCAGAGGAACACCCAGGATGGAATAGATATCTGGAATAGCAAGTACTGCTATCTGACCAACAATAACATATCCCGCAACAATTACTCTGATTGGGACACTGCAGGCATCAATCTGTACAATATAGACAATTTCTTCATTGCTGGCAACAACATCTCCAGGAACAGGGGTATGGGCCTGAGGATCGAGTCAAGCAGCCACAATATCACAATTTTGCTCAACAAGATAACCAATAACACAGGGACAGGGGTCAAGATACAGGACCTTGAGCATTCGGATATCCTGTCGAACATCATCTACAACAACAGCTGGGATTCCTTCATGGGTGACACTGGTCTATCGATTAGGGACAGCAACAACCTGACAATTCTGGACAATGCTGTCAAGAACAACTCTGGCCATGGAATGTCCGTAACGAACGCTCCCTTCATTTCCATCATTGACAACAATGTCTCATACAATGCAAACGCGGGAATGTTCTTGGACCATGTATGGCGGAGCAATATAAATGACAATTGGATAGTGGGCAACGATGTCGAATCTGGTCACACAACCGGTATCATGGCCAGATTCTGCAGGAACTCTAGCTTCTCAGGCAACAACGTTTCCTGGAACAAGGGTGCGGGAATACGACTCCAGTGGTCCGACCACAACCTCATCGAACACAACCTGGTGCACCACAACGAGCACTCGGGTATAATGATATCAATCAGCAGCGACCTGAACGTGATCAACCACAATACCATCTGGGAGAACAACCTGGAGATATCCGATAATGCAGGGATATGGAGCAACGAGTCCAGCTGGAACAGGTTCATAGGAAACGATGTGCATGACAACCATTATTATGGGGTTTACATGAGCAATGTCTTCAATTACAATTTTGAAAATAACACGATCAGCAACACTTTGGACAACGAGACAAACCTCTACATGGTTAATGTACATCACAGCATCTTCCTGAACAACACCCTGTGGGGAGGCACGTACCTCGGCATGGAGCTGGAGAACTGCTACAATAACACCTTCCAGAACCTGGACAACCAGAACAACGATGAACACACCATGGAATTGTATGATTGCGGCCAGAACAGGTGGGTGAACTGTACCTTCGGAAACAGTCCCGATGGCGGTGTGGACCTGACAAACTGCATAGATGAGCTGTTCATCAACTGCTCGTTTGAAGGGTGTGCGGTGAACCTCTACCTTTTTGACAGCACCAACATCACCTTGATCAATTCCACCATTGGCCCTTCAACCGATACGGGGATATTGCTTGATTCCTCGATACCTGCCCCGGTCACGGAATTGATACTAGTGAACACAACATTCGAGAACTACACTCTCTGGAACAATGGTTGCAACATTACGGTATACTGGTACCTCCACGTGAGAGTGCTGGACGAGCTTGGGCAGCCCATGGCTGGTGCATTGGTCAATGCCACGAACGATGATGACGACCTGCCGTCAAGGGTGACCAACGGGAACGGCTGGATAAAATGGTGGGTCGTACCGGAGTTCTATAATGAGACCATCTTCTACCTGGACTACAACCCCTACAGTATCTGGACCTCGAATGAGACACACGAGGCAAGAGCCGATGGAGTACAGATGGACCAGAACAGGGTGGTGATCCTGCAGATGGAGCCCTACATTGCACACAACATTAATCTGGACCAGTGGTACGGAACGATACAATCCGCAATTGATAATGCGGAAATAGGTGATATGATAGAGGTAATACCAGGTACCCATTCCGAGAACCTCCAAGTCTGGACCGAGGTCCAGATCGTTGCCTCAGCATTCACCCTGGACGGTAGGCTCTGGATAAATGGTACCGGAACGCTGACCTTCCACAACTGCACCGTTGAAGTGGGCAATGTCATGGTGAAGAACGAATCCATGCTGGTCATCGACAATTGCCCCAACACCATTATCTCAAAGAGCGTCATGGTGGAAGGGCTGCTGGCCATGTACAATTCCACCTGGGAGATGAACTGCAGCTATGACGGCCAGTACGGAATCCAGGTCAATGACACTGGCAGGCTCGTTGTCAAGGGCAATAATAAAACAATGAAATGGCAGGGCCACAGCACAGTAAGGGCCCATGGTGCCTTCAAGTACTTCATCGACGTCCTGGGAGACGACGCCCTGCACGTGGGCAACTCCACCATCATGAACTGCGGTTGGGACGATGCAAATCCGGGCCTGAACATATCAGGTAACATGGCATACCTGTACAACGCCACATTGACAGGCAATCACTACGGAATATTCCTGTACGGCTCGGAGGACACATTAATACTGGAGTCCACCATAACCGGGAATGCGGATATAGGAGTCATGATGGAGGAAGCCCTTCGATGCAATGTGAGTTGGAGCGTAATAAATACCAATGTCGAGAACGCTCATGCAGTTTCAATCTACGGCAATGCCATGGACAACATCATTGCCCACAATGATATTGACACCTGGGCCCAGGGCTCATTTGGTTTCCATATCGACAGGTTTGGCCAAGCCACGAGCACTGCATACCTGAGGTGGAACGATGTTCATACCTGGGGCGAAAGCTCCTACGGTATCTGGAGCAGGTATGTGTGGGGCCTGGTCATAGAGAACAATACCTTCACGACCAGTAGTTCGAACTCCAAGGGAGTGTTCCTCTATGACGGCAACAATGCCAGGATAATTTCCAACAGGATATTTGTTACCACATCCAACGCGCTAGAGCTTGCAAGCACTGGGAACGCAGATGTCTGGAACAACCTGATAAGCTCTTCCTCTACAGGAGTGGACCTGTGGTCTAGTACCAGTCTAGCTCATCTCAAGAACAACACCATTAACAGTGGGGGTTGGGGATTGGAAATCTCTGGCTGCTCTTTCATTACGGTCGAGCACTGCAACATCACTGCAGCTTACGGTGTTAGAGTGTACCAGAACCCTGCATCATCCAGGTGGCATGAGATCAAGAACAACACCATAAGCGCAACATGGATGGCCTTGGACCTTTGGGGCGCAAGGGAGAACTTGGTAGAGTACAACAATATCACCTGCTACAACCTTCAAACCGTTTACGTAAGGGGTGATTCCTATGGCAACATAATCAGGCACAATAATATCAATTCTGTTGGTACTGGTTTGAATGCATACGGCATCTACCTGGACCCATCCATGCAGAACAACGCGGACATATTGCACAACGTGATCACTGCGGAAACATACGGCATATACTATGCATCCACATATGGAGAATGCACCATTGCCTGGAACGAGATATACTCTGGCACAACAGGCATCCATCTCATGGACGCTGACAACCTGGATGTGAACAACAACACCGTGGAGTCCGATGGCATCGGTATCAGTTTGACCGCGGTCACCGGCCCGATAACCGGTGCGGAACTATCAGGCAACACCATAGAGACAGATGGGGATGCTGCACATGGAATTTATCTCGGTGTCACGGCACCACATACTGTTTTAGGAGCAGAGCTGTACGATAACAACGTCTGGGTGCATGGCACGAACTCCCATGGGATAATGTTGAATGGAGTCAGAGGGGCCATGGTCAATGACAACAGTGCCACAACTGACCAGGCCGGTACGTATGGCATGTACGTTAATTCCGCAATGGCCAGCGGATCCCAGAACACTTTGAAAGGAGACCAGTTCGACCTGTACGTCTATTCTGACGCAGTTTACAACTCCACACAGCCAGAGAACATCATGAACATCCACGTGGACAAGGGGAGTGTTCTCAGGATCACAGCTGGCGGTGCGGCCAACGTGCAGGGCCACTGGTACATCGAGCGCGACAGCAAGCTCATTTCCGTGCCACAGGTTATCATACTCACAACAAGAATACTCGAGCTCGAGAATTCCACAGCTGACCTGAACAGTATGCACATCAACAATGGCGGGCAGCTGCTGGTAGACCCGTCCACCGTGTACATGACAGACCTGGATGCGGAAGGTATTGCCTTGTTCGAGAGCTCGGAGCTTTACATGTCCGGTGACCTGGTGGTCATGGATGGTGGTGACTTTACGCTGAACAACTCCGACCTGACATTCAACCTAACTTCTGACGGGCAGTTCTTCATTGACGTCCTTGCTAATGGATGGATGAGGGTGCTGGATGACAGTATGATTGGTGCGTCCAATGTTGACCTCAACTACAACTGGTGGTTCAGGGCCAACAGCCACGGAAGGCTCTATGACAGCTGGCTCCTTGAAGCAGGTGTGAATATATCTGGTAGCGGCGGCATACAGGTCGCAACTTATGACGTAGAGATCGTGAACTGCCAGATATCTCATAGGGGAGTGAAAGGAACATACGGGATCTGGAAGACGGGCAATGTTGCAACCTTGATCCATGGTAATACCTTCAACAACCTTATGACAGGCGTTTATCTCAGCAATGGTCAAGGGACGCTGACAGAGAACACCTTCCAGAATTCCAACTACGGTATCATCATCAACACAGCCAACCAGAACACCATTAATGATAATGATTTCATCAGCTGCTGGAGCGCGGGGATACGGGTCAACGACCCATACACTCAACCCATGTACGGTAACTACTTCAACGGCTGTGGCCATGGCCTGGACACCTTCGGTGATGCCAATTTCGAGGTCGTCAACTCCACCATCGTGAACACCGTGAACAATGACTTCAATTTCGGAGCCGCCAGTCACGTTACAGCGTTGAACACGACCTTCAATCCTGCCAAAGTGGGCTTCTCGGAAACCACGGCCACCTTGACGGTGAAGTGGTACATGAACCTCTATGTTACAGATGGCGCGGACCCCATAGTCGGTGCAGTGATCAATATCACGAATGACCAGGGCGGCGCCACATTCGATGGTCTGTCCGATGGTAACGGCAGGGTCAAATGGCTGCCCTGCACCGAGTACATCCAGAAGCAAACCCTGACCACGCAATACACCCCGCATGATATCGTCGGGGGAACTTCAACAAGGTACGGGGAGATCATTGGCCTGTCCATGGACCAGTACCGCAAGGTCGTTCTTGTCCTGGACCTAAAACCAGTGCACAATCTCGACCAGGATATATGGTACGGCCAGATACAATTGGCAATTGATGATGCCAACCCTGGCGAGCATATCGCGGTCAACAACGCCACGTTCTACGAGACCCTGAACATCGATATCCCGCTCACAATATCCGGCTGGGACAAGGACACGGTCATCATAGACGGTGGAGCTTCCTGGGCTATTGTGTGGATCGAAGCAAACGATGTGGAGTTCTTTGGCTTCACCATCCAAGGCACTGGAACCGGAGTGAACGATGCCTGCGTGTATCTCAATCAGGTCCAAAACTGCGACGTGCATGACCTGAAATGCCTTGACAACGGGTTAGGCGTGTATCTGCAAGAATCCCACAACAACACCATCTCAGACGTGACGTGCAATAACGCACAGCATGCAGGGCTAAGGATGTTCTACTCGGACAATAACCTAGTGCAGGACTTTACCTGCAGTGACCTGGTGCAGATCGGGAGCAGGGGAGTCGAGTTGTATGATGCCAATGAGAATGATTTCACTGACTGCTATCTATCGCATTCGTACTGTGGGCTATGGATTGGCAATTCAACTGGAAATGTGTTCGAATCCTGCGTGCTGGACAGCAACAATTACTCTGCTGAATTGCAGGAGGAAGGCCATAATCAAATCGTGAACTCTACATTTGTGAACCCAGTGTTCTTTGACCTGATGCTGTCCCTGGATGCGGAACTGACCTTGCTTAACACCACGCATGATCCAAGCAAGGAGATCTTGAATTCCGGCAGCGAGCTCATTGTCCAGTGGTACCTGTCAGTATTTGCCACAGATGGAGGAGCACCCTTACCGGGAGTGCCGGTAAGGGCAAAGGATGCTGGTCTCGCTGTTGAAGCAGCGGCCATTACGGGTCCCGACGGCTGGGCCAGGTGGTTGATTGTCACGGAATATGATAGAACCGATTCCGGCAGAACTGACCACACTCCGCACAACATTACATGCCCGGACATACAATATGAGCCCGTGTGGGAGGTGAGGCTCATGGACCATTCCCAGGATGTGTTCCTTGTCCTTGCAGTGAGGCCAAGGGTCCACAACCTGGACACTGGCGAGGACTTCTTCCTGATACAGGATGCCATTGATGACGTGGATACACTGGACGGGCACACGATACTGGTGGAAAACGCCACCTTCAACGAGAACGTGGTTCTTGATAAGGCGCTGAACCTGGAAGGCAGCGGCATGGGCCGGACCATCATCGACGCTGGTGGAGCTGGAAATGTGCTCGAGGTAATTGTGGATGGGGCAACGGTCAGCAAGCTGGGAGTCAGGAACAGCGGCATCGCTTCCGGCAATGCAGGCCTGAAGCTCAGTGTGGTGGTCAATGTCCATGCATGGAAAGTGAATGCCTCTTGGAACCTGAACGGCATCTACATCTGGCAGAGCGGGAGCTGTATTGTCGAAGACTGTGAAGCCTATGCAAACCAGTATGGTGCAAGGCTCTCAGCTTCAGATAATAATTTGCTCATGAACAACACGATCTATAGCAACGGATACGGCCTGTACTCGTCCTTCAGCAGCGGCAACGAGATACACCACAACAGCTTTATCAGCAACCAGGACCAAGCCTACGACAGCGGTGCGAACACTTGGGACAACGGCTATTCATCAGGCGGCAATCACTGGAGTGACTGGACCGGGCCTGACCTGTACAACGACCCGACCACTCCGCAGACCACTGGCTCTCCGGATGGCTATGTCGACAATGCCTACATGATCCCAGGCGGGGCCAACCAGGACAGCTGGCCCTTCGCGGAGCAATCCGGGTGGAGCCTTGGACCGCAGAACCTGCACATGCTGCCAGGCACCGCAACGCTGGTGTGGGAGCACGGCACCAACGTGCTGAACTATTACGTGTTCAGCTCGGAGGACAGGTTCAGCTTCACATTCGGTACTGGGCCTGGGGAGTACAGGGCGGTGCTGCCCGCAAGTGCAACGACCTGGACCGACAGCCCAGCGAACCTGAGCGGCATCGACACCAGGTACTACATTGTCAGGGCCTGGGGCCCAGGCGGCTGGAGCGACAACAGCACCATGGGCGCCTGGCACAGGTTCGAGTTCAACTGGAACACTGTCAAGAAGAACAACAACTGGATCTCCATGCCGTACAACAGCAGTATTGCCACCGCGCAGGAGCTGGTGGACAGCATCGAGGGTGGTCATGGAGCTGGTGCGAACACGAAGCTCACGGTCATTGGAAAGTGGGATACCTCGATACAGGGAACGGAGAACTATTACTACAGTATGTTCCCGGTACCTGGATGGGTCGGCATCGACTTTACCATTGATCCCGGTGACGGCGTCAACCTGGTGCTTTCTGGCAATACAGCCAACTTCGAATGGATTGCATCAGGAACAGACATGCCAACGACCCAAGCCTTTACGTGGAACGATGAGCTGAAGAACAACAACTGGCTCAGTATTGCCTGGAGCACGGACCTCGTAACTGCCAGTGACCTCGTGGATGACATTGAAGGTGGTCATGGTGCCGGTTCAAATTCCAAACTTACGGTGGTAGGGAAATGGAACCCCGTAACCCAGGGGACTGACAATTACTACTATTCAATATTCCCAGTCCCGGGTTGGACAGGCAGCAATTTCGCACTGGATGCAGGGGATGGGGTCAATCTGGTGCTCAGCGGCAACACGGATGAGTTCACGTGGAATACCGGATTGGTATCGGATCCGAAACCTTCCAGGACATACCTTGAGCCTTGACCGGACCTGCAGTCCACACCGACATGAACCCATGTCTGGGAATTTCGAATAAATTGCAATATAGTAGGCCTTGACGCTAAACTCCCCGAACTGCTCCGCAGTTCTTTCCCCAATTCGAGAGCTGGACATGCCCACTTCCCCCATGTCCTGCTCTCGAATTTAATG
>Ga0272444_10002257_pt1 | contig 17896 bp, 17 predicted proteins | sample SSMForm13_FD_201033 | JGI IMG/M metagenome (GOLD analysis project Ga0272444, IMG submission 201033) | Marine sediment archaeal communities from Little Sippewissett salt marsh, Falmouth, MA, United States - SSM-Form-13 | ecosystem: Environmental > Aquatic > Marine > Wetlands > Sediment ... | reverse complement strand
GTTATCATGGCTTTGGTCGCTACTTCAGGGGCAGTGTTATCACCCGGGTGACGCTCGACGAAATTCATGATGTGAGTGGCCCCGGACCACCCGGCATCGTTCAGGTCACCATCGATCTTGATTTCCTTAGGTGTTTTCTGGATCGACAACTCCGGGTTGAAGACCGGCTCCGAAGTGAAATTGGCAAGAGCCGCCGGCGGTATCATCCACAGCGCCGCCATAAGCATCAGTGTAATTGCCCTTACACCAACGGTTCTTGAAGTTGGCATGACTTTTCTCCCGTATCTGATTACTCTCATCAGTTCTACCGAGTCGGTGGAGCGCCTTATTCGCGGGATCTTAATGCCGAGCGACGGGACGTTGCGGCTTGTTTGTCACCGGAAAGTCTCGGTCCGGTGGTGGCTTTGGTTTACTATACGAAATCCCGAATCACGTGTTTCGATTCATTTAGTTGCTTGAAGGGGACGTAGCTTACAGCACAAATCGACAAAATCCTCTCCTCTCAATTTTCCCAATTGACATTGACAACGGAGTCATTATGTATATATTTGCGAACTGAGTTGTGGGGGTGTAGCTCAGTGGTAGAGCATCTGCCTTTTAAGCAGAGGGCCGAAGGTTCGATCCCTTCCACCCTCACCATAAGTCGCGACAGGAGGCAGAGATGCCTCCGCAGGACATAGTTCGATATGCGCCATTAGCTCAGCTAGGCAGAGCAGCTGACTCTTAATCAGCGGGTCGGAGGTTCGATTCCTCCATGGCGCATTTTTTTATGCCCAGTAAACGTATCATTCGGTATTGCACCGGAATTCATTGACTGCGCAGGAGTTGCCGTAACCTTCCCTCACCACCAAGCTTGAATAAGTAAGTCACAACTGCCAAGACTGCCGCCGGAACTATCGCCACGACCTTCTCAGAGACAATGCCCGCGAGCAGATCCTGGCCGGTCATGTAGTAATATCCAACGCCGAATGTGACAATCAGTAGGAATACATATGCCCAGTCACTTTTTAGATGCTTCTGAAGTGAGAAAGCAAGAGGTAAATAGAATATGACAAAGGCCGGTGCCATCAGCCGCTCATTGTCTGTTCCGAACATGGTGCTGAGCAGGACAAGGACGAACAGGCAAACAAGGTATTTCCTTCGTCGAAGGTAATCGACAAAGTCCGTGAAGAATACTATCACAAGAAACGTGAGCGGTGTAAATGACCGGATCAAAAGTCTGAACCACGTTGCGGGCATAAGGAATTTGCCGATATGCACCTGCGCCGATTCCCACAGGGCCATTCCGCCCTCATACGGGATGAACATTCTAATCAGTATGAACATGGCTACTGCTGGCAGTGCCGCCATGAGAAGCTTAATGCCCTCACTGGTCATCATTCTTCTCTCGACAATGTATACAAGAGCTACAGGTACCATTATCAGGGGAGTCTCGCGGCATACAACACCAGCAAAGAGAACAGCCGCAAATACGCCCCAGCGATGATTTAGCATCGCCCATAGTAGCACTATCTCACATAGCAAAGCGAGCAAGTCGGCGATCTGGAAGTAATTCCAGATATTGTAGCTGAACAGGAAGTAATTGAATGCATACAGAACAGTTACGTACAAAGAAACTCGTCTCTTCACGGTGAGAGCTGTGAGAAACAAATACACGACTACCAGTAATGCAAAGGACAGCAGTACTGTGAATACGTAGAAGCCCGTGCTTGTTTCGAGTGGCAGCAGACCGACGATGTACGGGCCGAGAAGTCTGAACGCGAAAGGTCTTGGGATATCATTCGCAATGTCTGGCGAGACATCAGCAATGGCACGGTACTTATGCAGATCCATTCCTGGAAAATGTTCGGGAATGATCCGAGCCGAAAGCGCCACGATTACAGCGAGCGTCAGCAATACTACTAAGATATGCTCTACGTTGGTGCGCATATATCTGTTTCCCCTGCAGAATTCGTATCAAAGAAACTGCTCGACAGGATTGTTGTCAACTCAGATAGTGTTGTTTGTCATCACGCGAGTACCTCTATGACTTTCGAATGTGCGTAACTTCATAATTCTCTTATATTGCCGCGTTGATTAGATTGGCACAACACGAGGATCAAAATGAGTGATAACCAGATATCGGGCGAAATCATTGTCACATTGAGAGAGGTCACGGCGGATACTCTTCGGGAAATCTGCAGGCTGAACGTGACCAAAGAACAGACCAAATTCGTAGCGCCGAATTCTATCTCGATTGCACAAGCGTACTTCTCCGAGCACGCATGGTTCCGGGCGATCTATGCTGACGACACCCCTGTTGGATTCGCCATGATCGAGGATCAACCCGAAAAGCCCGAGTACTATCTCTGGAGATTTATGATCGATCATCGCTACCAGCGGATGGGATTCGGTTTCACGGCTATGAAGCTCCTGATCGAGCACGTGAAGACCCGTCCGGGAGCTGTCGAATTTCTAACGAGTGTGGTGCAGGAAGATGGCGGCCCGCAGGGATTCTACGAGAAACTCGGCTTCAAGCTGACGGGCGAATATGAAGAAGGCGAAGCCATGATGAGCCTCCCCCTCTGATTTCTACATTCCCGCTAAAGCGGGAATCCATCTTTGTTCATGTGCAAAAGAAGACATCACATTCGGTAGGTCATTGATCCCTGCTTGTACTGAGCTTCGAAGTGCCTGCCGATGCGAAGCATCGAGCAGGTCCGAACGATAGTGAGGAGATCCTGACACTCTTTGAGATAGGTCCGTGGTGCCCCACACCTCTGCTGTGGGTACGTGGCGAGAAAGACGGGGCAGACGGGGAGGTCTGCCGCCCAAGTGAATAGTGAGGATATCCTGACACTCTTTGAGATAGGTCCATGGTGCCCCACAGCTCTGCTGTGGGTACGTGACGAGTAAAACGGGGCTGGATTTCCGCTTTCGCGGGAATGACAGAGCGCAGCGTCTACCGGGAGTAGGGCAGGTCTCCGCAAGACCTGCCAACAAGACCGTAAACCTACCCCAAAGGTGGGCCATCAGACTCAGAATCTATATCCTGCAGTCAGCATCGCCGTCGGAATCACCGACGAAGATTCCCCCGGAGCTGAGAAAGACAGGATTACCGGGATTTCAAGACGAACGTCAAAACGTCCCTTGAACGATTGTCCAACACCGAGGTTGAAAATCGTGCCTGCTGCAGTTCCATCTGCAGACTGCATACTCCCCCCGCCCGGCAGCAATGGCCCCAGGCTTTCATCTGTCGAACTCTTCTCTTCCCATTCCACGCTCATGCTTGCAAGTCCGAAACCAACTATGAAGAACGTACCCGGCTGTTCAACGTCGTACCCTATCAGGTAGTTCGCCATTGCACCGAAGACAAATACATCTGTGGTTTCTTCGTAGGAATGAATCGCCTCATCGGTCGTCTCCTCAAAACTGCCACCGAAAAGCACAATACCCAGTTCCACTGAGTTGCTCGGTAACGACAGCAGGAAATTGCCCCCGACACCATACGCAATTCCCAGATTGACGTCGGTACCGATACCGGCTCGAACTCCGATACTTGGTTTCGATTGAGCCTGAATAGTCGAGGACATCAGCAGCAATACCCCCACAAGCGCAGCAGATAGAATTGACCTCATGGCACACTCCTCTCGCAGATCTAAATTGTTCCTTTGAATTGGCCCGATTTTTTATCTGGATGTATTTGTAGTATGACCGATGAAGTGTAGAACGTCAACTACAAACGCGACTGATTTGATGCTGTTATCTGCTGAAGCTTATCCGGGTACCGTACCCCTCAGTGTGGGTTTCCTGCCTATCACTCTCGCGAAAGCCAAGTAGGGCAGGTCTCCCCGAGCCCTGTCAACTAAACCATATTTCGTTCCACTCTGTCACCAATCTGAAGGAATGTATAGCCAGCATCAAACCAACTAAAGAAATTTTTGTTGCCTATCCGACACTTAGCTATATTCTAAGCATAGATCATTAAATCGATTCCTGAAAGCTTTCGGTTCCATGTGTTCGCTCTGGACCTTTTGTGTTCGGAAACCGTAACTTCCGCCGTGAGTTGTCGTAGTTTCCATTAGGAGGATCGCACAATGTCTATGGATTACTGGAAACTCGTTAAAGATTCCATCCGAAACGGGTGGGAATACAAATTCCTCTGGCTGTTCGGTTTCTTTGTGGTCGGAGCCGATGCCTTCCCGGGTTTGATCTCCAATATCAGTGGAGGCGGCGATGAATCCCGAATGGAGATGCTCAGGGATCTGGATATTTACATCGAACCTGCTACGATTCTTGTACTCGTTGTCTCTGCCCTGTTTCTTTTCCTGCTGTTCTGGATTTTGGGCGTTTTGTCTGAGGGAGCACTCATCCACGGTGTCTCCCGCAAATACAACGAAGAAAATGTGACTTTCGGAGACTGCTGGGCTGTTGGTACCGACAAATTCTGGAAACTGTTCGGCATATTGTTTGTCCTCGGAATTATCGCGGCGATGGTTTCGATATCGGTGATGATAATCGTCATTCCAAGCTTCATAGCTTCTGTCGCTCTGGGAGTGATACTGCTGCTGTTCGCCATACCAGTGATCATGGCGATCATTTTCGCTGTTGAGGCGGTCAGCGCATGGGCGATTCGTTTCGCAGTGATCGACGATGAACCGTGGCTGGATAGCATAGGCAAAGGCTGGGGGATGTTACGCGACAATTTCGGCAAGACCTTCGGCGTAGCGCTATCTTCTGTTATCAGCCAGTTCGTGATGGCAATCATCTTCATCCTGGCTGCAATAGTAGCCGCAATACCTTTCATCATACTCGGCGTTATAACACTGGGTCTCGGGATTGTGCTCGGGATTCTCGCGGGGATCGTGTTCCTGATATTCACGAACGCGTTTTTTGGTGTCTACAAGAGCTCTCTCTGGACACTGGCATTCCTCGAGATTCGGCGACTCGGAGTTCAGCAGGCACCAGCAGGCAATACGGACAACCCCCAACAGGGGCAGTTACCCGATCAGAATTACTCCAACTGATACCGATAAGAATAGTGAAAAGATTTTGGCCCGGGCGGAAACCTTGACAGGTGTCCGGGCGTACCTATATTGGTTCTGGAAAACCCAATTTCCGGGGGTGACCTGGTTTCGACGGGGTAACCGGAGGTTGGCTTGCATGCCGAGCACACCGACATCTCGATAATCTGTCGGTAAACCAAACAATTGGCGACTACAATTACGCCATGGCTGCCTAACTAAAGCGCGGCCCGTTCCTCTCTGCTTTGTCCTCTGGGTGGATGCAGGAGCGACGTGCACGGAGGACTGGTTCGGGAGGGTTTGTTCAGCCTGAACGAACGAGATACAACTGAACTGGTCTGTTAACTAGCGGGCTTCTTGGCAGGTTAGCAGACGAGAAATAAACGAGAGGCTAAGCATGTAGACGGTCAATCGGCGGTACTTTCGGACGGGGGTTCGATTCCCCCCACCTCCAATTTTTCTATTTCCTTGTAATTGATTCACTTACAACACCATAAGACCTCGGACGATTTCTTAATTCCCCCGTCCGCTTTGTATATCGTTGAATATCATGTAATAACTTACGACGATTTTGGGCACGATTTGGTCACAGTCATGAGAGTGGTAAAAGCATAATCGTGGCACATTATGCGAAGGCTCGGATACTGCGAAGAGCTCAACAGAAGGGGCGCCTGGGCAGTGTCCTGGCGCCCCTTCCGGTTGCTTGTGGGCTGACTACTTAATCCTCTTCAATTCTACCCTCCGGTTCTTTGCCCGGCCAGCTGCGGTATCGTTCGATGCTATCGGCTCTGATTCGCCGTACCCCTTGGCCTCCAACTGTTTTGCTGTTACACCTCTGAGAATCAGATAATCCCGCACTGCCTTCGCTCGCGCGTCAGAGAGCTTGAGATTATAAGCATCTGAATTCTGGGCGTCGCAATGTCCGGCCACTTCAACTTTCACGTCGGAGTGTTCAATCAAGCTGGCGGCAACCCGATCGAGTATCGCCTTTGAACTCTCAAGAAGTATTGCTCTGTCGCTTTCGAAGTTCACACCTTGCAGAACCAGGGGCTTTTCCGGTGTCGGGATGAACTCGGCCTCGGAAATTGCATATGAAACTTCTTTCTGACCGATGTTTCCTTTGGAATCCGTTACTGTCACCTTGGCCGTGAAGCTTCCTGCCTTCTCGAAGAGACGGCTCGGATTCTGCTCGTTGCTGGTCCGTCCCTCGCCAATATCCCAACTGTAAGTGTAGGGTGGGCACCCTCCGCTCACTGAAGTGTTGAACTTTACTGTCACTGGCGCCGTCCCGCTCGCGGGCGTCGATGACGCCGTGCAGGTCAAAGTAGGGCAATAGATTACAATATTGGGGACCAGTTCCTGACAAGCGTTTCCTCTTGAATCAGTGACGGCCAGGCTAGCCGAGTAGTTTCCCTCCGTCTGGTAATTATGTCGCGGATTAGCCTCTCTGCTGTTGCCATCATCCCCAAAATTCCAGGCATAGGTGTAGGGTGGGCACCCTCCAGTGACTGAACTATGATACTGCACGGACAGAGGGGCATTCCCAGCCATGGGAGCTCCGGAGGCTTCGCAGGAGAGAAGCGGGCATTTTACCTTGCCAAAATACACTGTCAAACCAGCATACATTTCACCGGTTACTCTGGGCAGGTCGAGTTGGCCTCGTTCCGTTCCGACGATATCTTCGCTGTCCTTGAAGTCGGTGAAAAGATGGGTCAGATATCGGACCTTAGCACCCATCTCAAATGAAAGCGTCTGGGAAGGAAAAACCTCCAGACCCAATCCAACCATTGCGTAGAGCTCCTTGTCACGCAGATCGTACGATGCGGAGTCCGAATCCACTGATGGAATATAGGTACCGGCCAGTGAAGGATCAGTTGACATCAGAGTCTTCCAGTCTTTGTCGGCCCATCTCCAGATGTACAGTCCAGTACCGACGGAGACGAACGGCGTCCAAGTCCTTTCCGGCATGAAATGATATTCGGCCAACAAACCGGCTACGAAAGCGCGCTGGCGAGGACCGTCTCCAACGTTGTCGGTGGTCAGCCTTGCCCCGTCTTCTGCTCGGCTGCCTTTGCTGAGGTCCGCCAGGTAAGTTTGCATTAAGACGCCTTCTACGCCGATCGAAACATGGCTGCTCACACCATACTTCAGGCCGCTGTTAACGAGCCAGCCCGCAGTCCAGATGTCGGAATGATCGGTTTGGCCGAGCTTATACCCACCTCCGTGGAAGCCAACTCCCCATTTCCCGGTCATGTCCGCGCAGTTCACTGGCTGTGAAGGCAAGATCACCAGAAGCGCTATGATTGCGGCGACTGGTATGCAGTAGAGTTTGTTCATTTACTATTCTCTCTCTTTCTGGTTATGTCAGCGCTCAGCGCCACATTTCCCCAATCACCATTTTGATCCGCTCACCTGCTCTGATACCGGCGTTCTGATCAGTCTGATTAATGATCGCCAGAGTCTCAACCTGCACCGGAGAACCCTCCTGATTTGCCAGCTCTCCCAGGGTCGATGTATTCCTGACTGTCACGATCTTGAGGTGCATTGGCTGAACCTGAAGAATTTTGGAATCTGTCAAACGACGGAAACTTCCAATCGTGTTAACCAAGATATCCCGATATTGCGCCCAGAGCTGTTCGGTAGTATAGCCGAGCAGTTGATATGTGTATCCTCTGTGCTCAACGAATGCCGCCTTGCCGTGCAATTCTACATCCTCGGTGCGAGCACGGAATGCAGCAGAGACGACCGGAAGGCCGTCGAGACGTCCCGTTTCTACACGATCCGACTGTATTCCATCCTGGCCGAAGAACTGCTCGGCTGCCTGTTCAGCGGAGGTTCCCTGCGCAAGCGTGATCTGTACCACCGCGTCCTGATTGGAGCTGACTGCAGCGACGACCTCTTTCTGGTTCAGGGTCTGCCAGCCCGAAGGAAATACGAATTCGAACTCAAGATCTGGCTGGTAGAAATGACTGTCGCGGAAGAAACCCTGGCGCGGATTTTGACCGAAAACCATACCGTCGATAAGACGAAGATAGCTGTCTCGATTGACCGTCAGACTATTCATATTCATCTGAAGCGTATCAATTTCCTTCTGGAAATCCTCGCTGCGATGATCAAGATTCGGATGCGTTTCGAGCCATTCCGGTACACGCCCGCCACCGCCCGCCTGACTGACGCGATTCAGCATATCGAACACCTGAATCATCTGCCGCGGGTCATTGTCCGCCCGCACCATGTAGCGAAATCCAAGGCGATCCGCCTGACTTTCATCGTCGCGACTGTATTTCAGATACAACAGCCCGAGGCCTGCGTTGAGATATTGATCATAGCGCTGCAGCCCAGGTTTAATCATCATTCCAACCGCTATTCCAAGCTGCGTCACCTGTTGGCTTGACATGCTATGTACCGAGTGCTGTGCGGTCACATGACCGATTTCGTGTCCGATAACTCCGGACAATTCAGCTTCATTCTGGACGTATGACATTAGCCCGCGGGTGACATAAATGAAGCCGCCCGGCAATGCGAAGGCGTTGACAGTAGGATCATCAACTACCCTGAATGTCCAGGGGAGATTCGGTCGTTCTGAAGTTTTGGCAAGCTTAGTGCCCAGCTCCTGCACATAACGTTGCAGGGATTCGTCCGCGTAAAGACCGATACTGGCAACAACCTGTGTGTCTGCCTGTTGACCCATTGCAATTTCGTCTGATTCACTGATCAGATTGAGGTGCCTTTCGCCCGTAGCAAGATTAGCGGCACATCCTCCCAAGTGCAGACTTGCTGCCAGCAGAATCAGAGCGATCAAAGAGTAGATCCGAGCTACCCTTGGATTCCGCATTCTTGTTGATTTACCTTTACGATTCATCCGAATCTCCTAAGGTTTTTCAGTCAGTGTGACTGTACCAAGATCCGCGTCCTGCTGCGCCACTACTTGAATACTCATGATCGTTGTACTGAGATAACCGTCATCCTCAGGCTCGATTGTCACGTCATAGATTCCCTCAGGAAGGGCGACTAGCTTGAACGATCCATTGGTGATATTGCTCACCGTGGAGACCGTATCGACATCGCCAATCGTCGTAGTAATTGCAGCGCGCACCGATGCGGGACTGATAATTCCGAAAATACTGCCCGAAACCACGTTGGCAACGACCCTGATCACCGGATGCAAACGATAGTGATCGTCATTGGTAGGTTTGATGGATCTGGCTGCATCGAAATCCAATGTCAGCAGGTATAGCTTGCCTTCCTCGATATCAAAATTGTGGTTCAGCTTAAGGCCGGTGGCGCTGGACACGTCTAGAGCGTAGCTCGCACCGTCGATCACGACATTACTTCCCGTGCCTATGCTAAGCCGAATCTGCGTGTATTTGCCAACGGGCAGCATTCGATCGCCAATGATACTATTGGCACCATTGGTGAGCTTCAGCAAGTCGTATGTTGCCGTCGTGTCGCTCAGCGTTATCCACCCACTATTTGTACCGGAACCGGCAGCATGAACTTCTATTTTTGACACAACAATATTCACTTCGTCATAGTCAGCAGGGGAATCTACTAACATAAGTCTGATTTCCCCTTGCCCTGACGGTGAGGTGGATGAGCTTGAGCATCCGGCTATCAAGATCAGGGAAAGCAGGGACAGAGCCCGGAATAAGTTCTTTGTGATCATATCAGTATTCCTTTCTTTTACATGAAGGAGTAGCAATGGTCTTCCTCGAATATAGAGGACGGCGCAATCCCGACAGAGCCATTGGCCGCTGAACACTCCCAGGTGCTGCTTGTTCTGTTACGCTCCTGCTTAATTGGCGATGATGCATCCGGTAATCGGTGTCGACAGATGGTTGACTTGCCTCATGCCGCTTTGCTGAATACCGGCCTGCGCCTGCCAATGATCATCAGGATGACTCCAAGCACGACAGCTCCAGCACCGGCGATCGGTGATAGCGGGATATTTTTTGTTTGATCAACCTGGACATGCATTGATCCCACGTCGACGACATCCTTGCTGGAGGTATAGGTTATACCTCCGTAAATGAGCCCAACAACGCCGAGTGCAATTAGGGCTATACCGATTATGGTCATAGTATTCATTGATACACCTTTTCTGAAACGGTCTGTGTCATACTACTCGCCGGCCGGATATTATCCTGAACAACACTGCTACTATGGCGACAACAACTAGAATGTGAATAAAACCACTCATCGTATAGCCTGTCGTCAAGCCAAGCCCCCATAAAACCAAGAGTATCACTGCGATTGTCCACAGCATGATGCACTCCTTTCTGTTCACATTTGAATCGCTGGCCCGCGCAACCCTGCACCAGCCAGCGGAAATCCAAAAACTCAGTCATTCAAGGACTGAGATGCCTCGATCGTCATTTGATTGTCCACACTTTTCACTCCGTGGATATCACCGACACGTTTGGTGGCAAGGTCTATCTCGGCTTGGTTCTTCGCTGTACCCGCCAGAGTTACAACACCCTTGTGTGTCGAGACCTTGGTGTCGAACACATCAGTCCCGTGGTGAAACAGCAGAGACATCCTGATCTGCGTGGTAATGGAGGCGTCATCAATCTTCTCTCCGATCGTTCTGTGGGGTTCAGCCGGGGACTCTGCCACAGTCATTTGGTTGTCAACGTCTTTGACTCCTGAAACATCCTTGGCATACTCAGTCGTCAGTTGCTTCTGTGCCTCACTGGAGGCCTCGCCTCGCAGAGTTACCTTGCCATTAGTGACGGCTACATCCGTGTTCATGTAACTCACGCTTCGATGAAACATAAGCGTCCAGCTTACTCTCTCCCCGATCCTCGCATCCGAGCTAACGGATGAGGGCGAACCAGTCATTTTTAACTGGTTGTTCACGCTCGTAACCCCAGGCATGGCCAATACGGTTTCTTCGGCCATAGATTTGTGAGACTCTCCGGAGACCGTACCCGTCAAGGTGACGATGCCGTCTTTGGATTCGATCTTGATATCATCGTCCTTGAGATAGGTCATAAACACATAGGACTTCTTAGCCGTTGATTCGATACGATCATCCGTCTTGGAAGCGTAAAGGGGAGCGCCGATTATTAGAGGGATACTCGTTACAAACAGCATCACAGTCGCAATAATTGCTGCCAGATTGCGCACTTCTGTGATCTTCATATTACTTTCTCCTCCGTGATTCTCGCTTGATTACTGAGTCGGTGTAACTTCCCAATTGAACAGTTTGTCCTCTCAGGACTTACTTTTCTCAACGGTTCAGGCATAGTCTAATCTCCGAAGATCCAGCCTACAGTAACCTTGAAATCGGGGGCGTCTGCCACGCCAAGCTTACCTTCTAAGAAAAAATGCCCTGACTCACTTCTGTAAGATCCTTTCCCTATACCGAACTGCATATAGGCGCCGAGCTCGGTTGAGCTGTCCCCGTGCTTTACAGAGTAGAACACCGGACCAACTCCTCCACCCAGATAAGGTGTCCACGCTCCCCAATCGGAGCGGAAGCGATAATCAAGTTCAAAAGTGGGGGCAACAGTAGTCACGTCGTCGCCAAATCCGACTTCCACATTCGGCAGAATCATCAGATTGTTAGTAAGATCCCCAAGATCAAGATGGACACCGACATGGACCTGGTCTGGATTGATCGTAAACCCGACTCTCGGTCCGAAACCGTGTATCCCGACGGGGCGTCTATTCGCAAAGGCCGGTAGGCTGGTCAACAAACTAATTGTCAGTAATGCGATGAATATCTTCTTCATCTTCTATTCCTTTCAGATTGCGGTTATTCCAATGATTCAAAGACTCTGTGTCAATTGCCTCTTGCTAATCAAGAGCGATCTGTTTCGCTTGACTCAAGAAGAACACAACTTCTGTACCGACTCCGTGAAAAATGTCCTGCTTCCCTGTTGCGAGGGCGACACCTGTTCCGGCAGCTGCACCAGCAGCGGCTCCGATTTCGGTGCTGCCGTCCTTGTTAATTATCTTGCCAATAATACCACCTACTATAGCTCCGCCTCCAATCATGGCGACGTCTTTGTTAGTTTGCGATGCTTTCTTTTCTATGATTGTCCTTGTCCCGACATCAACCCAGTGACCACTTCCATCCTGGATAGCCGTCAAGGTGAAATTCAATTCGGCGGGAGTCTTGAGATGACCGGACTCGACCACTTTGTTCAGTATTCCTTTCGCTTTGGCACCACTTGCAAACAGTGTATGGCCATCAACCACGATCGGTCTGGACACTGTGGCACGAAACTCTTCGCCAGATAGGTGAACATCAGTATCGATTGAATCCGTGAGAGTGACGGCTATTGCAGTACTCTCCGGCATCGTGACATACGAAGTTGTTTTCTTGGGTGCTGCGGCACCAGTCTTCTGTTCGGTTGTGCTTCCTGTACCGCAGGACGCGAGAAGAAGCAGAAGCGAACTGGACAGGAGCAGACCAATTGCCTTGTACATTTTAACTCCTTGTTATATCAGAATTGTTGTCGTAGTCCGCGGTAGGCGGATACGAATCTTGTCTAAAGTTCTCCGAGAAACGACCGGTTAACATCCTGCGAAGCCAGAGTTCACAGCTAGTTGTCGGCAATGGCTCATCCAGCGATCGATAAGCTTCTGCCAACGTCTCCCGCATCAACTTGCTGGCGTCGCTTCTGTCCTTGGTCAACTCCAATGAAAGTAGCAGAAGAGCTCCCAGATCCGGTTGGATTCTCTCCCTGAAGTCAGCCCTGCTCGAACGCTCAATACTCATTTTCAACTCACTTTCTTCTCAGCTATATTGAGACATCTTACTCTTGGGAAGCACCACCCGACATCGCTGACCGATCCGAACACCAATCGATCCAATATCGCGTCCGCTTCTGTTGCGCGTAAAGGCAACTCATGCATAGACCGATTTCTATTCAAACCGTTTGGCGGCCGACCTTACGGCGTCACCGACTGCATGCCATGCAGTACTGACACCTTCCTTCATATCTTCCCACGCATCGTCGCCTGCGTCTCTGAGTTCAGAGAGTTTCTCTTTGGCTTGTCGGTGCTTTTCCTGCACTATTTCGACCTGTTGCTCAGCCCAGGGTTCTTCGGCCTTGTCTGCTCTTGCTTTCAGCCTTTCTATCTCTGCACTGAGTTCATCAAGCTGGGTCTGCAATTCTAGTATATAAGCTTCTTTCTTGTTCATTATTGACCTTCCTGTTTTGGAAATTGAATTGTCTTTACGGGGGCTAAGCTGAATATCCGAGGATCTTTCATCGTCGAGCGAATAAGACCGTCAAGCTGTTCCAGCCGTGCCATCACGGTCGCGGTTGTCCCCGAGTAGAGGCTCGCTTGTTGCTTGAGCTCTGAGCTCAGAAGTTCTCGCAACTCCGTGAAACGCGAGGTTTCGGCATTGTCGGCAAGTTCTTGAGACGCTTGCATCTCACGAGAATGATGCCTTTCCTTGAAGAGTCCGGATGTCTTCGAATAGACGACGAACGCAAGAAACAGCGCCGTAAACAGGGCCAGCAATGCCAGCATCAGGAACCCGAGTGGCGCCTGAACGGTGGCGACTCCCAGGGACAGAGATGTCGGTGTTGTGATCACTCCCCAGTTGAGCGCAACAAATGCGGCAATCGCGGCGAAGAAAATCAATATTGATAATGTGCGAATTTTCATTTCGTTCTCCAATATATTGTGCGGACCGCCGGTTCTTGGGACAGGTTCGCCGTCCGATGTCGGAGCGGCGTTACTCGTATCAGTCCGGGTTCCGCTGTTTTAGTGCCATCGGCACATAGATTACCAGCCGAGATCGGCCTGGGCTTCGTGCAGTTTCATCCGCTGCTCGACGACCTTTTTCTGCTTCGATGCGACCTTCTTGGTTGCGCTCGCCAGCTTTTTCTGCAATTCAAGGAGATCTACTTCCAGCTCCTTGAGAACCTGACTTGCGGTATTCCTGGCCAAATCACCCGTATTGACGATCAACGGCCAGTCATATTCAGATCGCTTTTGCTGCATATCGCTTTCGCGCTGAAGGACCAGAATCGCCATATCCGCGTGATCCTCCTCGGACTCTGCCACATCTACTTCAGCCTCTCGAAGACTCTTGAGACGCTTCAACAGGTCGATTGCCTGTTTGTTAGCCTTCTCTTCGATCTTCAGCGATGTCTCATCGGACTCGCGTTTGTCATCTTCGGCGTCATCCTTGCGATCTTTGATCTCGTCGATAGACGATTCCCGGCTGTCGATAGCGCTGGCGATCTGCCTGAGACGCTCAACGGCCAGCATGTTGCGATGGATCGCGAGTTGCCGAGTGGTCGTGGCATTCTCAAGATCAGTTGCAATGTCTTGTGCGCTGCGCACGGGTATCACGACCATACTCGGATCGGATGAAAACAGATACTGCGTTCTCTGCGCGAATCCATCACTTGACATTATGGATATGAGTATGATAACAAGAAACACCGATAGAGAACCTATCGTTGTATGCATCGTTCTATTAGAACTCATTATTCGTTCCTCCTGTTGTCCCGATCTGGACAACGTGTTAGTTCAATAGGGGATTATTGATTAATATAAAGATAGTCTATTCAGGCGGCACGTCAATCGGTCGGAAGGATGAAAAGGGATGTAGACCGATGTGGTGTAGCAGTATTGCGGTTGATTGAAATCACGATTGATTATTCAGTGAATAAAGCACGCGAAGAGCTGAGAAGAACTGAAAAGAGAGCAGATTCATGAGCGTGAGCAGCTAATCACGAAGATGCACGCTTAAGACTTCTTGTTCAGATCGTCTTTACTCGAGACGATAGCCTGTTCCAGACGGCTATGGATGGCCAGCTTTTCTAATATGTTGTGCAGATTGCTTTTTATGGTGAAGATTGAAACCTTGAGTTTGTTAGAAGCTCCCTCTATGCTGTGACCATCCGCGAGAAGTCGAATCACATCCTTCTCCCGCTTGGTTAGCTTGACGGAAGCAATCACGTGATTCACCTTCCCCTCTTGAATTGCCCGTTCAACGATCTTGGTAAGTACTGTGTTGGTCATTGTCGGTGGCAGCTCCGTCACACCATGAGCCACTGATCTGATAGTGTTCAGAAAGTCGGCTATAGTCGCATCTTTGCGAATATAGCCCGAGGCGCCGGAATTAAGGAATTCAACCATCTGGGACTGTGCCGGGATTAGGTCCATAACAACAACTTCCGTTTGAGAGCATATCTTCTTAATGGATTCGAGAACTGACAAGCAGGAATCACTCTTGAGCCCCAAGTCCAGCAGCACCACATCCGGCATCAGCTTCCTTGCCTTATCGAGGGCATCCTTATTTCCGGCGGACGATATCGCCCGGATGTCCTCCTGTCCGTTTAGCATATCGGTTATGCCTTCGCGCAAAAGTCGATTATCCTCGATTAGCAGTACCTTTGTTTTCGCCACTGCCAAACAACTCCTTCATATTTCAATTAGTGGCCGACTCGACTCTCAAGACTGGGCATGATGATTCCGTGGCTGTAAAGACTACCATTGCAAGTACGACCAATCTCGCAGAAAATCAACCGCTCGATAGATTGAAAAGGGAGCTAGTCCCTTTGCGGGGTATACTAATCTTCACTGTCGGAAGAGGGTGTGGAAGGCTTTGTGGTCTTTGTCTGGGAATGGACATATGCCGACAACTCCAGACGAGTGTGGAGAGCCAGCTTCTCCAATATCTTGTGAACATGACTCTTGACAGTGTGGACGGCAATATTGAGTTCCGCGGCGATTTCCTTGTTGCTCTTTCCTTCAGCTATATGATGAATCACATCTTCCTCGCGGCTGGTCATTCTGACTGAAGACAGTAATTCGTCACGGTTGCCTGCTTGTAACGCGTACTCCACTATCTGAGAAAAAAGTGACCCGGTCATCGCGGGAGGGAGTATCTTTGTTCCCTTAGCCACGGATCTTATAGTGTGCAGAAAATCCTTAAGGGTCGCGTCTTTGAGGATGAAACCTGCCACTCCCGCGCTGATATATTCGACTACCTCCGCATGCGCCGGGACCAAATCCATGGCGATCACATGTGCTCCGGGGAATTGCTCCTTTATCAATCCGACTACTGCCAAACTGTCTTGACTCTTGAGACCCAGGTCGAGGAGCACAATTTCAGGCTTCAGCCCCTTGGCTATCTCAAAGGCATCTGCGTTATCGGGAGACGAAACTACTTTCATGTCCGGCTCTACACTCAACATTTTAGTAATTCCTTCACGCAGAAGGCGATTGTCTTCCAGCAACAAGACCTTAATTTTATTCACAATAATGTCCCTCCCTCCTCAAATGCAATCACACGCTGGGCAGAGGCAGTATCTATCTGACCACAAAACTTGGTCACTGGGAATTCCGTATTATTCATAAGCATAATACAAACAGCAAAGGGCTGTCAAGAGATTACGCACGAAAGAAGTTCAGCGTGCTTGACCAACTTATGCGGATAAGCAGAGTCCATCTCGCGATACTCGGTGCAAATGCGTCTGTTATCGCAGAGTATCGTCCGACGTGATCGTACCCGACTGTCTCTGCCGTCCTTGATGAGTTTCTCCGGGATCGAGTGCTTTAATCTCTCTTGAAATCGATGAATCCGCGATCAACGTCAACGTGAACCAGCTTAACGCCAACTATGATTCTTACAGCCTTCCAAAGGGTAGACGCTGTGGATGAGAGGGATGGGAACTGAGTAGCCTCAGGCACCATCACAATCTTTGAAAGTGTTTGACCTGCTTCCTGAATTACTTGAAACCACAGTCAAAAGCCATCCGCTACTTAATTAGAGTTAACAGTGTGGCATAAATCGGTGGAGTTGGAATGTTCGGGAGCGATTGCATAGTAGGGACTCAGTCATGTGATACAACGACCAAACAGCATCTGGGAGGTGCCAGAAAACGGTCACAAGTTGGTCACAATGAGATCGGGGTAACGAAGGTCCTTCAGTCCGTTTTGAGGTTGGGAGCTAGACCGAGAATACGGGGGACGGATCACGTCTGCGAAATGCTCCCAGATCTTCACACTGATCGTTTCCCTTTCTTATGACCAGCATTTGTTTTGAGAGACAGTACCAGAATAGCTGCTCCAATCACTGCAGAGAAGGCAGAACCAATCAGAACGCCGGTCTTGGCCTGAACAAGAAGCTGTCCATCAAGACTAAGGGACGCCACGAACAGTGACATTGTGAATCCTATTCCGGCTAAGCATCCCGCACCGAAGATAGCTCTCCAGTTGCTGCCTCCGGGAATGATGCTCAACCTTGTCTTCACGACCAGGAAGAGACTCAATACGATTCCTACCGGCTTTCCGAGAAATAGAGCGAGAGCAACTGTTGTGGCTATAGGAGATGATATTGCGCTACTTGAAAAGGGGATACCGGCATTCGCCAAAGCGAAAATTGGCATTATCAGAAAGGCTGCCCAGGGATGCACATCGGCTTCGTATCTCTCCAAAGGAGATACCGATTCACGTGTAACGAAAGCCATTTTGTCCACAACCTCTCGCAACTTCGCGCTTTTATTTGGTGTTGACTCTAGACCGATTGCCCCTGTTGCTCGCTTCAAACCTCTTCCAAGTTCTGCTCTTGATATCAACGGAATCGCCGGGGTAAGGAGTCCCAGAGCAACGCCCGAGATAGTCGGGTGAATTCCGGACTTAAGTGTGCACAACCAAATACCGGCGCCGACGATTAGATAGCCGACAACTGTCCTCACCCCGATTCTATTTAAAATCACAACGAACGCCAGCCCAAGCATGGCGCCTGCTAACCATATCACGCTGAATTGATTTGAATAGAAGATCGCAATGACTATAACCGCTATGATATCGTCAACTATCGCAAGAGTCAGCAGGAACACTTTGAGCCCGTGAGGGATTCGATTCCCCAGCAGTACAAGGGCACCTACAACGAAGGCTATGTCTGTCGCCAT
>Ga0272444_10002256_pt1 | contig 17896 bp, 13 predicted proteins | sample SSMForm13_FD_201033 | JGI IMG/M metagenome (GOLD analysis project Ga0272444, IMG submission 201033) | Marine sediment archaeal communities from Little Sippewissett salt marsh, Falmouth, MA, United States - SSM-Form-13 | ecosystem: Environmental > Aquatic > Marine > Wetlands > Sediment ... | reverse complement strand
GGCATGTGTGGAAGCAACGGGCTGGCCGAGGCCGATCGCAGACCGATCGCCCTGTGCCCTCAATGCCTGGCCAAGGCCTGTTGGGCCAGCGGGGCCGATCCCGCGGAAAGGTACCGCAAGCTGGCTAGGTTCTACGCGAAGAATGGCTTGGCCCCTCAAGAAGACTTCTGCAAGAAGGCCCTGAGGGCGCTTGGGCAACCTTCCGCAAGCAGAGACATCACGAGAGACAACAAACGTCCCGGACCGGCCTCGGAGGCGAACTAGAATTATGCGAAGGGACATCAGTATGGCTAGTAACATGCATCTCAAATTGGAACCGTCCCTCCAGCAGAAGCTCGACCGCTGCCGGTCGATCATCCGGGAACTCAAGACCGTGATCGTGGCATTCTCCGGCGGAGTGGACAGTTCATTTCTTCTGGCCTTGGCAAGTGAGACGCTGGGGTCCAAGAACGTGCTGGCGGGCATGGCCGTTTCTACTATCTTCCCACAGAGCGAATGCAGGATGGCCAGGCGGATCGCCAAGCAGATCGGCATCGAGCTGGTCGAGATCGAGACCCCGCAACTTGCGGACGCTAGCTTCACCTCCAACCCGTCCGACCGATGCTACTATTGCAAGAGCATCCTTCTAAGCAAACTGAGGAAACTCGCCCATGCGCGAGGTTATGCCCACGTGGTTACCGGCGCCAACTTCGACGACAGCAAGGACTACCGCCCGGGCAGCAGGGCAGAAGAGCAACTGAGCATCCGGCGGCCGCTCAAGGAGGCAGGGCTGACCAAGGACGAGATCCGCGAGATCAGCAGGCAGATGCAGCTTCCGACCTGGGACTTGCCGTCGGCGGCCTGCCTTGCCACGAGAATTCCCTACGGGCAGACGATCACCGACGAAAGGCTCGCACGGATCGAGAAAGCGGAAGAGGCCCTTAGAAGGATGGGTTTCAAGCAGTTGCGGGTCCGCGATCACGAGACCATCGCCCGGGTCGAGGTCCCGGCCCAGGACCTGTCGGCAGCCGTCGAGAAACGCAGCGAGATAGTCGAAGCGCTGAGGCAGTTCGGCTACACCTATGTCGCGCTCGACATGGAGGGATTCCGAACGGGCTCGATGAATGAGGCACTGACGGAGGAGACCGGCCGAATCAGCCGGTGAACTCCTTGGCCAGGCGCACCATGGCCTGGTAGTTCGCCAGCACCAAATCGCCGATTTCTCGCCCGTAAGGACAAGAAGAAGGCATTAGTACAAATCCGCGCCCGCTGCCGGATGTGCCCTCCCTGAGCGATCTGCTGACGACCTCTGTGAATTGCTCAGTCGGCATGTTCTCGATGTCTCTGCTCTCAAGATTGCCGAACAGAACCATCTGCTTGCCGAACTCTCGCCGGACATACGCCAGGTCAACGTCGCCCAGGGGAGGCGGTTCGATCGGATCCAGACCGTCGGCCCCCATCTCAGCTATTGTCGGCAAGGCAGAGCGGATACTGCCGTGCATGTGAAGCCTGGCATAGCCTCCGTGGTCGTGTATGGCCTCGATGATAGGCTTTGTATAGCGCCCGACGTACAGGTCGAACAGTTCCGGGGACATGTAGGGTTCGCCGGCATACTCGGGTCCGTATATCCGCCACAGATGCTCAGGAAAGCCCGCCGAAACCTTCCGGGAGAATTCATAGAGCGGCGCAGACAGCTTGTCCAAAAGCCTGGTAAACAGTGATCGCTCCGTCATGGCGACGACAAGATAGTCTTCCATGGAAAACAGTTGAGCCGCCTCGCAGATCGGGTCGCCCGTATCGACCATCACAATCCCGCGATCCGCGACCAATTCTTCCGCTTTCTCCAGTGGGGCAAGGTCGGGTTCGAAGGCGAAGAACTCGTCGGGAAGTTCGAGGTAGGCCTCAAGATCCTCCGGCCCCTTGAGCAGGTGCTCGAGGTTCCAGATGGTATTCACCTCCGGGTCCCGGCGGTCCAGGCTGGTCAGCTCCCTGCCGGCGACTTTGACGGTGGTTCGGGTGAATCTCGACCCATTCTCCATATAGGTTTTTACAGACAGGAACTCGCTTCGACAGCTCGGATGAGCCGGACTCCTGCCGGCTGAACTCATGCAGATCAGGTCGGTCTCGTCCTCGGCCAGTTTCAGCAAAGGTCGCCACGATGGATGATTGCAGACGTTGAATTCATCCGGGTCGTCGGCATTCGGGGCCAGCGTGCTGATTTCGTAGAAATTGACGGCTGGCCTGTCCACAGGCCTGCCCCGCAAGGTGGCCATCAACCTTTCGCGTCGAGTCATTCCAGACATCGATCCTCCGACGAATCCTGAACGCTCACCGCGACCCCGAACCGGTGACATCCATGGCTGTGACCTTATTTACGTGTCCATCTTTTAAGCGGCAGAGAAACTTGGGGCTGGAGACGGGCCGCCCGCGACTATACACGTAAGCATCCGCTGCCGGTTGACCGTCAAGGTAGCCCCAGAGGATCGCAAAGCCTTTCTCTCGGAGGTAACTGAGTTGAGCGCCCCGCAACTCATAGTCTCGGTCTTCCAGGACGACCTGTCCGGTGGCAACAAACATCTCCAGGTCGCCGACATTGGAACCGGGGTCAAACGCCGGGCTGGCCCCCTGTTCGGTTGAAGGCTCCTGGTCGGGTTCGGCAAACTCCGCCATCAGTTTCTCGCAGCCCAACGTGCTCGTTCTTCCGACGGTCACGCCGGACCAGTCAGGAATTCTCATGTCTTTGGCGGAGGGAATGTTGCTTCCGCTGTGGTGGATCATCACCACCCCGCCGTCCATGATGACCATCCGATTGGCAAGCATCAGTCTCATCATCTTGCGCCACTCAAAGACTGTCTGCCACGGCTTCTTGATGGTCCTTGAGAGCGGTTTCGAGGCAAGGGACGCCTCCTCGCCTTCATCCTTGCTGGGGCTGTAATCCTCGACGACCATCAACCCATATCCGGTGCAGTCGATTCGGTCGGCCTCGGCATCATAGGCAAGGTTGTCGCTCCTGAGCTGCATCGCCTGGAGAAGCTTTCCGTCTTCGCCGACCGTCTCATAGACGACCAGCACCTCCCCGTCGGCGATAACTCTGACCAATTGGCCCCGCCCGAAGCTGGCCGGATCGAAGGAAACCGAGCCGTTGCCGCTCCCGTCGTCAGATGCAGCTTCCGACGCGTCAGTATCGGTCTCCTTGAAGGCGGCTGTCATGTTGTCGCACTCGATCCGACTCAATCCGCTGGTAAGCTTCACGCTTCCCTTGAACGCCGCTTCATTGCGCAGACCGTCGTAGTCCATGCTGTCGGACCAGGTGATCTCAACCGGCCTGGGCTTGTCAAGCTTTCTGCCTTGCGGGTCCCTGTCGGAGACGAATGTGATGCTTCCGGCGCCGATAACCCCCGCGGATTCGTCTTCCTCGTTAAGCTCAATCCTGTTACCCGACACGCGGTGCGGCCCTTGGGATATGCCTGCCGGCTTTCCGAGCAGTTGCACGCGGCGGTTGTCGGGATCGTCAAGCGCCACCGTGATAGTATCGGCATGGACAACCGCCGGTTCCTGGCGGCTTCGGTCGGTTACCCTCACGTTCCTACGCGCCACCAGCCTCACTTCGCGGAAGCTTGCCTGGCCGGGCTCTATATCGGCAACGGGGGATTCCGCAAAGTTGACAATTACTTCGTCGGCCGAGATGTCGCTGTCGTCCTGACGGGCGGACACGTTTCCGACAACCTTCGCCACAGACGGATACGGTCCTTGCTCCCCTTGGCTGAGGCTTACGTGCAGCGTGTCCCCGTGAACGAAGCTGCCATTGCCATCGTCGCTCATCTCGACGCCCCCCCGGAAGATGGCTTCGCTTATGAAGGCGCTCCAGCCTGAGCGGGCGCTTTCGTCCGCCACACTTCCTATCCGAGCGATCACCCCTTCTCGCCAAGTGATGCGCCTTTGCTCGGAAGGTATAGTCGTCGGTTGCGACGCGGGCATGGTTTTTGGCGGTCTTCCCGCACCGTCTTGCATCGACATGGATCCCGGGCCGACGAGTTCGGCCAACTGTTCGGACTGGTTGAAGCGAACGGCATGACAAGTTACCTGCTGGCTACCTTCCGCCAGCGTCATAGAAACCGGTTCGCCTGCCCGTCCAGTCAGTCTGCCCGCTTGCTGAGGACTCTGATAGACAAAAGCCCCGCAGTTGACGGTCATGTCATTGTCACAGAGTCGAAGCTCTTTGCCCTGCGCATCAAGACGGAAGTGTTCGGTGGATGGTTCTTCAGTATGTCCCTCCGGTTCGAGCACTAGAGGCCCGGACCAGACGATTGTGATCGGCTCCTGTTCGTCATCGTCCTGTGAAGGCTCATCCGGGGCGGTGGAAGGGGTGGACTCAGCCGGCGAAGGCGGCGGAGTTTCCTCCATCTTCTTGCGGTCCCACTCAAAGGCCAACGAGAGCCTGTCTGCGCCCTCTATGCGGCCATCTGAGGAAAACACCTCTACGTTGTCAGTAAAAGTCGCCCTGAAGATATTGCGCCGTTTGGCTTCCTTCGGACGGGTCGCTGGATGTGAGGCCGGTTTACTTGTCGCGTTGGCCTCGAAAGGCAATGGTCCAAGGCGCTCGTCGTCCTTCAGAGGGGGCAACTGGTCGTTTGTTTCCACCGAAGTGGGCTCGCCCTCAGTTAATCCGGAGCCGCCAGGAAGCGACACCTCGCGGAGGCCCTGAACTTTCTTGACAACCATCTGTCCGCCGTGGTGTATCTTCAGGAGGCGCAGCTCGGCGGGCTCTTCGTTCCAACTCACGGTCAGACCCTTGCCTATTATGTCCGCCTCGGCAGCGAAGACAGTGACTTGGCTATCGCTTGTCATCTCCAGCAAATCATTATCGAACTGCACTTGGTCGAGGTGAATTCTGATGAACTCCTCCGGCCTGGTCTCCGCGGGGTCTCGGCGCACATCGGTCGCGCGGTCGTAGAGCACTCGCACGTCACCCTCCAGAGTCCCTCGACGAACGTTGAGCCCCCGAGCTGTCTCCTCGACATAGACGGTTCCCCGGTCGGCGGCGACCCTTAACTCCCTCCTGCTGGTCTGGAAGAATTGCGCATATGGTTTGGTGAGATGGTAGCTGCCATCGGGGGCAGGATCCCAGGATTCAGCGCCCAGGATGCCCTCCAACCTGCCCTGTTCATCCCGCATAATCGCCATCGGAGGCTTGACGGGCTGTTCTCCGGCGGGTTGCGAAACGGCAGAGGACATTCGGCCAGAATCACGCTCATCCACAACCTTGAACCCCGCTCCGGCTACCAGGTAATAGACGGCAAAGGCCAGCAAAAGGAAACCGAGTGTAGTCGCAAAAAGAATGAGCCGCCGCTTCATGGGCTTATCACCTTTGTCGAAGGTATCGGGCCATGATCTCCTCCCACCGGCCCGTGGCCCTCAGTATCGTCTCGATCGCTTCTCTAACACATCCTGCCCCCCCGCCCAGCCTGGTCACATAGGCCGCGGCGGCCTTGACGTCGTCGGCAGCGTCGCCTGGCGCCATGGGCAAGGCACATCTTGCCATCAAGGGCAGATCAGTTAGGTCATCTCCCATCACCGCCGTCTGCTGCTCGGACAGACCCAACTCGCTGAGCACTTCGTCATAGGCCGGGGCCTTGTCCTTGGAGTTCAATCTCACGACATCCACATCGAGTTCGGCGGCGCGGCGTGTAATAGCCGGCGAACCGCGTCCCGAGATGATCGCAAGCTTCTTGCCAACGCGTTTCCAGTACTTCATCCCTGCCCCGTCTTTGGCGTGAAAGCTCTTTACCTCGTCGCCTTGCGGGGTGAGCGTAATCCGCCCATCGGTCAGGACGCCGTCAACATCCAGAACCAGAAGCTCGATCCCATCCAGAACCGATATGTCAGGCAGTTCAGTCCCGCACATTGTTCACCGTTCTTATTCCGAGCAGGTCCTGGACGTCGATAATCCCGATGGGCACGTCGGCCTCGTCCACCACGGGAAGCTCGTCGATGCGGTACTTGTTGATGATCGCCATGGCCTCGCTCGCAAGCTCCCCGACGCGTATCCTCTTCGGATCGACCGTCATAAATTTGCCGACCGGTTGGGCAAGAATGTCCTCGCCTCGGTGCTTCACGATCGCTCTGCGCAGATCGGCATCGGTCATAATCCCTGCAAGAACGCCTTTCTCATCCACGATCACCATGGCGCCCGTTCGCCGTGAACCTTTCTCGGCCTCGGCCAATGCCTCACCGAGAGAAGCTGTCTCTCTTACAACCTTCAGTCGCTGGTCCTGCTTGAGAATCATTGACTCCTCGACCTTGAGCAGCTTCCTCCCGAGCGAGCCTCCCGGGTGGAAGGCGGCGTACTCTTCGGGAGTAAAGCTGCGCATCCTCATCACCGTTGCGGCCAGAGCGTCACCCATTGCCAGCATGCAGGAGGTGGAAACCGTCGGGGCCAACCCAAGCGGACATGCCTCGTCCACCTCTCCGTAGCAGACTGTGATATCCGCATGCCGGGCCAGAGGCGAATCCTCCGAGCCGGTGATCGCAATCAGCTTCGCGCCGCGAGCTTTAATATGGTCCGTCAGGCGGACAAGCTCATCCGTTTCGCCACTGTGAGACAGGGCAACGACCACGTCGCCTGATTGCAGCCTGCCCAAGTCGCCGTGAAGGGCCTCGACGGGATGCAGGAATATGCTCAATGTCCCGGTCGAGGCCAGAGTGCCCGATATCTTCCTTGCGATTATGCCTGCCTTTCCGATCCCGGTCAGGACAACCTTTCCGGTGCAGGCGAACAGTGCCTTCGCCGCAAATTTGAAGGGTTCACCGACCCGATCGGAAAGGCCGGATATGGCCTGGCCTTCCAGTTGGAAGGTCTGCCTGGCAAGATCGAGATCGACGGGCTGTTGGTTCATTGGATTGGCTTTGCGCCAGCCTGCTTGGGCCCTGTCGGCGCATTATGCTTGCCCGCGTGATGCCGGTCAAGCAAAAGGCCACGCGTCCCAGAGCCAACACCTTGTGACTACCTTGCCCGACTGCCTCTAATCGCATTTGGCCTGCCCAAGGCCGACACCAGCCACGATGCCGACATCCGACAAGAACGAAGGCCCCAGGACCTAGATCACGACTTCTTGGTCCACTTGCTGGCTTCTTCAGGACTGAGAACGCAAACGCCCTGAGGGATCTCTGGGAACGGACCGCTCTAATGCGGCCTATCACGTTAAAGCTTTAACTAATATACCTTTACGAGCTACAGGAATGCCTGGCGACCACCTCGCCAGAAAAGTTGGCCTCGCACTCCGTCCATGGCGGATTTGCCCTTGCAGAAATCCGAATTGTGCTGTATAAAGGTAAGTGCTTTACAGGTCTTGCTCAGGCCTGAACATGTCTATCGCTCATTGGCGAAGAGAGGCAAAAGGACGGTTTAGTTGCTCGATGAAGGATGGAGGAGCAAAATCTGCTTCCCCGGCAGATGGCTCGCTGTCGGGTGAGAGCGTCGGTAGTGTCCCCCTTATCGGTGTCAGTCCGCTATTCACCCATGTACTGGACATAGTTGACGCCGTCGCCAAGCATGACTGCGTAGTTCTGCTGGAAGGCGAGTCAGGCACCGGTAAGGAGCTTCTGGCAAAGCGGATACACGATCTGTCCAACCGTTCTGACGGTCCTTTCATCCCCGTCAACTGTCCTGGTGTCAGCGAAAGTCTCTTCGAGAGCCAGTTTTACGGTCATGTTAAGGGCGCCTTTACCGGTGCGGCCTCCGATACGCTAGGAATGGTCCGCGCTGCAGACGGAGGGACGCTTCTGCTTGACGAAGTCGGCGAGTTGCCGATGCACCTGCAGCCGAAGCTGTTGAGGTTGCTCCAGGAATACGAGGTCACGCCTGTCGGCAAGTCCAGCCCGGTGGCGGTCAATACGCGATTCGTTGCCGCCACAAACCGTCCGCTGGCCTCGTCGGTTGCTGAAGGGGATTTTCGGAGCGACCTTTACCACCGCCTGAACATCGTGAGAATCGAGATTCCACCCTTGAGAAGCCGGCCTGAAGACATCGAGCCACTTCTCGATTTTTACCTGGACCACTACGCGAGCCTCTACCGGATGCCAAGGCGCACACTCGGGTCCGGGCTGCGCCGCCTCCTCAGAGAATACCCGTGGACAGGCAACGTTCGTGAACTTTGTGCGTACGTGGAGCGCCTCTATGCCACAAACGTTCCTCCCATGCCTCCGACGTTTCTGGGAGCCGACGAGCCAGTTCACCCCACAGCCAAACCCATTGAGCCCGCAGCAGAGCGAATGGGGCAACTGGACATGTCTCCAGTGTGCTGCACACTCGCCCAGGCCGAAGCGATGGCAATCCGACGCGCGCTGGAGGCGAGCGGCTACAATCGCACAGCCGCAGCTAGAACACTGGAAATTCACCGGTCCACCCTGCTGCGGAAGATGCGGACCTACGGTCTGGATGGCAGAATCTAGGCCGAATACTCGCTCGCAGTTGGGGATATTCGGGGGAATTTCAGCTTTCTCGTTTGCTGCCGGAGCTTCCCAGGCGGGCTTCACACTCACTGACCGTTGCAGAACGCGTCAGCGCCGCGAATTGCGCCAGTCGGCGCAGCAAATCGCGTCTATGGCTGACGTATCTTGCGACGGATGTCCGCGGCCAGAAGGGCAAGCAAGCACGCATTCTCCTGTAAATGGACCGCTAAGCGTTTTCCTAATAGGCGCTTAACGCACACTGGCGGGGTAGTTTACTCTTTTGGCATCGCACTTGCTATATACAACTACGAGGGAGTTTATAGGAGCCTGATGTGGCTGCGAGGGACACAAGGCAGCCGGCGTTTAGGCCGGCTCAGCGATGTCCGTGCATCGTGTTTACGTGCACGGATATGCAGGAAGCCGACGAGGTCGGTCGGCAGCTGTTAGAACTGAATAACGGTTGCCTGGTCACCTACCGTCGGGCTGAGGACTTGATGTCCAATGCTCCGGCAGGCAAGGTGGCGTTGGTTATCCTCGCAAGCTCAGACAGTCTGCAAGTCATCTGTCGAACGCTCAGATGGCTGCGGCGGCGTTGGCCTCGCGTTCCGATCACCGTTGTGGGTGACATCGGCGGAGGCGAACTGGAACTAGCCGCCCGTAAGGAAGCTGCCTGCTACCTGACGCGACCTGTCGGCAACGATCAGTGGCGGGCGATCATCGCCCACGCGCTGGCAATTCCGACCCCGCAGAGGGTGGATAGACGAGGGCAATGACAAGGAGGGTCATGAGCCTTTTGCCGCTTTGGCCGGCGGCGAATAAAAAGTTGGAGAGTGACCGAGGAGCTAGAAACGGCAGGGAGTATGGCCGTTTCGCGATGAGCCTCACGAATAGTCGAGTCTCTGTTTTGTGTGGCCGTAGCAAGCGGAGATGAGCGCCCGTTTGCGAATTTGCCCCCTCCTCCTTGGGGTCTGGGCCACAGGAGACTCTTCTAGGTAGAGGTCTAAACGCCAATGCGAAGGCCACGCGGAGATGAGCGCCCGCTGGTTAGTTCCGGTTCCTTCCTCCGCCGGAATTTCGTATTAGTGAGCCTCACAGAGAGGGTACCTCTACCAAGGCGAAGGGCGATGACGGGGCCTTGAGCAAGCTGCGTCTCGCCCTCTTTTTTGCGCTTAACGAAGGCCTGTGGTTCAAATGAACTGCAGGCCTTCTCAATGCGCTATGGCTGAGGTCTGGACATCTTTGAACCGAGCACCTATGTTCCTGCAGGGAAAGGGCTTTTCCAGAGGTCGAGACGATGGCGAAGTACGCAGCGGGCTTGGACTACGGCACGAATTCCGTACGGTGTGTAATCGCCAACGTTTCCAACGGTCGGGAGGTCGGCCACTCGGTGTGGAACTACCGACACGGTCGCTCCGGGGTGATACTCACCAAAGACCCGAATCTGGCTCGCCAGCACCCAGGCGACTACGTCAAAGGAACCGAGGCAGCCATCAAGGCTGCTCTGGCCTCGGCGAAGCGGACCGTTCGTACCTTCAAGGCTGGAGACCTGATCGGTATAGGAGTGGATACGACCGGTTCCACTCCCATGCCGGTAGATTGCAGGGGGCAGCCTTTGGCCTTCACAAGGGATTTCGCCAGAGCACCAGACGCAATGGCTTGGCTGTGGAAAGATCACACCTCCGTCTCCGAAGCTGAGGAGATTACTTCGCTGGCCGCTCGTGTTCGCCCCCACTATCTGGCCCAATGCGGAGGCACTTACAGCAGCGAGTGGTTCTTCAGCAAGATTTTGCATTGCCTTCGGACATCACCCAAGGTCTTCGAATCGGCATACACATGGGTGGAGCTTGCGGACTGGATTCCGGCGATGCTGACAGGGACGGAAGCGCCCGACAGGCTGACGGCAGGGATTTGCGCCGCTGGGCATAAGGGGATGTACAGTCAAGACTGGGGCGGGTATCCGGATGAGCGTTTCCTGGCCAAGCTGGACCCGCGTTTGGCAGAGATGCGAAGGCGACTGCCCAAGCGTTTGCGCTCAATCAACACGGCTGCGGGAGGCCTCAGCGAGCACTGGGCGAAGAAAACCGGACTTTACGCCGGCATCCCCGTTGCCGTAGGCGCACTGGACGCACACCTCGGTGGAGTCGGTGCCGGGATAGGTCCGGGGACCCTTGTCAAGATCATCGGAACGAGTACCTGCGACATGATGGTCGTGCCGATCAAGCGCGAGCTGGCAAACATACCGGGCCTGTGCGGAATTGTTCCGGAAAGCATCCTTCCCGGGCATTTCGGTCTGGAAGCAGGCCAGTCCGCTGTCGGCGACATCTTCAACTGGTTCGTGGATTACATCAGACCTCAGGGCCGCCAGGCCGAGGCGCACAAGGAACTCACAAAGCAAGCGGCCAGGCTCCGCCCGGGCGAGTCGGGATTGCTGGCGCTGGACTGGAATAATGGAAACCGCACGGTCCTGGCGGACCAGCGACTTACGGGCCTGCTGGTAGGCCAGACTCTCTATACAACGCCAGCCGAAATCTACCGTGCCCTGATCGAGGCGACAGCGTTCGGCGCCCTCAAGATAATCAGCCGCTTCGAGCAGTATGGTGTAAGGGTCAGGCGGATTGTCAACTGCGGAGGAGTAGCCGATAAGAACCCGATGCTTATGCAGATCTACGCTGATGTGACCGGTCGAGAGATGATGGTCTCCCGATCAAATCAGACATGCGCCCTTGGCGCCGCCATTGCCGGGGCGGTAGTGGCAGGCAAGCAGGCCGGTGGATTCAACAGCTTCCGGGCAGCGCAGAAAGCGATGACTGGAACTAAACGTAAAGTCTATCGACCGCAGAATGCCGCGAAGGAAGTCTATAAGGAGCTTTACGAGATCTACGCCCAACTACATGACGCCTTTGGCACGGTCCAATGGAAAGGCGGCCTACACAAAGTAATGAAGCAGCTTATAGATATTCGCGTCCGGGCAAGACAACGGCTTGGAGCGTGACTGACATGCCGGGTTGACCGGAGAAGCGTGCGGTCGGAAAATGGCTTCAGCTTAGTCGAAGGATAGCGCAAATATGCTCGAGGATCTGAAGAAGCAAGTCTGTGAAGCGAACCTGAAGCTCTTGGCCGAAGGGCTAGTCGTAAACACCTTCGGCAATGTAAGTGGAATCGACCGAGACAGCGGCAACGTGGTCATCAAACCTTCAGGCGTTCCCTATGAACAGATGAAACCTCGGGACATGGTCGTAGTGGAGCTGTCAGGAGCAGAGCGCGTTGAAGGGGACCTGCAGCCCAGCAGCGACCTGCAAACGCATCTGGAGCTTTACAGAGCCTTCCGCGGTATCGGAGGGATCGCACATTCACACAGCACGTATGCCACTTCCTGGGCTCAAGCGAGGAAAGACATCCCAGTGTTGGGAACGACCCACGCAGACTACTTCCACGGCCCGGTACCTTGCACACGTCCGATGACCGCCGATGAAGTGCTTGCCGACTATGAGCGCAACACCGCCAAGGCCATCGTAGAGCGAATGGTCTCGATGGATCCCATGCGCATTCCCGCAGTCCTTGTTGCCAACCATGGGCCATTCACGTGGGGACAAGACCCGCTCGAAGCTGCCGCTAATTCCACTGTTCTTGAGCATCTCGCTATACTTGCCGCCCATACCGTTTCCATAGAGCCTTACCCCAAGCCCATCAGCCGCGAATTGCTGGACAAGCACTACTCGCGCAAGCATGGTCCGGGTGCATACTATGGTCAGAAATAGTAGTCCCTACACGGAACAAGTCGCGCTGGCGGGTTCAAGATGGCTACGTTTGCAGTGAACCAGCACGCGCTTACAATGGATCACAATGCTTGTCGATGTTAGGGCTTTGAAGCGACCAGAACGTCGGATGGAGTTGCCATGACAACCCTGAGCGTGAACGTCAACAAAGTCGCACTCCTGAGGAATTCACGCGACATCGGTGTTCCCAGCGTGACCAGGGCCGCACAGATATGCGTCGATGCCGGAGTGGGAGGCATCACAGTGCATCCTCGTCCAGATCAACGCCACATACGACCTTCAGATGTCTATGAATTGGCCGAGATGCTCACCGTGGAATTCAACATAGAGGGAAACCCCTTCGCTGGTCCCGAAAAAGACTACCCGGGCTTTCTGGAAATCATCAGGAAGGTTCGCCCGTCCCAGTGCACGCTAGTGCCTGACGATCCGGGCCAGTTAACTTCAGACCATGGGTGGAACATCGCCAGCAATGCCGAAAGGCTCCGGCCGGTGCTTGACGAAATCAGATCCCTTGGGGTACGTATAAGCTTGTTTATGGATCCTGACCCTGGGCAGATGGCGCTTGCCGCCGAGTGCGGCGCCGACAGGATCGAACTCTACACCGAGCCCTATGCACGTGCATTTGAATCCGGCGACTGTGAGGAGGCGATTGAGATCTACCGGCAGGCGGCAGAGGCAGCCCGGAAAGCCGGCTTGGGGGTAAATGCAGGGCATGACCTGAACCTGGAAAACTTGGCGCGGTTCTGCACCATCGAAGGAATCCATGAAGTCTCAATAGGACACGCCCTAATATCCGAGGCACTTGAGATGGGCCTGTCGAAGACAGTTGATGCGTACCTGAAGATACTGGCGGGCTAGCGACCGGGCTATGAAAGCCGATTTGTCTTGTGGTTGTGCGCGATGTCGTGTTTAATTGGCCTTGGGGTAGTGAAGGAGCGCGAGAGATGACGGAGCGGCTGAAGCTTGAAGGCTCGATGGTGGCTCTGGTAACTCCATTCGTCAACGGAGAGGTGGACTTCGACGCTTTGGGAAGACTGGTCGAGTACCAGTTAGATAACGGCACACAGGGGCTCGTTCCCTGCGGTTCAACCGGCGAGTCTCCCACGTTAAGTCATGAAGAGCACGACCGTGTAATTGAGTTTGTCGTGGACCGCGCTCGAGGCCGCGTTCCGGTCATAGCGGGAACAGGAAGCAACTCCACCGTAGAGGCGGTTCGCCTTACCATGCATGCCAAGTCGATCGGGGCCGATGCCTGCCTTTTGGTCAACCCGTATTACAACAAACCCACACAGGAGGGAATGTACCGCCATGTCAAGACGATCGCTGAAGTGGGCCTGCCGATTGTCCTCTACAACAACCCTTGGCGCACGGGTGTTGAGCTCACCGCTAAGACCATCGCGCTGATGTATGAGGATATTCCGGAGGTGATTGCCGACAAGGAAGCCACCGGGAAGATTGACCTCGCCAGCGCGATCCTGAACAGATGCGATATAACTGTATTGTCGGGGGATGATTCGCTGACTCTTGCTCTCTGTGCTGTCGGCGCCAAAGGGGTAATCAGCGTTCTCGCGAACCTCCTGCCAAGGGAGGTAAGGCACCTCTACGACGCCATATCTTCAGGCAACATGGATGAGGCCAGGCGGCAACATCTCCGGCTATTCCCGCTTTTCAAGGCGATGTTTGTCGAGACAAACCCAATACCCATCAAGGCCGCAATGGCTGCGGCCGGAATGATCGCCGACGAGTTGCGAATGCCCTTGGTTCCACTTGGCAAGGAACACCGGCAGTTGATTGCGGATATCGTGCAGGAGTTCATGCCGGCTCGAATTGTCTCCACCTAAGACTTTGGGGAGCCGATGACATTTCGGTAGATGCCAGCCACGGACTGGGCGATGTCGGCGGGGCCATGCCTTTCCTTGATGTATTCCAATGCGTTTTTCGCCAGCGCCCTGGCTTTCTCGCGATTGTCCAACAGAACTGTCAGCTTCTCCGTAAGCTGAGAGCTGGATGTGGCATCGAATGAAATTGCTGTCTTTCCGTCAATTACGAAGTCATCGGCATTTCCCGCAACCAGAGAGGGAACCCCGGAAGACATCGCGACTAGGCTGGCCAGACCTATCTGCCTGCCAGGGGCAAAAGAGACGAAGATATCCGCTGCCTTCATGATGGCGGCGAGCTGCACACTAGTAGGCATTCCGGCAAAGGTGACCTCCTGCTGAAGTCCCAGTGCCGCCACTTCCTTCCTGAACCTGCTCTCCATGCGTCCGGAGCCAATGATCATAAACACACAGTCGTATCCCTGCTGCTTCAATTGGGCAAAGCATTCTGTGAGCGCCGAAAGCCGGCGCCAATTCCTAAGCTGTCCGTGGAAAACGATCGCGACACTGTGACGCGGATTCCGGAAGCATATTGCCCGTTTCGCCGGATGCACTCCTGGAGGGACCAGGTGAACCTTCTCTGGGGATGCAAGGCGCCCCTTTATCAGTTGCAGCTGGACCCTTTCAGACGGCGCGAGTATCCCCGCCATGTCCCTGCGGAACCGCCGCATACGGGAAGGCAAGAGGCCATAGCTGCTTACGACATAGGCCAAACTGCTTGCGCCTGCCAAGTGGCGTGTGAGATCAACTGCAGATTCGTCAAGTCCGTGCATAAGTTGCGCTTTAGCTAGAGCTGGGTTCTTGGTCAGACCCCTTATAACATTCTCACGGAACGGCCAAGTATAGGACGGGTACCCAACGACCTCAATCGGAGGGCACGGAAGGTCTGCGATGTCGGCCGACGCGGGACACACTAGAACTAGCTTGATGAAGCTATCCACCAATCCGACGGCTAACGAACTCAGTAAATACCCAAGGTTGTCAATGGTGTCTTTTCCCGCAACCCAAGCGACAGTAACAGGAGGATCGGCCGGGACGAGCCCAAGCCTGTTAGGCGTGCCCTCTTCTGGCTCCAAAGAAGTGCCTTGTCCCGCGGAGTCTTTCATGGCCCACTAGGCGCTGGTCGGCGTTCCGTCAAGCGCAGCGGCGCCCGACTGATCGGCTTCTATCGATTCCTGTAGATGCTGCCATTCATCGAGGGTAAGCAGACACTCCCTTGCCTGGCTACCCTTGTATTCCCCCAGTAGGCCTGCCTCGGCCATCTGGTCGATGATCCTGCTTGCCCTGCTGTATCCGACTTGGAGCCTTCGCTGTAGTAGTGAGACACTGCCTCGCTGAGTCGTGAGAACTATCTCTACTGCCTTGTTGAACAGTTCGTCCTTCTGTCCATCGGATTGTCCCGCCGATACCGACTGCAGGCTCAATAGTGCCGAGTTGTAGTTTGGCTCGCCGGTCCTTTTAAGCTCCTTGACCACGGGGCGAATCTCGGTATCGTCCACGAATGCTCCCTGCGCTCGAACCAGATTACTGGTGCCCGGCTGCAGGAATAACATATCACCTTGACCCAAAAGAACTTCCGCACCGTTGTGGTCCAACACAATTCGTGATTCCTGCCGTGAGGATACCCGGAAGCTGATACGGCAAGGCATGTTCGCCTTTATAAGGCCTGTAACAACATTGGCCGTTGGCCTCTGCGTGGCCAGTACTAGGTGGATGCCGACGGCACGCGCTTTCTGAGCGATCCTTATGATGTGATTCTCGACTTCCTTGCTCGAAGTCATCATGAGGTCAGCAAGCTCGTCGATGACGATCACGTAGTGCGCAACGTGACTCGGTGTCCGCGACTTTTCTTCCTCCGTTTCCACGCCGAGTCTCTTGTAGAGCTCTTCCTCCCCGAGGCGGTTATACCCCGCGAGGTTCCTAACGCCGGCCTCTTTGAGCATTTCATAGCGCTCGTCCATCTGGGTGGCCGCCCACTCCAGAATGTCCTCCGCTTTGCGCATGTCGTTGACGATCGGGCAGAGCAGGTGAGGGATGCTCTCGAAGGCCGCCATCTCGACCATCTTCGGGTCCACCAGGATCAGGCGAACGTCCCGAGGCGTGCGCGTCATTAGCAGCGACATGAGTATCGCGTTTATGCATACGCTCTTGCCCGATCCCGTCGTTCCCGCTATCAGGGCGTGCGGCATCGCTGCCAGGTCTGCCACGATTGCCTCGCCGGCTGCATCTTTGCCCAGGTATAGAGGCAGGTACATTTTATTCTCAGCGTCAGGCTGCATCTCCATGAGTTCGCGGATCCGGACGATCTCCTTCTGGAGGTTAGGCACCTCGATTCCCACAGTGTCTTTGCCGAACCGCGGGGGCACGATGCGCACGCCCGGGACTGCTAGCGCGCGTGCGATGTCAGTCGCCAGGCGAGCAACCTGTGAAACCTTGACGCCAGGCGCCAGTTGCAGTTCGTACATAGTTATCACAGGCCCGGTCATGTGGCCGACCACCTCGGCGTCAACTCCGAAGTCGCTCAGCATCTGTTGGAGAACTTCCTGACGTTGCCTGGCCTGCTGCTCTTGCGCCGCCGTGTATCCGCCGACAGGTTCGGCAAGCAGCTCGGAAGAAGGCAACTCGTATTTTCTGCCGGTACTTCCGCCCGCTGCGGCTTGCCTGCGAGGCTCAGACCGCGGCGAATGCACCACGACGGGCCTGGCGGGCGGGACAACCAGACTTACGGGAGGTTTGGGTGCCGCTGGCCTCTTGCGGTCGGCATTGCTGTCCGCCTTGACGGTCTTCCGCAAACCTGCCGCCGCCGAGGCAATCCGTCCCGCCGGTCTCAACTTGGAGACGCCGTTGGCTACGAACGACTCTTGCAGGCCCTTGCGCTTCTTCCACATCTTCTTGCCCAAATGAGGCAGTTGCAGCACAAGTTGGTCTGCCGCGAACATCAGGCCGATGCAGAACACAACGGCAAGGAATATCCAAGAAGCGCCTGAGAATCTGCTGGTAAGGAAGTGCCCCACGTTGATTCCAAGTACTCCCGCCGATCCGGTGTAAGGATCCCCGGCAGCTACTGGCTCTGCCAAATAGATTCCTGCGCTGGTGGACGTGACCAGCAGAACCAGTCCCACAATTCGCCATGGGAGGTCGGTGATTGTACCTCCGAGCATCATTATCACAGCCGCGACTGATGCGAACAGCAGTCCCATGTAAATGCCCCCTCCGAGCCAGTAATGGAGCTGATAGGCCACAAACGCCCCCACCCGGCCGGCTGCGTTATCGACTGGCGACTTTGGCGGACTGACAAGTGGCGCCGGAGGATCACTCGAACAGTAGCTTAGAACGCTCAACCACGTCAGCGCTATCAGCCCGCTGAGCAGAAGCACGAAACCGTACCGAATAAACCGCCTTCCGCGGACGTGCTTGCCGCCGGTTGCTCCAGCGGTCGAAGCTGTCGCTGATTGCTTCTTTCTGTCCTTCTTCTTGGTCGCCATCTCACCTATTGCCCGTAATCGCCTTGTTACAGTCCAGTGTGGCCGAACCCGCCGGCGGATCGCCGCGTTTCGTCGAGTTCGTCGGTTTCCTCAATCTCGCAGCGGGTGACCGGTGCGATCACCATCTGGGCGATCCTCATTCCTCGTTTCACAACGAACGGCTCAGTGCCGATATTGCCGAGGATAACGCATACCTCGCCGCGGTAGTCCGAATCTACCGTTCCCGGCGAATTCGGTACGATAAGTCCGTGCCGAATCGCCAATCCACTGCGTGGCCGCACCTGCGCTTCGTAGCCGACCGGAACGGCCATGTAGAAACCGCACGGGA
>Ga0272444_10002253_pt1 | contig 17913 bp, 17 predicted proteins | sample SSMForm13_FD_201033 | JGI IMG/M metagenome (GOLD analysis project Ga0272444, IMG submission 201033) | Marine sediment archaeal communities from Little Sippewissett salt marsh, Falmouth, MA, United States - SSM-Form-13 | ecosystem: Environmental > Aquatic > Marine > Wetlands > Sediment ... | reverse complement strand
GCCTCGAGGTGAAACCGTGATCCGAGACGATGATGACGCTCGCCTCGGGCCCGAGCGCCTTCAGGTGGCGATCGAGCAAACCGTCCTGGTAGACGTAGTACTCGGGGATGACGTCGCCGTACGCCGCGATGTCGTCGGCCGTCACGTCATCGAACAGCTCGGGGGAACCGTACTTCCAGAAGAAGTGCTGCACGAAGTCGACGCCTCGGAAGTAGACGGCCGAGAAGGCCGGCGCGTACCGCGGCAACAAGAGCGCCGCAAGACGCCCGTAGATCGTGTCGCGAAGATAGCCCCATCGGAGCGGCTCATCGACGATCCGGTTCTGCTGGTAGGCTTTCTCCGCCTTCGGATAGCCCTTGTATCCTGGATCGAAGCTGAATCTTCCGAAGCGCTCCAGCCGTGCGTTGGTGGGAGCGCCGCGCAACGTCTGAACGATCTGGGTCGGTCCTCTCAGGAGCGAGTGGACGCGATCCGAGACGAGGAACCCCTCAACGGGTTCGGCCGGCCAGCTCACGTACCAACCGGTCACGCCGACGTTCACTCCCGCCGCGGACGCGATGTCCCAGAGTGGTAAGGCGGTTCGCATCGTCGCGTTGACCGGAACACCGCTCGCGTTGACGAAGCCCGCGATCCCGTGCTTGTCGGCCGTCTTGCCCGTCGCGATCGTCGTCCAGATCACCGGGGAGATCAGCGGATCGAGCGACAGGAGCGTCCCGTGCGCCCCCTGACGCATCAGCCGTTCGAACGTCGGTAGTCTCCCCTGCTCCACCAGGGGCCCCAGCTTCTCCCAGTCACACCCGTCCACACCGATGATGGCGACCCTCGGTACCGATGACGACCCGCCGTGACTTTGAGCGAGAACGCCTGAGCCTGTGGTCCTGATACCTCCGCCGAGAAGAATGAGCGCGAGCAGCGCGATCGGCAGTGACATCGAGACGATGCGCAATGCGCGGCGCGGCAGTCCGCTCCTCAGCATCCGGACGAACCAGGAGACAACGAGCGACAGAGTCCAGCCAACGATGAGTCCGGCGACGATGACTCCGGCGAGGCCGATGACGTTGAGCTGCAACGTAGTCAACGTGCCGGCGTCGACGAACGTCTCCGACCCCTTAAGAGGTAGAAACGTCAGACCGAGAGCGACCCACGAGGTGACCGCCGCCATTGCAAACACGGGCGGGCGCTCGGGGGACGGCGCCTCGCTCGCGCGACGGCGAAGGAGACGCGGAAGCAGCGACAGCGCGCCGGCAACCAGATAGGCCAGAAACGCGAGGCCGAGGGGGAGCAGAAGCAGCCCCGGGCCCATGCTGAGCGCGAACCCACTCGTCCGCAGGCCGGCCAGCGCGAGCCACGCGCCGAGTGCAAGGGTGAAGCCCAGCGCGCACCACAGGAGGGAACGCCAGGGGCCCACCCTCAAGTCGTCGCCGTTGCTTCGTCGTAGGTTCTCACTCACTCCGAGACTGCCTCCCTCACTGCCGCGAAAACCTCGTCGATCCCCACCGCGTCCATGCACGAGGGGGAGCGATCGCACGAGCGCAGATAGCACGGAGCGCACTCGATCGACGCGACAATCTTCCGTCCCCTGCCGTAGAGGTCGATCTCTTGTGGCACCGTCGGTCCGAAGATCGCGATCACCGGGACGGCGAGGGCCACTCCGATGTGAAGCGCCATCGTGTCGCCCGTCACCAGAGCGTCGAGCGATCCGACGATCGCGGCGAAATCCAGCAGGGCGTGCGTGCCGGCATCGACCGCGGCGCCCGCGGAGAGTTCGATCGTCTTCGCCGCTCGCTCGCGGTCGTCCGGTCCGTACATGACGAGAGCCGTGCCTCCGAGCTCCCGATCGATTCTCCTCGCGAGCTCGGCGAATCCTTCGGGCGCCCAGGCCTTGTTTGCGAAGACGGGTCCCGCCCCCACGTTCAGTCCCACGAGGGGCTCGCGCGCACCGATCTCCGCGATGAAGGACTCCGCGTAGCGGATCGAAGCGTCCGGAAGGACGAGGCAGTACGGCTCCTTCCCGTACTGGAGCTCCGCGATCTCGCAGAATATCTCCGGATACGTCAGTGTGTTCTCGTGGAATTTCACCTCGTTCGACAGCCCGAGTTTCAGATCACGGCGGGCGCCGTCGGTCAGAGGCTCGATCGTCCCGAAGTCCGAGAGGCCGAATCCAAGTCGCTTCTCCGCAGGCACGGACGCCGCGAACGCGGCCGCCCGTGGTTCCTTGTCGAGGTTGATGACAAGATCGAACCGCTGAGCCGAGAGTGTCAGCCAGGCCTCGAAGCCGAAGGGCATCGCGCGATCGAGAAACGGGTTTCCTCGAACGAGCGGGAGCGCGGACTGGTCGCAAATCCATGTGACGTGAGACTCGGGGTATCGCGCCTTGAGCGGCGGTAGGATCGAGGTGGCCCGCAGCACGTCGCCGGCGGCGGCCAGCTTCACGACGAGGACGCGTGTCCCCATCGGAACGTAGTGTTCGCATCCCTCACACCGACCGCCCCACTCGCACGGGCGATCGCCCAGATAGAACTTGCAGTCGAAGCGGATGGAATCCACGTTGCTCCCTCCGGCAGTTGAGGGCGGGTTCCGTTACTCGATGTAACCCAACGACCTCAGCTTCTCCTTGATGCCCTCGTCGACCGGCGACTCGAGAGGCGTGCCGTCTCCCATGGGCGCTCCGGTCTCGTACGTGTCCACGAACGTCACCGGGCGGGCGGCCAGGAGGTCCTCTTCGAACAGCTCCGTAATCGCTTCCCCGTCCATGTCGCGCCCGACCGGAAAGCCGAGGTAGGCCAGCATCGTCGGTGTCACGTCGACGACCGAAGCGTGGTCGATCCGGTGGTTCTTTCGGATCCCGGGGCCGCTCATGATGATCACGCCGTCTACCGCGTGATCCCAAGGGACGTCCTTGCCGCCTTCCTTGGTCCGGATGGCCTCTCCGCGCTCCCAGAGCGGCTTCAGGTCCTGTTTCGTTTCGAATCCGTGATCCGAGACGATCATGACCGCCGTATTCTCTCCGCAGATCTCGAGGTATCTGGCAATCTCGCGGTCGACGAAGCGGTAGTAGTTCCGCACAACGTCTCCGTACATGCGCGCGTCGTCCGGCCGCACCCGGAAGCCCTCTTCATCCTGGTAGCCCCAGTAGTAGTGCGCGACGACGTCGGTCCCCTGCAGATAGATCGCAAAGACGTCCGGCTTGTTCTGTTCGAGGAAGTGGTAGCCCGCGTCCGCGAACGTCTTGTCCTTTGCGTAGACCCACCGCGCGTGGAACTGCCTCGCCGGATCGGTGAAGCGGGCGTCCGAGAAGAAGCGGTTGAGGTCGGCCGAGGTCACGTCCTCCTCGGTCATGATGTAGGGTTCGAACTCCTCGTAAAGCCCCTCAGGATACGTGCGTCCCGGGAATTCCTGAACGATGAGACGGCCGTTTCTGTCCCTGGCGGCCCCGAAGGGAATGCCGTGCAGGCTCCAGTTCATCGGCCAGGCGCGCTGGGCGATCATGAACCCCTTCACTTCCTCGGCCGGCCAGCTCGGCCACCATCCGACGATCCCGACCGAGACATCGTTCTCGGAGAGGATGTTCCAGAACGCCTTGACCTTCCGGAGGTTGCTCGTGACGGGAACCTCCTTGTCGGTCCCGGGGATCTCGGCCGTGAATCCGGTGATCCCGTGCTTCTCGGGAACCATGCCGGTGGCGATCGACGTCCACATTTGCGGAGACTGTATCGGTTCGCCGCTCTTCAGGACGCCGAACGACCCCTCGCGGATGAGAGAGGCTATCGTCGGGAGCTCGCCGTTCTCAATCATCGGAGTCAGAACGTTCCAGGTTGCGGCGTCAACGCCGAAGAAGACGATGCGTGGCGCATCGTTCGCCGGTCGTCCGCAGCCGCTGAACGTCACGGTCACAATGAGAGCGAGTGTTGTGATGCGTCTCAGCATGGTCTCCTACATTCGCTTGCGGTCCAGTGCCGTGTCGGTCGCTCCTCGAATGACAGCCAGAGCGTTCCGGCGGTTGCCGGAGAGAATCTGCACGATCAGGAACCAGAGCGATCGGCCGATCGTCGATGGGACGATTCCGACCCAGTGATACCACCGCGCGTAGCGCCGGAAGAACCGAAACGTGCTCCTGATCCTGTGGTAGATCTTAAACGAGGTCAGCCCCCCGCCTGAGCTCGTGGAGACCTGTGCCAGACCTTTGCCGAGGGCGCCACGAGCACGTGGAAGCCGGCGCGGCGAGCACGCTCGCACCAATCAGTGTCCTCGTTGTACATGAAGTAGCCCTCGTCCATGAGACCGATCTCCCGCAGAGCCGACGCCGAACAGAGAACCGCGCAGCCCGTCACGTAGTCGACGCGCTCCACGTTCCGGTATTGACCGCGATCCGTTTCCCTGATCGCGCGATGGGCGATACCGCCGGTCCAATACGAAACGCACCCGCCGAGAGACCAGATTGTGTCCGGCGGTTCAGCGTAGTAGATCAACGGCCCCACGAAGGCCGCCAGCCGATCCGACGCGGCTGCGGCGACGAGGCGACTGACAGCGTCCGGTGCGATCTCAGTGTCGTTGTTCAGCAGCAGCACGTACCCGGCCCCCTCCTCCAACGCCACTCTGGTGCCGTCGTTCGCGCCCGCGGCGTAGCCCAAGTTCTCGGAGTTCACGAGGACGCTCACTTCTGGAAAGCGTTCTCGAATCGTATCGGGCGAGCCGTCCTGCGACGCGTTGTCCACCACGATGACTCTGAGATCCGGGTAGTCCGACGCCAGAAGCGTCGTCAGGCACGCCTCGATCACGGCGCGGCCGTTCCAATTCACGACGACGGCGTATACGACGGCGCCCACGCGGCTATCCCCGCTCCATCTCGAGGAAGTCCGAGACGGCCTTCCTCATCAACTCTCCGGCGCTGTCCCGCTTGGCCTCGACAAGCACGTTTCTGGAAAACTCGTCCCTCTTGTTCTCCGCGAAATACCTGACAATCGCCGCAGCAAGGGCCTTTTCGTCCCTCGGCTCCACAATATAACCCGTGTGGTCGTCCTCCACCACCTCGGGTAACCCACCCACGTTGGTGCTGATGACCGGCACCCCGTAGGCGAAGGCAATCTGCGTGATGCCGCTCTGGGTGGCCGACACGTAAGGGAGCACGACAACGTCGGCGGCCGCGAAGTAGCCGGCGACGGCCTCGTCCGGGACGTGGTCGGCGACGATCCGCACGTTCTCGCCGAGATTGAGCTCAGCGATCAGGCGATCGTACGCGCCACGATCCTCGTAGAACTCACCGACGATCAGCAGCTCGGCGTCGATGCTCTCGAGCACTTCCGGCATGGCCCTGAGCAGGTAGCGGAGCCCCTTGTACTCCCGCACGTAGCCAAAGAAGAGGATCGTGGGTTTCGTGAGACCGAGGGTCTTCCGCACGGAGTCCCCGTCCGCTCTCTCTCCGTAGCAACCGTACATCGGGAGCGCGGCCTGTCGAAGCGGCACCGTCGGAAAGATCCCCTGGATCCGCTGGGCCACCACGCCCGAGAGGACCATGAAGTAATCGGCGGTCGAAAGAGCGAAGCGCGTCAGGAACTTGTCGAGGAAGCGGTTCTCGTGCGAGACGACGTTCTCGGCGACGAAGACAATGCCGGCTTTAGTCCGACGCTTGAGCATCCTGGCGATCATCCCACAGCAGATTCCGAAGAAGGGATTCCACCAGACGAATATGATGAGCTCGGGGGCGCGGGAGGGTGCGGTGATCCAGCGTGCAGTGCGGCGCCAGGAAAGAGGGCCGATCGAGTCGATCAGCTGGCGCGACGGCGTGCTCTTCACTGGGTCCCTGCTCACGTTCAGCTGTGTCTTGCCGGGGAAGAGCAGAGACGGATAGAGCCTCTTGTACGATACGACATAGACGTCGTGATCGCTGCGCAGGCAGTCGTAGAGATGCGCCGTGAAGAGGGCGTTCCCGCCGCGGAGCGGATACGCCGGACCGATAATTGCTATGCGCGCGCCGCGGCAGTCAAACGAAGTCTCGCCGGCAGGGCGATAGGTGGGCCTACCCATCCTCACCGCCTCGCCGTCTTTCGAGGCGCTCCCGAATCGGGTGCTCGAGGCTTTCCCCTCTCATGTTGGCGACCATCTCCCCCAACAGACCGAACGACACGAATTGGACACCAACGAGCATCAGCAGGATGCCGAGAGTGAGAAGCGGCCGCCTGCCGATGGCCTCTCCCATGATCTTGAGCACGGTCAGGTACGCGCCGATGACGAATCCTCCGAGGAAGAGAGTGCCACCGAGCATCCCGAAGAGATGAAGCGGCCGCGCGATGTAGCGACGCAGGAAGAGCACCGTCACCAGATCAAAGAAGCCCCGGACGAAGCGCTCGATGCCGAATTTGGAGCGGCCGAATCGGCGCGGATGATGCCTGACCGGTGTCTCCGTCACCCGGAATCCCGCCCAGTGAGCGAGCACGGGAGTGTATCGGTGGAGTTCTCCGTACACCTTGATCGTCCGCACTACTTCAAGTCGGTAGGCCTTGAGACCGCAGTTCATGTCGTGCAGCCGCAACCCCGACAAACGCCCCGCGACGCCGTTGAACACCTTCGACGGGATGCGTTTGGAGAGAGGGTCCTTGCGTTCCTTCTTCCAGCCGGACACGAGATCGTAGCCGCTCTCGAGGATCGACAGGAGATGCGGGATCTCCGAAGGATCATCCTGGAGGTCAGCATCCATCGTCACGACGGCGGCGCCGGTTACCTCACGGAAGCCGACGGCCAACGCGGCCGACTTCCCCAGGTTCCTCCCGAACGACAGGACGGTGACGTTCTCATTCTCCCGGTGGAGTTCGCGCAGAACATCGAGAGATCCGTCGGTGCTGCCGTCGTTGACGAACACCACCTCCCATGCATCCGTCACGCCGTCCAGGGACTCGCGAATCTCGCGATAGAGGTCGCGGAGGCTCTCCTCTTCGTCGTAGAGCGGTACGAGCACAGAGACATCCATGGACCGTCATCCTCCGGCTCAGGTCCCGAGAAGCTCCCGGGGCAGCGATCTCAGCCATTCGTATTCGCGCTCGAGGCCGTCCGCCAGATCGACCGACGGAACGAAGCCCAGAAGGCGCTCCGCCTTGCGCGCGTCGGCCAACGTGTCCGCCACGTCGCCGCGTTGGACGTCCTCGTACGATCTCTCGATTCCCTCGCCGGCCACCTGCTCCACCAGATCGATGGCCTCGTTGAGGGTGACCCGGTTGCCGCCTCCGACGTTGAGGACCTCTCCGGAGACCCCCTTGAATAGGGCAAGACGGGTCGCCTCGACGACGTCGCCGACGAAGGTGAAGTCCCGTGTCTGGCCGCCGTCTCCGAAGACCCTCACGCCGCCTCCCGTGAGCGCCGCCCGCAGGAAGCGGAAGAAAGCCATGTCCGGACGCTGTCTGGGCCCGAAGACGGTGAAGTAGCGGAGCGCTACCGCCGGGACCCCGTAGTTGCGATGATAGAGCATCGCCATGTGCTCGGCGGCGAGCTTCGTCACTCCGTACGGCGACACCGGCCTGGTCACGCTTTCCTCCCGCATCGGAAGGTCGTCGGTGTCGCCGTACACGGACGATGAGGACGCGTACACGAAGGCGTCGATCGGGGCCTCGACCGCCGCCTCCAGGAGACGCTGTGTTGCGACGATGTTGCAGTCGACGTACGTCTCGAACTGACGGCCCCAACTGGATCTCACGCCGGCCTGCGCCGCGAGATGACAGACGCCCGATACTCCCCGAAAAATGGGCTCGAGGTCGGCACGCGCCAGGTCGACCTCGACGAACTCGAAGCCCGCGCGACGACGGAACGCTTCGAGGTTGCGTTCCTTGATCGCACGCGCGTAGTAGTCGGTGAAGCAATCGACGCCCAGAACCTCGAGACGGTCGTCGAGCAGGCGCTCAACCAAGTGTGATCCGATGAAGCCCGCTGCGCCGGTGACCAGGATCCTGCCGCTCAAGCTCACACCTCCCCCGCGCGGGGTGCGCCGTCTCCGTGCTCGGCGACCGGGCGCGCCTGCCGTTCGCCGGCAACCTGGCGGAAGCTCTCGCCGACCCTGAGGCTCATCGCTCCGAAGGACCAGAACCCGACGGCGGTGATGATGAGGCCGGTCAGAACGTGCGCCAGAATCATCACGGCGCTGACGTCCTCTCTGCCGAGGCCGAGCCCGCCGGCGAAGATCAAGGTGATGACAAACTCGTTGTATCCGATCTGGGCCGGAGGAGTCGGCAGAATGTACGAGAGCGAAAGAAGCGTGTAACCGAAGAGGACCAGAGGGAACGCGACCGTGAGCGAGAACGCCCTGAACATGCACCAGAAGTAGAACGCGTCGAGCGTTACGGCAAGGGCTGTCAGCCCAAGCAGCGGCCAGGTGGAACGCACGTTCTCGCGGGCCACGCCCATCCCCTCGACGAACAGGGCGAACCAGGATGCGAGCCTGTCGTAAACGCGGCTCGGCAGCCAGGCGAACATGCGACAGAGAAGCCTGGTCGCTCGCTCGCGGTCTCTGACGGCGATCACCAGGAGCACGAGGGCGAACCCGAAGATCGCCAGCACCACGTAGATGAGCGTCGCCAGCGGGCCGCTCAGTTTCACGGAGAGAATCGGGACCATCAGAACGACGAGTATGATCGAGAGGAGTTCCAGGAGCTTGTCGAGAAAGACAGTCGGCAGGCTCGTTGCGATCGGCACGCCTCTCAGGCGCTTGAGGAAGAACGACTTGGCCACCTCACCCGCGCGAATGGGAATCAGGTAATTCAGGAAGTACCCGGCCATCAGCATGGAGAATCCCTCAGAGACGCTGATGGCACAGACCGGCTTCAGGATCAGTCTCCACCTGAGGCTGCGGAAGAAGTACGCGACGACGTAGACGCACCCCGCCGCAACGAGCCAGATGACCTCGACGCCGCCGATCAGTCGACCAACCTGACCGACGTCGACGCCATAGAGCGCCAGCGCCAGGAGGATTAGTCCCGCGACGAGTGCAAGGGTGATCTTCCAGCCGCGGCTCATCCGGCTGCGCCTCCCGTTGTGATCCGCTCGGCGAGAATGCCCCGATGGTGCGCGAACAGGATGCGGAGCGGGAGTCCGGTCGCCCTCTCGATGAATCCGTGACGGGCCAGCTCACTCTCGAGCGCTGCGAGCTTCGCTTCGTCGAAGTACGGAAGGTCGTTCTCTCCGTACGTGAAGCGCTCGAGTCGTTTCGATGTGGCCTTCCCGCCTCCCTTGATGAAGGGGATCAGGTCGCTCGCGACCTGCTCGATCGGCGAGTCGATGTCCGGCCACCAGGGGACGTCCAGCAGAAAGCGGTCCACGACTCCGAAGCCGTGGCTCGAGAGCATCCCGACGAGTCGCCTCACCCGCATGAGCTCCGGGTCGCCGTGAGCCCACGGCTGGCCCGTCGCGCGATGGTGGAGTCGGTGGATCGGCACGCCGTAATTCCACGGGTTCATCGTGAAGATCATGACGTAGCGGGCGCTCGCTGCGCACATGTCTTCGACGAGGCGATCCGGCTCGGTCCCCCTGGGTATCGAGTTGAAATTCCAGACGAGATCGAACGATCGAGGCTCAACGTCGAGCCTTCTGTCGCGCGAAGCCCGGATCGTCGCACGCTCCGAGAGCCCAAGGGCGCCCCAGATACGTCGCGCCAGATCGGCCTCTTCGTCCTCGGCGAGCACGACCTCGACCGAAGTGCCGGTCCGTGCCAGCGGGATGCTGTTCAGGCCTCGGATGCCGCTGATCTCATCGGTCGGGCCTTCGAGAACGCTGGCGAACCGGTAGCGCTTCGTCAGGTCCTCGAGGAAGCGGATCATGGCGACACGCTCGTAGGCCGTACCGAGACCCTTGTCACGCTCGAATTCAAGCACGCTTCTCTAGAGCTCCTTCCTCAACACGCGCGCGACGGTCTCCGCCGTGGGAGGACAGCCGGGAATGTGCGTCAGCCCCTCGCTCCGAGCCAGTCCGGCGGTGCACTTCCCGAGACAGATCACACGCCCGGCCCTTCCAGGCAGCCTCGCCTCGCGTCCCTGGATCACGTGCAGCCCGCCCAGTATGCCCCAGTAGGCGAGTTTGGGCGCCAACGTGAACCAGTACCGCGGGCTCCGCGCCACGAGCCGCACGCCCGCGGTGAACGAGTCGATGCACATCGAACAGGCCGTGCAATCGCGCCACGAGTATATGTTCAGGAGCTTCCCGTACTCCTCGTTCGCCGGGACGACCCTGAGTTGCGGCGCGGTGCCGACGACTTCCGGATCGAGCGTACCCAGTCCCTCGCTCTCCGCGATCTTCAGGTGCAGGATCTCCCTCGGATCGAACCCCATCAGCCGTGCGACTGCGCCGTCGACCTCCACCATGTTCGTGCCGACGGCAAAGACCCCGGCACGAAGCGGCCTCCCGTTCAGCGGCCCGTCGTGATGCATCCCGACGATACCGTCCACCACAACAAGGTCCGGTGGGCGCAGCCGGGCCTGTTGGGCAAGCGGGTCATGAAGACCGAGGTGATGGTCAAGCTTCTTGTCTTCCTCGGCCAGCATACCCTTGTGGTTCTTCAACGACAGCGTGACCGTCGTGTAGCCGTGTGTCTTGAGCTTCGGCACGTTGACGTAGAGATCGGCGTCTTCGAGGACCGCCGGGACGGCAAGCTTGCCGTACTTCCATTCCCTCTCGCGGCGCTCTGCCGTGTTGAAGTCGATCAGTCGGACGCCGAGCCGGTCCGCGAGACCGCGGTAACCCGTTTTCTCGAAGACGGTCTCGGTCACACTGCCGACCCCGGGTCCCTCGGCGATCGCGATCTCCTCGAGGCCCCGGCGACGGAGGACGTTGACGACGGCCTCCACGACGGCCGGGTGCGTGACGATCGCCGTCCGCGGTCTGACGGCAACGACCAGATTCGGCTTGATGACGGCGGTCCGGCGGCCGGAGAAATCCGTGCCGATCGCAGAGAGCGTTTCGGAGAGCGACCGTTCGATCCTGCCGACGTCATAGCGCCTGATCGTATCGAGGAAGACCGTCACTGGATTCCGCCAGACCTCCTATCGTGCTCCTCCGACGTTGCGCGCCCGCCCGATGAGCACATCCCGGGCGACGCCCGCCAGCGTCGGCGGGTGCATCAACATGTTACTGTAACCGGCGTTCGCCAGAGGGCACGCGCAGGCCGCGGCCCGCACCCGAGCGCGTGCACGGGCGGCCTTCTCCGCGAACCAGATCCTCCCGAAGTCGTACCCGGTCTCCCGGAGGTTCCCCACCGGTTCGGCAAGGATGCAGCAGAGCCAGACGTCTCCGTCGGGCGCAATCTGCGCGGACGATATCCCCGCGTAGCACGGAAGGATCTGGCGCCGTTCGCGCAGGTAGCGCTTCACCAGTTCGTAGTAGCGCACTCGGAACGACTGCGTGATCGCCGAGATGCCGGCAAAGCGCTCCTCCTTAATCCGGTCGATCAGGAAGTCGATCGCCCGGCCGTAAGAGTCCGCGTCCGGCGTGACAGCCGCGCCCACCGTTCCCAGCTCGACGCGTTCCTCGGCGATCTCCGTGATGAACGAGTCGGGCTTCAGTTCAGACATCACGTAGCGATAGATCTCAGGAATCCGCTCGACGTTGTGAACCGAGACGACCGCGTGGACGCCGACGGTTAGATTCGGAGCGGCGAGCCTGCGAAGCCCGCCGTAGGTGTCGAGCGCCCTATCGAAGTTGCCGGGCACGCCCCGGATGTGATCGTGGCGCTCGCCGATGTCGTCCAGAGAGAGATTGATGATGATCTGGGCGCCCGGGCAGCGGCCCGCGATCTCCTCGACCATCGGTGGAATGCGCTCGGAGAGAAGCCCGTTTGTGGGGATGTTGATGATGCCGGGCGACCCGTGTCGGCAGGCGCTCTCGCAGATCTGCGGGAGGTCCTTCCGCAGAAAGGGCTCTCCCCCGCTCATGGTGTACCAGTACGGAGCGCCGCCCAACGACGCGAAGACCCGATCGAACTCCTCCGCGGAGAACTCATCCACCTGCTTCTCGTAGACCCGGCAGGTGAGACACCGCGAGTTGCATCGATAGGTCACGCTGACCGTCATGTTGATCGGCATCATCCGCGGCCGGCCCGTCGTCCGCATGAGCCAGTAGAGCGGGGCTGTGGCCAGGAGTCTGAACATGGTTCGCTCTACACCTCCGGTGCGTCGAGCGTCTTCGTCGACTCCGCGATGTCCCAGGTGTACGGGTTCTTCTTGAGCACGCGGTAGTCGATTACGCCGAGCATCCTGCCCCAGAATTCGAGGAACACGCCCCCCGCCGTCCACAGGAGCGCCCTCGGACGCGGCTCGAGGTCCTCCATAAGAACGCTCACGATGCCGCCGACCTTCTTCGTCGACACTTCGTATGATTGCTCACGCTCGAGCCACAGGTGCCCGGCGTAGATCCGCCGGCGCTGTTTCAGGAAGTCGCGCACGCTGTCCGCACCCTTGTTGTACACGAGCGCGTCGGGAACGTAACGGAGACTCATACCACCGGCGACCACGATGGCCTCGATGCTGGCCTCGTCGACGGCGCTCTCGCGCGGGATCTCGCGCACGACCGAGCGGAAGGCGACCATTTCTCCGAGCTTGGGTGACTTCAGGGCGAGCCGATGATGGAGCCGCCAGAGCATGTGCACGACGAAGCCCATGAAGGTACCGGCATCGTCCACGGGCATCGGGCGTGCGCCCGCCATTCCTACGGTTTCGTCTCCGAAGGGCGCCAGCAGCTTCTCGATGCAGTCGGAAGCAGGCAGCGTGTCCCCGCTCTCGAGAACGAAGACGTCGGCGTCCGCACGCGACAGGAACAGGTTGATGGCAGACGCCTTACCCTCGCGTCGTTCCTGGCGGATCAGGGTGATCCGAGCGTCGCGTGCCGCGTGCTGCAGTACGATCTCGTCGGTTCGGTCTGTCGATCCGCTCGATACGACGATGATCTCCCGGATTTCGACGCGGTCGAGGCGTTGACCAACGAGGGCATCGAGGAGCTTCCCGATGTTCCGCTCCTCGTTGTATGCCATTACACCGATGCTCGAAGTCAGCACGCTCGTGCCTCCCTGCCCACCGCGAGCGGCAAACGTCAGTGTCCGACCAGAAGCCTCTCTCCGAGAACCGGAGGCAATCCGGCCTCGACGATCTTTCGAGCCGTCCGGCGGCAGTCGTAGTCAACGCGGATCAGCGTGTACGAGGCGTCGTCGTCATCAAAGATCCCGAACGACGCGCGGGGATCCCCGTCGCGCGGCTGGCCGACACTCCCGACGTTGATGATGTAGCGCGATTCGGACAGGAGCGCCGCCCCCTCCGGTCCGAGCATCGCGCTCGATTCGTGAGCGTGTTCAACGATCATCGGAACGTGCGAATGGCCCAAGATGCAGATCTGTTCTCCGAAGGACTGGAACTCTCGTGAGGCCTCCTCAAGCGACAGCACGTACGGCCACGCCTCCGGAGCGCTGGGAGCCGCGTGGACCGCGAGCGCCCAGCCGAGACCGAGCGACATCGGCAATCCGCCCAGCCACGCCCTCGTCGCCGGGTCGAGCCGATCCCGCGTCCAGCGGATGGCTTCCCGCGCCCAGGGGTTGAACGAACGGTCCCCGCCCGGGTTCGCGGTCGCGGCGTCATGGTTGCCTTGCACGGCAGCAATCCCGCGATCGCGAACCAGCTCGATGACCTCCGCCGGATCGGGGCCGTATCCCACGAGATCGCCGAGACAGACGATCTCCTCGCACTGGAGCTCGTCCACGGCCGTCAGAGCAGCCTTCATGGCCTCCAGGTTGGCGTGGACATCGCTCAGGATCGCGCGCCTCATGACACCTCGTCCGTCCCCTCGCCCGTTCCATGCACGTCGCGCGCGACACGATCGAGGACCCCGTTGACGAACCGCCCGCAGTCCTCGGAACTGAACTTGCGGGCGATGTCGACGGCCTCGTTGATGACGACCCCGACCGGCGTGTCCGCGCAGTGCAGAAGCTCGTAGGCGCCGACCCGGAGGATGGTCCGGTCCACGGCGCCCATGCGTTGGATATCCCAGTGCTCGCTCGCGCGCGAGATGGCCGCATCGATACCAGCGAGGTCTCCGCGGACACCTTCGACCAGGCTCTCCGCGAAGTCAACCGACTCCTGCCGGGCGCTGTCGACGTCCGGTACGAGGCCGTCCGAGAGGCCGGTAACCTCCTGGCGATACAGGAGCTTCATCGCCAGCTCCCGGCCTTCCCGCCGCGGCCCCTGACCACCGCGTTGGCTCGGGGTCACACTACGACATCCTTGCGTAGAGGTCGGCGAGTTCGAGGGCTGCCTCCGCGGCCTGCCACCCCCGGTTCCCGGCCTTCGCGCCGGCCCTGTCGATCGCCTGTTCCAGCGTGTCGGCCGTCACCACCCCGAAGACCGTGGGTACACCCGTATGCATCCCCGCCTGCGCCACTCCTTTGGCGACTTCCGCCGCCACGTAGTCGAAGTGCGGGGTTCCACCACGGATGACCGTTCCCAAGCATACTACAGCATCGTAAGCTCCGGAGTCACCCATTCTTTTGGCGATCGGGGGCACGTCGAAGGCCCCGGGGACCCACACGACCGAAATATCCTTGTCGTCCGTTCCGTGGCGACGCAGGCAGTCCATGGCGCCCTCGAGAAGACGGGCCGTCACGAATTCGTTGAACCGCGACACGACGATTCCGATCCTGCGTCCGTCACCACTGATCCTGCCCTCGTAGACCTTGCTCATCGCTCCTTCTCCTCCTCTCGACGGGATCGGCTGATCGGCGCGGCGCCGTGGCCGCACAGCTCGCGCGGCTCCAGCTCCAGCAGATGGCCGAGCTTGTCTCGTTTCGTCGACAGATAGTGCATGTTCTCCTCGCTGGGCTCCGTCTGGATTGGCACCCTCTCCTCGATCGTCATGCCGTAGCCTTCAAGCCCGACGACCTTCCGGGGGTTGTTCGTCAGGAGTCGAATCCGCCGGACCCCGAGGTCCGCCAGGATCTGGGCGCCGATGCCGTACTCCCGGAGGTCGGCGGCGAAGCCCAACTCCTCGTTGGCCTCTACCGTGTCGCGTCCCCTGTCCTGAAGCTGGTAGGCCCTGAGCTTGTTGCGAAGACCTATGCCTCTGCCCTCCTGGCGCATGTAGACGAAGACGCCCTCTCCCTCCCGCTCGATCATCGTCAGCGCGTGCGCCAGCTGATCGCCGCAGTCACACCGTAGCGATCCGAAGATGTCGCCCGTCAGACACTCCGAATGGACGCGGACGAGCGTCGGCCGCTCCGGGTTGGGCGAGCCCTTGACGAGCGCAAGGTGCAGAAAGTCGTCGACGTCGTTCTCGTAGAGATGAAGATCGAACTCCCCGTACTTCGTCGGGAGTACCGTGCTGACCGACCGGTGTACGAGACGCTCGGTCCTTTGTCGGTACGCGATCAGTCCCCGCACGCTCACGAGCGTGAGGCCGAAGCGCGTCGCGGTCACCTTGAGTTCGGGCAGGCGAGCCATCCGTCCGTCTTCGCCCATGATCTCGCAGAGCACCCCAGCCGGCACGAGGCCGGCCAGACGGGCGAGGTCGACCGCCGCCTCCGTGTGCCCGGCCCTTCTGAGGACTCCTCCCTCCATCGCGCGGAGCGGGAACACGTGGCCCGGCCTCGCGAGATCTTCGGGCCGGGTCTCCTCGGAGGCGAGGGCCCGGATCGTGGCCGCTCGATCGTGGGCGGAGATGCCGGTCGTCGTGCCCTCGACGGCGTCCACGGAAACCGCGAAGGCCGTGCGCATTTTCGATGTGTTGTGCTGCACCATCGGGTGCAGGTCGAGCCTGTCGAGTCGCTCCGGTGTCATCGGCACGCAGATCAGCCCGCGCGCCTCGCGCGAGATGAAGTTGACCGCATCCGGCGTCACCTTCTCAGCCGCCATGATGAGATCACCTTCGTTCTCACGCGACTCATCGTCCACGACGATGACCATCTCCCCTCGCCGGATCTCGGCGATGGCTCTCTCTACCGTTCTCGGATCCTCAGTCATGGCTACCGTCCCAGGAACCCCAGCTCCTTCAGCTTCTCCAGCGTGATGCCCGAGCCTGCGTTCTCGTCCTCACTCTCGGAACCGCGGGCCAGAGCGTCGATGTACCGCGCGAGCACGTCTACCTCCACGTTGACGGCGGTGCCCGACGCATAGCGGCCGGCCTTCGTGGCGCTCAGCGTCTCCGGAATCAGCGCGATACGGATCGCATCGTTCTCGATGGAAGCCACCGTCAGGCTGATTCCGTCAATCGCGACGGAACCGCGGGCCGCCACGAACCGCCTCAGGGATGAGGGAATGCGCACGAGCACCTCCCGCCCGGCCCCGTGCTGTTCAGTGGCGACGACCTCGCCGACGCCGTCGACGTGTCCTGTGACGAAGTGGCCGCCGAGCCGGTCCCCGAGACTCAGGGCCCGCTCGAGGTTGACGACGTCCCCTCGCCTCAGGTTTCCCAGCGTCGTCGCCGCAAGAGTCCTCGCCACGATATCGGCTTCGAAGAGGGCTCCGGCTCTTCCGACGACCGTGACGCAGACGCCGTCGACCGCCACACTGTCTCCGCGCTCCAGCCGCGAGGTCAACGACGATTCCACACCGAGCCTTGCGCCGTCGGCGGAGGCGCTCATGATGGCGACTCGTCCCTGCTCCTCGATCAGGCCGGTGAACACGATTTCTCCTGGTCGCTGTCTCTCTCGGCGGAACGGCGAACTCGCCCCTCGAGGAGCCAATCGTCCCCGCACGGCGTGAGCCGCACTTCGGTCAGAAGCGGTTCCCCGGCGTAGCAGCTCCCCGGAACCATCCCGAAGGCCGCCACGCCCTCAACGCCGAAGATCCTGGGCGCGTAGAAGAGCGCGATGTCGTCCACCAGGCCGGCGCTCAGAAGCGACGTCGCAACACCGGCCCCTCCTTCGCAGAGCACGTCGATCATGCCCTCCGCGGCCGCACGACCCAGCACATCGGCGACGGCGAGGCCGCCTTCCCCTGAAGTGAATCGCCAGACGACGGCGCCCTCCCCCGACAGCGCCTCCTCCCGCCTGCGATCCGCCTCCTCCGCGCACGCGATGAATGTGCGGATCTCGCGAGCGGTCCGTGCGATGGCGCTGCCCGGCGGTGTCCTCAGGTCGCTGTCGAGGACGAGCCGTGCGGGTTGCCTCTCCGCTGCCGGGCTCCTCCGGTCCGTCAGCAGGGGATCGTCCGCCAGCAGCGTCCCGATGCCGATCATCACGCAGTCGCACTGCGCCCGCATGCGATGGACTCGATCGCGCGAAGCCTCGGACGTGACCCAGCGCGGGGCTCCCGGCGGCCCCGTGATGCGGCCGTCGAGCGAGAGGGCGAGTTTCAGAAGCACCCTCGGCAGGCCGGTGCGGCGGAACTTCAAGTACGCGGCATTGAGGCGCTCCGCGTTCCGACGGCCTACTCCGAGAGCGACCTCTATCCCCGCGCCACGGAGCTGCCCGATTCCGCGCCCCGCGATCTCAGGATTCGGATCCTCAATCGCCACGACGACGCGCGCCACCCCGGCGTGGATCAACGCCTCGGTGCAGGGTGGAGTCTTGCCCCACACGCAGCACGGCTCAAGAGTCACATAGACCGTCGCTCCGGCGGCGCGAGGACCGGCCTCGGCGAGCGCTCCTACCTCTGCGTGTGGGCCGCCGAAGCGTCGGTGGAAACCCGATCCTACGATCTCACCGTCGCGCACGACGACGGCGCCCACCATCGGGTTGGGGCTCGTGCGCCCGCGGGCGACGGCCGCCAGCTCCAGGGCCTTCTCCATGTATGCAGCGTCGGTCTTCGTAGACTTTGTCATGGCCCCAACACGAGAACGCGCCCCGCATGGCTTCGGGGCGCCTGGAGCGAGCGGCGCGGCCGCTCCCTCGTGAAGCTCCTTCTCTCATCCAGACTCTCACTGTCGGCGCCCGGATTCCACGGGCTCAGCAGACATCGTCCGCTC
>Ga0272444_10002252_pt1 | contig 17921 bp, 10 predicted proteins | sample SSMForm13_FD_201033 | JGI IMG/M metagenome (GOLD analysis project Ga0272444, IMG submission 201033) | Marine sediment archaeal communities from Little Sippewissett salt marsh, Falmouth, MA, United States - SSM-Form-13 | ecosystem: Environmental > Aquatic > Marine > Wetlands > Sediment ... | reverse complement strand
ATTGCTGCTTGGACAGCGAAGAGATGACTCCGACTCACCGGACAACAGGCTAGCAGCTACGTTCACAAGGAGGGCAACCTGCAATATCCCCCTTGACAAACGGCGCGCTTTCAGAGATGTCCCCGGAACTCCCGGACTGCGGACTTTGGACTGTGGACCTCGTCTTTCAGAACCCTATGAACTCAACAAACGCTATGAACTCCATGAACTAGAACGATCTCCCTCATTGAATCGAGCAGTTCGTCCCCCTACAATCCATCGACGATAGGACAAACAGGCAGCAGAAAGGACACACGGTTGTGAGAGTGTCACAGACAAGCTGCGAACTAGGAAGCGATCGCGCCCGTGACGACAACGTCAGGGGCGTGTTGCTTTGTGGCGACTGGCTCCGTCTGCGTCGAAACGCGTGAAGCGTCGGTAGTACGATTTCGACTCGGAAGCCGGGAGGCGATAACTTGAGGCTCGATGACCTGCAGATTGGTTGCACGGTCCGCGGCGTGCTACCGGAAGGGCTTGTCACAGTAGTCAGTATGCAATGGTACGGCGCCGATGCAGTGGAACTGACGTACAAAGACCCCGAAGGTCGCGTCTCCAACCAGCTGCTCTATCGCCATGATGAGGATCGTCTAGAGATTGTTGAGGTCGGAAGACCGTGGAGTTTCGATGGCGACGGAGAGCTCTTCCGCCTCGTATCGGAAGCTCAACGCATTCGATTGGCCTATCTCTTCGATCCGGTACTGGCCGTCCACACATCGATGGTCGATCCGCTGCCTCATCAAATCACGGCAGTGTATGAGACCATGCTCCCTCGCCAGCCGCTCCGGTTTCTTCTGGCCGACGATCCCGGCGCTGGCAAGACCATCATGGCCGGCTTGCTCATCAAGGAACTCATCGCTCGAGGCGACCTGGAACGCTGCCTCATCGTCTGCCCAGGTGGCCTTGCCGAGCAGTGGCAGGATGAACTATTTCAGCGATTCCATCTACCATTCGATATCCTGACAAACGACAAGCTCGAAGCATCTCGTGGTGGCAACTGGTTCCTGGAGAAGGATCTCGTAATCGCACGAATGGATAAGCTCTCGCGAAACGAGCACGTGCAGGAACTACTTCAGGCTCCAGATTGCCGATGGGATCTCATCGTTTGCGATGAGGCACACAAGCTATCTGCCACGTTCTTCGGAGGTGAGGTCAAGTACACGAAGCGCTATCGACTCGGCCAGCTGCTTTCGGGCCTTACTCGGCACTTCCTGCTGATGACGGCAACGCCGCACAACGGCAAGGAACAGGACTTCCAGCTGTTCATGGCATTGATTGACGGTGACCGCTTCGAAGGGAGATTCCGCGATGGCGTTCACACGGTAGACGTGTCCGATCTCATGCGCAGGATGGTGAAGGAGCGGCTGCTGAAATTCGATGGAACACCGCTCTTCCCGGAAAGGATCGCCTACACCGTGCCATATAAGCTCTCGAATGCCGAAGCCAGGCTCTACAAGGACGTCACCGAGTACGTTCGCGAGGAGTTTAATCGAGCAGAGGCTCTGCAGAATGATGGCCGCGTTCGAACGGTCGGTTTTGCACTCACGATCCTTCAGCGCCGACTCGCATCGTCTCCAGAGGCCATTTACCAGTCACTCCGTCGTCGTCGCGAAAGACTGGAGAAGCGTCTGCGCGAATTGGAGCTGATGAAGCGAGGTATCGTCGCTACAGCCATCGTCGAAGGCGTTCCGATTCTTGATGATGAGGATTTCGAGGATCTGGACGATGCGCCCGAGGGCGAGGTTGAAGCAGCCGAAGAGTTGATCCTTGATCAGGCGACTGCCGCACGAACGATTGACGAGCTGAAGCTCGAACTGCAAACACTTCATCGTCTGGAAACACTCGCCATGGAGGTGCGCCGCAGCGGAGAAGATCGCAAATGGCGAGAGCTTGCAGCACTTCTTGCCGAGATCTTCACCCCCGATTGTTTGGCAGATGGTACGGCTGAGCCAATCCCGGAGTACGACGAAGGGGTGCCGCGGCCCAAGTCATCCCCCCATCAGAAACTTGTAATCTTCACGGAACACCGCGATACGCTGTCCTACTTGCACGATCGAATCACGACGCTCCTTGGAAGACACGATGCCGTCGTCCTCATCCATGGCAGTATGGGGCGCGAGGATCGACTCAAGGCGCAGGAAGCCTTCCGGCATGATTCGCAGGTGCAGGTGCTCCTAGCCACAGACGCAGCCGGTGAGGGCATCAACCTACAACGCGCGCACCTCATGGTGAACTACGACCTACCTTGGAACCCCAACCGCATCGAGCAGCGGTTTGGCAGGATTCATCGTATTGGCCAGACCGAGGTCTGCCACCTCTGGAATCTCGTCGCGGACGAGACACGCGAGGGCGACGTCTATCGGACTCTCCTCGAAAAGCTGGAAGAGGCACGCAAAGCCCTGGGGGGACAAGTCTTCGACGTCCTTGGCAAGATCCAATTCGATGGGAAGTCGCTTCGCGAGCTACTCCTGCAAGCCATCCGCTATGGCGAGCAACCGGAGATAAGGGCTCGGCTGACGCAGGTGATCTCGGATGCTGTGGACCGCGAGCACATCCAGGATCTTCTCGATGAGAAGGCCCTGGCCCATGACGCCATGGACACCACGATGGTCCAGCGTGTACGCGAGGACATGGAGCGCGCAGAGGCTCGACGACTCCAGCCCCATTACATCGAATCCTTCTTCCTCGAAGCCTTCAAGCGCCTCGGTGGCGAGGCAAGGCAGCGAGAGGCCCGACGCTACCAAGTCTCGAACGTCCCCGGTGTGATCCGTCAGCGAGATCGGATCATCGGGCTCCGTGAACCCGTGCTGCAGCGCTATGAACGCATCGCGTTCGAGAAGGACCTGATCGCTCCCCAAGGAGAGCCTCCGGCCGCCTTTGTCTGCCCTGGTCATCCGCTCCTGGACTCGGTCATTGACCTCACGTTGGAACGCCATCGCGACCTGCTGCGCCGCGGAACCATCCTGGTTGATGAGAAAGACTACGGCACCAACCCGAGGGTTCTCTTCTATCTTGAGCATGGGATCCGCGATGCCAGCCTCACGCGTTCCGGAGACCGGCGGACAATCTCGAAGCAGATGCTTTATGTCGAGATAAGCAAGGACGGAACGATGCGACACGTGCGGTACGCGCCGTATCTCGACTATCAACCCCTGAAGGCTGGCGGCCCGGATCCGAGTGTGATCCTAGAGCAGCCGGAATGCGCCTGGATCACACGTGAACTTGAACAGCAGGTGCAGAGCTACGCCGTGTCGCATGTCGTGCCCTCTCATCTCGAAGAGGTGAAGGCACACCGGATCGAACTGATCGAGAAGACGGAAGCCGCTGTCAACGATCGCCTCAAGAAGGAAATCAACTACTGGGACCACCGCGCCGAGCAGCTGAAGGATCAAGAGCGTGCAGGCAAACTGAACGCTCGACTGAACTCCGGTGAAGCGCGCAAGCGCGCTGACGGTCTACAGGCAAGGCTGGAGCGCCGATTGGGGGAGCTGAAGCGAGAGCGTCAGATCACGCCTCAGCCGCCGGTCATTCTCGGCGGCACACTGGTCATTCCGATAGGCCTACTCGCCAAGATCACGGGGAAGACCCTACCTGAGACACGACACATCGTCGATACACAAGCGTCCGCCACCCGCGCGCGCGGCATTATTATGCAGATCGAGAGAGATCTGGGATTTGATCCGACCGATCGGGAGTTTGAGAGGTTGGGCTACGACATCGAGAGCCGCATTCCGGGAACAGGGAAGCTGCGCTTTATCGAGGTGAAAGGCAGGGTCTCCGGAGCAGATACCATTACCGTGACCAAGAACGAGATCCTCTACTCGCTCAATCGACCTGACGAGTACATCTTGGCCATTGTCGAGTTCATGCCTGACCAGAAGCATCGCGTGCATTACGTGACGAAACCGTTCCGGCGCGAGCCAGACTTCGGCGTAACGAGCGTCAATTACAACTTCGCAGAGCTTCTCGTTCGAGCTAAGGAGCCCTCGTGATGTGGAGGCAATCGCTCCCGCCTGGGTGGATGAGATCGAGCTCCAACGTTATCAAAGCGGCCGTTGGATTCAGTGAACTGCCTGTCTTCGAGCGCGATCCACAGGATGTGCTCACACGTGGCGCTCATATCAGACCTTTCGCTTCTCCGAGCAATATGCTGGCGATTTCATCCTGGCGTCTTGCACACGCTGTCAAGAAGGCAGAGTGTTCTGGGCTCCCATCACCGGCGTTCCTGAGATGGACCTCGCTCGGCTTCCTGCTGGAGCAGAGTCAGCTGTTGCACTGGAATGGGCACAATCTGAGACTGTTCGATGGAATGGCGAACTTTTATGACGATTTCTCCCGCACAAGCCTTGCTGGCCGCATCGCGCAGGGAGTCACTGTGCTCTTCATGGAAGACAGGGGCTTCCCCTTTTTCGAGCGCTTTGGAACATTCATGAGGCGGCATGGGGGGCAATCTATCTTGGGTCGGGTTGCGGCGAAGAAAGGAAGCGAGGGAAGTCGTTCAAGAGCTCCAGACTTCGTCCACGAATCAGCTACGCAGGAACGTGCGCTTGTTGAGTCAAAGGGAGGCTTCGTGTCTCCACGAGCTCAGCCTGACATCAAAGGCGCCTTACGAAGTGCTTTGGGCCAACTCTCGGTATGGGGAGATTACCTTGTACCGCGAATCCCCAAGGCATACGCCATAGCCACGTATCTGCGAGAGGTGAGTGATACGTCGACGGAACCCTCGCTCATTGCCTTTGTTGATCCTGATTCAGATGAGCAGCGCGACGGCCTCTACTACCCAAGAACAGCTATCCGAATGGGGAATTACGCATCATGGCTCGCAGCGATGGGTTTGGTGGAGGCATCCATGAAGCTCTGGTCTGGAAGCGAGTCGTCACCCGAAGCGATCCATGCACCCGTAGTCACGATTCAAGGGAATCAGGTTGCCATCGCTCCACTTGGTGAACCACGTCACCCTTGGTCTTGGTTCTCCATCTACGAGACTGAGCGATTCATTCAGCCTGGAGTGCTGCCGTTCATGGGTATCCGCCTGGACACACTGAGAACGCTTGGCGAAACGATGCGCACAGATAGTCGTGAGCCATTGGAAAGGCTTGAGCAGTTTGAGTCTCGCACGTTGCTGGAGGAAGTCGAAGGTGGCAGTATCGTCGGAAGCTGCTTTGCGGATGGAAGCTATGTCGGCCAGATCTCGTTGAAGGAAGGCATGTCATTCGACAACGCAGTAGTGTTAGAAGAGGTCCTGCTGTAATGGAGAGGAAGAGCATTCTGAAAAGCCCGATCGGTCAAGAATCGGCGATTCAACTCGGAAGCTTGGCGCGAAGCGGAACTTCCGAGTATTCTGCAGAGTTATGAACGTCGTTGACCTGCTTCGCCGCCCTGAAGGGAAAACCCTTGAGTTCAAGCGTGATCTGTCATCGCCGAAAGGTGTGTTGCGCTCTATCGTCGCGTTCGCCAATACGGCGGGCGGAATCGTGCTGATCGGCGTAGAGGACAAGACAAAAGACGTGACTGGCGTTGAGGGTCCTCGGGCCATGGAAGAGCGCATTGCCAACCTGGTGAGCGACAGAATCTCCCCTCGACTGGTGCCTGACATCGAGATTTTACCCTGGCGTCAAACCACGGTCGTGGCCATTGAGGTGCATCCCAGTTCCCTACGTCCGCATCATCTCACACGGGAAGGCGAAGCCAAGGGAACCTACGTGCGCGTTGGCTCCACAAACCGCCGTGCAGATCCCGCCATGATCGAAGAGTTGCGCCGCTACAGCCGCAACGAGAGTTTTGACGAGAGTCCCATGCCTGACCTCGACTCGGAAGCCATCGACTTCCGAGCTGCTTCCGAGTCGTTCGCGCCGTTTCGAGAGCTCGCCCGTCGAGACCTCGTGTCACTCGGCATTCTCGCCAAACATCAAGGACGCCTCGTACCGACAGTCGGAGGCATGCTGTTGTTCGGACACGAACGCGAGCGCCACTTCCCCGATGCCTGGATCCAGGCGGGCCGGTTCGCCGGAACGAACAAGGCGAAAATCCTCGACCACCGTGAATTCCGCGACTACCCCGTACCAGCCATCGAGGAAGCTATCGGCTTCGTCACCGATCACCTCCGTCGCGGAGCGACCATCGAAGGGGTGCGAAGAGAAGACCGCTGGGAACTGCCGCTTGTGGCGGTCCGTGAAGCTGTTATCAATGCCGTCGCGCACGCTGACTACTCCCAGCAGGGCGCACCGATTCGCGTTGCACTGTACGATGACCGGCTCGAGATCGAAAGCCCTGGATTGCTTCCGTTCGGTCTGATCATCGACGACCTCACCCACGGCACGTCACGGCTTCGGAATCGAGTGATCGGACGCGTGCTACACGAGCTAAAATTGATCGAGCAGTGGGGAAGCGGCATCCCTCGGATGGAATCCGCCTGTCGTGACGCGGGGCTCGCATCGCCGGAATTCGAGGAGATCGGCCAGCGCTTCCGCGTGATCCTACGGACAGGACGCGTCGGCGAGCCCACAACGGACGCTCTCGATGACACGATCCTGGCATGGCTCTCTGATGGCGAGGGACGATCCACCGCGCAGATCGCCACCCATATCAAACGAAGCCCTCGCGCGACGAGGACGCGATTGGCGGCCCTGGTTGAGCGTGGACTTGTTCGCGAGATCGGTACCGGGCCACAGGATCCGAAGAGACGCTACTACAGGACGGAGACCCCATGATGCGAACACAACAAGTAGAGGGAGTGCAACTGCAAGTCCTGAGGACCGACCAAGGCGACGTTTATCGTGATATCGCGCGCGTGCCAGAACAATTTAGGAAATCCCCAGAGGGTAAGCAGATCGAGGAGGGAGCAGTCTGCAAGCTGAAGAACGGAGATCGGAAGGCTCTTGCCATTGTTCGCGGAAAGGCTGATCGGGAAGATAGAAACGCCATTTGGCTCGATGAGAAGCTGAGGAATCGACTTGAACTTAAGGCAGGGGAGTCTGCGATCATCGAAATCAAGCCGGTCAGGTTTCTCGCGACAGCGCGGTGGGCATGGAGCGCGTCAGATCCTGCCTACAGATCTATGGCGAGGCTCACGCTCATCTCAGTCATACTCGGTGCTGTTGGGCTGATACTTGGAATTTTGGGAGTGGTCGAACGTTGAAGAAGAAACTGATCGAAGTCGCGCTGCCGCTGGATGCGATCAATGTGGCGTCGGCGCGGGAGAAGTCGATTCGCCACGGACATCCGTCGACGCTGCACTTGTGGTGGGCGCGGCGGCCGCTGGCCGCTGCGCGGGCCGTCATCTTCGCGCAGATGGTCGACGATCCATCAAGCTATCCCGACCTCTTTCCAACCGAGAAGGCACAGGAGAAGGAGCGCCAGCGGCTGTTCAGTATCATCGAGGATCTCGTCAAGTGGGAGAACACGACCAACGAAGAGGTTCTGCAGCGGGCTCGCGAAGAGATCTGGGCCAGCTGGCGACGCACGTGTGCCGAGAACGCCGATCATCCGCGCGCCAAGGAGTTGTTCGATCGCTTCAAGCTCCCGGCGTTCCATGATCCATTTGCCGGCGGCGGCTCGCTGCCGCTAGAAGCGCAACGGCTCGGTCTCGAAGCCTATGCCAGCGATCTGAATCCGGTGGCCGTGCTGATCAACAAAGCGATGATCGAGATTCCTCCCAAGTTCGCAGGGCAACCGCCAGTCAATCCCGCATCTCGAAAAGATCCAGAGCTAATCAATCGGAAATGGAAGGGTGCAGAGGGATTAGCCGAGGACGTGCGCTACTACGGCAAGTGGATGCGCGACGAAGCGGAGAAGCGGATCGGGCACCTCTACCCCAAGATCGAAGTCACGCCCGAGATGGCCGAGGACCCCGAGAACCCTCGACCCGATCTCAAGCCGTATGTTGGGCGAAAGCTGACCGTCATCGCTTGGCTGTGGGCGAGGACCGTCAAGAGCCCGAACCCGGCGTTCGCTGATGTGGACGTGCCGCTCATCTCGACTTTCATGCTGTCGACCAAAGAGGGGAAGGAAGCCTACGTCGAACCAGTGGTAGAGGGGAAGGCGTATCATTTCACGGTGAGGATGGGAGCGCCACAGGATCTGGAAGCGGCGAAGCGCGGGACAAAGCTCTCTCGTGGAGCGAACTTCCAGTGCCTCACGTCGGGAACGCCAATTGAGCCTGATCATATCTATGGTGAGGCAACCGCAGGACGGATGGGAGAACGATTGATGGCCATTGTGGCCGACGGCAATCGAGGGCGTGTCTATCTTGCGCCGACGCAAGAGCACGAGGCAGTCGCAAGAGAGGCGAGACCTGAATGGAAGCCCGAAGTTGCTATGCCTGAAAACCCTCGCTGGTTCTCGCCCCCGCTCTATGGCCTCAAGACCTACGGCGACCTCTTCACCCCTCGCCAGCTCGTGGCGCTGACGACCTTCTGCGATCTCGTGAGCGAAGCAGTGGAACGCATCCGCAGTGACGCTATCGCCGCTGGCCTCCCCGACGACAAGGTATCTCTTCGCGACGGCGGGCAAGGCTCGAAGGCTTACTCAGATGGCATGCAGGCATATCTGGCTTTGGGAGTGGATAAGCTCGCCGATCGCCAGACGACTCTCTGTGGATGGGAAGCGAATTACACGAAAATCCAGCACACATTTGGGAGACAAGCGCTTCCGATGCTGTGGGACTACGCGGAAGGCAATCCATTCAGCAACGCAACGGGCAACTTCGCTTCTCTTCTTGAGTGGGTAGAGAAGTTCCTTCTCCAAGCGCCGGCCGCAGCTGCTGGCATGAGCATGCAGAACGATGCGCAAACTCAGCAACTGGGCGCAGGAAAGATCATCTCTACAGATCCTCCCTACTACGATAACATCGGCTACGCTGACCTGTCAGACTTCTTCTACGTCTGGCTCCGCCGCTCGCTGAGTTCTGTCTTTCCCGATCTCTTCGCGACGCTCGCCGTCCCCAAGGCCGAAGAACTGGTTGCGACGCCGTACCGCCATGGCAGCAAGGAGAAGGCTGAGACGTTCTTCCTTGACGGCATGACCCGGGCTATGCACCGCCTCGCCGAACAAGGTCACCCGACCTTCCCGGTGACGATCTACTACGCGTTCAAGCAGTCAGAGGCCAAGCGTGCTGCCGGGATAGCCAGCACCGGCTGGGACACCTTCCTCGATGCCGTAATCCGTGCGGGGTTGGCGATTACCGGAACGTGGCCGATGCGCACAGAGTTGGGCAATCGGATGACAGGCATGGGAACGAATGCGCTTGCGTCAAGTATTGTTCTTGTCTGTCGCCCGCGCGCCTCGGACCTTCCCGCTGTCACCAGGCGCGAGTTCGCAGCCGCCCTCAAGGCCGAGCTGTCCGATGCGCTCAAACTTCTTCAGCGCGGGAACATCGCGCCGGTGGACCTGGCGCAAGCAGCTATCGGTCCTGGCATGGCCATCTACACGCGCTACGACAAAGTGCTCGAAGCCTCGGGAGAACCACTCGCGGTTCGCGATGCGTTGGCGCTGATCAACCAGACGCTTGACGAGATCCTTGCAGAGCAGGAGGGCGACTTCGACGAAGACACACGCTGGGCGCTTGCTTGGTTCGAAGATTCGGGATTTGAAGAAGGCGAATACGGCGTGGCCGAGCAGCTCTCCAAGGCGAAGAATACGAGCGTCGCTGGCATGGTCGATGCTGGGATTCTCACCTCCAAGGGCGGCAAGGTGCGGCTGCTTCGTCCGGCCGAACTGCCCGCGAACTGGGATCCCGAGACCGACACGCGGCTGACCGTCTGGGAGATGGTCCATCATCTCATACGCCAACTGGAGACAGACGGCGAAGCCGCCGCCGCGGATCTGGCACGCAAGCTAGGCAGCAAGGCCGAAACGGCCCGCGAGCTCGCCTATCGCCTCTACACGCTCTGCGAGCGCAAGAAACGCGCCCAGGAAGCGCTGGCCTACAACAGCCTCGTCCAGAGCTGGCCCGAAATCCTCCGACTTGCGCATGAGTCGAAATCCGTAGAACACGAGCAGGGGACCCTGTTCGCACAGGAGTAAGACATGGCACTCACCAATCACGAACGCGTCGGCAAGGCGATGGATCTGCTCCGTCAGGGACTCGCGCCGTTTGTCGATCGCGAATTCAAGGCAGCATTTCGTACTCAGGCAACGGAGCAGGTGATCGGCTATCTTCGCGACGATCCGATGGCCGACAAGTCGATCACTGATCTGGATGCGTCGCTGCTTCTCAAGCTGATGTGGGCCTCGTGGAACGAAGTCTTCCGCCAGACGCTCGGTCATGCCGAGCGTAGCTTTGTCAGCGAATTGCGCACCGCGCGCAACAAATGGGCGCACCAAGAGACATTCTCCAGTGACGATGCGTACCGGGCGCTCGACTCGGTCGGCAGACTGCTGACAGCCGTCTCGGCTCCCGAGGCTCAGGAGATTGAGAAGCTGAAGATGGAACTCCTGCGCGTGCGCTTCGACGAACAAGTACGCGGTGAGAAGCGCAAGAGCGCCGGCTCCGCTGTCGAGAGTCAAGTCACAGGCAACCTGAAGCCGTGGCGCGAGGTGGTCACTCCGCATAAGGACGTCGCCAGCGGGCGTTACCAGCAGGCGGAGTTTGCTGCCGACCTTTGGCAGGTGCACCTCGGCGAGGGCAGCGATGAGTATCGAAACCCCGTGGAATTCTTCCGCCGAACGTTCCTGACGGACAGCCTGAGACGTCTGTTGGTCGGGGCTGTGGAGCGCCTGACCGGTCGCGGCGGCGATCCCGTGGTGCAGCTTCAAACCAACTTCGGCGGAGGGAAGACCCACTCGATGCTCGCGCTCTATCACTTGTTCTCGGAAGCCAATCCTGCGGAATTGGCCGGAATCGAAGGGGTACTTGAGTCTGCCGAAGCTTCTGACTTGCCAGAAGTTCGTCGAGTGGTGCTCGTAGGGAACAAAATCTCGCCTGGTAACCCTTCCAAGAAGGAAGATGGCACGGTCGTCAACACCCTGTGGGGAGAGATGGCGTGGCAGCTCGGCTTCGCGGCCGGAGGCCTGAAAAGCGCCAAGGAAGCCTTCTCCCGCATTGCCGATGATGACAAGAATGCGACCAATCCTGGGGATGCGTTGCGCGAGATCTTCGTCCGGTACGGCCCTTGCCTTGTCTTGATCGACGAGTGGGTTGCGTATGCGCGCCAACTGCACGACGCGCTCGATTTGCCGGGTGGAAACTTCGAGACGCAATTCACATTCGCCCAAGCACTGACCGAATGCGCCAAGGCAGCCAAGAACTGCCTCGTTGTCATCAGTCTGCCGGCGTCCGATTCTCCCACGTCGCCGCATGCTCAAGCCGACGATACGGAGGTCGGCGGTCAGCGTGGCCGAGAGGCGCTCGAACGTCTGCGCAACGTTGTCGGGCGTGTCGAGTCCTCGTGGAGGCCTGCCAGTGCAGAAGAAGGATTCGAGATCGTTCGACGAAGGCTGTTCGAGCCGCTGTTCGAGCCTGCACACTTCAAGGATCGAGATGTAGTGGCCAGAGCGTTCGCCGACCTGTACCGGACGCAGCAGCAGGAGTTTCCACCCGAGTGTCGAGAAGCCAACTACGAGCAGAGAATCAAGGCGGCGTATCCGATTCATCCCGAAGTCTTCGATCGGCTCTATACCGATTGGTCGACGCTGGTGAAGTTCCAGCGAACGCGCGGCGTGCTGCGATTGATGGCCGCTGTGATCCACAGCCTGTGGGAGAAGGGCGATCGCAATCCGTTGATCCAACCGGCAAACCTGCCTGTGGACGATCCACGCGTGCAGTTCGAGTTGACACGCTACCTATCCGACAACTGGGTTCCCGTCCTTGAGAAGGACGTCGACGGACCCAGCTCCCTCCCGCTGCAGATGGATGCTGCGCTGCCCAATCTGGGGAAGTTCGCCGCATGTCGTCGGGTGGCACGAACGATCTATCTTGGTTCTGCGCCGACGCAAACTGCGGCCCATCGAGGAATTGAAGATCGACGGATCAAACTAGGCTGCGTCATTCCAGGGGAGTCACCGGCTGTCTTCGGCGATGCGCTGCGCCGATTGGCTTCCGAAGCGACGTACCTCTACCAGGAAGGCCCTCGCTACTGGTACTCGACTCAACCTACGGTTACCAAACTGGCCGAGGATCGCGCTGAACAGATGCTGCGAAACCCCGATAGGGTCATACGCGAGCTCGACACGCGAATCCGGGCCGATCTTCGCAAGCCTGGAGACTTCTCACGGGTGCATCCCTTTCCGCAATCGGGGCAGGATGTCCCGGATGACTTCGATGCGCGTCTCGTTGCTCTGGGAACCGATGCTCCCTATGCCAAAGATACGGAATGCCTGGCTGAGAACGCAGCTCGAGAGATTCTCGAAAAGCGAGGGAACGCTCCGCGCATCTATCAGAACACGCTTGTATTCTTGGCTGCAGACAGAACGCGGCTTCAGGACTTGGATGCTGCCGTGAGGAAGCTCCTGGCATGGGAGTCGATCTTGGCCGACAAGGAAACTTTGAATCTCGATCCGCATCAAGCGAAACAGGCCGAGGCGCAGAGGGTCGCTGCCGATGCACGGGTCACCGCCCAGATTCCTGAAACGTACCAGTGGCTGCTGGTTCCCGAGCAGAAGACGCCCAATGACCCGATTGAATGGGAAGCGATCCGGCTGTCCGGCCAGGATCCTCTGGCCACGAGAGCGAGCAAGCGATTGCGCCGCGATGAACTCCTTGTCACGGGATACGGCGCCAACTCGCTGCGAATGGTTCTTGATCGAGTCCCGCTTTGGCGGGGAAATCATGTCCCAATCAAGCAACTGGTCGAGGATTTCGCCCGTTACATCTATCTTCCGCGATTGGCTGACTCGCAGGTGTTGATCCAATCAATGCGTGACGGAATCACATTGCTGACGTGGATGAACGACTCGTTCGCCTACGCAGAAAGCTACGATGAAGCGGCGGGTCGCTATCGAGGCTTGCGCGCAGGGCAGGCCATCTTCATCGATCGAGACATGCCGGGGCTTCTCGTCAAGCCCGACGTCGCAAAGGCTCAACTCGATGCAGAAACCCCTCCTACACCGACTTCGAAGCCCGGTGGTGGCGTAGTACCGACTCCCGCTCCTGGAGGAACAACCGGCACACCAGAAGAAGCACCGGACGGCAAACCCAACGAACCGACACAGAGACGTCCACGCCGGTTCCATGGAAGCGTGCAACTCGATCAAACCCGTGTGGGAAGGGACGCAGGGAAGATCGCTGAGGAACTGATCTCGCACTTGTCAGGACTCCCAGGAGTCGACGTAAGAGTCACACTGGAGATCGAAGCGGACATCCCCGAAGGTGCACCAGAGACCATCGTCCGCACCGTCACCGAAAACGCCCGTACCCTCAAGTTCAGAACGCAAGGCTTTGAGGAGGAGTAGATGAGTTCCCCGTCAGGCTAGCTAGGTAGCACGTTCAAGGCAGACGAGCCGTTCCTACATGAATTGCTGGACAGGATCGGTCAAGGTGAAGTGCAGCTTCCTGATTTTCAGCGCGGGTGGGTATGGGACGACAACCACATTCGGTCACTGCTCGCGAGTGTCTCACTCTCATATCCGATCGGCGCGATCATGCTTCTGGAAACTGGAGGTGACGGTGCGAGGTTCCTCCCACGCCCTGTTGAGGGCGTCGAGTTGGCAGCAAGCTTGATCCCCGACCACCTGATCCTTGACGGCCAACAGCGGCTTACATCACTGTATTTCGCCCTTGTGAGCCCCAAGCCGGTGCCCACGCAAACCGAGAAGAAAGAGCCAATCGAAAGGCACTACTACCTCGATATGGCGATGGCGCTTGATGCGAACGAAGACCGGGAAGACGCCATTGTCTCGGTGCCACCAAATCGCGTTCTCAGAGGTGCCTTCGGGCGAGATATACTGCTTGATCTTAGCACACGAGATAGTGAGTACGAGAATGGGCTGTTCCCTCTGGATCTCGTGTTTGATGCAGTCGCGTGTGACCAGTGGAAAGAAGGCTACCAGGAGCACTTCGACTATGACCGAGAGAAGACACGGTTCGTGAATCGCTTCTCCAGGGAGATCTGGCAACCCTTCCAGCAGTACAAAGTCCCTGTTATCGAGCTCCTTAAGGGGACCCACAAGGAAGCTGTCTGTCAGGTGTTCGAGAAAGTGAACACGGGGGGGGTCGTCCTCTCCGTATTCGAGTTGGTTACTGCGACCTTCGCAGCAGAAGACTTCCGACTCCGAAAGGACTGGGAGGCACGGAAGGAAAGGCTCATCCAGGATGAACGATTATCGGATGTTCAGGATTCTGACTTCCTAACTGCGGTAACGCTGTTTTCCTCGTATCAGAGGCATCGCGATTCCGGTGCTCCGGTGGCGTGCCGCAGGCGGGATGTGCTCAAGTTATCGTTGCTTGATTACCGAGTGCATGCTGATCGGGTCGAAAAGGGATTTCTCGCAGCCTCAAGGCTTCTGGCGCGCGAACGTGTCTTTGAATCAAGGAACATCCCGTACGACACGCAGCTCATTCCGCTTGCTGCTATCTGTGCAAGCCTTGGGGGCGAGTACGATCGGGATCCAGTCAAGCAGAAATTGGCTCGTTGGTACTGGTGTGGTGTGTTTGGTGAGCTGTACGGCGGTGCTAACGAGCGCAGGTTTGCCCTAGATGTGCCTCAGGTGATCGCGTGGCTTCGCGGCGGAGACGAGCCCCAGACGGTCGTCGACGCTTCACTCTCACCGATCAGACTCCTCACCCTGCGCACGCGAAACAGTGCGGCCTACAAGGGGCTCTTCGCTCTGCTGATGCAGAGCGGGAGTCGAGACTTCCTGAGCGGAGACACTCTGGAGATCCACACTTACTTCGACCTAGCAACAGACATTCACCATATCTTCCCACGGCAGTGGTGCCTCGATCACAATCTGCCCGAGGAGAAATGGAACTCCGTGATCAACAAGGCCCCTCTATCGGCGAGGACGAACAGAGCCATTGGCGGTGACGCGCCCAGCAAGTACATCGAGGCACTGCAAGGCAAGGGAATCCCATGGGACGAGATGAATTCGATCCTGGAGTCCCACGAGATCAGACCTGGGATCATCCGTACCGACAACTTCAATGCATTCGTGAGAGATCGCGCAAGCCGACTGCTCGATTTGATAGAACGAGCCACGGGGAAAGCCATCCCAGGGCGTGATTCGGATGAGGTTGTGGCGGCATTTGGTGGTTCGCTGTGCTCCGCTACTCGATCAGCTCCTTCGGCAACTGAGTGACATGGCGAGCTCCCTACTAACATTTGCAGATTGAGGGTTGAAGCAGGGAGAGGATCACCTGAGAAGCAAGCTTCCGTGTTCTCCCGGAGGTGGCTGAGGCATGAGGAAACACTGGTTTGCGAGTGCGTTGAGTCGGGCCACAGACTTGAGTGTCAGGCTTGGACAAGAGGGGCGACTTGTGCTCTCCTCGCTTGCCCCAGAGTCCTACGCCGCAGTTGCCGCATGCATCCTCATAGCGACCCATGTGCACTGGCATTGGTTACTGTCCAGGACACTCGAGCTGACACTCCTTCGTGTGTCCGGACGCCTGATGTCAGGTTGTGGGTGGTGGTTGCCTGCACTCTTCTCGTGCGTGGCCGTCGTTGCGTTCGGCGTAGTTCGACGGGTGTGTCAAGGGCGACCTGGACCGCTACGCTGGTTTGCTGCAGCTCTCGCCTTCTCTCCGCCGATGACTATGGCATGGGCATGCACGGGTTTCGATTTCGAGTTCCTTTTTGCCGATCTTCTCCTTGGGTGCTGTATCTCGCTACTGGCGAGTCTAGCGTGGCTTCCTGATCCACGTCCAACGATCCAGCGGTGGGCTCAGTATGCACCAGGGACAAGGGTGAATCTGCTCCGGTTTGAGGCGGACAAGTATTGGCGAGGCTTGAATATCCTCTGGGCAGCCACGGCTGCTGGAATCGCAGCGCTTGGAACCTATGTCATTTCTGGACCTCCGGCCGTGTGGGTCGAGATTCTCTCTACTGAACAGCTCCATGCGCTTACTGATGCCCGTGTGTGGATTGCCCTTGCACTCCTGGCCACCTTTCTTCCAGGGATCATCTGGATTGTTGGGGCCGTTGTGCTGCGGGTCAATCGTATCCAATCCGCAATGGAAGAAGTCGAACTGTGAGGATTCTAACGCAGAGGCCGCGGACCGATTCGTGCGGCTAAGAGCTGGGCCAGTATTCTTGAATCTGATCATGCTGGATGGCGAGGCTCTTTCGCATTGCGTTTGAGGCGCCCTCTCGCTCCTCATGGCAATGCAGAACGTGCGAGACTTCAGCAGACTCTGCCAAGTTGTATGATTCGCTGACCAGTCGCTCTGCAAAGCAGATGGAGAGGTTAGACGGCAGAACCTAAATACATTGCAGGATCGTCATACTCTGACTCCTAGTAACCGTTGCTCGTGTCGCTGCCTGAAACTCAGGGCAATAGTCTTGAGCATTTGGCACGCCGTCGCCGTCGCGATCGGCTGACGTTGCTTCAGGAACTGGATCGCCACGCTTCCACGCTGCAACTTGCTCGGCAGTGATCTCGAGGTAGGGCGCGCCGAACTCCACGCTAGGCTCGATCTCCGAACCTTCATGCCATTCGTTGAAACTGGTGATCAGGATCCAATGTGGGGCGCTGGCGCGGATATGGCTTGGGAGATTCTTGTCTCTGATGAAGCGGAGCAAGACCAGGGAAACGACTAGCTCCGTCAGAAGCGTGTCCCGCCATTTCAAGTCCACCTTGCATCTGACACAGCTGTGACTCGCGCAAGGGGCCGTGCGATGTTTCTACTCGGGGCAATTGCCGAGTGTGAGTTCTGGTGAAACTTCCTCGACATCCAAATAGATCCTGACACAGGCGCCGTCCGTGCGAACGATAATTGGTCTCTCTTCTCCGGTGATGTAGTACGGGATTCCGATGGCATCGAGGTCTTCGCGTATGGTGAATTCATCTTCACGGCATGCCGCGATCAAGATATCAGCTTGCGCCCACTTGATGAACCCGGGACAGAACTGTCTTCCGGAGGCGTGATGTGGAAGCATGAGGACCACTGTCTCCTCCTCTGCCGTGCAACCATCAGGATACCGTTGCATGACAGCATTCTGAGTGCCTGTACAGGCTTCCGAGTCTGAAGCACTAGTCTGTCCGTGGATGTCGCCTGTGAAAAGGAAGACAACATTGCCGTAGGTTGCTTTCAGGACGAGCGACATGTCATCGTCGTCTCCGGCACATCCCTGTGGCGGATGCAGAACCTCCCACACCACGCAACTGGACGCGAAGTTCTGGGAAGGACTTCCGTAAGCGAGGCATCGTGTGCAAATGGATCTCTCCCATTCGGCAAGGATATCCTGTCCGCTTGCTTCATCTGGAGGATCCTCTGAGCGCCAAAGACTCACAATGCCGTATTCCTCGAGGATTGCCTCGAAGGCACCATAATGATCGCGATCCCAGTGTGATACTACGAACGTCTCGATGGGCGGGCTGATCAAAGGTGCAAGGATGCTCCTACAGACATCGAAGTCCACCCAGTACTTCTTGCACCCCGCATCAACTAGAGTCTCCCAGTATCCGCAGTCAAGCAGTGTGCAGTTCCCATGACCGACTGGCAGGAAGACCACCTCCAGCGTTTCTTCCCCCCACACCCCGATTGTGAGAAGTCCGATCACAGCCAACACAACAACAAGCCATTTCATGGTGATCACCCAGGTCACGCTAGCGGCGATCGTGGGCGTGTGTCTACGGGAAAGCCCTACAGGAGGGGGTTAGAGATATCTCACCCTCATGTAAGACGCTAGGTGAGATATGGCTAGGGCTTGTGCGGGGTCAAGTCTTGCGTTCACGCATAGACGGGCGGAGCTCGCCAGCGTGTAGCACGTGGCCAGTGGCCAGTAGCGTGT
>Ga0272444_10002250_pt1 | contig 17928 bp, 17 predicted proteins | sample SSMForm13_FD_201033 | JGI IMG/M metagenome (GOLD analysis project Ga0272444, IMG submission 201033) | Marine sediment archaeal communities from Little Sippewissett salt marsh, Falmouth, MA, United States - SSM-Form-13 | ecosystem: Environmental > Aquatic > Marine > Wetlands > Sediment ... | reverse complement strand
GGCAGGCGCCGGACCAGCTCCTCGGCATCGGCCATCTGGGGGACCTTGCGGGGATTGACAAAAGAGGCCACCTGGATGTTGCGGAGCCCCGCAGCGACCAGCCCCTGAACCATTTCCAACTTCAAACTGGTGGGAATCAGCGTTTTTTCGAACTGAAAGCCGTCCCGGGGGCCCACCTCAAAGAGGGTCACCCGGGGGGGGTACCCGTTTTGAACCACGGTCGCAGTCATCCCCGTCTCCAGCCCGGGTGGGACCGAAGGTCCGTCAGACCCAGAAGAAAATCAGGAACAACTCCCATTGAACCACCAGGAAAAACGGCAGAATGAAAAATGCCAGCAGAATCCGCGTCCGGATGCGCGAGCGAAAAAGGAAGACGTTGGCGTTGTAGACCACGATGAGGATTGCGATTGCGGTCAGGCCATACTTGACGATCAAAAACGGCAGGTGGCCTCGGTTGAGGAAATAGTTCAGGAGGGGGTTGATTTCAGCGGCCCCGTGCCCGATCAGGTAAAGGGTCAGGGCCGCATCCAGCAGGCTCAAGATCAGAATCAGCGCGACGGGGATCAGGACCCGGGGATGGTAGCGGTCCACCCGATAGGACCGTTCACGGTCCGACTGCCGCCGCGGCTCCCCGCGCTTTCCCGCCAGCCAGTGCCGGCTGAAGAGCCGAAAGCCGCCGGATCGGCGGTCCTCCCCGGAGCGTCTCTCCACCTGCGGCCACCGGCAGTAGATCTCTTCCATAACCCCCGTCCAAGAGCCGTTTTCCCTTGCGCTGCCGGCAACCGCCGGCGCCGCTTCACAGCCAGCGGCCAGGATTTTCGGCCAGCCGCTGACCTGCCCGCGGACGGGTCGCAGCCCGTCGCGCAAAAGCCTGTTAAACATAGCCGTTATCGGGGGGGAGGTCAACCGCTTTCGGCAAGTTGCCCAAAACCGGGGGCCTCCCGGGCCGGCTGGTTTCACCGGGGAATCAATCGCCCTAAGGGAGCAGGCCCGAAGCCCGGTCGATGTCGATGATCTTCTTGCCCTCGATGTATTCGCGGGTTTCATAGCGGGTGATCCGCATCAATTTGCCGGTAATCGATGCGATCTTGTCTATCTGGCGTTTGATCTTGGTCAAATCGGCCCGTACTTTCGGTGCAAGGTCCAATTCTTCCAGCACCTGGGAAAACTCGAAGGTCGCCACCTGAATTGGTTGGTTGAGCTCATGGCAGATGGCGCCGGCCATCTCGATCACCCCCTGGAGCTTCTCTTTCTCCATCAGCTCCGCTTCCATCGCTTTGCGCCAGGAAATGTCCGAAACCGACACCACCGCCCGCCGCATCGGATTGGCGGGATCCAGGGTGCTGATTTTCAGGTGGCCCAGAAAGGTGGAGCCGTCCTTGCGCCGGAAGGTGGTATCCAGTTGAACGACCTCACCGGCCCGCAGGGTCGTCTCGATACCGTCGGCGACACGCGCGTAATCCCCCGTGGCGGGATACAAGGCGGACAGGCGTTTTCCCTCGTAATCCCCTCTGCGGCTGAAGCCGAAGAGTTTGCGCATGGCCTCGTTAAACTCCACGAAGGCCTGGTTTTCCACCAACCCGAATCCGATCGCAGAGTGCGCCAGGATGCTTTTGATGGTCTGGTTGCTGCGGCGCAGCATCTGTTCGGATTTCAGGCACTGGTCACAGATATCCTCCAGTTCCTCGATCCGAAGCTGCAGTTTCTTGAGGTTCGCGTCGGCGGTCATCGCCCTTTTCCTCGGTTTTGGCTGAAATTCGGGAAACTCATGGGGTTGGCGCCATGGCCGCCAGTCGGGCGGCGGCGGTCTTGGCGGCCTCGCTTTCGGGAAATTTGGAAATGATCTCGCGGTAGAGGGTTGCGGCGTGCTCGGGGTTGTGCTGCTTCTCTTCCAGCCGGGCGGTCTCGAGAAGCTCTGTGGGGCTGGGACCGCTGCAAGCCGGCAGCGCCAGGGCGATCACCAGCAGACAAAGGATGAGATAGGATTTCATAGGGTCCCTTCGGGCTTAGCGGTCGGGGTTGGATTCACCGGGTCCCGCAAAAACGGCAGTTTCGCTCCTCCGTGGCAAACAGAGGCGGGCGCTTAGGAGGATTCGGCCAATAGCGCTTTGGCCAACTTGAGATCATAAGCCTGGTTCGGATCGAAGCCCTTCTTGCGGTAAATGGCGCTGGCCGCCGTGATGGCCGCGTACGGCACCCAGCCGTGCTCGGTCCACAGCTGCGGGTCGTCCTGGTTCCAAAGCCTGAAATCAACCCCCGCCTCACCCTGCCGCACGTACATGCGCACCCGCTTGTTCTGGGGAAAGGGGTAGTAGTAGTGCCCCCGATCGTCTTTCATACCAAGCGCTCCTTTTGGCAAGCCGCTCCTTCAACGGGAGAGGCGGTCCCACATGGCACGGCCCGCATCCCGGCCGCTGCTGGCCTCGCCATCCGATTGCGGCCTGCCGCTGCCGGTGGCGGGGCGGACACCGCGCAGCCGGGCGATGCGTTCGAGCAGCGGCGGATGGGTGGAGAAAAGGTTGGCCAGGCCGCCGCCGGTGAGCGGGTTGACGGTCATCATGTGCGCGGTGGCGGGGGCGGCCTGCATCGGCAGCTGCTTGGAGTAGGCGCCGAGTTTTTCAAGAGCCCGCGCCAGCCCCTCGGGATTGCCGGAAAATCCGGCGCCAGTGGCGTCGGCCAAGTATTCGCGCGAGCGCGAAACCGCCATCTGGATCACCATGGCGGCCATCGGCGCGAGGATCGAGGTGACCAGCAGGCCGATCATACCCAAGCCGCCGCCCTGTTGATCGTTGCGGTTGACGCCGCCGAAAATGGCCGACCAGCGCGCCATGTTGGCCAGGATCATCACCGCCCCGGCCATGGTGGCGGCGATGGAACCGATGAGAATGTCACGGTTTTTGACGTGGGCCAGTTCGTGGGCCAGCACCCCGGTGATCTCCTCGCGGTCCATCAGACGCAGCAGCCCCTCGGTGACCGCCACGACGGCGTGCTCGGGGTTGCGACCGGTGGCGAAGGCATTGGGGGTCTCCTGGGGAATGATGCAGACTTTGGGCATCGGCAGCCCGGCCCGCTGGACCAGGGAGGCCACGATGTCGTAGACTTCCGGGGCCTGCTCGCGTGTGATCTCGCGGGCGCGGTACATCCGCAGGACCACTTTATCCGAGAACCAGTAGCTGAAAAAATTCATCCCGGCCGCCAGCAAAAAGGCCAGGATCATCCCCTGCTGGCCGCCCAGCAACCGCCCAACCAGGACGATGAAGACCGTCAACAGGGCCAGAAGAAAGGTGGTTTTGAGTTGATTCGACATTTTAGCACTCCTTCGCCTTGCGGCAGACGTTTCACCTGCGGTGAGCCGAAAATCACGCTAAAATATAAAACCAACCGCCCGTTTTGCAAGAACTCTTTTCAGGCCGCGGCCCGGGGCTTTCCAGGCCGCCGCCGCCAGTGCAGCCCTTGGAGCATGCAAGACCTTGACAGGCCTGCGACAGGTGACTAAAAAGAGTTTTTGGGATATATCCTGTTTGAAGTGCAACCGCAACAAAGCGTTTCCGGACCGACCGGACGAGGAGAAAAGAAACTATGGCAAAGCGTGTGATAATCGTCGGCGCCGTGGCCCTGGGCCCCAAGGTGGCCGCCAGGGTGATGCGTCTGGACCCCGAGGCGGAAGTCAAACTGCTGGATCGGGACTATATCATTTCCTACGGCGGCTGCGGCATTCCCTACTACATCGGCGGCGACGTGACCGACCTGGAAGGCCTGCGCTCCACCAGCGCCCACGTCCTGCGCGACAGCCGGTTTTTCAAAAACGCCAAGTGCGTCGATGTGGTGCATGCCGAGGCCCTGGCCATCGACCGCCGGGCCAAAACACTCAAAATACGCCACCAGCCCGACGGCAAAGAAGAAAACCTGCCCTACGACAAGCTGGTCCTGGCCACCGGCGCCACCCCGGTGCGGCCGCCACTGCCGGGGGTCGACCTGCCCGGGGTGTCGCTGGTCGCCAACCTTCACCACGCCAAGCTCATCAAGGACATGATCGCCAAGGGGCAGGTGGAAAGCGCGGTGGTCATCGGCGGCGGCGCCATCGGCCTTGAAATGGCCGAGGCCCTGACCGACCTGTGGGGAGTGGAAACCACCCTGGTGGAAATGATGGACCAGCTCCTGCCCCCCGCCTTCGGCCCGGATATGGCGCTGCTGGTAAAAAACCACATGACCGAAAAGGGGGTGCGGGTCCTCCTTTCGGAGCGGGTCACAGGCATTCTGGGAGATGCCCAAAACGGGGTTCAGGCGGTGGAGACCAGCAACGGCGAGATCCCCTGCCAGCTCGTGATCCTGGCCGTGGGGGTGCGGCCGAACAGCACCCTGGCCCGGGAGGCCGGTTTGGCGGTCGGGCGCTTCGGCGGCATCCGGGTGGACGATGGGCTGCGGACCTCGGACCCGGATATATACGCCGGCGGGGATTGCATTGAAATCCTGCACAAGGTCAGCGGCGAGACCGTCCACATGCCGCTGGGCTCCCTGGCCAACCGCCAGGGCCGCGTGATCGGCACCAACATCACCGGGGGTTGGGGGCGCATCAGCGGCACGGTGGGCACCTTCTGCCTGAAGGTTTTCGACTTCGGCATCGCCCGGGCCGGGCTGACCGAGCGCCAGGCGGCCGCTGCGGGCTTCGACCCGGTGCACGCGGTGGTGGTGCAGTCGGACCGGGCGCACTTTTACCCGTCCCAGGAGCTCATGTATATCAAGCTGATCGCCGACCGCAAGACCCGCCGGGTGCTGGGGATCGAGGCCGTGGGCAAAGCCGGCGACGCCGTCAAGGGGCGCGTGGATGCCGTGGCCGCCCTGCTGCATCACGATGTTTGCCTGGAGGAAATCTCCAACCTCGAGGTAGCCTACGCCCCACCCTTTGCCTCGGCCATGGACATCGTCAACAACGCGGCCAATGCCCTTGAAAACATCATGGAGGGCCGGCAGGAGCCCATCGATGTGGCCGAGTTTCTCGAAGACTTCAAGGACGGCAAGATCAGGGTGCTGGACGTACGCAGCGTGGTGCAGTCCTCGCCGTTTATGGAAAAATACGGCAGCCAGTGGCTCAACATCCCCCAGGAGGAACTGGTCTGCCGCCTGGACGAGGTCCCCAAGGGAGAGAAGCTCTGCCTGATCTGCGGCTCCGGGCCGCGATCTTACGAGGCCCAGCTACTGCTGCGCAGCAAGGGCGTCAAGGAAACCCGCAACATCCAGGGGGGCGTCGGGATGGTCAAGCTCAGCGACCCCGATTTTGCCCCTTCAGAGTAACCCCCGCGGCCGGGCCGCCCGGGATTGCGGGCGGCCCGCCCCCTTCAGAGCTTCTCAATCAGCTCCCAGAGCAGCCGAACGCCGAAGCCCGTGCCCCCCGCGCCGCAGTAGGCGTCTGCCTTTTTGCGATAAACCGGACCGGCGATGTCGATGTGCGCCCAGCGGGTGTCGCCGACGAACTCCGACAGAAACAAGGCCGCGGCGATGGCGCCGCCCCAGCGGGTGGTTCCCAGGCTGCGCAGATCGGCGATATCGCTTTTGAGCAGCTCCTTGTAGTCGTCTGGCAGGGGCATTTTCCAACAGCGTTCATGGGTGACCCGACCGGCGCGCAGGATGCGCTCGGCCAGATCGTCGTCGCGCGAAAACACCCCGGCGATCCCCTCCCCCAAGGCCACCACGCACGCGCCGGTCAGGGTCGCCAGATCGATCAGGGTGTCCGGCTGATAATTCTTGACCACGTAGGCCATGGCATCGATCAGGATCAGGCGCCCCTCGGCGTCGGTGTTGCCGATTTCAACGGTTTTGCCGGCGTAGCTGGTGACGACATCCCCGGGCCGGTAGGCGCTGCCCGAGATCATGTTCTCCACCACCGGCAGAGCCGCCACCACCCGCAGCTTGGGCTTCAGCCGGGCGATCACGATCATCGCGGCCGCCACCGCGGCCGCACCGGCCATGTCGATCTTCATCTGCTCGATGGACCCGGTGGGTTTGAGATTCAGACCGCCGGCATCGAAGGTCACCCCCTTGCCCACCAGCGCCAGGCTCCGGCGCGCCCCCCGGGGGCTGTAGTCGATCAGTACCAGGCCGGGTTTGCTGTCGCTGCCGCCGCCGACGGCCAGCAGCGCACCGAACTGCTCCTGTTGCAAAGCCTTTTGATCGAGTACCGTCACGTCCAGGTTTTCGGCCCGGGCCCGTTCGGTGAGATCCCGCACGAACTGCTCGGGGCGTTTGTCATTGGCCGGCATGGAGACCCACTCCCGCGCCAGGAGGGTGCCGCCGCAGACCGTGGCCACCCGCTCGGGCAGGTCGCGGTGCTGCCGGGCCACCTGGGACCGGACCAGAAAGGCCAGCCGGGCCAGGGGGGTCTCTTTTTTTTCGGCCTTGTAGCGGTCGAACCGATGGTTGGCCAGAAAAGCGCCTTCCAAAAGGGCCGTCAGCAGGTCGGGGACCGTAATCTTCAGCCGGGCGGCCGCCGGCACGGCGATCAGGGCCTCCGCCAGACGGCAGCCGATGCACCTCTGAACGGCAGTCCCGGCAAAACGGCGCAGACCTTCGCGGTCGATGGCGGCCAGGGAGCCCAGGCCGAGGAAGATCGCTCGGCGCAGCGGGATCCCTTGGAGTGCGTGCAGGGTCAGCACCTCACCGCTTTTGCCACTGAATTCGGGCAGGGCCTTGGCTTGCGCCGCCAGGGCGCTCAGGACCGGGTTGGGGTGCAGCTCGGCATCCTCGCAGACCGGCACCACGAGGGTCTCCACAGCGGCCGTTTTCAGGTTCAGGCTTATCAACTCCATGGCGATTCAGACGCCTCCAATTGCGGGGGGTGGGTTCTCTCCGGCGCTTTCGGCGTCGGCTGCCAGCGCCAGGGCCAGGTCGCGGCCGGCGGCCAAGGCCTCTTCCAAGTACGCCGGATGCTTCAGCACGTCCCCTTGAAAGTCCAGCCCGCGAAAGCACAATGACCGCCACAACTGGGTGTCCAGGGCATCGAAGAAATAGCGGATGCTCAGCTCGACCCCCGCAAACAATTTACGCCCCCGGGTGGCCCCGGCGGCGATGAAGAGCCCCTTGCGGCGGTTTTCCCATTTTCCCATGGTCGCCTGGTCGATCCAGTATTTTTTGACCCAGTGAACGTTGCAGCGGTCCATCAGGACCTTGGTGAAGGCTGAAACGGTGTAGAAAAAAATCGGCGAGGCCAGCATGATCCCGTCCATCCGCAGCAGCTTGTCGTGGAGTGGCTGATAGTCGTCCTGGATCACGCAGCGCCCGTTCTTCTTGCAGCCGTATATTTCCAGACAGGGGGACATCTTGAGGTCCCTAAGGACGACCTCCTCGACCTCGGCGCCGGCCGCACGCGCCCCCTGAACCGCGTGCTGCAGCAGGGTGGCGGTGTTGCCCCGGCGCCGGGGGCTGCCGTAAAAGGCCAGGATATAGGGCATGGGCCACCTCCTTGGCGCGCGGCCGGGGCCGGGCCTGAATGGGCTGAAGCTTATCTTGCAGCCGCGCCGCCAGGCGGATCAGACCGGCTTTGACGGCCGCGGCAGACGATAGAAGGTCAGGGCGTTATCGCGGCTCAGGCGCACCAGGGCTTCCGGCGGCAGGCCCTGGGAGGCGACGAAACGTTGCAGGTCCTCGTGGAACTCACCGTCGCTGTCGCTGTTGAGCATCACCCGGTGCAGGGCGCGCGGGTAGCGCGCCAACATTTCGAGCACATCCGCCGCCGAGGACTTCGCCGGGCTGAGGGTCACGCCGGCCCAGAAGCCGCCCTCCAGCACCGCCCCGAGGGTCGCAAGGCTGCAGTGGTCCACCACGATGCGGTCCGCCCATGGCGTGTAGCGGTTGAGGATCGCCAGGGTTTCCTCGGTCACCCGCTCTTTGTCCTCGCGCGGGGTGTGCACCCCGACCACCAGATGGCGGCTCATTTCGGTGCGCAGCAACTCCAGCTGGGCAATGAAGATTTCCTTTTCGCGCTCGCTGGCGGCATCCAGACCGATCTCGCCGACCCCGCGGCAGAAGGGATCGGCGAGAAAAGGCGCCAGCAAGGAGGCCAGCGCCTCGGGTTTGAGGGCCGCCGGGATGTGGCGCGGGTGCACGCCGGTCAGAAACCACCCCGCCAGATCGGCCTTGCGCAGGCGGTGCACGGTTTTACGCTGGGCCTCGAGGTACTTGCGCAGCTTGGGGACACTCCCCCCGCCGCCGCCCATGGCCCAAGCGACGGGCAGGCACCCGGCCTTGCGCAGCCAGGTTATCCGCGCCCGATGGGATTTGGCGACGAGATCGAGGTGCAGATGGCTGTCCACAAAGCGCACGGTATTGGCAGCAAGGGTCTCCATGGCGAAAGCTTCCGGTTAAGTGTCCGTGGGTGCGACCGCGACGGCCATCCCCGCCCGTTGCGGGGCCTGCCGGTTTGCGGCCCTCAGTCCGACGCGTCGCCCTCCCCCAGCTGGGCCAGTTGGGACTCGAAGCCGGCGTTTTTCCGGTTCAGGGCCGCGCTGAGTTTCTCAAGCTCCGCAAAATGCCGGTCGATGGCCTCCTGGCAGGCATGCAGGCTTCGCGAGAGTTCGGCGATGCGCGCGCCGTCCCCGTTCTGGGAGGCCGCCAAGATCCCGCCGTTGAGATCCTTCAGCCGGGCTTCCTCGGCCTCGATCCGGTTCTCCGCCGCGGCGATGGCCTCCTCCAGGGGGCGCAGTTCCCGACCGCGCCGGGTGATGATCTCCGAGCGCCGGCGGCGGGCCTCTTTTTTGCTGAGCTTGACCATCTGCGCGCCGCTGCGGCTCCCGCCGGCGGCCCCGCCCTCGTCGCGCCAGCCTTCGGTTTCCAGGAAGCGCTGGTAGCCGCCTTCGAAGAGGCGGGCAGTGCCGCCTTGGAAGACGATCAGACGCTCGGCCAGGGTGTGCAGAAACATCTCGTTGTGGGTCACCATCACCACCGCGCCCGGGAAGCTATCGATGGCGGCCAGCAGGGCGTCGCAGGATTCCATGTCCAGATGGTTGGTCGGTTCGTCCAGCAGCAGGAGATTGACCGGTGTCAGCAAGAGCTTGCCCAGCATCACGCGCGCCTTTTCGCCGCCGGAAAGCACGCTGATTTTTTTCAGGGCCTCGTCGCCGGCAAACAGCATCGCACCGCAGATGTTGCGGGCCTGCTGACGGCCCACATCCGGGCTGGTCCAGAGGATCTCCTCCTCCACCGTGCGGCTGTCCACCAGGCTTTGCACGTTGGTTTGCTCGAAAAAGCCCGGGGCCGCCGCCGGGTGCGGGCTCACCTCGCCGCTGGTGGGGGTCAGGGCGCCATGGAGGAGTTTGAGCAGGGTGGTTTTGCCCCGGCCGTTGGGGCCGATGATGCAGATCCGGTCCTGGGCGCGCACCGCAAAGTCCAGCCCCTTGAAAAGCGGCCGGCCGGGCGCGAAGCCAAACGCGAGGCCCCGCGCCTGGAGCACAAATTTACCCTTGAAGGGCCGGCTGCGAAAGGCGAAATCCAGCTCCTGGAGCTTTTCCAGCTTTTCCGTTTTCTCCATCTTGCCCAGGGTCTTGATCCGCGACTGCACCAGATTGGCCAGGCGGGCCTTGGCGCGGAAGCGCGAAATGAACAGCTCGATCTCCTTGCGGCGACGCTCGTCGTTGAGGCGGGTCTTTTCGAAGATCTCCTCCTCCTGGGCGATTTGGGCGTAGTACTTGTGGGTGTCACCGGCGATCTTGCGGGCCTTGCCGCGGTGCAGGCCGACGATATGGGTGGCGAGTTTGTCCATGAAACCGCGGTCGTGGGTGACCAGGATCACCTCGTGGGGCCAGTTCAGCAGAAAACGCTCGATCCAGCGGATGGAGGTGATGTCCAGGTAGTTGGTGGGCTCATCCAGCAACAGCAGGTCCGGTTCGGAGACCAGGACCTTGGCGAGGTTCAGCCGCACCTGGTAGCCACCGGAGAAATCCGATGGGTGCCGCCCGAAATCGTTCTCGGAAAACCCCAGACCGGTCAGGATTTTTTCGACCTTCCAGACCTGGTCGCGCTCGTGGGGCGGCAGCCCGCGAACGCCCTCGCCCAGAACCGTATCGGCGCTGAAATCCAGCTGCTGGCGCACGTAGCCGATGCGATAGTTGCGGGGAATGACCAGGCTGCCGGCATCGGCCTGCTCCTCACCGACGATGATCCGCAACAGCGTGGTCTTGCCCTCGCCGTTGCGGGCCACCAGCCCCACCCGCTCGCGGGCGTTGAGGCGAAAGCTGATGGACTCGAAGAGCACCCTGCCGCCGTAGCTTTTGCTGAGATTTTCGACACTGATCATAAGGCCCCCGCGGCTACAGGCGCACCGATTCCCCGACCCGGGGGACGAAGGCGTCGAACCCCTCGCCGCGCAGGAAATCGGCAAAGGCCAGGGACTGTGCCTCCTCCCCGTGGACCAGGGCGATTCGTCGGATTTTGAGGTTCGAGGCGCGCAAAAAACGCAGCATCTCGTCCCGGTCACCGTGGGCGCTGAAGCCGTCGAGCTTCACCACACGCGCCCGCAGGGGGTATTCCTTGTTGAGAAATTTGACCACCGGCGCCGGGCCTGAGCGGCCGGCGGCCTCGTAAGCCTGCCCGAATTCCAGGATGCGCCGGCCGAGAGTGTTCTCGGCCATGTAGCCCACGATCAGGATGGTGTTGCGCGGGTCGTGGATCTTGTAGCGCAGGTGGTGCAGAATGCGGCCCGCCTCGCACATCCCCGAGGCCGCGATCACGATCGCCGGGCGAGGGTCGCGCATCAGGGCCATGGACTCCTCCACCGAGGCGACGAAGTTGACGTGCTGGAAGGTGAACGGGTTCTTGCCGTTGGCCAGGAAGACCTCGTTGGCCTCGCGGTCGTAGACTTCGGGGTGTTCGGCGTAGACCTGGGTCATCTTGGTCCCCAGAGGGCTGTCCAGGTAGATCGGCAGGCGCGGCAGGGCCCCCTCGTCGTAGAGCAGGTGCAGCATGTAGAGCAGCACCTGAGCGCGCCCGTAGGCAAATGAGGGGATCAAAACGACGCCGCCGCGGGCAATGGCGTCCTGCAAAGCGGTCTGGAGGGCGCTTTTAAGGTCCGCCACGGCGCTGTGCCGCCGCTGGCCGTAGGTGCTTTCCATAATCAGCAGATCAAGGGCGGCGTCCTCGGGCGCGAAGGCCAGGGTCGGGTCCCGCAGGATCGGCATGCCAAACCGCCCCAGGTCGCCGCTGAAGCCCACGGTGCAGCAGCGGTCGTCCTCGCGCAGGCGAATGATGCTCACAGCCGAGCCGAGAATGTGGCCGGCGTCGTAGAAGGTGCAGTGCATCTCACGGCCCACAGCCACCGGCTCGCGGTAAGGATAGCCGTCGAAATACGATAGCGCGGCCTCAGCGTCCGCAACGGTGTAAAGCGGCCGCACCGCCTCCAGATGGTACTTGGCGATCAATTCGTCGATGACCCCGGTGTTGAGGCGGTTGTGGTCGGTCTTGAGCAATTCTTTGATCCGGCGCACCTCGCGTTTGCTGACCTTATGGGTGCGGGGCGAGGTCTTCAGGTCGTAAAGGTGCCCCCGGACGGTCTTGTAGTTGAGGTACTCGGCGTCGGACTCTTGGATACGGGCGCTGTCGGGCAGGAGATAGCTGCAGGCGCCGGCGGTAGCCCGGGTGCAGATGATGCGGCCGGCGAAATCCTGCCGGACCAGCAGCGGCAGGCGTCCGGAGTGGTCGATGTGGGCGTGGGAGAGAACGACATTGGTCAGAATCCGCGGGTCAAACGGCAAAATGCGGTTCTTGCGGTCGCTTTCCCGGCGCCGCCCCTGGAAAAGCCCGCAGTCCAACAGGACCCGATCGGTTTCCGAGCTGATGAGGTGCATGGAGCCGGTAACTTCACGCACGGCGCCATAGAAGGTCACATGCATCGCGAGATCACTCCCTTAATGGTAGCGCCTGCAGCCGGCAGCCACCAACGGCGCCGGCCCCGAGGGCCGTGTGCGGGCCGCAGCGCCCCGCAAAGCGAGTACTATAGTGAAAAGACCGCGGGGGGTCAAGGCCGCAAACGTCCGGGCTTTCGCGGCGCGAGCCGAGCCAACGCGGGTTGCTGGGCCCGCGCCGCAATCTTCTATGGACATGCGCGCCGGGGAGAGCTAAAATGAGTACTAAATGCAAGGGAGGCAAGGCAATGGTTAAAGCAAATGTGCTCCTGGTGGATGACGAAGTGCCTTTTGTGACCACCCTGGCCAACCGCCTGCGTAAACGGGACTTCACCGTCAGCACCGTGCACAGCGGCGAGGCCGCCATCGAGTGGCTGGACGAGCGGGCCGGCATCGATTACAACAATCGGGTCATGGCGGGCTTGGAAGAGGGCGGCAATGTGGAGGTGATTCTGCTAGACGTCCGCATGCCGGGGCTTGACGGCATCGAAACCTTCAATTTGATCCGGGATCGGCATCCGCTGGTGGAGGTCATCATGTTAACCGGCCACGCCACGGTCGCCGAGGCCATCGAGGGCATGAAGCGCGGGGCCTTTGACTACCTGATGAAACCCTGCCCGCTGGAGGTGCTGGAGGAAAAGCTGATGGCGGCCGCCGAGCGCCGGCGCAGGCAGATGAAAAAAATCATCCAGGCCCTGAGCCAGCCCTATCGCAGCCGCCGCGACCTCAAGAACATCGTGGCGGAGGTCAAAGCCTCGACCGATGAAAAATGATGAACCAGTAAAAACTCAAAATCCAGACAGTTTCGTAAAAGGGTCAAGTTCAAGGCGCGCAAATTTCGAGGAGTGAGGCGTACTTATGTACGCCGCAGCGACTTCGAGATGCAGCGCAACGCAGAAATTGGCCTTTTTACGGAACTGTCAAAAATAGGCGCACCGCCATGGGTCCGCATGACGGGGAGCCCCGCAGACAGGAATTCGAAAAATGACGGCAACACCCCTGCTGGACGTCAGGGATCTCAGGGTGCGGGTGGGCGCCAAAGAGATCCTCAAAGACGTCAACTTCAGCATCAACACAGGCGAGATCCACGCGATCTTCGGCCCCAATGGCTCCGGCAAAACCACCCTGCTCAACGCCCTGATGGGATTTTCAGGCTATACCGTGAGCGGGGAGATCTGGTTCAAAGGGCAAAACATCATCGCCTTGCCCACCGACGAACGCGCCCGGCTGGGCCTGGGGATCTCCTTCCAGCGCCCGCCGACCATTCGCGGCGTGAAACTCAGGGAGCTGATCACGGCCAGTGCCCGGCGCAACGGCGAACTGCTGGAGGAGTTGGCCAGGGGACTCAATCTGCTGGACTTTCTCGATCGCGAAATCAACGTTGGCTTTTCCGGCGGGGAGATCAAGCGCGCCGAACTGCTCCAACTGCTGCTGCAGGACCCCGACCTGGTTCTCTTGGACGAGCCCGAGTCCGGTGTGGACCTGGAGAACATTCACCTCATCGGCGAGTACACCAACCATGTACTCGGCCGCAAACACACCCCCAACGGCATCCGCACCCTGAAACAGATTTACGCCCAGTCCCGCAAGTCGGGCCTGATCATCACCCATACCGGTCATATCCTGGAGTACGTCAACGTGGATGTCGGCCATGTCCTGATGGAGGGCCGGATCGCCTGTCAGGCCAATCCGCGGGAAATGCTGCACACCATCCGGGACTGCGGCTTCAAGGAATGCTACCGCTGCTTCCGCCAAGGAGAAAAGACATGAGCACCCACACCGGCGACGGCCCCGCCGACCTGGACCTGAGCCTTTACCGCGAGGACGTTCCGGCCCACCCGCCGCTGGCCGCCCTCGCGGGTCTGCCGGCCGACGACCGGAAGCAACTCCTGCTGGCTGGGGTGGACCCCGGCGAGAAGGAACGCTCGGGCAGTTTTTTCCAGATGGACCACTCGGTGGTCCACTGCCACAGCCGCCATGAGGGGGTCGAGATGCTGGCCGTGGGCGATGCACGGGATAAATACGACGGGCTCAAGGAATACTGGTGGCAGGCGGTGGCCATGGACAAGGACCGCTACACCCGCAGGGCCGAGACCCGCCACGGGCAGGGGTATTTCATCCGCGCCCGGGCCGGCGCCAAGGTCCACTACCCGCTGCAGGCCTGTCTTTACCTCACCGAGGACAAGCTCGCCCAGGATGTCCACAACATCGTGATTGCCGAGGAAAACGCCGAGCTCAACATCATCACCGGCTGCGCGACCTCCCACGGGGTGCGCTCGGGCCTGCATGTGGGGGTGTCAGAGTTTTACGTCCAAAAGGGCGCCACGCTTTCCTTCACCATGATCCATCACTGGCCCGAACAAATGGCCGTGCGCCCCCGGACCGCCGTGATCGTCGAGGCGGGCGGCACCTTCGTCTCCAACTACATCTGCCTGGTGCCGGCGCGCGATATTCAAATGTACCCCACTGTGACCCTCCGGGGGCCAAACGCCGCCGCCAGCCTCAACTCGGTTCTCATGGCGCGGCCGGGGTCGCTGATGGACGTGGGCAGTCGGGTGCTGATGGAAGCCCCCGACTGCCGGGCCGAGATCGTCTCGCGCGCGGTCTCCACCGGAGGTAAAATCATCGCCCGCGGCCACCTGGTGGGCGCCCAGCCGGGCGCCAAGGCCCACCTGGAGTGCAAGGGGCTGCTGCTCTCGGAGCAGGGCGCGATTCACGCCATTCCGGAGCTGGAGGGCCGCACCCCCGATGTGGAGATGTCCCACGAGGCGGCGGTGGGCAAGATCGCCCGCGATGAGATCGAGTATCTCATGGCCCGCGGGCTCAGCGAGCAGGACGCCACCTCCCTGATCATCAAGGGCTTTCTTTCACTTGAAATCGTGGGCTTGCCGCCGAACCTCAAAAAGGAGTTGGACCGAATGATCGCCGAAACCGACGTGGACGCCATGTAACGGCCGGCGGCGGCCTCAGTCACCGGCCGCTGCGGCCGGACGGAACTTGACGACCACCAGGGTGATGTCGTCGTGCTGAACCGCATCGCGCCGAAAGGCCGCCAAGGCCTCGGTCACGGCCCGCACAATGCCATTCGGGGGGCGCTGCCAGTTCTCACGCAACAGCTGCCGCAGGCGCTTCTTACCGAAGCGCTCCCCGCCCGTGTTCTCGGTCTCCCAAATCCCGTCGGTGCCGAAAAGCAGCAGTTGCCTTGCGCTCCAGCCGACGTAGCTGAAGGACGCGTATTCCTGGGTCTCATCCACGCCCAGGGCCATTCCGGTGCCGCGCAGCTCCAAAAAGCTGTCTTCGCCGCCGTCGTAGAGCAGGGCCGGTTCGTGGCCCGCCCGCGCCCAGCGGATCTCCCCGGCGGCAGGGTCCAGCAGGGCGAAGAAAAGGGTCATGAAATTTCCCGCCGCGGCCGTGTCCATGCACAGCAGACGGTTGACGTCCGCCACAATCCTCCCCGGATCACCCCCCTGAAAGGCCCGGCTGCGCAACAGGGCGCGCACCGTGGCCATCAACAGCGCCGAGGCCACGCCGTGGCCCACCACATCCCCCACCGCAATCCCCAGCCGTCCGCCACCCTGTTCGGGAAACTGAAGAAAATCGAAGTAATCCCCGCCGGTCTCTTCACAGTAAAGACTGGCGCCGGCAACCGCGAGGTTCCCAAAGGTCAGGGTGTGGTCCGGCAGCAGATTCTGCTGGACCTGTTGGGCGAGCCCTAAAGCTTGCTTGATGCGGATACGCTCCTCCAGCTGAGACAGCATGGTGTTGAAGCTGCGGGTGAGTTCGCCCACCTCGTCCCGGCTGCGCACCGGCAGGGGCGCGCCCAGGTCGCCGCGCGCCACCGCCTCGGCGGCCCGTGAAACATCCTTGATGGCGGCCACCGTGCGCTGGGTCATCAGACGGATCAAAACCAGCACAAACCCGATGAAAGCCACCCCCGTCAGGGCATAATAGCGCCGGAAGCGCAGGATCGGGGCCAGCACCATGTCCCCGGGGGCGATCACGATCAGGGTCCAGGGGGCCTCCTGGAGACGGTGAAAACCGCTCACCTCCGCCGGGGGTAAGCCTCTGCCCAGTAAGGTCCCGGACTCCCGGGTCTGCATGGCCGCCAGCGTCTCGCGGGTCAGGACATCATCGGTGGCGCAGAGATCCAGGGAGCCACCGGGAACCGTGCAGGTAAGCACCCGTCCGGCATCGTCCACCAGAAACGCCTTGAGACCCTGCCACGAACCCGACCCCAACACGTCCTGGATAATGTAATCAAAGCGCAGGGCCACCTCCAGGCGCCCGAGGCGCTTGCCCTCCGGGTCGCTCAAGGGGGCGACCAGGGTCACGGTTTCCCCCGCCACCAGTTCGTCGTAACGCGGCGACAGGATCTCGGCCTTGGATCCCCCGCGGTGCATGCGGGGCGACCGACTCCCCGCGGAGGAAGCTCGCTCGTTGGGGCCCCGGACGACGTTGTGGCGGCGGTCCCTGAGGGAGGCCTCCGGGGCGGGATCCTCCCACACCAGATTGACGTAGGCGACCCCCTCCATGACCTGCAGCCGCTCGATGATCGTCTGCTGCAATATGGAAGCGCTGGGGCGGCCGAGTGTGCTGGCGAAAATCCCCAGCCATTCCTTGGGCGCCACCAGCCGCATGTCCACCCGGTGGGCGGCCCGCTGGAGTTTGAGCACGGCTGCTTCCTGCCACTGGGTCAGCAGGCTGTTGCGGGCGAACACAAACCCGACGAGACCCATCAAAAACAGCAGCACGGCCACCGGCAGCAGTACAAACAGCACCAGCCGCTGGCGCAGGCTTCGCGGCTGGAACCCGAAATTTCGTTCCTGGGCACCACCGGGGTGATCATATGCTGCCACAGAGTTTCCTTTCAAACCACCCGCTCGGTCATGCCGCAAGACGGAGGGCCCAATCGAGGGTCCTTTCCACAAGGATAAGCTCCTCACGGCCTCAGCGGACAGGTATCCAGGTAAAACGCCGGCCGGGTCAAGCTCCGATGGGACCGCGGTTTGCCGCGTGGCAGCGCCTTTCGACGTAGCCCCCCCGGCTGTGGTCAAAGACCGCCTCGTGTTCGTGAATCAGCTTGGGGCCCCCCTCCCACGCCCCGCAGGCCGGTACGACGGTATCCCCCAGGGAGAACTTGCGGCCGCAGGCCGGGCAGCCCTCGGCGTTGGAGCGGTTGAGACGTTCCAGATCCATTATGATCTTAAGCCGTTGTGGGTCGGTGGGATGCGAATTCATGGGATACCTCCTCTATTCTTCGGTGTCAAAAAAGCGTTGAGAATAGGGTAGGCCCCCGGCGGCGAAAGTCAAGCGGCGGGCCCCGCCGGGGACCCGCCGCAGTTGGTCGGGGAAAAAAGGAAACGCTCGCCCGGCCGTTAATCCGGTAGCAGATGCGCCACCCGTTTGCGCAGGTGGTGGGCCTCCTTCTCACCGCGATAGGACACGATGGTGATCGGGCTGCGGCGAAACATCTTCTCGGCCACCGATCCCACCAGAACATGTTCCAGCTCAGAGCGCCCCTTGACCCCCATCACGATCAGATCGACATTTTCCCGCAGGGCCGTTTTCAACAGCTCCTCCAGGGGGTCACCCAGCAGGATCCGCACCGTGATGCGCTCCTCGGGAAATCCGGTCTTGGCCGCAAAGTCCGGGAGCATTTTCAGGCGGTCCTCACGCACCCCCTGGACATAGTGTTCGCCGTCGACCGCGTACCCCAGGGCCGCCACCTTGCGAACGGCGGCCACGTCCCGCTGGTTGATGACGCTCACCAAGAGGATTTCGGCGTCCAAGTTGCGGGCCAGCCGCGCACCGAAGTCGAAGATGCCTTGGGAGTAGTCGCTGAACGCAATGGCCACCATGATTTTTTGAATGTCGCCCATCGCTTTCCTCCTTCCGGGTCGACCCGCCGGCGCACCGGCGGCCGCTGGTTCAACCGCTTTCCGTCGCCGTCGCCAGGGGAATGCGGGGCCGCTGCATCAGGTAGAGCAGCCCGAAGATGGCCAACCCGATGAGGTAGGTCCAGTAGCGCTGCTCATGGGCC